>Ga0268298_10003591_pt1 | contig 15738 bp, 16 predicted proteins | sample WWTPWeurt_MetaG_FD_194462 | JGI IMG/M metagenome (GOLD analysis project Ga0268298, IMG submission 194462) | Activated sludge microbial communities from WWTP in Nijmegen, Gelderland, Netherland - WWTP Weurt | ecosystem: Engineered > WWTP > Aerobic digester > Activated sludge | place... | reverse complement strand
TGGGTGCGGAGCGCTCCTCCGGCGAGGGCAAAGGTCTCTCCGGGCGACCCAAAGGTCTCCCTGAGCGACCCAAAGGTCTCCCTGAGCGACCCAAAGGTCTCCCTGAGCGACCCAAAGGCCTCCCTGGGAGGATCCAAAGGTCTCCCTGAGCGACCCAAAGGTCTCCCTGGGGCACCCAAAGGTCTCCCTGAGTGACCCAAAGGTCTCCCTGAGCGACCCAAAGGTCTCCCTGAGCGACCCAAAGGTCTCCCTGAGGGCCCCAAAGGTCTCCCTGAGCGACCCAAAGGTCTCCCTGAGCGACCCAAAGGTCTCCCTGAGCGACCCAAAGGTCTCCCTGAGGGCCCCAAAGGTCGGTCATTGCGTCACCACCGCGCCTTCGCCTTCGATCGGCAGCTCGGCGAGCGCGGCCGGCGCGTCGAGCGGCGTCGCGTTCCGCGTGTCGGACTTGATCCGCCCGTCGCGCATCTGGATCACCCGGCTCGCGCACGCGGCGATGTCCGGCTCGTGCGTGACGAGACAGATCGTGATCCCCTGCGTTCGATTGAGCTCCTGGAGCAGCCCCAGGACCTCCAGGCTCGTGCGCGTGTCGAGGTTGCCTGTCGGCTCGTCCGCGAGGAGCAACGGCGGCTCCGTCACGAGCGCCCGAGCGATCGCGACGCGCTGCTGCTGACCGCCCGAGAGCTGGTTGGGCGTGTGGTGCAGTCGATCCGCCAGGTTCACCTGCGAGAGCGCTCGGAGCGCGCGCCTGTGCCGCTCCCCCGCGGTGACGCCCCTGTACACGAGCGGCAGCTCCACGTTCTCCAGCGCCGTCGTCCGAGGCAGCAGGTTGAACCCCTGGAACACGAACCCGATGAGCCTGTTGCGCACGATCGCCCGCGCGTCGTTGCTCCGCTCGGTGACGTCGATCCCGTCGAGCAAATATCGCCCGCGCGTCGGTCGATCGAGGCACCCGATGATGTTCATCATCGTGCTCTTCCCCGATCCGCTCTGCCCCACGATCGCGACGAAGTCCCCGCGCTCGACGAGGAGATCGACGCTCCGCAGCGCGTGCACGACGACGGCCTCCGTCGCGTAGTCCTTGCCCACGCCCTCGAGCTGGATGATCGGATCCGGGGTCACGTCGCTCGCGCCTCCGAGGTCAGAACATCCGCCCGCGCGTGGCCTTCGGCTTCGACGCTTCGTCGGTCTCGTCGGTGACGATCTTCGCGTCCCCGACGTCCGTCTTCAGCACGGTGTTGATCCCGTCCGTGATCCCCACGTCGACGACGCGCGCGTCGATCTTCTCGTCCCCGAGCTTCTCTTCGGTGAGCAAGTAGACGCGCCCTTGTCCGGGCGAGAGGGGCGGGAGCGGATCTTGCGGGAGCTTCTTGCCGTCCTTGTCGACAGGGGGCGACGGCTTGAACCGCAGCGCCGCGTTCGGCACCCGCGTCACGTCCTTCGCCTCGTTCGATCGGATCGTCACCGTCGCCGTCATCCCCGGTCGCAGCTTCAGATCCGGGTTGTCCACCTCGACGACGGCCGCATACGTCACGACGCCCGACACGTTCGTGGGGCTGTACCGCACCTGCGCGACGGTCCCCTTGAACTTCTCGCCGGGGAACGCGTCCACGGTCACCTCGGCGCCCATCTTCTCCTTGAGCCTCCCCACGTCGGCCTCGTCGATGTCCGCGAGCACGCGCATCTTCCGGAGATCCTGGGCGATCACGAACAGCACCGGCGCCTGGAAGCTCGCGGCCACCGTCTGCCCGGGATCGATCGCCCGGTTGATCACGATGCCGTCGATCGGCGAGTAGATCTTCGTGTACGCGAGGTTGGTCCGCGACGATCGCACCTGCGCGCTGAGCGACGCTGTCTGCGCCTTCGAAGCCGCCACGTCCGCGACGGCCACGTCGTACGCGCCCTGCGCCGTGTCCACGTCCGCCTGCGCGCCGACGCCCTCCGCGAAGAGGTTCTTCGCGCGCGTGAGCCTCGTCCGCGCCGTCGCGAGGTTCGCCTCCGCGCGGGCCTCTTGCGCTCGCGACGCCGCCACCTGCGCCGAGGTCGAGTCCGCCTGCGCGTAGAGGAGCGTCGGATCGATCTCCGCGAGCACGTCGCCGGCCTTCACGATGCTGTTGAAGTCGACGTACACCTTCGTCACGCGCCCCGAGACCTGCGCGCCCACCTGCACCTCGGTGAGCGGCTTCACCTGCCCCGTCGACTGCACCGTCTCGAACACGTCGCCGCGGCTCGTCTTGGCCGTGATGTACCTCGATGGCGGCGGCGGTCGCGTCTTCATTCGCCACGCCGCGATCCCGGCGATCACCACGGCGATGGCGAGCACGCCCAGCAGGCGCTTGAGCCACTTGCGTCCTTCGAGCCCGGACAGCTCCTTCTCGAGCGCCTTCGGCTCCCTCGAGGCCCCCTGCGTCGCCCCGAGGCCGCCCTTCGTGGACCCCGGACCGGGTGGCATCTCGACCCGGACAGAAGCGCTCGTTTCGCTCATCGGGCCCCGTCCATAGCATGGGCCTTCACGCAGGGTGCGAGCCGACGCCGCGTCCTTTGCACGACTTCACACGAATCGGTCTGCCCTCGGCAGCGCTGCTTGAACCCCTCGGCGTACCGTGGCAAACCCCGCCGCGTGGATTCCAAAGTGGAGACGCCGCGAGTCGGCCCGGACACCTTCGTCAAGCTGAGCTACGTCCTCTTCGATCAGGACGGCAACGTCGCTGGCGAAGCGAGCAAGGACGATCCTCTCACGTACGTTCACGGCTATGCGCAGATCGTCCCGGGCCTTGAAAAAGGCGTCTCCGGGCTCGCGAAGGGCGAGCGCCGCGAGATCGTGGTCGACCCTGAAGAGGCCTTCGGCGACGCCGACGACAAGGCCGTGATCGAGCTCGATCGCGCCGACCTCCCCGAGCAGGGCCGCACGCTCAACGTCGGCGACGAGCTCATCGCCGAGGACGACGAGGACGACCAGCTCATCATGCGCGTCGTCGAGCTCCGCAAGGAGACCGTCGTCGTCGACACCAACCATCCGCTCGCGGGCCAGACCATCCGCTTCGAGGTCGAGGTGCAGGAGGTCCGCTCCGCGACGGAGGACGAGATCGCCCAGGCCGAGGCGGAGCTCGAGGCCCGCGCCGAGGTGATGTGCTGCGGTGAAGGCGACCACGATCACGACCACGATCACGACCACGCCGGCTGCGGACACGACCACTCTCACGATCACGGCGAGCACGCGCACGACCACGGCGCGGACGTCCACATCCCCATCGCGCAGCTCGTCCGCAAGCTCCCCAACTGACCGCGCCTCCCCTCCAAAAAAGAGACCCCATGAAAACCGACAAGCCGAAGGTGCCCGAGTACTACTTCGACATCCGCGTCCGCGACCGCCTCGTGGCGGGCGGCACGCTCGATCCAAAGGCCCTCGAGCAGCACATCGCCGAGCTCCCCGATCTCGAGAGCGAGGCCGACTCCATCGGCATCGATCAGCCCGCGCTCAACCCGCGCGACAGCGAGTGACCCATGACATCGGGGAAGATCGAAGGCGACGACGAGCTCCCGAAGCTTGATTTCACGACGTTCGTGGTGTCGCTGCGCCAGTCGGCCTCCGTTCACCTCGGCGACGCGCCCGGCCCGGACGGCGGGGCCGAGCGTGATCTCGTGCTCGCCTACCAGGACATCGAGCTCCTCTCGCTCTTGCACGAGAAGACGAAGGGCAACCTGACGGGCGAAGAGGAGCGCATCCTCGACGAGGCCATCGACGAGATGCGCGAGCGCTACGAGGAGGTCTTGAAGGGGTGAGCGCGCAACGCCAGCTCGGTGAGCGCCCGCGGCGCGCCCTCGCGGAGCAGCGTCACGTGCGGCGCGGGGGATGGGAGCCGCTGATCCGGCTCCTCGCTGTCTTCGCGCTGATCGGGGCGCTGCTCGCCGTCGCGTGCGGTCCTCGAGGGGGCGCTCCGTCGCCGTCGTCGAGCGGCGCCGCGGGTCCGACCGCAGCGCCCACCGCCGTGATCGGAGGGCCGCAGGTCACCGCGGCGCCCGTGCAGCTCGTCGTCGCGCCCGACGGCAAGCCCGTCACCTTCGCGCCCCTCGTCAAGCGATCGAACCCGTCGGTCGCCACGATCAAATCGCGCGTCGTGCGGGAGACGGCGTTCGGTGGCCGCCGCACCGTCGGTCAGGGCCTCGGCACCGGCTTCATCTACGACTCCAACGGCTACCTGCTGACCAACCACCACGTCATCGCGAAGGCCGCGGAGATCGTCGTCCGGTTCCTCGATGGTCACGAGGTGCCGGGCACGATCGTCGGCAGCGATCGCCACACCGATCTCGCGGTGGTGAAGGTCGAGGAGAAGAACCTCCCAGCCTTGCCTCTCGGCGACTCCGACGCGCTCGAGGTCGGCGACTGGGTGCTCGCGATCGGCAACCCGTTCGGCCTGTCGCACACCGTCTCGGCGGGCATCGTCTCGGCGAAGGGGCGCACCCGTGACGACGTGAGAGGCCTCGATCCAAGCGGCTATTTCAACTTCATCCAGACCGACGCCGGCATCAACCCAGGCAACTCCGGCGGTCCGCTCATCGACCTCAAGGGCGAGGTCATCGGCATCAACTCCGCGGTGCGCGCCAACGCGAACGGCATCGGCTTCGCCATCCCGATCAACATGGTGAAGCAGCTCCTCCCGATGCTCCTGCGCGACGGGAAGATCCGCCGCAGCGCCATCGGCGTCGAGGTCCTCGGGTTGAACCCGGTGGAGGCCCAGCGCCTGAAGCGCCCGGACGTGAAGGGGGCCTGGGTGCAGAACGTGAGGCCCGGCAGCCCTGCCGATCGCGCCGGCATCGCCGCGGACGACGTGATCATCGCCTTCAACGGCAAGTCCATCGCCGATCCCGACGAGCTCCGTTGGCTCGCGAGCATCGCGGGCGTCGGCGCCAACGTGACCGTCACCGTCGCTCGATTGGATCGGGTCTTCGACGTCCGCGTCACGCTCGGAGAGCTCGCCGAAGCCCCCGAGCCGACCGACGAAGAGCCGTAGCTTGCCAACGACGGGGCTGCGGTTCGCGCGAGCGCACGCTCAAGTAGGCGCGGCCTTGGACTCCGCGGTAAGGTGACCACGTGCCCGTCCCGCCTGCACCGACGCAAGAGCCCCCCACCGGCGATCCCGCCGAAGAGGAGGGGGATTCCGGCGCAGCGGCGTCGCCGGTCGATGGTTCCGGCCCTGATCTTGCTTTTTTTGATCGCGGCTCCCGCCTCCGGAAGGTGAATAGCCCCTCGGACGAGGCGTCCAATCGTGACGCTCGGCGCCGCGAGGCGGAGGAAGATCGTGAGCTCATCGTGCGGGCACAGAAAGGGGACGCGAAGGCGTTTCGGAGCCTGGTGGATCGCCACCAGCGACGCGCGTATGCGATCGCCCTCGGCCTCGTCCGCGATCCAAACGACGCCCGCGAGATTGTCCAGGAGGCCTTCCTTCGCGTGTACCGCGGGCTCCCGACCTTTCAGGGCAGCTCTTCCTTCTTCACCTGGCTCTACCGCATCGTCACGAACCTCGCGATCGACCTCATCCGCAAGCCCGGTCGCAAGGACGCCGAGCTCGTCGACGGCCAGTCGGTCGATGAGGCGACCGATTTCCCCCTCGTCTCCCGCATCGACGGCGCCGACCCGATCAACGTCATGCGCCGCCGCGAGATCGCCGCGCGGATCCAGGCTGCCCTCGACGCCCTCCCCGCGATCCACCGGGGCGTCATCCTCATGCGGGAGGTCGAGGGCATGAGCTACGAGCAAATGGCCGAGGCGATGGGCGTCTCGAAGGGCACGATCATGAGCCGCCTCTTCCACGCTCGGCAAAAGCTCCAGCGCGCGCTCGCGGACTGCTACGCCGAAGAAGGCCCGTCTCGCGGTCGTTCTACCAGCGGCGAAGAAGAAGACTCCCCGGGAGATGAAGAGCAGGCCGCCCTTCCCCGAAAGAATACAAGGCCCAAGACTTCGGAGGATCAGCCGTGACCATGAACAAAGGACAACCTGTCCCGCGCCACGCCCCCATGGCTGCCGCGCAGCCGCCGGGATCGCCGTCCGATCTCGAGCTGATGCAGTACTTCGACGGAGAGCTGGAAGAGCCTCGTCGGAGCGCCGTCGCCGCGTTTCTCAGCGCGGATCTCGGGGCTCAAAACAAGGTCGCGGGTCTGAGGATCACCTCGGCGATCCTTCGAGACGAAGCCGAGTCGCTCTCCGCCGCCGACGGGATCGCGGACCTCGTGATGGCGAAGATCCACGCCGATCCGAGCGTCGGCGCTCCTGTGCTCCCCCCTCAAGCCCAGGTCCTTCCGTTCCCGACCCTCTCCTCGAAGCCCGCGGCTCCGGCCAACGACAACTCTCGCCGCATCTTCGCGGCTCTCGGGGCGCTCGCTGTCGCTGCGGCTGCCGCCTTCGCCCTCTGGGGCCGAACCGCGCCGCCGGTCGATCCCGCCCGATCCACCCCGGTGGCGGCGGTCACTGCTCCGAGCACGGTTCCCACGGCCGTCAATCCAGAGCCCGAGATCGACGCTGCTTCCGTGAACGCCGAAGCCGATACGGAGCACGGCGTCGAGGTCGCGGCGGTCAACTTCGGAGCTCACATGGGGAGTATCTTCTACGTGCCCTCGGGATCCATCGAAGCAAAGCGCACGACGACCGTCGTATGGCTGGCGGACGACGCCGGAGAATGAGATGAGCCTGTTGCACCGTTTCCCGCAGATCGCTCTTTGCCTCTCGTTGGGCCTCTCGCTTGGGCTCCTCGCGCGCGGCACGCTCGCGGACGACTCTCGCCCCGCGGCTCCTGCGCAGACGCCGGCCCCGGCGCAGTCGGCCACGCCTGTCACCTCCGTGAACATGGAGGTGATCGTCCTCCACGCGACGAACGACGGCACCGGCATCGACCCGAAGATCGGCAAGATCCCCGAGCTCTCGAAGCCCCCGTTCTCCTCGTACAACAGCTACAAGCTGCTCGATCGCCCCAAGATCGCGGTCACGAAGGGCGCGCAGTCGACGGTGAAGCTGCCCAACGGCCGCGACATGGCCGTGATGCTCAAGGACATCATCGCCCCCGCCAAGAAGGGTGATCCGACGCGCTACCTGGTGAGCACCAGCATCCAGAAGCCAGGCGGCAACACCTTCCTCCCGCTGCTCGATGTCAACGCCAAGGCGGGCGAGTGGTTCTTCGTCGCCGGTCAGACCTACAAGGGCGGCATCCTCGTGATCGGGTTGAAGGTCCTGCCCTGACGTGAGCTCCCCCTTCTCCTTCCTTGCCGCCGCGCTCCTCTCGCTCGCCGCGCTCCTCGCGGGATGCAATCACGACCCACCACCGCCCGCGCGCTACCCGGTTCCACCACCGAACCCGAACGCGCCCATCGTCTATTACCGCCTGCCTTTCGTGGGAAAGTGGAAGATCCTCCGCACGCACTACGGCGCCAAACAGCCTGACCAAGTCTGGGCGCTCGACATCATCCCCGAGGGCGGCGGCGGAGGGGATCGGCATCAGAACAGCGGCTTCGCCTGCTACAACCAGCCCGTCCTCTCGGACGCGCCCGGGATCATCGCGATCGTCGTCGACGGCATCCCCGAGAACCCGGTCGGCCAGAGGAACGTGTACGACCAGCACGGCAACTACGTCGTGATCGACCATCAGAACGGCGAGTATTCGCTCTTCGCGCACTTCATCCCCGGCTCCTTCAAGGTGCGTCCCGGCATGCAGGTGCAGGCTGGGGTCGAGCTCGGCCGGTGTGGGAACAGCGGGATGTCGACCCTCCCTCACATTCACTGGCAGGTGATGGACAACGTGAACGCGTCCATCGCGCGGGGGATCCGCCAGCGGCTCGGGACCTACACAAAGAACGGGGCCGCCTCCGTCGACATGCCGGACGGAAAGGACGCGATCGAGAACCAATAAGCCGGAGGATCGAGACCTTTTGATGCGCCCGCCCGTAGTGGCCGGCCCATGCGGATCTCGATCGCCGGCCTCGTCCTCGCCTCTCTGTCCCTCGGTTGCGCAGCCCCGCTCGCGACCTCTTTCGATCGAAGCACGAGGACCTCCGCGGTGATCAAGGTCGCCTCCGATGTCCCGTCTCCGGAGATGACGTCGGCCGTCGAGCAACCCTCGAGCACCTCCTGGGTGGGCGCCTCGGGCCTCAGCGAGTACGTCCTGGCGGGCTCCTCCGAGACGCTCCTCGGCGTCTGGATCGACGTGCCTTCCTCGGCGAAACAAGCCGTTCCGAGCTCCGCGATGGCCCTCGTCGTCGACACGTCCGGCTCGATGCGAGGCGCCAAGATCGAGAACGCGCGCAGCGCCGCGAAGGCCCTCATCGACAAGCTCTCCAACGGCGATCTCGTCGGCCTCTACAGCTTCTCGGACGGCGTGGACGAGCGGATGCCGCTCACCGCCCTCTCTCCGGCCTCCCGTCCTTCGTTCCTCAGCGCCATCTCCACGCTCACGCCGAGCGGCAACACCAACCTCTTCGAGGGCATCCGATCCGGTGAGCGCGCTGTGTTCGCCGCTCCTGCAACACACCCCGTGAGGCGCGTGATCGTCCTCTCGGACGGCCAGGCGAACGTGGGCCCGTCCTCGCCCGACATCCTCGGCGCGCTCGCGGCCCGCGGCCAGGAGCACGGCATCCAGGTCACCGCCGTGGGCGTCGGGACCGACTACGACGAGCACACCCTGAACGCCCTCGCCACCCGCTCGAGCGGGCGCCTCTATCACATGAGCGAGCCCGGGGAGCTCACCGCGATCCTCCAGCAAGAGATGGGTTTGCTGAAGGCCACCGCCGCGACCGACGCCTACGTCGACATCGTCCCCGCGCCCGGCGTGCAGGTGCTCGGTGTCGACGGCGCAAGGACGATCGCCGAAGGGACAGGGTACCGTGTCCCCCTCGGGAGCATGTTCGCCGGGCAGCACCGCGAGATGCTCGTGCGGGTTCGCGTCAACGCCGACGCCGACGGATCGCATGCGCTCGCGAGCGTCCGGCTTCATTTCCGCGATCCCTCGGATGGCAACATCGAGCGCGTGCAGGAGACAGTGGCGCGCTACCAGGTCACCCACGACGCGTCCGTGGTCGCGCTCCGTCAGAACGCGCGCACCCGCGAGATCGTGGCCGTGAACGAAGCCGGCAAGCTCGCGGACTCCGCCGCCGAGAAGGCCTCCAAAGGGGACGTCGACAAGGCCGCACAAGACCTCGCGAAGGCCGAGGAGAAGCTCCTCGCTCAGGCCAAGCTCGCCAAGGACGACGCCGAACGACAGCGCATCGCCGCGAACGTCTCGAACATCTCCAAGGCCCGCCGCGCGACCGAGGCCGCCGCCGCCGCTCCCGCCGCCGCGAAGCCCAAGGCCGCCCGGGAGGCTTCGCTCGAGGCCAACCAGGCCAGCATGAAGAACGCCGGCTACTGACTCCCACTCTCGACCCTCCCCGGCGTACGCTGCGACAGCCGCGCCAAACCGCCCGCATCCGGGTGGCTTTCGGCCGGACCTACTGCGTCCGCCAATGTCGCACATCACCGCAGAACAGTCTGGCAGCCACCTGGATCATCCGAAATCCACGGACAGTCCGGTATCCCGGCCCGGACCTCTTTCCCAGGGGCTCACCGCCGTCGTCCTCTCGTTGCTGCTGGCGGCTCCAGGGTGCGCTCCCTCGCCGCCGCCCCCCCGAGCGCGCTCGATCGCCGCGAGCATCGCCGAGAAATTGCCGGTTTTGCGGTCGCCTCAGCAGAACGTCCCGGACGATCGCCGGAGGTTCAAGGACGCCCCCGTCTACATCGACGGACGCCGCGTGGGCGTGATCCGACCGCTTGAAGTACCAGGCAATTTGAAGCCTCGCATGCGCACGCGAGCCGGCGCGAAGCCCGCGCCCCGCTACAGCGTCGCCGAATACATCGCCGCGGCGGGCGGGGATCTCTCGAAGATCCGAGAGATCCACCTCTACGGCGGCCGCACGCGCGTCTCCGTGATCTCCGGGGAAGAGCTGCGAAAGCACACGGATGATCTCTTCTTCCTCTTCACCGGCGGCGCTCGGGGGAAGCCGCGGATCGGCTGGCCGCCCGAGGGGATCAAGACAAACTCGTCGATCGATCTCGTGCAGGCCGTCGCGGTCTACCAGGAGAGAGAGCCTCCGATCTTCGATGAAAAAGAGGGCGCCGTGCACTTCGCGGACGGCAAGCCCATCGAAGGGATCCCGTACGCGCCGGCCGAAGAGCTCAAGGGGACGCGCTTCTATTCGGACGGCGTGCTCGTGGGGTGGATGAAGCGAAAGACCCTTCCAAACGCGATGTTGATCCCCGGCGCCGACCTCGCGTCCGGCCAGTTCTCGCTCGCGGCGTTCGTCGCGTCCCTCGGCGTGGATCTCCGGAAAGTAAAGGCGATCGAGCTGATCCAGGACGACGATCCCGTGGCGCACCTCGACGGCGGCGCGCTCACGCGTGACCCTCCGCTCGCCTTCACGATGCCTCGAAGAAGCCAGGGAAACCTCGTGCTTTGGCTGCCTTCGTCGGCGCTCACCGCCGCGCCCGCGGACAAGCCGACCCTCCCGATCCGCGTCTCCGCGATCCAGCTCTTCCTCAAGACGATCCCGCCCAAGCGCACCTACGCCAAGGCCGAAGATCTCATCGAGAAGGAGGGGGACAAGGACAGGGACCGCCGAGAACCTGGATCAAAGCCCGACCAGGGGGATTCCGAAAGCTATTGAAATGATTGGGCGGGGAAAGCGGCACGCGCCGTGCTTCAACGGGTCCTTGTTACACGCGAGCAACGCCCGACAGGAGACACGACGATGACCCGCACCTCCCTTCGCCACGGACTGGTTCTCCTCGCCGCAGCCACGAGCGCGAGCCTCGGAGTCGTTGGCTCGGCCTCCGCCGAGGGTGCCTACCCGGCCGTGCTCCAGCTCGCCCCCGGCATCGGCGGCCCCAAGGAGAAGAACGGCGGCCCCGGCAACGAGCAGATCCACGCGGCTGTCTTCGTGAACGAAGGCAAGCAGTACGTCGTGTCGATCTACATGAGCTCCAACGTCGACGAGAACGACGGCTACTGGCAGTGCAAGTGCTCCAGCACGCTCATGGACCCGGTCGTCGGCCCCGTCACCGTGCAGGACCAGGTCCAGCTCACGCACAACGGCGGCAGCCGCCCCTGCAACCACCCGCGCATCGCCTCGAACGGCGGCAACTACGGCGTGTGGACCTACGGCACGAACGAGAACAACGGCAACACGCGCACGTTCGTCCAGGGCATCAACCACAAGTGCGAGCTCGTCACGGATCGCCTTCGGATCAGCGAGAACAACAACCAGAACGAGGGCGCGCCGCACATCGAGTACATCAACGGCGACACGTTCATGGCCGGCTACCTGAGCACGGCGAACAACGACCTCGACAAGTCGTACGCGGTCGGCCTGAACGCCTCGATGGTGAACGGCGCCGCGACGGTCGAGAAGACGTGGCACACGGCCGTCGTCGAGCCCTCGAACATCGGGCGTCCTTCGTTCGTCCCCGCCGGCCAGGATCGCGCGTTCTTCTGCGCGGCGCAGGGCAACAATCGTCCCCCCGAGGACGGCGTCGCCTGCGCGCTCATCAACACGGTGACGGGCGAGGTGCTCCACAAGGAGATCGTCGCGAAGAGCGATGAGAACGCGGGCATCTACTTCAACCAGCCCACCGTCGCGCGCCTGTCGGACACGATGTTCGCGGTGCAGGTGCTCGAGTCGAACGGGCTCGGCAAGAAGAGCAACATCAAGGGCTCCAACACGCCGCACCTCTACGCCTTCAAGGTCACGCAGGACGCGTTCTTCCAGCAGGCGTACGTGAACAAGGTCGGCGCGTACCCGACCCACTCTTCGATCTGCAGCGGCGCGTACGGCGAGAAGGGCACGATGCACGTCGCCGTGATGGGCGCGTCGCCCACGGGCCTCGGGCAGCCGAGCCTTCAGTTCGTGTCGTTCGAGCAGTCGGCCTTCAAGGTCGACAAGAACAACGACAACTGGACCGTCGGCTTCTACGGCGACTCGGGCAAGCTCGCGAACCTCTACGGCCCCAACCCGAACACGCAGGGCCGCGACTTCCCGCTGTGCATCGGCGGCGTGAAGAACCCGGGCTTCGGCGTCAAGAGCGGGTACATGCCCGAGGTCGAGACGTTCTTCCTCGCGCCGCACTCCGGCAACAACGGGATCGATCCGAAGAACGCGGGCTACCTGAGCTTCGTCCCCGGCAAGGTGTCCATCGCCATCGCGCCGCAGCCGCCGAAGGAGCAGCCCAAGGCCGGCATCGTCCCGCCCGCCGACAACACGGACCCTGGCACCGATCCCGGCACGGATCCCGGTACGGATCCCGGCGCCGATCCCGGCGGCAGCGATCCTTCGATCTCGGTGAACGGCCCCCGCGCAGGCGCTTGCTCGGTGCCGGCTCCTGGCGGCTCTTCGCGTGACGGTCTCGCGCTCCTCGCGATCGGCGCCGTCGCTCTCCTCGCCGCGCGCCGTCGCCGCTGATCTGCGCACCACGTCGTCTCATCGCTTCTCGTTGTTCGGAAGAGGTATCGCCATGAATAAGCTCCTCGTGCTCGCGATCGCGCTCGGTACCGTGGCTGCTTGTGCTCCCCCCGCGACGACGATCAACATCACGCCCGGCGACGGCGGCAGCGGCGGTGGGGACGGCGGCGCCGGCGGCGTGACGATGTCGACGACGACGTCCGAGACGCAGACGCAGGACAACACGGCCCACGGCTACTACGTCGCGCACGTGCACCCCTCGCTGATCCAGACGTGCGGCGGATGCCACAACCCCGACGGTCAGGTCGGCGCGCCCGCGTTCCTCGACTACGACGCGGAGCTCTCGTACCCGATGTCGAAGGGCTACCCGAACATCGTCAAGGATCCGGCGACGGACTCGATCGCGATGACGAAGGGTCCGCACGAGGGCCCCGGTCTCACCGCCGATCAGAAGACGATCGTGACGACGTGGATCAACATGGAGCTCTCCGAGAACGGCGGCTCCGGCGGTTCGGGCGGCGCGGGCGGCAGCGGCGGCGGTCCTGTCACGCTCGAGAGCATGCTCACCGGCTTCGCCGACTGCATGGACTACGACATCTGGATCTCGTCGGGCATGGACACGTTCCCGCTCCAGCAGACCAACGGCGACGGGCCGTGCATGAGCTGCCACAACACGGGCACCGGCGCGACGTACCTGAGCAGCGACCCGCAGGACACGTTCGATAACAACAAGATGTTCCCGTACATCATGCGGCTCGTGAAGCCCGTGTACGAAGGCTCCACGCCGGTGGATCTCGTGCCGTCGGATCGGTTCTTCAACAAGGGCAAGGAGCCCTGCCAGAACCCGCCGATCTGCCACCCCAAGTTCGATCTGACGCCGGAGAACAAGGCCGCGCTCGAGAACTTCGTGAGCGTGACCCTGACCAAGTGGCAGTCCGGTCAGTGCAACAAGATGTAGCGAGGATGTTGCATCGCGCGTGATCGGATCACGCGAGCATGGGCGTCCCCCGGCCCTCGCTATCCTCGGATCATGAACGCAGCACCCCGCATCGATCCCCGCTTGCGGGTGCTCTACCTCCTCGGCGTCGCTGTCGGCGTCTTCTTCATCAAACCGATCTGGGGCGTGGGGCTCGCGGCGATCGCGCAGTGCGCGCTGTGGCTCGCGGTGGGCCTGCCGCCCAGGAAGCTCGCGCGCAACATCTTCAAGATCTGGCCGTTCGCGGCGTTCATCATCGCGAGCTACGCGCTCGCCTTCGAGGACGCCGAGGGGGGCGACACGTGGATCCGGATCGCGATCTGGCGCTGGACGATCCCGCTGGACGTGACGGCCGCGCTGCTCGGCGTGCGGATGATCCTGCGGGTGATCGCCGTCGTGCTCGCGTCGCACGTCGTGCGAGCAGGCGATCCGCGCGCGATCGCCGCGGGCTTTCGAAAGCTCGGAATGCCCGGGATCGCAGCGTCTTCGATCGACGCGGTGCTCGCGCTGTTCTCCGGTGAAGCGGGCGCGCACGGAGGCGGAGGAGGGGGCGGAGGCGGCGGTGGAGGAGGGGGCGGCGGCGGTGGTCGCGGCCGCGGAGGTGGAGGCGGAGGCGGCCGGCATCGCAGGGACGCCGACGGGCGCGATCCGCTCTCGGCGCAGGACGCACCGAAAGAGAGCTTCTGGGCGAAGATCAAGGGGCTCCGCCGAGGGGACATCGGCTTCCTCGCGGCGAGGATCGATCACCAGATCGGGCGCGCCACGCGGCACGTCGAGGAGACGTCGTCGCAAGGGGATGGAGCGAAGGCGCGCGAGCGCGCGATCGCCGAGGACGTGGCGACGATCGCGGGCATCGCGATCACGATGCTCGGGATCAAGGCGCTCAAGATCTTGCCGAACGTGCCGTTCGCGCCGGGGCACAAGCTCGTGCTGCTCACGCCGCTCTACGTCGTGGCCGCCCTCTACACGCGGTCTCGCGCCGGGGCGACGTGGACGGGGCTCACGATGGGCGTCGTCGCTTTCCTCATGGGCGACGGGAAATACGGCGTGTTCGAGATCTTGAAGCACGTCGCGCCGGGCGTCCTCTGCGATCTCCTCGCCCCCTCCGTCGCGCGCTTCACGCTCCGATCCGCGTCGCGCGCGTCGAGCCCGATCGCGTGGTCCGTCACCGGCGGCGTCATCGCCGCGGGGCGCTTCGCCACCATCTTCGGCGTCACCTTGTTCGTGCAGCCGCCGGCCGTCGCGTGGGCGTTCCTCGTCCCGGGGGCGACGGTGCACATCACGTTCGGCGTGCTCTCCGGGTACATGAGCCACCACCTCGTGCGCGCCGTCGCGAGGCGACCTCGCGGCAAGCTGCTCGGCATCGTCCCGGACGAAGGCGAAGATCCCTCCACCGTCCCCCCGCCCATCGGCAAAGAGGTCCCATGAACAAGCTCGTCCAAGGCGACGGAAGAACCCACATCGAGTCCCCCCTCATGCGCGAATCCCTCGTGGATCGAAGGACGATCGCGCGCACCCACTCCGAGCGCGAGCTCGCGATCTTGCCGCACGTGACGCTGGTCGGCCTCGGCGGTCAGTCGATCTTCGATCGCGGCCGCGAGGCGATCCTGCCGATCGTCGAGGAGCTCGCGGGGCTCATCGGCAAGCACAAGATGATCCTCGGCGTCGGCGGCGGGACGCGCGTGCGGCACACGGTGTCGATCGCCCTGGATCTGGGGCTCCCGACGGGCGGCATCGCGCAGCTCGTCGGCGCGATGGAGGAGGCGAACGCGGTGTTCCTCAACGCGCTGCTCGCGAAGCACCGATCGATCGTGATGCAGCGCGAGCACTTCTGGGAGCTGCCGCTCTACATCGAGAACGGGATGCTCCCGATCGTGATCAGCATCCCGCCGTACCACTTCTGGGAGCCTCCGCCGGAGGGGGGGCCGCTGCCCGCGCACGGCTCCGACTTCGGGCTCTTCATCCACGCCGAGGTGCTCGGGATGAAGCGGATCGTGTTCGTGAAGGACGAGGACGGGCTCTACACGGCGGACCCGAAGAAGCACGCGGACGCGAAGCTGATCCCGCGGACGACGCTCCGCGAGATCCTGGAGAACATGCCCGAGGAGCTGATGCTCGATCGCGCCCTCTTCACGACGTGGCGCACGGCGCGGCACGTCGAGCGAGTCCAGATCGTCAACGGGACCAGGCCCGGCAACGTCGCGCGCGCGCTCGCGGGCGAGGACGTCGGCACCGTGATCACGAAGGAGTGAGCGACATGCGCAACACCATCGAGAGCCCCCTCGCGAACG
>Ga0268298_10003590_pt1 | contig 15739 bp, 12 predicted proteins | sample WWTPWeurt_MetaG_FD_194462 | JGI IMG/M metagenome (GOLD analysis project Ga0268298, IMG submission 194462) | Activated sludge microbial communities from WWTP in Nijmegen, Gelderland, Netherland - WWTP Weurt | ecosystem: Engineered > WWTP > Aerobic digester > Activated sludge | place... | reverse complement strand
CCCTGCCGATCGCCACCCGCTGGCGCTGTCCCCCCGACAGCGCTTTGGGACGGCGATCGAGCAGGGATTCGATCTGGAGGATCTCGGCGGCCTTCTGGACCGCCTCCGTGATCTCCGTCTTCGAATGGCCGGCCAGCTTCAGACCGAAGGCCATGTTCTCGGCCACGGTCATGTGGGGATAGAGGGCGTAGCTCTGGAACACCATGGCGATGCCGCGCTTGGAGGGCGGCACCTCGTTCATGGGCTGGCCGCCGATGGAAAGCTCGCCGCTGGTGATCTCCTCCAGCCCCGCGATGCATCGCAGCAGGGTGGACTTGCCGCAGCCCGAGGGCCCCACGAACACGATGAACTCGCCGTCCCCGATCTCGAGGTCGATCCCGTGGAGGATCTCCAAGTCGCCGAAGGACTTGCGCAGGGCTTTGAACTGGAGGTTGGCCATGGGGGAGTCCGGTGAGGTCAGGGGAGGTCGCCGTGGAGGGTGGTCTGGAAGCCCGAGCCCGCGAGGTAGAGCACCCGCACGCCGTGGGGTGGGATGCTGGCCGCGGTATAGGCGTCGCCGACCAGGGCGGTCACGCCCTTGAGATCGCCCAGGATGGCCTGGACGGGTCCGCCAGCGGGCACGCCGTGGGCCGTAAGACCGCCCACGACCACGGTCTGGGTGGCGGCACTCAGGTTCGCCACCACCAGCACCCGCTCGGTGCCGGCATTCCGCAGGTAGGCCAGGGCCTTGGTGGGGCCGACATCGGTGCCCAGGGTGGCGTAGCCGCCGCGCAGGGCCGGGTAGGTCTGGCGGGCCTGGATCAGATACTTGCACCAACTGAGAATGGAGTCGGGCTGCCCCGTCTGGGTCGTGACGGCGGCCCAGTCCATGGGCCGGCGCAGGTTGAGGTCCGTGCCGGACTGGCCGGTCATGCCGACCTCGTTGCCGTAGTAGAGGATGGGCGTGCCGGGCGAGAGCAGGGTCAGAGCCTCGGCCAGGATGATCTGGGCCTTGCTGCCGCCGTACTGGGTGCCGGGCCGGGAGATGAGGTTGTCGTGGTTGGAGTCGAACACCGCCGACCGGTACCCCGCGGGGTAGTGGCTCTGCTCGAACTCCCACAGGGAGGTCACCTGGGTGGCGTCGCCCCGGGAAATGGCATTCGACACGGCCCAGGGGGCGCTGAAGTCCAGGCACAGGTGGAACTCGTTGGTGCCGTTGCCGTAGTAGGGCGCCACACCGCCGGCATCGTTGGTCCAGGCCTCGGCGATCATCACCTTGCTGCTGTGCTTCGCCGGGTCGCCACCCGGGTGGGGATGCAGATCCCCGGTGTTGTACTCGTCCAGCAGGCTCCGGAAGATCCGCAGCCGCGCGTGGGTGTCGGGCTGGTCCGCCTGCTGGCCGGGACCTGCTTCGCAGAGGTAGCGCACGGCGTCCACGCGCATGCCGTCGAAGCCGCGATCCAGCCAGTAGGCTTGCACCTTCTGCATCTCCGCCTGCACCGCGGGGTTGTAGAAGTTGAGGTCGGCCAGGGTGTCGGTGCTGAAGGAGGTGTAGAAGTAGCCGGAGGCACCGGAGCGCCAGACATCCTGGGGCGTGCCGCCGCCCCAGGGGAGGCCCCAGCCTGCGGGCTGGCCCGCGTTCCAGATGTACCAGCTGTCCCGGGTGGCCGCGTTGGTGAACCAGGGGTGCTTTGTCGAGGTGTGGTTGGGCACGAAGTCGAAGAGGATCCGCATGCCCTTCGCGTGCACGGCGTCGATGAGGTTCTTTAGGTCGGCCTTAGTGCCGAAGCGGTCGTTCACGGCGTAGTAGTCCGTCGTGTCGTACCCGTGCATGCTAGCGCCCTTGTTGTCGCACTCGAAGATGGGCGACAGCCAGAGCGTGTTGACGCCCAGGGACTGGAGGTAGTCCAGCTTGCCCTGGAGGCCAGGCAGGTCGCCGATGCCGTCGGAATAGGCGCCATCGGCGAAGGCCTTTACCCAGACGTGGTAGATCACTGCGTCTGCGTACCAGCCGGGGGCGCTCTCCAGTTGCTGCCCGGGCCCGATGGTGGTGGTGTCCACGGGGTAGCGGCTGGCGTCCGCGCTGGGGCCATGGCAGGCCAGCCCGGCCAGGAGCAGGGCGACGGCGGTCAGCGCGGGACGGAGCTTCACGTTCTTTCCCTTCAAGCATCAGCGAGGAAACGGCCCGTCCACCGGGACGGGCCGTTCCATCAGAGCGGCACTACCACCAGGCTTCCACCTGGGCGCCGAAGGTCATGCCCTGGAGGGAGTTGCCGAACTGGCCTTCACCCACCTTGTTCCAGTTGTTGGCGTTCTTGTTCCAGTCCGCGCGGGTCGCGAAGATGCGGATGACCGGGCGGCTCCAGAAGGAGGCCTGGGGGCTCCACTGCAGCGCGATGGTGTTCTTGAGGAGCTTGCGGTCCTCGGTCTCGTTGTCGAACTTCAGCTTGTCCATGCCCACCTCGTAGGCCACGCTGAAGTGCTTGGTGAAGAAGTAGACGGGGCGGACGCCGGCGGAGATCCAGGTGTTGGTGTTCCCGGCCATGGAACCCTTGCCGTTCTGCTTGCGGTACTGGACGGTGCCCTGCATCTCGAGGTTCTTGGCGGGCTTGATGTAGAAGACGTCCATGATGTGCCACCAGGTGTTTTCGGTCTTCACATCGGGGTTGTACCAGTTCCAGAAGGTGGAGCCGTTGCCGTAGGTGGCATAGACGCGGTTGTCGCCGCCCAGCACGCCGGCCTGGTTGAGGATGACGTTGAACTGGGTGCCCTTGTTCGTGTTGCCGTCATTCTCGGTGCCGGACTTGGGATGCGCGTCGTTGTACTGCACGCCCAGGGTCAGGGAGGCGCCGGTCCAGAGCTTGATGTCGGAGAACCGGAGGTCGTGGGAGCCGATGATCGCGTGGCCGCCGCCGCCCACCCACTGGCTGTAGGGGTTCAGCTGGCCGCGGATGGCGCCGTTGTTCCAGTCGCTGTTCACGTTGCCGGTGTCGTGCTGGATGTAGGCGTAGTGCATCTTCATGAAGCCGAAGTCGATGTTCTCGAGGCCCACGCCGTCGCCGCTGTTGTTCCAGTACCACTGATCCCGGATGTGGAGGTCCTGGCGCATGTAGAAGCGCCGGCCGGCCCACAGGGAGGCATCCTTGAAGGCGCCGCTGTTGCCGAAGATGCCGGTGGCCTCGCCCCAGGCTTCGCGGATCCAGATCTGCTGGTTGGGGCTGGGGCTCTTGCTGTTGTCCACATCGCCGCCCGCATCGGCGGAGGCGTCACGCACCTGGTAGTACTGGCGGAAGGCGGGGCGGAAGTGCAGCTTGAAGTTGGTGTTGCCCTTCTCGTAGGCCTTCACGTCCACGGCCAGCTCGAGGTAGTTGTCGGTCTCGTTGCCGAGGCGGTAGCCGGGGCCACCCGTGGGGCTGCCGCCGGTGTTGGCGAGGAAGAAGGACACCTGCTCGCCGCCGTTCGAGGAACGGCCGACGCCGGCGCGGGTGTAGCCGTGGATCTCGACCACGTCATCGGCGAGGAGTGGTCCGCAGACCAGCGCCATGGGCAGCGCGGCCTTGAGTAGGGAGAGACGCTTCATTGTCTTGCCTCCAGTGAGAGATGCCGCAGGGCGGCGGGGTGAGTGGCTGATGAGGGGGAGGGAGCCGCCTGGGGTCAGACCAGGCGGCCGAAGAACCCTCCCCAGGGGGGGAGCTGCAGGTCCCGGTCCTCCTGGGCGCAGGGCGCGAGGCCGTGTCCTTCGAGGGCGAGCGCCCGGGCCGGGAGGGTGCACCGGACGGGCTCGGGACTGAGGTTGAAGACGGCCAGGAGCCGGTCCGGACCCAGGTCGCGCCGGAGGGCCAGGATCGGCTCCGGGGTGGCATAGAAGTGGAGGCCGCCACGCCAGAGGGGGGCCTGCCCCTTGCGCCAGGCCAGGAACCGCCGGTAGAAGGCCAGGACCGACCGCGCGTCGCCTTCCTGGGAGGCCACGGACCGGTCCAGGTGGCCCGGCGACATGGGCAGCCAGGGTTCTACCGTGGAGAAGCCGCCCCGGGGCCGCTCCGCGGTCCAGGGCATGGGGGTGCGGCAGCCGTCGCGGCCCTTGTAGTCGGGCCAGAAGGCTATGCCATAGGGATCGATGAGGCGGTCGAAGGGCACCTCGCCCTCGGGCAGGCCCAGTTCCTCGCCCTGGTAGATGCAGAAGCTGCCCCGCAGGGAGCCCAGTACGGCCACCAGCAGCTTGGCGAGGCCGGCGTCGTCCTTGCCTTTGCCCCAGCGGGTGACCACCCGGACGTTGTCGTGGTTGGAGAGGGACCAGCAGCCCCAGCCGCCGCCCTTCCGGACGCGCTTCTCGTACTCCTGCACCACGGAGCGGATTCGCCCAGCGCTGAATTGCTCGGTGAACAGGCTGAAGCCATAGGCCATGTGCAGCTTGTCGCCATCGGCGGTGTACTCGGCCATGGTGGCCAGGGCGCCTTCGTCGCCCACCTCGCCCACGCTCATGGCGCCATAGGCGTTGAGGAGGGTCCGCAGGCGCTTGAGGAAGGCCAGGTTCTCGGGGCGGCTCTTGTCGAACTTGTGGATCTGGCAGCCGTAGGGATTGCCTTCCCGCACGGAGGTGAGCTCCACCTTGCCGGGCCTGGCGGGCGGGTTGTTGCGCAGCTGCCTGTCGTGGAAGTGGAAGTTGCAGGCATCGAAACGGAAGCCGTCCACGCCGCGCTCCATCCAGAAGCGCACCTCGTCCAGCATGGCGGCCTGCACGGGCTCGTGGTGGAAGTTGAGGTCGGGCTGGGACTCCAGGAAGTTGTGCAGGTAGTACTGGCGGCGGCGTGGCTCCCAGGACCAGGCGGAGCCGCCGAAGACCGACTGCCAGTTGTTGGGGGGCGTGCCGTCCGGCCGCGCCTCGGCCCAGACGTACCAGTCGGCCTTGGGGTTCGTGCGGCTGGTGCGGCTCTCCTTGAACCAGGCGTGCTGGTCGGAGGAGTGGGACAGCACCTGGTCGATGAGCACCTTCAGGCCCAGGCGGTGGGCCTCGGCCACCAGGCGGTCGAAGTCCGCGAGGCTGCCGAAGGTGGGGTCGACATCCCGGTAGTTCGACACGTCGTACCCGAAGTCCTTCATGGGCGAGGTGAAGAAGGGCGACACCCAGATGGCGTCCACCCCCAGGTCGGCCACGTAGGGCAGGTGGGCCGTGATGCCTGGCAAGTCGCCCACGCCGTCGCCGTTCGTGTCCTGGAAGCTGCGGGGGTAGATCTGGTAGATCGAGGCGCCGCGCCACCACTCGGGGGAACTCCCAGGGGCGTCCGCCATCGCGGCGGGCACCATCGGAGTTCCTTTGGGGGTGGGCTGGAGGGACATGGGTGGGAGATCCCGGGGTGGGCAGAGGGTGGGGTTGGGAAGATCTTGTAATCGGTTACACGGCGCACGACTCGAACCGTTTTTCTGGGGGCCCTGGCGTCACTTGAAGGTGGATGGGAGGTCGTGCCAGGAGAGGTGTGTAAACGGTTACAAGAAGGTCGCAGGTATGGTCGACCGGTGTCACAGCCCTGTCAAGCGGGTAATTCCGGGCCTTGGGGATATTTTGTCCAATGACACCAAACCCAGCACCACTTGAGGAATCCCCCATCTGAACACCCTGGAAGGATCGCTTGTACCGCCTCTTGGCAACGACACGGCCAGTGGACGCCCCGGTCGCGACCGGGGACCATGGAGGTCACACCGGCGCCTGCCCAGGCTGGATGCCCGTGTGGGTGTCCTGCTGCTGTCCTGCCGTGATGAGGTCCCGTGTCTGCAAGCGTTGACAATTCCATTCTGGTCGCCGATGTGGGCGGGACCAACCTCAACCTGGCCCTGCTGGCCCCGGAGGGCCCGCGCTATCGCCTGCTGCGCAAGGCGCGCTACAGCACCCAGGAGGAGGTCTCCCTCCTCGGCCCCCTCCAGCGCTTCCTGGACGGAGCCCCCTCCCTGCGGCCCCTCCGGGCCTGCTTCTCCGGCGCAGGGCCGGTCCTGGACCATCGCATCCACCTGACCAATGCGCCCTGGGACATCGATGCCTCCGCCCTGGAGCGGAGCCTCGGGGTGCCGGTCCACCTGGTCAACGACTTCACCGCCCTGTCCTGCGGCGTGCTCCAGCTCGACCTGGAAGATCCCAGCCAGGTGACGCCCCTGGCCCACGGCGATGGCAGCCTGCCCGCCGCGGATCCCCGGGGTCTGGCCCTGGTGGTGGGGGCCGGCACGGGGCTCGGCGTGGGCTTCGTGGTGCGTTCGGCCCAGGGCGCCCGGGCTTTCCCCAGCGAGGGCGGCCACATCGGCCTGCCGGTCTTCGACGAGGACTCGCTGGCCCTCTGGCGGCATCTGCAGCAGGGTCTGCCCGGCCCCCCCGGGGCTGAGATGGCGGTCTCGGGCGTGGGTCTCGCGCACCTCTTCCGCTTCCTGCTGGACTCCAAGCGCGTGCCCTGGACGCCCGCCGCGACCGCGATCCTGGCCCTGGCGGCCCCCGACCAGCCCGCGGCCATCTCGGCCCAGGCCGCCTCGGACCCCGCCTGCGCCCGCGCCATGGCGCTGTTCGTGGACCTCTACGCGCGGGTCTGCGCCGAGCTCTGCGCCGTGTTCCTGCCGACCGGTGGCCTCTTCCTCGCCGGCGGCATCGCCGCCAAGAACGCCCCCCACTTCGTGGAGGACCCGCGCTTCATGGCCCGCTTCGAGCGGAACTACCGGGCGCATCTGGACCTTCTGACCCGCGCCACGCCCGTGTTCCTGGTCCACGACTACGACCTGAGCCTCTACGGCGCGGCCCATGCCCCGGATTGCCTCCCCTGATAGGGAAATCGCTGCGCCGAGGCAACCCCGCATTGACAGCTCCGGAAACCGAACGGTATTCATGGGGAGTCGCGTTCTTCCTTCCGATCCCCAACCCCTGCGGCCCCCCATGAAGATCACCATCGGCGAGATTGCCCGCCAGTCCGGCGTTTCGACCGGGACCGTGAGCCGCGTCATCAACGGCAAGCCCACGGTGGCGGCCGAGACGCGGGCCACGGTGCTGGCCGTGATGAAGAAGCTGGGCTACGAGCCTGATCCCGTGGCCCGGGAGCTGTCGCGGCGCACCAAGCACACCCTGGGCATCTGGGTGGGCGCGGGCGAGAACCGGCTGTCGCCCTACTTCAACGTCATCTGGCGCGCCCTGCTGCGCGAGATGCAGAGCCATGCCACCCAGTTCGTGGAGCTGCCGGTGGACATCACGCCGGTGCGGCGGCGCATGGACGCCGTGCTGATGTTCCACTGCGCCGACATCGACCAGCGCCTGGCCACCCTGTGGCGGCGGGGCGTGCCCGGCGCCCTCATCGGACACCACCCCGGCGTGTCCTGCGTGGCGCCCGACGACATTGGCGGCGGCCGGCTGGCCGCGGCGAAGCTCCTCTCCCTGGGGCACCGGGACCTGCTGCACCTCACGGTGGCCGACGAGCACCAGTGGGCCGTGGACCGAGCGGCGGGCTTCACCTCCTCCCTGGCCGAGAACATCGGGGGCTCCCTGGCCCCCGTCATCCTGCGGGGCGGGGGCTCGGTACTGGGCGGCTACCGGCTCATGCGCGACGCCTGGCAGAGGGGCCACCGGCCCACGGGCATCTTCTGCGCCACGGACGAAATGGCCGTGGGGGCCCTGGGGGCCCTGGCGGATCTCGGCGTGGCCGTGCCCACCCAGGTCTCCGTGCTGGGCTTCGACGGCCTGGTGGACCTCTATCCGGGCCTGGCCTCCGTGGCCCAGGACATCCCCGCCATCGCCCATGAGGCCGTCACCCTCGCCCTGGGCGCCATCGACCGCGAGGCCGTGCGGCACACCATCGTCCCCGTGCGGATCCTGGACGGCGCCACCCTGGGCCCCGCACCCCGGAGGGGCTGAGGACCATCCCATGCCCCTGTCCAGCGATCCCTACCGCATCAAACCCAAGGAACAACTGGTCCGCGAGGAGCAGAAGCTCATCCAGATCCGGGACGACTCGGTGCGGCCCCCCTCCTCCATCGGCGTAGATTCCTTCCAGGCGACGCTCTTCGGGGCCCCGGCGTTACAGCCCTCCAAGGCATCCACTTCGGACGGGGACGGTTCCTTCTTCTCAGGCCGGCTGGTGGTGGTCCTGATTCTCCTCCTCCCACTGGCCCTGGCCCTCAAGTTGACCTGCTCTCACTGAGCCGCGGGGTCAGGACCCTCTCAGGCTCGGCGCACCGCGAAGCCCTGGAAGCCCTCGCCCTCCCAGCGGAGGGGGTCGGGGCGGAAGGTGGCGCTGAGGCCCGCCCTGCCGTCGACTTCCGCCCCCAGGGCCGCAGGCCATACCTCGGCCGGGTGCAAGTCCGGCCTGGCCTCTACCAGCCAGTCGCGGTGGGCGATGCCCTCCTCGGGCAGCCAGGAGCACACGGCGTAGATCAGCAGCCCGCCGGGGGCCAGGCGCTCAGCGGCGGCGCTGAGCAGGCGCCGCTGGAGCCCCGTCAGGCGGGGCAGGTCGTCATGCTTGAGCCAGGGCCACTCAGGGTGCTTCTGCAGGGTGCCGCTGCCGCTGCAGGGGGCGTCCAGCAGGATTAGGTCGAAGACGGCCGCGTTGCCCTCCAACCACTCGGCGGCGTCCGCCTGGATGACCCGGGCTTCCACGCCCCGCTGCTCGAGGGTTTGACGCAGCCGGGCGGCCCGCTTCGGGTGCACCTCCAGGGCCGTGATGGCTGCGCCGGGGTGACGACGGGCCAGGGTCGTGGTCTTCCCGCCGGGCGCGGCGCAGGCGTCCAGGATGCGGGTCACGGGCCGCTCCCACTGGTAGGCCAGCAAGGCCTGGGAGCTGCGGTCCTGCACCATGCCGCCGCCGGCTTCCAGCCAGGGGCGGGGGAAGGGGGCCCCCTCCTCCAGGCAGAGGCAACCCGGAAGCCCCGCCACCGGCACCAGGCCTTCGGGGATCTCCCCCTCCAGCAGGCGGAAATCGGGGCGGGGCGGCTGCTGGAGCCTCGCCCACAGGGCCTCGAGTTCGCCCTCGGCGCCATGGGGGGCGAGGGCCGCGCCCAGGGCGCGCGCCACGGCTGGGCTGCGGTCCAGGCTCGCGGGCAGCGCATCGAGCTCGGCGGCCAGGGCAGCGCGATCCTTCGATGCCCGGCGCAGGAGGGCGTTCACCAGCCCCTTGTGGGGCAGGAAGCCCAGGTCACGGGTGGCGGCCAGGTCTACGGACTCGTTCACGGCGGCATGGTTGCTGACGCCCGGCAGCCAGGCCAGCTGGGCCAGCCCCATGGCCAGGCTCACCCGCGTCCCCAGGGGCACGCCGCGGTCCGGATCCTTCAGCTTCGGCTTCACCCAGGCCTGGAGGCGGCCCCATCGGCGCAGACAGAGACCCAGCAGGGCCTGGGCGAGCTGGGCATCCTCGCCCAGCTCGCGATCCCAGATGTCCGGCACTCGCCCGCCCTCTCCGAAGACTTCGTGCAGGGCGTGGGCGACATGGATGCGGGCAGGCGTGGGCATGGGGCTCCAGAAGGCAAACCCCGATTATCCCGCGATGCGGCTACAACTCCTTCAGGATCTCGGCCTTCTTGGCCTCGTACTCCTTTTTGTCGAGCAGCCCCTTCTTGTAGAGCTCCTGCAGCTTCTGGAGGCGCTCCTCGGGCCCGGCCTTGGCCGGGGCGCCCTCCCCCCCGGGCTGCAGCTTTGGCTCCGGGGGTGGGGCTGAGGCCGAGCGGCTTTCGGCCCGGCGCAGGGCCTCCTGCAGCTCGATGGCCTCGCGGCACTCCCGCAGGGCCGTCTGGAAGATGCTGGCGTCGGGCTGCATGTCCAGGGCGGCGCGCAGGTAGGGCAGGGCCTCCTCATAGCGGCCCAGGATGAAGTGGATGATGCCAACGTTGTATTGGGTCCTGGGGTAGTACTTGGGCTTCTGGCTGGGGTCGCGCTTGGACTGGTCGAGGCCATCCAGGGCCAACTCCAGGGCGCCGCGAACATCGCCGGACTTGAGCCGCTGGTGGGCCCTCGCCATGCCGAAGGTGTCGTCGTCAAAGAAGGTGAGCTTGCGCACCTCGCTCCAGGCCAGGAGCATTCGCAGCACCTTCACCTTGGCGGTCTCGAAGGCGAGGCGGCGCACGTCGGAATCCCTGGGGTGGGCCGGGAAGCCGTCGTAGGACGTGTTGCTGAGGCTAGGCGCGTCCTCCAGGCGCTGGGCCCCGAAGACCCGGCCCGTGCTGAGGTCCACCACCTGCACCGTGGCGCTGAAATCCAGGCTGGTGATGCTGGTGCGCTTGTGGCGCACGATCTCCTGCTTGGTCTTGGGGTCGGTGCTGCGTTCCTCCTTGGTGGACCGGTTCCGGCTCAGGTCCGAGCGGTTCACGTTCACGATGACCAGCACGCTGGGCCCCAGCAGCTTGCCCAGTTTCGCGATGGTGGCGGGCTCCACGTAGCCGCTGGCGCCCAGCTCCTGCTCCTTGAGCACCGCATCCAGGTGGGCCCGGTCCACCACCTCCACCTGGCGGCTCTGCACCAGGTCGGCGGTGAGGGCGTCGGCCAGCTCGCGGGAGTTGATGTCCCGTGCCGGCGCGAAGGCCAGCCGCTCCACCCTGAGGCCCAGGCCCGGCGGATGCACCAGGGTGACCTCCACCTTGGGGTTGGCGAGCTCGCTCCAGAACTGGGCCTGGGCGGGTAGGGCGAGCAGGGCCAGGGCGGCGGGAATCGACGAGCGCATGGAGGCTCCGGGAGGCAAATCCAGGCTAGCACGCAGGCTGTGGCATCCTGGGCGCAGGCATTCCAGGAGGACCCCATGGCCCACCACTACCCCCTTCAGCTCCACTGGACCGGCAACACCCTCGACGGCACCTACAACCGCAATGCGACCGTCACCACCGCCGGCAAGCAGCCCCTGGCGGTCAGCAGCGCCCCCGAGTACGTGGGCGACGCCACCCGCTGGAACCCCGAGGACCTGCTGGGCACGGCCCTGGCCACCTGCCACATGCTCACCTTCCTGGCCCTATGCGCCAAAGCCAAGGTGGAGGTGGTGGGCTACGAGGACCACGCCGAAGCCATCCTCGACACCGTGGACAAGGTCACGCGCGTCACCCAGGTGCACCTGCGCCCCGTCATCCGCGTCACGCGGGGCACCAGCATGGCCAAGGTGGTGGAGCTCTTCGAGAAGGCCCACAAATACTGTTTCGTGGCCAACTCCGTCACCTGCGAGGCCGTGCTGGCACCCCGCGTGGTCGAGGTCTAAGGAACCTTCATGCACTGTCCCTTCTGCGGGCACATCGAGGACAAGGTGGTGGACTCGCGGGAGTCCCGCGAGGGCGACTCCATCCGCCGCCGTCGGGAGTGTCTCTCCTGCGGCCGGCGCTTCACCAGCTATGAGCGGGTGGAGGAGGTGCCCTTGGTGATCCTCAAGAAGGATGGCCGCCGGGAACCCTTCGAGCGGCAGAAGCTCATGAAGGGCCTGCTGGCCGCCTGCCAGAAGCGGCCCGTGTCCCTGGACCGCATCGAGCAGCTGGTGGGCGACGTGCATGCCCGGCTCATGGAGCGGCCCGACCGCGAGATCCGCAGCCGGGAGCTGGGCGAGCTGATCATGGATGAGCTCAAGGGGCTCGACCAGGTGGCCTATGTGCGCTTCGCCAGTGTGTACCGCGAATTCAAGGACCTGCCCGATTTCGTGAAGGCCCTGGAGGGCCTCATGCACAAGGAGGCCGCCACGGGCCGCGGCTCAGGCACCCCGAAAGCCGGCCACGACCTCGCGACACCCCAGCCGCAGGCCCTGTTTCCAGGCGAGACCGTGGACGTGGCCGCCATGAAGTCCCGGAAAAAGTAGGGGTATCCTGGGGTCCGAGGTTATTCCGTGGCCGATGATGTCCTCCTGCCCCCAACACCCGACGAGACGCCCAAGCTGCCGGAGGAGCTGCCCGTCCTCCCCCTGCGGGACGTGGTGGTCTATCCCTACGTGATCCTGCCCCTCAGCATCAGCCGCGAGAAGTCCATCCGCGCCGTGGACACGGCCCTGGTGGAGAACCGCATGATCCTGCTGCTCTCCCAGAAGCAGACAGAGATGGACAACCCGCGGCCCGAGGACCTCTACCAGGTGGGCACGGCGGCGCTCATCATGCGCGTGCTGAAGCTCCCGGATGGCCGCATCCGCGCCCTCGTGCAGGGCCTGCAGCGGGTCCGCGTGGAATACTTCACCGAGACCGAGAACCTCTTCAAGGCCCGGGTGGAACCCCTCGCGGAGCCCGAGCTGAAGACGCCGGACCTGGAGTCGGACGCCCTGCTGCGCAGCGTGAAGCAGACACTCGAAAAGGCCGTGGCCCTGGGCAAGACTCTGCCCCAGGAGGTGCTGGTCATCGCCGGCAACCTGGACAATCCCGGCCGCCTGGCCGACCTGGTGGCGTCCAACCTGGACCTCAAGCTCCAACAGACCCAGGAGGTGCTGGAGATCGCGCACCCAGGCCTGCGCCTGAAGCGCGTGAACGAGCTGCTCATGCGGGAGATCCAGCTGCTGGAAGTGCAGCAAAAAATCACCATGGAAGCCCGCGGCGAGATGGACAAGAGCCAGCGGGAGTACTACCTCCGCCAGCAGCTCAAGGCCATCCAGCAGGAGCTGGGCGAGGGGTCGGAGCTGGCTGAGGAGGTCACGGCCTTCCGCGAGAAACTGGCCAAGATGAAGGTGCCCGACGAGCCCCTGGTGGAGATCGAGCGCAACCTCAAGAAGCTGGAGCGCATGCACCCGGACTCCAGCGAGACCGCCGTCACGCGCACCTACCTGGAGTGGATGACCGAGCTGCCCTGGGGCGTGCAGACCGAGGACAACCTCGACCTCAAGCAGGCCCAGGCCGTACTGGACGAGGACCATTTCGGCCTGGCCAAAATCAAGGACCGGTTGCTGGAGTTCCTGGCGGTGCGCAAGCTCAAGCCCGATCTCCGGGGCACCATCCTCTGCTTCGTGGGCCCCCCGGGCGTGGGCAAGACCTCCCTGGGCAAGTCCATCGCCCGGGCCCTGGGCCGCAAGTATTCGCGCATTTCGCTCGGCGGCGTCCATGACGAAAGCGAGATCCGCGGCCATCGCCGCACCTATGTGGGCGCCATGCCCGGCCGCATCGTGCAGGCCCTGCACCAGGTGAAGAGCATGAACCCCGTGATCATGCTGGATGAGGTGGACAAGATCGGCCGGGACATGCGCGGCGATCCCAGCGCGGCCCTGCTGGAAGTGCTCGACCCCGAGCAGAACCACACCTTCCGGGACCACTACCTGAACGTGCCCCTGGACCTCAGCCAGGTGCTCTTCCTGGCCAATGCCAACGAGCTGGAGCCCATCCACCCGGCCTTCAAGGACCGCATGGAGATCATCTACCTCAGCAGCTACACGCTGGAGGAGAAGCTGGGCATCGCCGAGCAGCACCTGATCCCCAAGCAGCTGGAGAAGCACGGTGTCACCCGCAAGCAGGTGGCGATCCCCAAGGCCGCCCTGAAGACCATCATCACGGGCTACACGCGCGAAGCCGGGCTGCGGCAGCTGGAGCGCGAGATCGGCGCCATCTGCCGCAAGGTGGCCCGCCGCGTGGCCGAGAACACCCTGAAGAAGAAGCTCACCCTGGACGACAAGAGCATCCACGAGCTGCTGGGCCCCGTGAAGCTGCTGCAGGATGAGCGGCTGAAGGCCCCCCGCGTGGGCGTGGTGACCGGCCTGGCCTGGACCGCCGTGGGCGGCGACGTCCTCTTCGTCGAGGCCCTGAGGATGCCGGGCAAGGGCCTGCTCACCCTCACGGGCCAGCTGGGCGACGTGATGAAGGAGAGCGCCCAGGCGGCGCTCAGCTACATCCGTAGCCGGGGCGAAGCCTTCCAGATTGATCCCGAAGTGTTCCAGAAGCAGGACATCCACGTGCACTTCCCCGAGGGCGCCATCCCCAAGGACGGCCCCAGCGCCGGCCTGGCCATCGCCACCGTGCTGCTCTCCGTGCTGAAAGGCGTGCCCGTGCGGAACACCCTGGCCATGACCGGCGAGATCGACCTGCGGGGCGAGGCCCTGGCCATCGGCGGCCTCAAGGAGAAGTCCCTGGCGGCCTTGCGCGTGGGCATCAAGGACATCCTCATCCCGCACGCCAACCAGAAGGATCTCGAAGAGATCGACCCCGAGCTGCGCAAGCAGCTGCGCTTCCACCCCGTGAAGCACGTGGAGGAGGTCTTCGAGTTCGCCCTGGTGGGCTGGAAGCGACCCGAACAGGCCAAGCCGGCCACCAAACCCAGGGGCAGGATCAAGCCCCGTTCACAGCGCTAAGCCATTTATTTCAAGTAATATATTAAACAGGCTGGGCCCTTGCCTCGCCAGTCCCGGGACGCTACATTCCCCGCCGGAGGGTCACCATGCTGACCGAGGCCTTCTCTCTGGTGCTCCAGCTCCCGCCCCTGGCCTTCGGCCCAGCCCGAGCCCCGGAAGCCTTTGCGCCACCCAGGGCCCTGATCTGCGAGGTCGGCCAGCTTGGCCAGGTGCAGGTGCCGGAACAGCCGGTGCACCCTCTCACCCCGGCCAGTTCCCTCGATCCACGGGACCTGCGGCCGGCCCCGGAGCGCTACCTGGTGAACCGCCCCGTGGACATCCTGATGTTCCTCGCCACGGCCTACGCCGGCCGGGCCACCTGGGACGAGACCCCCTGGGGCGTCCGCACCTGGCAGGCCACTGGGGCGGCGGCGCCCGTCCTGATTCCGCCCCAGCCACCTCCCTTCCAGGCCCCGCAGCGCTGGTAGTTCCACGTGGAACACTACTTAGCCTTCAATGATTCAAGATACTTCCCCAGCAACTCGGCCTCCTGCTCGGTGCCCGCAAAGGGCGGCATGCGGTCCAGGTAGGGGTTCAGCGCCGGGTCCAGTTCCCGTATGGCCTGGATGAAGGCCACGTTGTCCCCCTCGGAGTTGCTGGCCGTGAGGCCCCTCAGGCCCCGGTAGCCGTCCCGGGTATGGCAGGCCAGACACTGGCTCCGCAGAAGCGCCTCGCCCCGGGCCAGGTCGGTGTCCCCCCTCGAGGCTGCGAAGGTCCGGGCCCAGGCGTTTCCCGCCAGGAAGCCGTCCTTCTGGTACTCCGCCACCTGCTCCACGCGGATGCCGTTGGAGTACATGACATCCCGGATCACGAAGGGCTTGCGGGCCACCTCGCGGATCCACTCGAAGCCGCCGAAGCCCCAGCAGGCCAGCAGCAGGCCCAGCAGGGCCAGGGGGCGGCGGAAGGAGGCGGAGGCGAAGAAAGCCCAGAGCACCAGCAGGCCTGGCACCAGGAAGGCTCCCAGGCCCCAGAGCGCCCAGCGGAAGCCCTGGGCCAGGCCCGTGGCACCCTTGAGATTGCCCAGTACCAGCTCCCGCGCGGCCGGGGGGAAGCTCTGGAAGTAGTACCAGCCGGAGGCCGCGGCCAGCAGCACGCCCGCCAGGGCGTAGAGGGCCGAGGGCTTCAGGATGCGTGGCTTCAGCGCCGGCTCGGCGGTGGCCCCCGCGGCCAGGGCCCAGAGGCCGCCCAGGACCAGGGCCACGCAGGTCCGCAGCAGCAGGCTGGGCAGGTAGGTGGCGTTGAAGAAGCCGTCCCACATGGCGTGGCTGGCGGCCCAGCCCTTTCCGGGGCTCAGCATGAAGGTGATGATGCCGTTGATGACCACGAGGCTCAGCCAGGCGCAGAGGGCATAGAGCCAGGATACGGCCAGGCGCTGGCGGGGCCGCAGCCGGTCATAGGCCCGGACCAGCACGATGAGGGTGGCCATTTCGCCCACAAAGATCAGCCACTCGATGGCCCAGCCCATGACGAAGGCCCGGATGAGGTGC
>Ga0268298_10003589_pt1 | contig 15740 bp, 16 predicted proteins | sample WWTPWeurt_MetaG_FD_194462 | JGI IMG/M metagenome (GOLD analysis project Ga0268298, IMG submission 194462) | Activated sludge microbial communities from WWTP in Nijmegen, Gelderland, Netherland - WWTP Weurt | ecosystem: Engineered > WWTP > Aerobic digester > Activated sludge | place... | reverse complement strand
TGGGCCTCGCGCTCGCCGAAGCCACGCGTGGTCATCGCAGGCGATCCCAGGCGGATGCCGCTGGTGACCATGGGCTTTTGCGGATCGTTCGGGATCGCGTTCTTGTTGCAGGTCATGTGGGCGCGGCCGAGCAGGGCCTCGGCCTCCTTGCCGGTGATGCCCTTGGCGCGCAGGTCCACCAGCATCACATGGCTCTCGGTGCGGCCGGACACGATGCGCAGGCCGCGCTGCACCAAGGTCTCGGCCATCGCGGCCGCGTTCTTCACCACCTGCTGCTGGTAGGTCTTGAACTCGGGGGCCAGGGCTTCCTTGAAGGCCACGGCCTTGGCGCCGATCACGTGCATCAGCGGGCCGCCCTGGATGCCCGGGAAGATGGCGCTGTTGATCTGCTTGGCCACGTGGTCCTGCATCAGGATCAAGCCGCCGCGCGGGCCGCGCAGGGTCTTGTGCGTGGTGGAGGTGACCACGTCTGCAAACGGCACCGGGTTGGGGTAGACGCCCGCGGCGATGAGCCCGGCATAGTGGGCCATGTCCACCATGAAGTAGGCGCCGATCTCCTTGGCCACCTTGGCAAAGCGCTCGAAATCAATGCGCAGCGCGTAGGCCGAGGCACCGGCGATGATCAGCTTGGGGCGGTGCTCCCGGGCCAGGCGCTCCATGGCGTCGTAGTCGATGGCTTCTTGAGCATCGAGGCCGTAGCTGACCACCTTGAACCACTTGCCGCTCATGTTCAGGGCCATGCCGTGCGTGAGGTGGCCGCCTTCGGCCAGGCTCATGCCCATGATGGTGTCGCCAGGCTGCAGCAGGCCGAAGAACACGGCCTGGTTGGCCTGCGAGCCGGAGTTGGGCTGCACGTTGGCGTGGGCGGCACCGAAGAGCTGCTTGGCGCGGTCGATCGCCAGTTGCTCGACCACGTCGACATATTCGCAGCCGCCGTAGTAGCGCTTGCCGGGGTAGCCCTCGGCGTACTTGTTGGTGAGCTGCGAGCCTTGCGCCTGCATCACGGCGGGCGAGGCGTAGTTCTCGCTGGCGATCAGCTCGATGTGGTCTTCCTGGCGGGCGTTCTCGGCCTGGATGGTGGCGAACAACTCGGGGTCGACGTTGGCAACGGTGGATTGGGAGCGGTGGAACATGGGCGGTCCTGAGGTTGCAGCTGAGGGCTCGGCAACCGTCGCCTGCAATGGTCTTGCACGGCTTGCGGCTGCGAGCTGCCCAGGCGAACGGCGGAACGGCAGCGGCGCCCAATGGCACCGCCCGCTCGCGCTTCCCGGTGGTGGCCCACCTCGGCCCGCAGCATGTTGCCGTGGGCCTGATCGCCAGTCGCGCGAGGCTTTGGAGTGTAGCGGAGCGATTGCCGCTCCGCGCTTCAGCTCAGCGCAGCAGGGCCACGCGTTCCACACCCTCGGCCGGCGTCGGCGTGCCCGAGGCGGCGGGGCGAGGCGGCTCGGACACCGTGCTGGCGGCTGCGGGCTCGTCCTGAGCCTGCGGGCGATAGGTGGGCAATGACGCCGTGATGGGCACTGGTTTGCCATTGGCCACCAGGCGCAGATTGGCTTGCTCGGCCAGCACCTTGACGACGTAGCCGCCATCCTGGCCGGTGATGGCTGCGCCCACGTAGTAGCGCAGACCGGCCTCCAGGCCACCGGCCCGGGCAATGCATTCCTTGAGCACCTGCACCCCCACGCGCAGGTTGGTCACCGGATCGAAGGCGGCGCGGATGCCGCCAAAGGCCTGGTACTTGTCGTCGTGCACGCGGGTCATCACCTGCATCAAGCCCTGCGCGCCCACCGGGCTCTGCGCAAAGGGGTTGAAGCTCGATTCCACCGCCATCACGGCCAGTACCAGGGTCGGGTCCACGCCCATGCGTTGGCCCACCGACCAGGCCTCTTGCACCAGGCGGCTCAAGGGCTCGGGTGCCACCTTGTAGCGGCGCGCCAGCCAATTGGCCACCGCGGCTTGTTGGCGCGGCAGTTCACGCGGGTCGGCCGCGGTAGCGCGGTCCACGGCCGAAGGCTCGGCCAGATCGGCCAGGTCGTCGGGCGTACTGACCTCGCGGGCATCCTGGCGCTCCTGCAACCAGGCCAGGGTGCGTTGCTCCAGGCCGTGCCTCAGGTCGGCCCGAGTGCCGGCAAAGAGCAAGGCTGCCACCACGCAGAAGCCCACCAGCGCGAGCGAGTTGTGGCAAACGTCGAGCAGGCCGTGGCCCACGTCGCGCAAGAAAACCAGGGCGGAGTCCTGACAGGTGCTGCGCCATCGGCGCAGGCTGGAAACGACTGTCATGTTGTACCTCTGTGCTGCGCCAGCGTGCGTACGGGGCATCTGGGCCCGGCGTATGGCAACTGGCGTCGATAATCGAATGCTTCGGGTCGGCGGGTGTTCAACACCTCTTCACCGTGCATGTGGCGCTGGCATCTGGGCCGCGCTCACATTCCCAACAAGATGCTGCCTCGGGTTAACCCTGAAAGCAGGTGTGAGCGGATTCTAGGAAGCCTTGTAATAACCAGTCAAGCATAAGAGCCTTCCCTCTTATACCAAAATGACCCTCAAATACCGTGATCTTCGGGATTTCGCTGCGCAGTTGGAGCGCATGGGCGAGTTGCAGCGTGTGGCGGCTGCGGTCTCCCCCAAGTTTGAAATGACGGCGCTGGCCGACCGCGTGTTGCGGGCCGAAGGGCCCGCGCTCTGGTTCGAGCGCTCGCCCGTGGCCAGCATGCCGGTGCTGGCCAACCTCTTTGGCACGCCGCGCCGCGTGGCGCTGGGCATGGGTGCCGACAGCCTGAGCGATCTGCGCGACATTGGCCGCCTCTTGGCCAGTCTGAAGGAGCCCGAGCCGCCCAAGGGCCTGAAGGACGCCGGCAAGCTGATGCACATGGCCAAGGCCCTTTGGGACATGAAGCCCCGCCGCCGCCGCGATGGGCCTTGCCGCGAGGTGGTGGTGGACCGCGACCGCATCGATCTGTCGGCCTGGCCGATCCAGCACTGCTGGCCTCTGGATGCGGGGCCGCTGATCACCTGGGGCCTGGTCGTCACACGAGGCCCGCAAGGCGTCGAGCGCCCGCGCACCCGCCAGAACATCGGCATTTACCGGCAACAGGTGATCGGCCCGCGCGAGGTGATCATGCGCTGGCTGGCTCACCGCGGTGGCGCGCTGGATTTTCGAGACTTCGCACGCTGCAATCCCGGCAAGCCCTTCCCGATTGCGGTGGCGCTCGGCGCTGACCCGGCCACCACGCTGGGCGCGGTGACGCCGGTGCCGGACAGCCTGTCGGAGTATCAGTTTGCGGGTCTCTTGCGGGGCGGCCCCACCGAGTTGGTCGATTGCGAGGTGGGCGAGCCGGGTTGGCCCCTGCAGGTGCCTGCCACCGCCGAGATCGTGCTCGAAGGCCACATCCCGGTGGCCGAGCCCGGCTTCACCGGGCGCAGCCCGCATGGCGTGCCCTGGCGCGAGCAAGGCGGTTACCTGCATGCGCAGGAAGGGCCGTTTGGCGACCACACGGGTTACTACAACGAGCAGGACTGGTTCCCGGTGTTCCGCATCGACCGGGTCACGCACCGCAAGGATCCGGTCTACCACTCCACCTACACCGGCAAGCCGCCTGACGAGCCCGCCGTGCTCGGCGTGGCGCTCAATGAGGTGTTCGTGCCACTGCTGCAGAAGCAGTTTCCTGAGATCGTCGACTTCTACCTGCCGCCTGAAGGCTGCAGCTACCGCATGGCGGTGATCTCGATCCGCAAGGCCTATCCGGGGCACGCCAAACGGCTGATGTTCGGGCTGTGGAGCTTCTTGCGGCAGTTCATGTACACCAAGTTCATCGTGGTCACCGATGACGATGTGAACATCCGCGACTGGAAGGAAGTGATCTGGGCCATCACCACCCGCATGGACCCGGTGCGCGATGCCACGCTGGTGAGCGACACGCCGATCGACTACCTGGATTTCGCCTCGCCGGTCAGCGGCCTGGGCGGCAAGATGGGCCTGGACGCCACCAACAAATGGCCTGGCGAGACCTCGCGCGAGTGGGGCCGCACGATCACCATGCCCGATGAGGTGCTGGCCCGCATGGCCCCCATCTTCGAGGCGCTGATGGCGGGTCGCGGTGGCGCCACCTGAGCGCAATGCCTGAGCCCCGCAGCGGGTTGCTCAAGCATTGCTTGCCCCGCACCCTGCGCGGGCGTATCGTCAGGCTGTCTTCCGAGCGAAGGCATCCAAGTACCCGCAGTCACTGCGGGTCAGGAGCCCCGGGCTCAAATCCCCCGGAGCTCCACATGGTGGTTCGCAACCACCCGCCCCTCCAACCGCAAGGTCCGGAGGGGTTTGTCGTTCTGGGGTCGCCTGTTCGTCATGCGGATGTCCGCACGATGCTCATGCCTCGCACGGTGGCTTGACAATGCCCGGCTGCAAATCAAAGGGCGCGGACCATGGCAACACAAGAACTCATCACGCTGGGCGGAGGCTGCTTCTGGTGCCTGGAGGCCGTCTTCGAGCGGGTGGACGGCGTGTTGGCGGTCGAGTCGGGCTACTGTAATGGCGCAGTGCCCAACCCCAGCTACGAGGCGGTGTGCACCGGGCGCACCGGGCATGCCGAGGTGGTGCGCGTGAGCTTCGATCCGCAGCGCATCAGCCTCACTGAGGTGCTGGAGATCTTCTTCGTCATCCACGACCCCACCTCGCTCAACCGCCAGGGCAACGATGTGGGCACGCAGTACCGCTCGGGCATCTACACCCACGGGCCCGAGCAGGTGGCCGTGGCGCAAGCGGTGCTGGATGTGCTGCAGCGCGAGAGCCGGGCGCCGGTGGTGACCGAGCTCTTGCCCGAACAGAACTACTCGCGTGCCGAGGACTACCACCAGCACTACTTCGCCAACCACCCCGAGCAGGGCTACTGTGCCTTCGTGGTGGCGCCCAAGGTGGAGAAGTTCAAACGCAGCTTCGCCGCGCGTTACCGCGCCTGACCCTGGGGCCCTGCGCCTTGGCGCTCAGGGCGCCAGCCGCTCGCGCAGCCACTGGCCATCCCGCAGTCGGTAGCTGAGCCGGTCGTGCAGGCGGCTCTTGCGACCTTGCCAGAATTCCCAGCGATCGGGCACCAGGCGGTAGCCGCCCCAGTGCGGCGGGCGCGGCGGCGACAGCGCGAACCGGGCGGCATAGCCCGCCGCATTGGCCACCAGCACCGCCCGCGACGAGATCACCTCGCTCTGTGGGGAGGCCCAGGCGCCCAGGCGCGAATCGAGCGGGCGGCTCGCAAAGTAGACGTCGGCCTCCGCCGCGTCCACCTGCTGCACGGCGCCCTCGATGCGCACCACGCGCTCCAACTCGACCCAGTGAAATTGCAGCGCGGCAAAGCGATTGCCCGCCAGCTCGCGCCCTTTGCGGCTGTGAAAGTTGGTGTACCAGACGATGCCTTGCGCATCGAAGCCCTTGACCAGCACGATGCGCGTGGAGGGCCGGCCATCGGCACCCACCGTGGCCAAGGTCATGGCATTGGGCTCGGGCACCTGGGCGTCGAGCGCCTGCTGAAACCAACTCGAGAACTGTTGGATGGGCAGATCGGCAGATGCCTTCTCGTCCAGTTCGGCGCGTTCGTAGCTCTTGCGCAGATCGGCAATCTTAAGGTTCATCACCCAAGTATGCCGGCTGCACAGAGGGCAGCAAGGGCAGGCCCCTACGTGGAATGCCTTAAGTGATCTTCCGACTTTTGTTCAGGTTTCATGACGGCCATGCTGTGAGCCGTGAAACCTTCCCCCGTGATCATCGTGCTGGCTGCTGGCATGGGCCGTCGCTTCGACGACGCGCGCCACAAGCTGGCGCAGACGCTCGGCCACAGCACAGTGCTGGGGCAGACGGTTCAGCACGCGATCGAATCGGGCCTGCCGGTGCTGGTGGTCACCACCGAGCCCTTGCTTCCCGAAGTGTCGACCATGGTGGCCGGCCGCGATGTGGTGTTGATGCCCAGCGTGCAGGGCCAGGGCGGCCCGGGCGTGGGCATGGGCCACTCGATCGCGGCGGGGGTGGCCGCGCGGCCCAATGCCGACGGCTGGCTGGTATTGCCGGGCGACATGCCGCTGGTGCGTGCCACCAGCCTGCGTGCCGTGGCTGCCGCCATGCCGCAACAACCCGTGGTCTACGCGCAATATGCTGGGCGGCGCGGCCACCCTGTGGCCTTCTCGGCGGAGCTGTTTTCCGACCTGGTGCAGCTCAGCGGTGACGACGGCGCTCGCCGCATCGTGGCGCGCTATCCATCCTTGGGTGTGGATGTGGACGACCCGGGCGTGCTGCTCGACGTCGATACACCCACCGATCTGGCCATGGTGCGCGCCAGCCTGCCCGACACGGCGCCCAGCGCTGCGCGCTGATCAGCCCAGCCCGGCGCGGCGCGCCAGGTGCACCAGGCGCGCCAATTCACGGTCCAGCATGTCGCGCTCGTGCAGCGCCTGCGCCGTGCGCAGCAGGTAGTCCAGCGTGGTGCCGTAGCGTCCGCTGGCGTGGCGCAGCACCTGCAGCATCTCGTCGTCATCCATGTGCGGGATGAAGTTCGGGCTGCGCCGGCTGAGCGTGAACGCGAGGGCGGGCACCACGCCTTGCGGCGTGCGGCAAGGCAGCCAGCGCGCGTCGTACACACCGGTGGGCATTTCACGCAGCCACAGGCGGTCGAGCTCGGCATGGGCTCGGTCGCGGGCAATGCGGAACACCATGCCCTTGCAACTGCCGCCGGAAACCAGCGCGAACACCAGGCCCGGTCGCTCCGGCGTGCCCCGGTTCACGCGCGAGCGCATGCGAAAGCTGCGGTGCCAGCCCAGCACCGTGGCCGGGCGGTGCTCGGTGAACTCAAACTCGGGCCGCCAGATCAGCGAGGCGTAGCCAAACACCCAGAGGTCACTGCGCCCGCCCCATTGGTGGCGGGTGGCTTCGAGCAGGGCCTGGGTGTCGCGGGCGGGCAGGATCATGGTGCGCCGTGCAGCATGCCACGGGATGCGCCCAGGTACCCGCGATGTAACCAGGTTACCTATTTCGGAAATCATGGATTACACTGGCGGCATGAAGGACGTGATCACCCGAGTGACCCAGCGCATCCGCGATCGCAGCGCCGAGCTGCGCAGCGACTACCTGGCCCGCATCGACACCTTGAGCCAGCGCCCGCCGGGCAGCCGCCGCATGGGCTGCGCCAACGTGGCGCATGCCTTCGCAGCGATGCCGGGCGACGACCGCCTGCGCGTGGTGGCCGAGCGCGCACCCAACCTGGCGGTGGTCACGGCCTACAACGACATGCTCTCGGCGCACCAGCCCTACCAGGCCTACCCCGAGGTCTTGCGCCGCGAGGCGCGGCGCCTCGGCGCCACGCTGCAGGTGGCCGGCGGCGTGCCAGCCATGTGCGACGGCGTGACCCAGGGCCTGCCGGGCATGGAGATGTCGCTGTTCTCGCGCGACACGATCGCCATGTCCACCGCCATCGCGCTCAGCCACGATGTCTTCGATGGCGCCTTGTTGCTGGGCGTGTGCGACAAGATCGTGCCCGGCTTGCTGATCGGCGCGCTGCACTTCGGCCACCTGCCTTGCGTGTTCGTGCCCGCCGGGCCGATGAGCACGGGCTTGTCCAATGGCGAGAAGTCCAAGGTGCGCGAGCAGGCCGCGCAGGGCCTGGTCGGCCGCGATCGCCTGCTGCAGGCGGAGCAGGCCGCCTATCACGGCATTGGCACGTGCACTTTCTATGGCACGGCCAACAGCAACCAGATGCTGTTGGAGGCCATGGGCCTGCATGTGCCGGGTGCGGCCTTCATCCACCCCGACGATGCCTTGCGCGAGGCCTTGACGCTCGAATCGGTGGGCACGCTGCTCAGGCTCACCCGCCAGCAGCGCTACACGCCCATCGGCCGCTTGGTCGATGAGCGGGTGATCGTCAATGCCATGGTGGCCTTGCTGGCCACGGGTGGCTCCACCAACCACCTCATCCACTGGGTGGCGGTGGCGCGCGCGGCGGGCATCCTGATCGATTGGGCCGACTTTGCCGAGCTCTCGGCGGCGGTGCCGCTGCTGGCGCGCGTCTATCCCAATGGCAGTGCCGATGTGAACCAGTTCCAGGCCGCGGGCGGGCCGGGTTTCGTGCTGCGATCCTTGCTCGAGGCGGGCTTGTTGCATGACGATGTCAGCACCGTGTCGCCCCGTGGCCTGTCAGCCTATGGCGAGCGGCCGGTGCTGAACGCAGGCCAGCTGGCCTGGCAAGCGCTGCCGGCCACGCCCATCGATGACAGCATCGTGCGCAATGCCGAGCAGCCCTTCTCGGCCACGGGCGGCCTGAAGCTGCTCACCGGTGCGCTGGGTCGCGCAGTGATCAAGGTGTCAGCGGTGCCGGACGACTGCCACGTGGTCGAGGCGCCGGCCCTGGTGTTCGAGAGCCAGGAGGCCTTGCTGAAGGCCTTCAATGCCGGCGAGTTGGAGCGTGATTTCATCGCGGTGGTGCGCTTCCAGGGCCCGCGTGCCAACGGCATGCCCGAGTTGCACAAGCTGACCCCCCCGCTGGCCGTGCTGCAGGGCAAGGGCTTCAAGGTGGCGCTGGTCACCGATGGCCGCATGAGTGGTGCCTCGGGCAAGGTGCCCGCCGCGATCCACGTCAGCCCCGAGGCCCTGGCCGGCGGGCCGCTGGCCAAGGTGATCGATGGCGATGTGATTCGCCTGGATGCAGATGCCGGCACCCTCACCGTGCGCGTGGCCGACGCAGAATGGGCCGCGCGGCCCTTGGCGGTGATGGGTGCCGAAGCCCAGCGCGAGCATGGCCATGGCCTGGGCCGCGAGTTGTTCGGCGGCATGCGCCGTCTGGTGTCCAGTGCCGAGCAGGGCGCGATCACCTGGCTGTAGCCAGGCCCCATCATCCACAACGGAGAGTCCCTCATGATTGATCCCGCCAGCCTGGCCCAACATGGCCCCGTGATCCCGGTGATCGTGCTCCGTCGAGTGGCCGACGCCGTGCCGCTGGCCGAGGCGCTGCTCGCTGGCGGCGTGAAGGTGCTGGAGGTGACACTGCGCACCGAGGCCGCCCTGGCCTGCATCGAGGCCATCGCGCGGGCCCTGCCCGAGGCCATCGTCGGTGCCGGCACCATCCGCAATGCGCTCGACGCGCGCGCGGCCCACGCGGTGGGCGCACAGTTCGCCGTGAGCCCGGGCTACACGCCCGAGGTGGGTGCGGCCTGCCGCGACCTGAAGCTGCCCCTGCTGCCGGGCGTGGCCACGGCCAGCGAGGTGATGATGGCCTCGGCCGACGGGCACCTGCTGCTCAAGTTCTTTCCGGCGCAGCAGGCCGGGGGCATCCCCATGCTGAAGGCGCTGGCCGGGCCCTTCACCGACGTGTCGTTCTGCCCCACCGGCGGCATCACGCTGGAGACGGCACCGCAATTTTTGGCGCTGCCCAACGTGAAGGTGTGCGGCGGCTCGTGGCTGACGCCGCAGGATGCAGTGGACGCCGGCGACTGGGCTCGCATCACGCGCCTGGCACGCGAAGCAAGCGCACTGCGCGCCTGAGCGCGGGCGCCTGACTTACCAGGCGCCCACGTTGGGCATCGAGGCCCAGGGTTCGGCCGGCGCCAATGCCGTGCCCGCTTGCAGCAGCTCGATCGAGATCAGCTCGGGCGAGCGCACGAAGGCCATGCGGCCATCGCGCGGCGGACGGTTGATCGTCACGCCGTGGTCCATCAGGCGCTGGCAGGTGGCGTAGATGTCGTCCACCGCATAGGCCAGGTGGCCGAAATTGCGGCCGCCCGTGTAGGCCTCGTCGGTCCAGTTGTGGGTGAGCTCCACCTGCGCGCTGCTGTCGCCGGGGGCGGCCAGAAAGACCAGCGTGAATTGGCCCGCCGGCACGTCCTTGCGCGACAGCACCTCCAGGCCCAGCGCGTCGCGGTAGAAGCGCAGGGATTCTTCGAGGTCGCGGACGCGGACCATGGTGTGCAGGTATTTCATCGGTGAGGGCCTTGTTTGTGCGGGGCGGAATGCGCCACTGTACGGCGGGCGGGCCCGCCCGTTGGGGCGCAGGGCAATCAGGCCTTCGCGCCGATGGCGTCGAAGATCAGGCAGGTGGTGGTGGCGTGCGCATACAGCGTGCCGTCCGGGCCCACCAGCCGGGCCTCGGCGGTGGCGATGCGTGAGCCGCAGCTGATGACCTGGCCCACGGCGCGCACCACGCTCACTTTCTCGGTGAGCGCGCGCACGTAGTTCACCTTCAACTCGAGCGTGGTGTAGGCCTTGCCGGCTGGCAACTGCGTGTGCACGGCGCAGCCCACGGCCGAATCGAGCAGCGTGGCTGTCCAGCCGCCATGCACCGTGCCCAGCGGGTTGTAGTGCGCGAAGTGCGGGTGGCCCTGGAACTCGGCGCGACCCAGGCTGGCGTCGACCAACATGAAGTCCATCGTGTCGCTGATCGGCGCCACGGGCACATCGCCTCTCAGCATGGCCTCGAAGACCTGAAGACCGGACTTGCCTGCGAACTGCTCGGGCCGGCCGACCCCGTGCGTGTGAACGAGGGCCTTCAATTCGGCTTCGCGGGCCAGCCAGGCGGCGGTGGTGGCTTCGGTGGAGGCGGTGCTCATGGCGTACATCAAAGTGGTTGCAGATACAACGATTGTAGATACAATCAAATCCATGGCAAGCCCCAAACAGCGCAAGGCACCAACTGCGGTCACGTTGCCGGCCAAGGCCGCATCAGCGGCGGCTGGCGCACCGGCGCGGCCGCAGGGGTGCACCAACCTCAGGCTGCGGCAGTTGGCCCGTGCGGTTACCCGCCACTACGATGCCCATGTCGCGCCCACCGGCCTGAAGACCACGCAGTATTCGCTGCTGTCGCACGTGGTCACGTTGGGGCCGATCCGTCCCACCGATCTGGCCACGCGCATGCGCCTGGAGGCCTCCACGCTCACACGCAACCTGCAGCCCATGCTGGCCGGCGGTTGGTTGACGCAGGGGCCTGGTGAGGACGCCCGCAGCCGCCTGATCGAGGCCACCGATGCGGGCCGCGAGAAGCGCGCAGAAGTGCAGCGGGCCTGGAAGCAGGCGCAGGTGGCGCTCAATGCGCGCCTGGGGGTGGGCCGCGTGGCGGCCCTGCACGATTTGATCGACCAGTGCCTCGACGCGCTGGACCAAGCGGAGAACGACGATGCCGAATGACACCACCGTGAATCGCCCGCGCGGCCTGCCCGCGTCGGCCCTGGTGTTGCTGGCGGCGGCCGGCACCTTTGCACTGACCATGGGCGTGCGCCAGTCGATGGGCCTGTTCGTTGGTAACGTGAACACGGCCACCGGCCTGGGGCTGGCATCGGTGAGCCTGGCCTTTGCCGTGGGGCAGCTGTGGTGGGGCCTGACCCAGCCCGTGGCGGGCCTGGCGGTGGACCGCTTCGGCACCATGCGGGTGTTGATGCTGGGGGCCGTGCTGGTGGCGATCGGCACCGCGATCACGCCATGGATGACGAGCACGGCCGGGCTGATCCTGGCCATCGGCATCCTGGGCGCGGGCGGCGCCGGCCTTGCAGGCCCTGCGGTGCTGATGGCCGCCACGGTGCGCCTGATCCCCGTCGAGAAGCGTGGCATGGCCACCGGCATCGTCAACGCCGGCGGCTCGTTCGGGCAATTCCTGTTCGCGCCGATCGGGCAGGGCTTGACGGCCGTGGCGGGGTGGGCCGTGGCCCTGCAATCGATGGGGGCGCTGGTGCTGCTGGCGCTGCCGGCCGCGTGGGTGCTGCGCGATCGGGCCTTGCCGGCACCAGCCGCACCGGCCACCAACGCATCTGCATCCGCCGAGCAGCCGGCGCCTGCGGCGCGCGAGCCCGCCAGGGTGGCCATCGCTCGCGCTCTGGCGCACCCGAGCTACCGCATGCTGTGCGCTGGCTTTTTTGTCTGCGGCTTCCATGTGGCCTTCATCGGCACACACTTGCCAGGGGTGGTGGCGGCCTGCGGCCTGCCGCCGCAGGTGGGGGCGTGGTCACTCGGCGTGATCGGCCTGTTCAACATCGCCGGCAGCCTGGCCATGGGCTGGGCCATCGGCTTTGACCGCGGGCGCTGGCGCATGAAGTCGCTGCTGGCCGGTGTGTATGCGGCGCGTGCGGTGGCCGTGCTGGTGTTCGTGCTGGCGCCCAAGACGCCTGCCGTGATGCTGGCCTTTGCGGCGGTGATCGGCTTCACTTACCTGTCCACCGTGCCGCCCACGGCGGGGCTGGTGGCCAAGTTCTTCGGGCCCACGCACATGGCCACGCTGTTCGGCATCGTGATGGTGTCGCACCAGGTGGGCGGATTCCTGGGCGCCTGGCTGGGCGGCAAGGCGGTGGAGTGGAGCGGCAGCTATGACGTGATGTGGTACGTGGACATCGCCTTGGCCGTGGCCGCAGCCCTGGTGCACTTGCCCATCGACGAGCGGCCAGCAGCCAGCCACCGCATGGCGGCGGCCTGAGGCGCTTCAGCGTTCGGGCCGGTCCAGCCACACGGCCAGGCCCTGGGCGTTGAGTTCGACATCCAGCGCCAGCAGTTCCAGTCCCGCGGCCACGTCCTCGACGCCGTGCTGCCGCAGTCGGGCGGCAAACAGCTCGCGCATGCCGGCCTTCAGGGCCTGGTGACGATCGGGTGCGTCGCGCAGGCGCAGGCCCAGCGCCACCATCTCGTCCAGTTGATCGAGCAGCAGGCCGGCCAGGCGTCGCACATCGTCGACGCGGCCATAGTGTGTGAGGTACATGCACTGCGGCTCGGCCTGCAGCAGGCGCTGCACCGAGTGGCGCAATGCCGGTGGGTCGAATTGCACGGGCGTGGACGTGGGCAGCAGCCAGGCGCCGTTGGTCGTGTCGAAATCGCGGTAGCTCAGGCCGAAGGTGTCGCCGGTGAACCAGCCGCGCGTGCGCTCGTCCCAGATGCAATGGTGGTGCCGTGCGTGCCCTGGCGTATCGATGAAGCGCAGCGGGCGCCCGGCCAGGCCCACCACCAGGCCGTCGCTGGTGGCGCGAACGCGCGCGGCATCCACGCCGATCAGCTTGCCGTAGGCGCGCTGCATCTCTTCGGCGCCGTACACCGCCAGCGCACCTTCATACAGCGCGCTCGGGTCGATCATGTGGCGCGCGCCGCGCGGGTGAACCAGCACGCTGGCCTGGGGCAGCGATTGCATCAGCAGGCCCACGCCGCCGGCGTGGTCCAGGTGCACATGGGTGGGGATCACATAGTCCACCGCATCGGGTGCCAGGCCCAGATCGTCGAGCGCCTGCAGCAGGCGCGGCACCGCGAAGTTGGTACCGGTGTCGATGAAGGCGGCACGCCCGCCTTCGATCATCAGGAACGAGGCGTCGAACAGCGGGCGGTGAAAGCCCGTGTCGATGACATGCAGTCCATCACCGAGGGCCTGGACGAAGGGCAGGGCCATGCGATCGGCCGAGCGGCTGCGATCAGGACGCCTGGCTGCTCACCAGGGCCCAGACTCGGCCCAGATCGGCCGCGCCGTCGGCGCCTTGCACGTTGCGCAGCACTTGCACGGCCTTGGCCTTGCCTTTGCCGCTCTTGAGCATGGCCACGCCGAGGCGCAGCTTGGCGTCCTCCGGTCGCTTCAGTCCACCCTTGGCAATGCCTTGCTCGATCAGGGCGATGCCCTTGTCGGCCTGGCCCATGGTGACGTAGGCATAGCCGATGTGCACCAGGTCATTGCCATCCTTCAGCGCGGCGGCTGCGGTGGCGCGGGCATCAATCGAGGCCTTGCCTTCGGATTCCTGCTTGTAGGCCAGATCGCGCAGGCGCTTGTGGCGTTCGGCTTCGGGCCCGGTGCCGAGCGCACCGGCGGCAAAGCCCTTGTCGACGATCTCCTTGCCCTCGGCCGGGTAACCGGCCTGCAGCGCGAGCTGAGACATCTCCATGAACTCGTCGGTCTTGGTGAGCAGGCCGGCAGCCAGCTTGAGGCGCATGATCTCGAGCGCAAAGCGATCCGAGAAGCCGCTCTTGCGTTGCAGGCGCGCCAGGTAGATGCCCCAGTATTCCTTCTTGGGGTAATAGGCAATCAGCTTCTCGAGCGTGGAGGCCTGGCCGGCGGTGTTGCCGGTGCGCGATTGCGCGTCCGCCAGACGCAGCAGGTCGCCTTCTTCAGGGCGGCGGCCGCCTTGTTCTGCGGCCGATACGGCAGCGCCGGCATCGCGCGCGATGGCGCTGTAGTCACCACTCTGGCTTTGCACGTAGGCCTGCAATTGCTTCAGCTGCGCGCTGTTGCTGCCCAGCGACTGTGCCTTCTGGATCCACTGGCCGGTCTTGGCCCAGTCCTTGGCCTGCGAGTGCGCGAAGGCCAGCGATTCGGCCACCTGGGCTGCCTCGGCGCCGGACACGCGCGGGAACACCGACTCGAAGGCCTGGATCGCTGCCCCGTTGTCACCCGCACGCTGGGCAGCGGAGCCCTTCATGCGGTCGATCATCAACTGCTCGGCACCGGACTTGTTGCCGACGGCCTCGGCTTCGCGCACCTTGGCCAGCGCCTCGCGTGCCTTGCCAGCGCGAAGCAATTCGCTGGCCTGCTGCAGAGGCTTGCCCACTTCGGGCCGCAACGCTTGCGCCTGGACCGACACCACACCGGCCAACATCAGGGCCGCCACCAGGACATTCAGGGATTTCATTGCGCGCGGGGCCTCAGTTCATGAACTGTTCGTTGCCGACCAGGCCGATCTTGGTGACGCCCAGGCGTTGCGCCGTGGCCATCACATGGGCCACCACCTTGTAGCTCACCAGCTTGTTCGGGCGCAGGTGCACCTCGGGCTGGTCGGGCGCGGCAGCCACTTCGGCGAGTTTGCTCTGCAGTTCGCTGTCGGTCACGATGACACCGTTCCAGCCAATGGTGCCGTCGAAGTCGACGTCGATGCGCTTGATTTCAGGCGGCTTGGGCGGCGGCGCATTGCTTGAATTCACCGGCATGTTCATCTTCACCGCGTGGGTCTGCACGGGGATCGTGATGATCAGCATGATGATCAGCACCAACATCACGTCGATCAACGGCGTGGTGTTCATCTCGACCATCACGTCGCCTTCTGCGGAATCGCCTCCAACTTGCATGGACATGGCTGTTCCTTTTCTCAGTTCTTCGGTGGCGGTTCAGTGATGAACCCCACCTTCTGGATGCCGGCGCGCTGGCAGGCCACCACCAGGCGGCCCACGCTCTCGTAGCGGGCGTCTTCGTCGCCACGGATGTGCACCTCGGGCTGCGGATCCTTGACGGACTCCTTCTTCAGGTCCGCCACCAGGGCCTCGTTGTCGGGCATGCGCTTGGTGCCCCAATAGACATCGCCCTCCTTGGTCACGGCCAGCAGGATGTTCTCCGGCTTGGTCTGCGTGGGAACGTTGGTTTCCTTGGGCAGGGACAGCTTGGCACTTTGGGTGATCACCGGGGTGGTGATCAGGAAGATGATCAGCAGCACCAACATGATGTCCACCAGAGGGGTGGTGTTGATGGCTGCGTTCATCCCGTCTTCTTCGCCGTCGGGCGATCCAACGTTCATGGACATCGCGAGATCCTTGGTCAGTCGAGGGGCTGCCACCGGTTGGCGGCAGGGCACCCAGGCGCAGGTTTACTTCTTGGCGGCGAGCAGCACGTTGTGCACGTCGCCCGAGAAGGCACGCACACGCTCCATCACGGTCTTGTTGCGGCGGATCAGCCAGTTGTAGCCCATCACAGCGGGCACGGCCACGGCCAGACCGAAGGCGGTCATGATCAGGGCCTCACCCACCGGGCCGGCCACCTTGTCGATCGAGGCGTTGCCCG
>Ga0268298_10003588_pt1 | contig 15740 bp, 13 predicted proteins | sample WWTPWeurt_MetaG_FD_194462 | JGI IMG/M metagenome (GOLD analysis project Ga0268298, IMG submission 194462) | Activated sludge microbial communities from WWTP in Nijmegen, Gelderland, Netherland - WWTP Weurt | ecosystem: Engineered > WWTP > Aerobic digester > Activated sludge | place... | reverse complement strand
CATGCCTAGCGGCAAGGAAATTCGCAACAAGATCAAGAGCGTCGAGAACACGCGCAAGATCACCAAGGCCATGGAGATGGTGGCCGCATCCAAAATGCGCAAGGCGCAGGACCGGATGCGGGCTGCCCGTCCCTATGGCGAGAAGATCCGGCGCGTTGCGGCCAACCTGTCCCACGCCATCACCGAGTACAGGCATCCTTTCCTGGTCAAGCACGACGCGATTAAAAACGTCGGCCTGATCCTCGTCACCTCAGACAAGGGGTTGTGCGGCGGCTTGAACAGCAATGCGCTGCGTCTCTCCGTGGGCAAGATGAAGGAATGGGAAGCCTCCGGGGCCAAGATCGCGGCGACCTGTATCGGCAACAAGGGTTTCGGCTTCATGCAGCGCAATGGCGTCAACGTGGTCTCCCACGTCACCGCCATGGGCGACACGCCGCACCTGGAAAAGCTGATCGGTCCCGTCAAGGTTCAGCTCGATGCTTACGTCAAGGGTGAAATCGACGCGCTCTACATCGTCTATACCCGCTTCATCAACACCATGAAGCAGGAACCGGTGGCTGAGCAATTGCTCCCTCTGTCCGGCGACGCCGTTGGCTCCGCCAAGACCAAATGGGACTACGTCTATGAGCCGGAAGCCAAGGCAGTCATCGACGACCTGCTGATCCGTTACGTCGAGGCCCTGATTTATCAGGCCGTGGCCGAAAACATGGCCTCCGAGCAATCTGCCCGGATGGTGGCCATGAAGTCCGCTTCGGACAACGCCAAGAACGTCATCGGTGAGTTGAAGCTGGTTTACAACAAGGCCCGTCAGGCTGCGATTACCAAGGAACTCTCGGAAATCGTCAGCGGCGCCGCCGCGGTGTGACGCGTAGATTTTTATTTTTGGGGATTTGAATATGAGTCAAGGTTCAATCGTTCAGTGCATCGGCGCCGTTGTGGACATCCACTTTCCGCGCGACGCGATGCCAAAGGTCTACGACGCCCTCAAGCTCGATGCCTCCGAATCCAACGGCATGGCCGAAAGCGGCCTGACCTTCGAGGTTCAGCAACAGCTCGGTGACGGCGTGGTTCGTACCATCGCCATGGGTTCCTCCGACGGCCTGCGTCGCGGCATGAAGGTGAACAACACCGGCGTCGCGATTTCCGTGCCCGTTGGCATGGGCACCCTGGGCCGCATCATGGACGTGCTGGGTCGTCCCATCGACGAAGCCGGTCCGATCGACACCAACGAAGTGCGCCCGATCCACGCGGCCGCTCCCAAGTTCGACGAACTGTCTTCCTCCGTCGATCTGCTCGAAACCGGCATCAAGGTTATCGATCTGATCTGCCCGTTTGCCAAGGGCGGCAAGGTCGGCCTGTTCGGCGGCGCCGGCGTCGGCAAGACGGTCAACATGATGGAGCTGATCAACAACATCGCCAAGCAGCACTCCGGTCTGTCCGTGTTCGCTGGCGTGGGTGAGCGTACCCGTGAAGGGAACGACTTCTACCACGAAATGAAGGACTCCAACGTTCTCGACAAGGTCGCCATGGTGTTCGGTCAGATGAACGAACCCCCGGGCAACCGTCTGCGCGTCGCGCTGACCGGCCTGACCATGGCCGAGCGTTTCCGTGACGATGGTCGTGACATCCTGCTGTTCATCGACAACATCTACCGTTACACCCTGGCCGGTACCGAAGTGTCCGCCCTGCTGGGCCGTATGCCTTCCGCCGTGGGCTACCAGCCTACCCTGGCCGAAGAAATGGGCCGCCTGCAGGAACGGATCACCTCCACCAAGGTGGGTTCCATCACCTCCATCCAGGCCGTGTATGTGCCCGCGGATGACTTGACCGACCCTTCTCCTGCCACCACCTTCCTGCACCTCGACTCCACGGTCGTGCTGTCCCGTGACATCGCCGCGCTGGGTATCTACCCCGCCGTCGATCCGCTGGACTCCACCTCCCGCCAGCTCGACCCGCAGGTCGTCGGCGAAGAGCACTACGGCGTTGCCCGTGCCGTGCAGATCACGCTGCAGCGCTACAAGGAACTGCGCGACATCATCGCCATTCTGGGTATGGACGAACTGTCTCCCGAAGACAAACTCGCCGTTGCCCGTGCGCGTAAGATCCAGCGTTTCCTGTCCCAGCCCTTCCACGTGGCGGAAGTGTTCACCGGCTCTCCCGGCAAGTTCGTGTCCCTCAAGGACACCATCAAGGGCTTCAAGGGCATCGTCAATGGCGAATACGATCACCTGCCGGAGCAAGCGTTCTACATGGTGGGCGGCATCGAGGAAGTCATCGAAAAGGCCAAGACGCTGCAGTAACGCGTCTCCAGATTAGGAGCCAGTCATGGCAATTTCTGTTCACTGCGACGTCGTCAGCGCCGAGGAATCGATCTTCTCCGGCGTGGTCGAATTCGCCGTGTTTCCCGGCGAAGCCGGCGAACTCGGCGTTTATCCGCACCATACGCCGCTCCTCACCCGCATCCGGCCTGGCACCATTCGACTCAAGGTGCAGGGCCAGAGCGACTACGAACTGGTGTACGTCTCCGGGGGCATGCTGGAGATTCAGCCCGACATGATCACCGTGTTGGCCGATACCGCCATCCGTGCCCACGACCTCGACGAAGCCAAGGCCCTGGAAGCCAAGAAGCGCGCCGAAGAAGCCCTTGCCAACCGGCAGGCCGAAATCGACTACGCTGCGGCGGAAGCCGAGCTGGCGCAAGCCATCGCTCAGCTCCAGGCGATTCAGCGTCTGCGCAAGCACACGCACTAAACCCGCCAGGGCAAAAAAAGGCAGCTTCGGCTGCCTTTTTTATTTTCCCGAGCCCCCGAGCTGGAAGTACGCGGACCTTGGCGGGCCAATCACCTGCCCACCCCACACCTCCGGGGAGTTGGGGTGAGAAGGTGCGCCCTTGCCAGCGGACACCCCTCGCTAGGCTAGCCCGCGCCAACGTTGCTCGCGCGAACAGGGGGCACTCCCTCAGGCCAGGCGCTTTTCCAGCCGAGCCAGATCGTCGCGCAGGGTTGCCAGAGCAGCGCGAAAGACATCGAACTCGCGCCGCGGCACGACCAAATTCCCTTCCTCGGAAGCGAAATCCACCAGATTGGCGGAGAATCTCTCGCTGAACTCCCGCTGCCAGCTTGCGAAGCTGCGCCCCGCCTTCGCCAGCCGGCGGGCAGGAATATCCCCCACCACACGGGCGAGGTCCCCTTCCAGGTCCCAGTGGAGGTTTCGGAAGACGAACGCCAGCGTCTCGGCTAGTTCCGCCGAGCCGGTCAGGCGGGCTGCCGCGAATAACGATCCGGCACCGCCGTTGGGAAGACTCAGCAAGGCGTCAGCTGGGATCTGAATGTGCACCGCGGCTTCGCCGCCGGCATCGGCTATGCGGAATTTTCCGTCGCCATCGACGGCGATATCCATGCCGAAGGGGCCGACCTCGACGCGGCATCGCTTGCCGGCGGCACCCCGAAGCCGCTCGGTGGCCCAGGGTTCGCCGGCAAGCAGATGATTGAGGGCGGCGAGAACGGCGCTTTCGAGCACGGAATCAATTCATTTGCTGGATGCCGGCGACAGCCCAGCCGCGGCTTCCGTCCGCCGGCTTGACCAGATTCCAGACCTCGTCGAAGGGAAGCGCCGCGCCGCCCCGCTCCTCACGCACCGTACCGCAAAACCGGACGCTGGCGATATTGCGATTGCCTTCGGTGACCACCTCGATCAAGCGTGCTTCGACGCCGATCACGTCAGTCTCCTGGGGGATGCCCTTACGGTCGTCGATATCGAGACGCAACTCGGCAAACATCTCGGGTGTCGTGAACTCTCGCAGATCGTCGAGATTCCCGGCGTCATGGGCGGCCTGCATGCGAAGAAAGTTCACCTTGGCGACCCGCAGGAATCCCTCGCTGTCGAAACCGGGAGGAACCGCCGCTGTGGCGGGAGCGGAACCCGGTACTGCCTTGGCGAAGGGCTCTGCCGGGAGGCCGGAAGCCTGGGGGGAGTTGCCGGCTCCTGCTCCGTGTCCCGCATACTGGAGGGAGGAAACCTCGGCCTGCGGTCTCCGGCGACCAAGCAGCAGGCGGATGACGAAGAAGGCTGCGCCGACGAGCAAGAGAATCATCAAGAACGAGGCCACCCCTTCACCGAGGCCGAAATGCGAAAGCAGCGCGGCCAGTCCAATGCCCGCGGCCAGCCCGGCCAAGGGGCCTAGCCAGCTACGCTTGGGCGCCTGGGGCGCTGCCCCCGGAACCGGCTGTGGCGCGGCTTGGGGAGCCGCTTGGGGCTGGGTCGCTCCCGAGGGGGTAGGGGAGGCCTGGCGCTGCTGGGTGACAGAATCCCGCTGCAGTCCGCGGGAGGTACCGCCTCCGAGACGCTTCGCTTCGGCATCTCCAGCTGCCACCAGCGACAGTGAAAGCAAGAGCGTCGCGAAAAGGGAGTAGATCTTCTTCATGGCAAATCTCCGGGGAGTCTTAGAACTTGTAACCGCGGTGGAGGGCGACCACACCGAAGCTCAGATTGAAGTATTCGACCTGCTCAAGACCCGCTTGCTCCATCAAGGCCTTCAATTCTTCCTGGCCGGGATGGACGCGAATCGATTCGGAAAGATAGCGATAGCTCGCTTCGTCCTGGGTGACGAGCTTTCCGACCCGTGGGATGACCTGGAAGGAGTAGAAATCGTAAAACGGCGCCAGGGGCTTCCAGACCTGGGAGAATTCGAGCACCAGCAGGCGGCCGCCAGGGCGAAGTACCCGCCGCATTTCGGCCAGAGCCAGATTCTTGTGGGTCATGTTGCGCAACCCGAAAGCAACGGTGACGCAGTCGAACCAATCGTCTGGGAAGGGTAATCGCTCGGCGTCGCACTGGGCGGTGGGAATCAGGTAACCCTTGTCGAGAAGGCGATCCCGTCCCCGCGCGAGCATGGCGGCGTTGATGTCGGTCAGCCAGACTTGGCCGCTTTTGCCGACCCGCTTGGCAAACGCCAGGGCCAGATCCCCGGTTCCTCCGGCGACATCCAGGACGCGGGCACCCTCCCGGACCCCGGAGCGCTGGATGGTGAAGGCCTTCCACACCCGGTGCAGGCCACCGGACATCAGGTCGTTCATGAGGTCGTAGCGACCTGCGACCGAATCGAACACGTCAGCGACGCGTTGGGCCTTCTCGCCTTCGGCGACCGTCTGGTACCCGAAATGGGTTTTTTCGTCGGCCATGGCTTAGTGGTGATGGCCGCAGCCACCCGTGGCTGCGGGGCGGGAAGTGGTGTCTATATCGCGCGAGGCGCCGCGGGCTTCAAGGAGCTGGAGGTACTCGGCCCACAGTGCGTCCCGGTGGAGGCAGAGATTGCGCAAAAGATCCCAGGAGTAGAGTCCGCTATCGTGACCGTCGGAGAACACGAAGCGCAAGGCGTAGGTGCCCACCGGTTCGATGCGCTCGATACTGACGTCGCGCTTTCCTGTCTGGAGGGTCTCCTGACCAGGGCCATGGCCCCGGGCTTCCGCCGAGGGCGTGAATATCCGCAGGAATTCGTGTGTCAATTCGAAGCTCTCGCCGTCATCGTACTGGACGGAGAGGGTGTGGGATTTCTGGTTTAACCGGATATCGGTCGGAATCGGCGTGTCGCGTTCGAGGCCGGCCATGGCGTTCTCCTGAAGCAAGGCCGATAGTTTACCGCACTCCCTTGGCGGAAAGCGGAACCCCGATCAAACGATCTCGAAAGTCACCCGCTCGAAATCCCCGCCCCGCGTCACCAGCTTCTTCATGACTGCCCGCCAGTGGCCCTTGTCGTCCTGGACATCCAGTACCCGACTCGCCAAGTAGGTCCCGGCTGGGACGACCAGCGAAGCCGGTTCGCCAATGGCGGCAACCGGAGGCAGCAGGAAGGCGCGAACGTAAGGTTCACCGGTGGCGATCCCCCCCTCGGGGCGCAGGGCAATCCCCTCGGGCAGTCCCGGTAGGACCTGCACGCCGGTGACCAGACCGCCGCTCTGTTCCTGCATCAGCCAGCAGGAGACCGCCAGGATGAAGTTTTCGCCGTCGGGTGGACAAAGCGCGAGCAGTTGGTCATGGCCGACTTTTTGACCGGCCGCGCTGCGCGCCAGCCGGAAACCGTTGGCCGAATGGTTGATGACGTCCCAGTCGTCCACCGGGAAATTGATTTGCTCGCGGATCGACAGCGGTGCCTGAGGGTTGATTCGATCTCGGAAAGTGAAGAGGGCGTCAAACTCTCCTCTTGAATAAGTCCTCGCCGCTTCCGGTTGGCAAAATTCGCGCCGGGAAACGAAGTAGTGCATGGCTTCGAATCCCGCTGCGACCCGCGCTGTTCCGGAGGTGGGGAAGCGCCGGAACCGGCGGGGCGCCGCCTGCTGTGTCCAGGGCCGCGAGACCTGCTCCAGCAGTCGGATGACGTGCCCCGGAGTTTCCTCGCCGAGGCCGAGCTTGGAGGGCAGAACCCGTTGCCGCAACTGGGACAGGCTAGTATTGAGCTGGATGGCCAGGCGACCGGTTTCGAGACGGCGCCCATCCTCTCCGGGAGCCTCCAGCCCTTGGGGCGGATGGAGCGGGCGATCCTTCATCAGCTCCAGCACGTAAGAAGGGACATGGTGACTGTCTTCGAGGCGTACGACGGAAACCAGCGGAGCCCACTGGCCGGCCCAGCGCCGGACGAGGTTGAGGTCGCGAATGGTATGGCTGTAGGGGCTGGCCGATTCGATCAGCAGCAGCATCGCGTAGATGGCCGTACAGTGGGTGGCCTTGCGCTCCCCGTCGAGAGCGTCCTCCACCGGCGTCATGGCAACGCCCCATTCCTCGGAGGTTTCGTAATATCCGTGGAGATCGAGCCAAACCCCCGGCGGGAGTTCGCGGCGGGCGCGGTAATGCTCCAGGATCACCATGCCCGCGTAGTACAGGCAGCGATGCAGGATGGTGGCGACGCGCGTGCGGTATTCGGGTCCCGGTTCCGGGTTCTGGAGTCGGGCGCAAAGCTCATAGGCCTTCCCCATGCGGCGCCAGGCGGCGACGACTTCCTGGAAGGCTTCCTCCTCGACCTCCCCGAGGACCAAGGGCTTGTTGTGGTAGCGCCGGGCCATTTCCTCCTCGACGAAGGAAAGCGGCATTCTGGCCTGCTCCAGCAGCGTGAAAAGATCCTTCGCATCCGGCGGAGCGGCGAGCAGCCAGTCGAGGAAGCTCACCAATTCGCGTTCGGCGGCTGGCGGATTGGCCAGGGGCAAACGGGCCAGATAGGCGAGACCGGAGCGGAGGTCGGGGATATTGATCATCGAAACGACGGGGACGGCGCTCATGACGCCTCCTCAACACCCGCTAAAAAGGTTTCCAGGGCAGCGATCAGCTGGTCGTTGTCTACCGGCTTCGCGCGCGCTTCGGGGCGGCGCACTGCTCCCCAGATCGGTTCGGGGAAATTGCGGTCATCGCAGCGCCGCGGAATCACATGCCAGTGCAGGTGAGGCGTAACATTGCCCAGGCTGGCGACATTGACCTTGTGGGGGTTGCAGACTTCGCGAACCGCCCCCTCGACGCCAAAGACCACGTCCATCAGATAGCGTCGCTGGGGCGCGCTGAGATCGGTCATTTCCTTGACGTGATCGTTCCAGATCACCCGGCAGAAGCCCGGATAGTCGGGGTCGGCCACGTCGACGACGCGGCATGCCGTGGATTTCCACAGCACAGTCCCACCGTCGTTTTGGCACAATTCGCAACCGGGCATGGCTTCGAATCCTTCTATTCAGCACTTGCCTTGAAGCATAGCCCATGGCAAATCTATGCCTAAGGTAATATTTCACATTGCGGCGCAGCAAAAAAAGCTGAATGTTGTGAAACCGAGACAATTCGACTGTGCCCGAATTGCCCTTGCGCCCGCTTGACGAAAACGATCCTAGAGCAGTACCCGTTCGATACCGCCGCGATTGGCCTTGGCGACGTAGTCTTTCATCCAGTCCTCGCCGAGCAGGCGGCGGGCGATCTCGACCACGATGTAATCCGCCTGGGTTCCGGCGTCGTCATCATAGCGGGAGAGCCCCTGCAAACAGGCGGGGCAGGAGGTGAGGATCTTGATGTCGCCGGAGAAACTGTCGGCCCGCAGGGCGCCGGCGACCTTTTCGATTTCCTCCTGCTTCCTGAACTTCACCTGGGTGGCGATGTCCGGACGAGCGTAGGCGAAGGAACCGGCATCGCCGCAGCAGCGGTCGGACAGCGGCACGTTCTGCCCCATGAGGTCGTTGGCTACCTTGAGGGGCGCGTAGGTCTTCATGGGCGAGTGGCAAGGATCGTGGTACATGTAGCGGGTACCGCTCACGCCCTCGAGTTTGACGCCCTTTTCCAACAGATATTCGTGGATGTCCAGCAGGCGGCAGCCGGGGAAGATCTTCTCGAACTGGTACTTCTGCAGCTGGTCCATGCAGGTCCCGCAGGACACGATCACCGTCTTGATGTCCAGGTAGTTGAGGGTATTGGCGACCCGGTGGAAGAGCACCCGATTGTCGATGGTGATCTTCTGCCCCTTGTCCTCCTCGCCGGCCGCCGTTTGCGGGTAGCCGCAGCACAGGTAGCCCGGCGGCAGCACGGTAGTGGCGCCCACTTCGTACAGCATGGCCTGGGTGGCCAGCCCCACTTGTGAAAACAGGCGCTCGGAACCGCAGCCCGGGAAGTAGAAGACGGCGTCCGACTCCTCGGTGGTCTTCTGCGGGTTGCGAATGACCGGGATGACGGTGTCGTCCTCGATGTCCAGCAGGCCCCGGGAAGTGCGCTTGGGCAGGTTGCCCGGCATCGGTCGATTGAGGAAGTGGATGACCTGGGTCTTCACCGACGGTGCGCCCAGAGTGGCCGGCGGCGCCTTGCGCGTGTCGCTGACCAGGCCTATGCCCTTGGCGAACGAATGGGCCAGGCGCTGGGCCTTGAATCCCCAGGACATCATCGCCGTACGCATCAGTTTGACGGTGGCCGGATCCTTGAGCGTGAGGAAGGCCATCGCCGCCGCCTTGCCCGGATTGAAGCGGGTCTTGCCCTGCTCGCGCAGGAAGTTGCGCATGGCGACCGTGACGTCGCCGAAGTCGATATCCACCGGGCAGGGTTTCTCGCAGCGGTGGCAGATGGTGCAATGGTCGGCGACGTCGTTGAACTCGTCGAAATGCTGCAGCGAAACGCCGCGCCGGGTCTGCTCCTCGTAGAGAAAGGCCTCGATCAGCAGCGAAGTGCCGAGGATCTTGTTGCGCGGCGAATAAAGCAGGTTGGCCCGCGGGACGTGGGTGGAACACACCGGCTTGCACTTGCCGCAACGCAGGCAGTCCTTGACCATGTTCGAAATCTTGCCGATCTCGGATTGCTCCATGATCAGCGATTCGGTGCCGAGCAGGCTGAAGGAGGGCGTGTAGGCGTTGGCCAGGTCTCCGCCGGGCATCAGCTTGCCCTTGTTGAAGCGGCCTTCCGGATCGACCTTGGCCTTGTAGCTACGGAAGGGACCGATCTCCTCGTCGGTGAGAAATTCCAGCTTGGTGATGCCGATGCCGTGCTCGCCCGAAATCACCCCGTCCAGGGAACGGGCCAGGTGCATGATGCGCTCCACGGCCCGGTTGGCCGTCTGGAGCATTTCGTAATTGTCCGAATTGACCGGGATGTTGGTATGTACGTTGCCGTCGCCGGCGTGCATGTGCAGGGCCACGAAGACCCGGCCACGCAGCACTTCCTTGTGGATGGCGGCAATGCGGTCGAGGACGGGGCGATAAACCGCGCCGTCAAAGATCTTCGAGAGGCGTGCCTTCAGCTCCAGCTTCCAGGAAACACGCACCGAGTAATCCTGCAGGCGGTGGAAGAGGCGCGGATTGGTGGCCCTGTTGGTCAGTTCGACGGCCTGCACGCCGTAGGAGAGGAAGCGGGATTCGGCTTCCGCCAACGGCAGATCGAGGTTCTCCAGCAGCCATTCCCAGCGCAGGCGCACCGCCTCCACGTAATCCAGCGCCGCCTGGCGACGGTCGCCGATGAGGACGTCGGTATCCAGGGCGACGTCGCCGCGGTCCAGAGGCAATTCACCCTTGAGGAATTCGATCAACGCGACGCATAGCGCCAGCTTGTTCTGGATGGAGAGCTCGATGTTGATGCGCTCGATGCCGTCGCAGTATTCGCCCATGCGCGGCAGGGGAATGACCACGTCCTCGTTCACCTTGAAGGCATTGGTGTGGCGGGAAATCGCCGCGGTGCGGGAACGGTCGAGCCAGAACTTCTTGCGCGTCTCCGGGGTGACGGCGATGAAGCCTTCGGCGCCGCGGCTGTTGGTCATGCGGACCACCTCGGAAGTGGCGGTCATCACAGCGTCTTCGCTGTGGCCGACGATGTCGCCGATCAGGACCATCTTCGGCCGCCCATGGCGCTTGGCCTTGGTGGCGTAGCCGACGGCCTTCACGTAGCGCTCGTCGAGGTGTTCGAGGCCGGCCAGCAGCACGCCGGCGGCATTGCCGGCACCGCCCGGCTTGAAATAGTCGGTGATCTCGACGATGGAGGGCACCGCCTCGCGCACCTGGCCGAAGAATTCCAGGCAGACGGTGCGGGTGACCGGCGGCATCTTGTGCAGCACCCAGCGGGCGGCGACGATGATGCCGTCGGTCCCTTCCTTCTGCACACCGGGGACGCCACCGAGGAACTTGTCGGTGACGTCCTTGCCCAGGCCGTCCTTGCGGCAGGCGGCGCCGGGCAAGGTTAGGACTTCCTCGCCCAGGGGCTTGTAGTTCCTGGCGTCGAAGCGCTTCAGGCGGAACTGGACGGTTTCCTGCTCGTGGATCTTGCCCAGGTTGTGATTGAGGCGCTCCACTTCCAGCCAGTTGCCGTCCGGCGTCACCATCTTCCACCAGGCCAGGTTGTCCAGGGCCGTACCCCACAGCACCGCCTTCTTGCCGCCGGCGTTCATGGCAATGTTGCCGCCAATGCAGGAGGCGGAGGCCGAGGTTGGGTCCACGGCGAAGACGCGTCCGGCCGCAGATGCGGCTTCCGCCACCCGCTCGGTGACCACGCCGACGCTGGTGCGGATGGTGCAATAGGGTGCGCTGTGGCCGGGCAGGAGGGTCTCCTCCACCGGGCCGATATCGATCAGTTTTTCGGTGTTGATTACCGCCGAGTAAGGCGTCAGCGGCACCGCGCCGCCCGTGTAGCCGGTGCCGCCGCCGCGGGGGATGATGGTCAGGCCGGCCTCGATGCACCCCCGCACCAGGGGTCCGATCTCCTCCTCGGTATCGGGGGTGAGGACGACAAACGGGTATTCGACGCGCCAGTCGGTGGCGTCGGTCACGTGGGAGACCCGGGACAGGCCGTCGAAGCAGATGTTGTCCCGGCGGGTGTGCTTGCCGAGAACGCGCAGCACTTTGCGACGCAAATCCAGAGTCTCGCCGAAATGGGTGGCGAAGCGGTTTACCGCCTGCTGGGCCGCTTCCACCAGGCGTTTGACCTTGGCCGAACGGGCGGGGTCTTCCTGTTCCGACGCGACCCGGCGCTTCTCGACCTCCCTCAGGCGGTGGCGCAGGGCCTCGACCAGGGCGTCGCGGCGCTCCCGGTTGGCCAAGAGGTCGTCTTCCAGGTAGGGGTTGCGCTGGACGACCCAGATATCCCCCAATACTTCGTAAAGCATGCGGGCAGAACGGCCGGTGACCCGTTCGCTACGCAAGGTATCCAGAACGGCCCAGTTCTCCGCCCCCAGGAGGCGGATGACGATTTCGCGATCGGAAAACGAAGTGTAGTTGTAGGGGATTTCGCGCAGGCGGGCGGTCATGGCTGTGGCCGGGGTCCGTCAAAAACAGGATTTTATCGTATTGCGGCGCAACACGCGGGAGCCTGTTGACCAGCACCAAGTGCCAAAGGTTCATCCCGGGACCTCTTGCGCCGCTCCGCACTGGCGATGGACGGGCGCCAACAAAAACGCTATCCTTGCCGGCTCCCGGCTGGATGGATCGACTGGCCGGTGCGTTGCCGAGAGGCTGCGTAGTCTCCGGTCCTCTGCCGTCAACCGGCCCCGCGCGCCCGTAGCTCAGTTGGATAGAGTACTGCCCTCCGAAGGCAGGGGTCGCACGTTCGAATCGTGTCGGGCGCGCCAACTTTCTGTTCGAAATTCAGCTGTACCAGGACCTCTCTTGGTTGTGGCAGGCCGATCCAGCTCCGTCTCGCCGAAATCCACGACCCACTCTTTGCCTTGCGGGTTGGGAAATATCCATGCCGACACCCGAACTGCTCGAACAAGAGACCACAGGTGCTCGAAAGCCGGCTTCCGGTGTATGCAGCTTGTTCACAGACCCGTTGATCGGTGGATCGGGTGTCTGGCGGACTAGAGCGAACGGCCGTCAAAGTGCTTCACTGGAAGCGACGAGAGGTCAATGCCCTCTAGGCAGCGGGCGTTGATGACCACCAGGGGGCTCCCCGAGAGAATGCCTTCGGCGAATGTATGAATGCCACAGTGGGGGCAGAATCGGTGCTTGATGCGCTCTTTGCCGAACGAATAGGTGGCGAGTTCTGCTTCAGGCGAGAGCAGACGGAAACGATCCGGCAAAACGCCCCACAGAAGCGAACCTTTCCGTGAACAGATGGAGCAGTTGCACTCCGTGACCTGGGCAAGTTCGCCTTCGACCTCGAAAGTCACTTTCCCGCAGTGACAGCTACCTTGGTATCTCATCGATCCGTCCTCACGGTCTTCACTAATCCGACAAGGCCGACGCCAAGGCGAGCGCCGCCGCTGGATGACGCCCAACGTTGGACATGGCCGGTGGGCAAAAAACGCAGCTTATTGGAGTCGAGATGATCGGAGAGTTGGGCCACGTTTCAACGAAGCTCCTTTCGCACGACCAGTTTTAGGCCGGACCACACGTCAGTGACAGCGCAGACCTTGATGTCCACGAAGCCGAGCGGAAGAGCAACTTCCCGCACGGTGTCTTCGGTAATGTCGGTGGGTACCTTGGCAGATTTCTTCGGCCAAGATACCCAGATCATCGCGGTTGGCTTGAGCGTTTTGCGATAGGCCGCGAGCGACCTCTGTAGCTCAGCCCTTTGGTCGGTGAAGATGTGAACGATGTCTGTGGCTTCCGAAAGCCGGGGCACAAACTGCACAGCCGCAGGCAACGGTTCAAGGAGTCTGGCGTAACCCTCGGGACCCCCGACCACCAGCACTTTGCTTCCTTCCTTGACGCCGAGCTTTCTTGCCAACGGTGTGCCTGAACAACCAGATGCCATGCGGCGCTCCTATGATGGAGCCCAACGCGAGGGCGAGGGACCCCGGGCCAGCCCCGCCGGTGCGGCGTCCCAGCAGCGCAGCCGCGCTTCGACCGTAGTGCTAGACGCCGGCATACTGCATGCGGTGATCATGGTTCATTCTTCTGAGGACTCTCCTCATCTCCTTCAGTTCTTCCGAATCCACCTGCCCCAGGTCCAAAACGTATTCAGTCGCCTGCGTCCTGATCGTCAAGACTCTTTCGGCCTGGGAATATGCAACCGCGAGTATATGATCCGTTTCGCCAAGGTCATGCCCCTCGAAGGATGCGCTGACACCCCGTTCTTCAGAGGGAAGAAAAGCTTCATATTTTGGGGTGCGAAGAAGCGTGAGACTCCTGATTGCCGCAGGATCTCGACGCCCCTGAACGGCAAAGGACACGATCAAGTCGTCTCCGAGTTCAGCAGTAATAAACGACACGGTTTCCATGGAGTTGCGCGTTTAAAGTGCAAGGTAAAGGGAGCCCCGCGTGCAGGACGTCCAGTGTAGGCCGAAGGCCGAAAGGGCTCTGACGGAAACGCTAGGCATTGGCGAGCAACGGAAAGAGCACGACAGATGCGAAGACTATTAGCACAGTGCCAAAAAAGAAAGGGGTGCTAAACCAGACATTGAATAGTGCAGGAATCAGCGGAAACAGAATCAAGGGCAGCCAAGTGCTGGCGCCATAAAAGCGAAAGGCTTGGCTTGGAATGGACGCAATGGGGTTGGCCCTGCGAAATGCCAATACCTCTAGCCAAGCGACAATTGCATTGAACATGGCATATATACCGCCCAGCCAGACCGCAAGAGCGTAGCCAAGCAGGATGCCTTTAAACTCCGAGACGACACTAGCAAATTGATCAGAGCAAATACCCCAAAAAACTGTGGCGTTGGCCGAGTTGAAAATGACCAGTGCCAAGATGGCGAGTACCAATTGCCAAACGTATTTGTCGGCAATGTCTTGCAACTGCTTTTCGGCAAGGTGTTCTCCGGAAAGCTCGCGCAACTGGCGCAGAACTACCGCCGGCAACAGGGCAAGAATTGGGTGATTGTTCTGCTTTGGGGGTGACATCACCTGTGGAGTAGCCGGGGGCAACATTGAAGCCAAGCGGCCGCTGGAACCCAAAGCGCGGAGGGAACCCAACGGCGCGGCCGTTGGGCAGTCCGCTCGACCCAAGATTGAGTCAAACTGCACCTAGAGGGTTCAGACATTCTTGAGGCTAACCATCGTTCGCAAATTTTCGTGCCATTCGCCTTGAGAAAGTTATCAGGCCGACTGCCGCAAGACAGGATAATGCCATATCTATAAAACTGGCTTTCTTTGCTGAGCTCAGACTGACTTGCCCGGTGAGCGCTAGGTGCGTTCTTTTGTCAGCCCTTTCAATATAGCCGAGGGAGGCAAAATTTAGAACGATGATAGCGACATGGATGGCCGGTACTTCTTCGAAGCCAGCGGTATAAGAGACTTGGATCTCCTGTCTGCTAAAAATCTGGCGCGCGAAAAGGGTTGTTATCACAGTACTGATGGCAAGCACGAGTACGAAAACGAATTTTTGTTTCGGCTGCATGAAAACTCCCTGGATGTTTGCTCATCGAAAGCTGCTGGGCGGTCCGAGTTCAGGCGGCGCCTGCCGCTGCGTGTCCGCTTGACCAATCAGTTGGACGTCATTTCGTGCCCGCAGACGATGTTGAACTTGGTGGGCCTTCCTGAAACTGAGGGGCGTCCCCGCCAATGTGGTCCCACGGTGCTTTGGATCCGACAAATGTGTGCATTTCAATCCGAACACGTGGGTCACCGTCGACCGTTCCCAGAGTCACGCCATGGACCTTTCCGTCGAAGATGCCACACAGCGTAGAGCCACAAATACTGCAGAATGCGAGCCCCCAGGGTCCGGGCCAACTGCCCAACATGACCGGTTGTAGTACCGCAGTCCTTCACCTTCTCGCACCGACCCGGCAGGGATCGATGAACGATCGGATATCAGGATCAGAAATGAAACCCTAAAACTTCACAACGCTTGCGAAAAACGGGGAAGCCCTTGTAGTTGGAGGTAAGGGGCGGCCCGCTTGCGGGACGTCCCAGCAGCCAAAGGCTGCGCCTTGACCGAAGGGTTGGGCGTCATGGGAGGACAACCAGCTTTCCGCCATTGCGCTCGAATTCGGAGCGACTTGTGCGAGAGGTTTCGGTTGCCACTGAGCCTTGAGCAAATATGTCTTTATATAGGAGCTTCGGAGGTTGATAAGATTTTCGAAACTCTTGAAATGAAGTTCCTTGGGCCGTCTTTGCTACCTCCTCGACGCCGACCAACCATGAGCACCTAACAGCCGTTGCCACCGTTTCCAGCGGAACCCCTACCAATTCTTCAGCACGAGACAGGTCCATTTTCATGAAGCCCAACGTTTGAATTAACCGGCTGGCCGGCTTTTCGGCCAGTCCGGGTTGAATGATTTGTTGGGCGTAACCGCCCGGAAAGGAAGAAGACAATGAGCCACCATGGACGCAACCCGTTTGAAGGAAACGACATTCTCCGCAAGCTGTTTC
>Ga0268298_10003587_pt1 | contig 15740 bp, 17 predicted proteins | sample WWTPWeurt_MetaG_FD_194462 | JGI IMG/M metagenome (GOLD analysis project Ga0268298, IMG submission 194462) | Activated sludge microbial communities from WWTP in Nijmegen, Gelderland, Netherland - WWTP Weurt | ecosystem: Engineered > WWTP > Aerobic digester > Activated sludge | place... | reverse complement strand
GCATTCATCTTGTGGACCCTTCGAAAATCACGTCTACTCTCGTCTTTTGGGCGAAGAGCGTGAGTGCGACGCAAAGGGGTTCCCTGATGAGCTATCTGGACGAAATCGATGATCCACGCAAGCCGAGCAACGGCACCTTGCACGACTTTCGGGAGATTCTGGTGATCCTGATCGCCGCCGTGCTCTCGGACTGCGACACGGTCGAGGACATCACCTTCTGGGCGCGCACCAAGGAGGCGTGGTTGCGCCGCTTCCTCGTGCTCAAGAACGGCATCCCGTCCGAGGAGACCTTCCTGCGGATCCTGCGCGCGCTCGATCCGAAGCAGTTCGAGAACATGTTCCGGCGCTGGGTGGGCGGCGTGGTCGGTGCGCTCAGCGACGATGCGGGCCTGGCCGGCACGATCGCGATCGACGGCAAGACCGTGCGCGGCTCGAGCACCGGCGGCGAGAGCGCGATCCACATGGTCAGCGCCTTCGCCACCGAGCTGGGACTGGTGCTCGGCCAGGAGAAGGTCGCCGCCAAGAGCAATGAAATAACGGCGATTCCCGAGCTGCTCGAGGCGCTGTCGATCAAGGGACTGCTGGTCACGATCGACGCGATGGGCTGCCAGAAAAGCATTGCCAAACAGATCGTTGCGAAGAAGGGTGACTACCTGCTGATGGTCAAGGGCAACCAGCCCAAGCTGCTCGAAGCGATCGAGATCGCCTTCATCGACCAGCACGGCGTCGAGTCGGTCGACCGCAGCGCGCTGGTCGAGCGCGGCCATGGACGCACCGTCGGCCAGATCGCTTCGGTGCTCTCGGCCAAGGGCATCGTCGATCCGGGCGACTGGCCCAAATGTGTGACGATTGGGCGCATCGACTCCATGCGGGTGGTCGGCGACAAGGAATCCGATCTGGAGCGGCGCTACTACATCAGCTCGCGCGCCCTCACCGCCGAGCAATTGGCTGCCGCGGTGCGAGCGCATTGGGGCGTCGAGAACCGGCTTCACTGGATCCTCGACGTCAGCTTCAGCGAGGACGCCAGCACGGTCGCCAAGGACAATGCGCCGCAGAACCTGTCGATGCTGCGCAAGATCGCGCTCAACATCATCCGCGCTGACAAGACCGACACGCGCAAGAGCAGCCTTCGGCTCAAGCGCAAGGGGGCAGCGTGGGATGACGGGGTGCGGGAGCGCATGCTGGGGATCAGATCAATATGCTAGGCGAGTGCGGAGGCCCTGCGGGGGGCGCATAGGGCACCGCGCCCTCGGAGGCCGCCGTTTCTGGGCGGATGGGTCAAGCCGCCCTAGAATGAACGCTGGACGCCGTAATCCGTAGACAGTAGATGGGGAGGTGAACCGGGTGAAGAAATTACTGCTCGCTCAGTTACCCGAACCCGTTGTGCCGGACTTCGCGGCCCAGTTCCCGCACGATATCGCACGCCTGGTTGCGACCGCAGCAAAAGCAGGATTCGAGGTTTCACCGGATGTGGCGGCGCAGCTCTGGGCCCGCTACTCGGATGGCCTGTGTGCGACCTGGCTCTCGATGTCGGAGTGGAGCGATGAAACCGTCCTCGAGTGTCTGCTCAAGCACGGGGCAATCATCGACACGCCCGCCGGGTTGCCGGCGGTGCCCGCCGGCTATCAAACGTGGCTCGACTACGCCGTCGCGAACATGGAGTTGCCGGCGTCGGAGGTCGGTGCGCTGACGGACGAAGAATTGGCCGCAGCGACGCTCGCCATACGTGAGGCAGCAGGGACCGAACTGCGCCTCCTGCGACAGCCGGTAAGTTGCGTGCCGCGCTGACGTCTCTCCGCAGCGTGCGCGACAGCCCACTTGCGGTAGCGGTCGGTATCGATTCGCCCTGCCAGTGGGGGCAACCGCAATCGGGCCGGCTGGCGGAAAAGGCGCTCGCCAAGGAGCGGATATTTTACTTCGCGACGCCGACGCGGGAGCGCGCTGAGGCGAACGCCGCTGGGTTCTATGGCTGGATGTTCTGTGGTGAGCGCGTCTATCAGGCCTTGGCTGCCACCCACTCGCTGTTGAGTAACTCGGGCTACGCCGGTGGGAAAGTTTGCTTCGAGACGTTCCCGCATGCCATCACCTGCGCGATGCTTGGCACCGCCGAGTCCTCGGCGAAACGCAAGCGCGTGCAGCGCCGACAGCTGCTGAGGGATGCGGGCATGGACCCGACACCATTGAAATCCATTGATGCGGTCGATGCGGCCCTGCGCGCGCTGACCGCCGCCTATGTGATTGCCAATCGGAGCGAGGCATCCGGTGATACCGAGGGCGGCTACATTCTCGTTCCTACCTCGCTGTAGGTCATTCAATTTTTGAGGGGCCTTGAGCGGACAGCGGAGCCGGCGATAGTGATTGCAATGATTGCGATTTGCGCTAAAATGTAACCATTGCAATCATTGGGAGCGGGCCATGGCGACCAATCTTGTTGTGCGCAACATCGAACCCGAGGTCGCGCAGGCCTTGAAGGAGGCGGCGGCGCGGCACGGGCGTAGTGCTGAAGCGGAGCACCGCGAAATTTTGCGGGTGGCCCTTTCGCGACCGGCTCGCCGAACCTTCAAGGACGTGCTTGCGAGCATGCCCGATGTGGGGACCGACGAAGACTTCAATTTTAGGCAGGGCTGATGTACCTGCTCGACACCAACGTCATCAGCGAGCTGCGCAAAGGCGGGCGCGCCAATCCCGGCGTTACCGCCTTCTATGCGACTCTGGCAGCGGAGGACATCTATCTCTCGGTGCAGACCGTTGGCGAGATTCGCCGCGGCGTTGAAAACATCCGCAAACGAGGCGACCGCGAGCAGGCGAATCGCCTCGAGGCATGGCTGGATATGGTTGTTGCCGACTACTCGGACCGGATACTAGGTTTCGACCTCGACTGCGCGCAGGTATGGGGAAAGCTCATGTCGCCGAGTGCCCAGCATCCCATCGACAAGCAGATTGCAGCCATTGCCCTCATCTACGACCTAACCGTCGTTACGCGCAACACGGAAGACTTCAAGTCGACCGGGGGGCGGAGCGTCAATCCGTTTAGCCCGCCCTTGGTGACCTGAGAGGGAGCGACCGCGTTCCACTATCCTCGGTGCCTAGCCTCAGGAGCGCCGAGAATCGGGAACCCTGCTCGTCGGCAGACCTTCGGGAGTGGTGTCTCATGCCACCGAGTGCCGAAAACGGCAAAAGTGCCTGAGGTTCCACAAGATTTTTTTGGCCACGAATTGCTTTATTTCGTGCTGTTTGGCCAAGATATGCTTTTCTGGCTGTCGCGGACGGCTGGAAGAGGCGTCCGTAGGTCGCTTTTCGGGCTGTTTGTGGTCGTGAGTTCGGTAGTTCTTGGCCACTTTATGCTTGATTTCGTGCCAGGAAATGCTTAACGGCACACTGGCCTTTTTCATGCCTGCCCGAAACCCCAGTGTTGGCGCGGGTTTCGCGTTTCGTGCGAAAAGGCCGCCCCCTCCCGGCACCCTCTTTTTCGAGGGTTTTTCGCCCTCTGTGCTCTCCGTTCTCTGTTTCTGCGAAAGCCGGCTTTCGCACGTGACCTATAAAAATCAATGGGTTGCGCCGGTCGGTTTGACCTGTCACTTGGCAGGCGGAGGCGACAGATCGGCGGCTGAGCGCATCAGCGCGGTTCAGGCTCGGCTACGAAGGCGTCCGAGTCGAAACATCGGAAGAACGCGCGCGCCGCGCTTTCGGACTTTGCGCGCAGCCAGTCTCCCCAGGCATCGTCGGGCAGGATCACCACCGAGCGCTTCTCGTCGCCCGGCTTGTGGAACCGCTGCATGAGGGGATGGCCATCGGCGTTGATCGTCAGCATGGTCATCGACCAGTGGGGCTTCCCGGCCTCGTCCTCCTTGCGCTCCCACAGCCCGACGATCCCCATCGGCTTGCCGTCGGCGCGTCGGATCGCCCAGCGCACCGATTTCCCGGTCTCGTAGCAGGGCTCGAAGAGCACCTCGGCCGGGATGATGCAAAGCTGCCCGCGCTGCCAGGCGTGACGAAAGGAGGGCTTTTCGCCGAGCGTCTCCGAGCGTGCGTTGTACGTCGAGCGGAGGATCTTCAGGTCGTTCGCCCAGGCCGGGACGAGCCCGAAGAGGGCGGGCACCCACTGCCTGGGGGCGAAGTTCGTCACGACCGGCACGACCGAGCCGGGATAGGCCTCGCTGTAGCCGAAGTCCGGTGGCGGCAGCGGCAGCGCGGCGAGCGCTTCATGCGTGGCGGGGCGGTAGTTGGCGCACATGGGGGGCGGTGCGAGTGTCCGGGCGGCCATTATCCCCGATGCGGGGGGCGGGGATGCACCGGCGCCAGGCCTCGCTGTTCGCCGTGTTCGTCCCGCAAGTGGTCGATGCCGCGCTGTGTCGCCATCGGCATCGGGTAGGCGATGTATTCTCGCAGCCGAAGACCCCGCGGACCAACAACGCTCGTCGCTCCCTTGAACCCTGAAATACCCACCACCTCTCCCCGTCGCCGCAGGCTGGCGGCAGTGCTGCTGTTTGCGATGACCGTGCTCGCCGCGCTGGCGGGCACCGCACATGGGCCGCCGGTGTGGATCGCCGGGCTGGCAGCCTGGGGCGCGGCCGCGCTGTTGTGGCCGCAGCTTGCGCGCGCGCAGAAGCGCCAGGCGCTGCTGCTGGCCGGTGTCGGCGTGGTGGCGTTCGGCGTCGCACTGGGGCGCGGGGGCAGCCCGAACCTGCTGGGCTTGCTGACGCAGAACACCGCGCTGCTGGGCATGCTGGCGGCGGTGAGCTTCCTGCGCCTGCTGCGCACGCCCGAAGCCGGCCGCGCAGGCCTGCCCAAGGGCCGCGGCGCGCTGTGGCGCACCTTGGGCGCGGTGCACGTGCTGGGCGCGGTGATCAACCTGTCGGCGGTCTTCATCATGGCCGACCGCATCGGTCCGGATGGCAAGCCGCGCCCGGACCAGGCGGCGGTGCTGGTGCGCGCCTTCCTTGCCGCGGCGCTGTGGTCGCCCTTCTTTGCCGCCACCGCGGTGGCGCTGACCTATGCCCCTGGCGCCAACCCGCTCGGCCTGGCCGCATCGGGCATGGTGCTGGCAGGGGTGTTGCTGTGGCTCGGCGGCTGCGAGACCGTGCGCAGCAGTGGCAACCGGGCGGCCGACTTCATCGGCTATCCGATGCAGGCGTCGGCGCTGAAGGTGCCCGCGGTGCTGGCGGTGCTGGTTGGGGCCGGACATTGGGTGGTGCCCGAATGGGCGGCGCTGGCGGTCATCAGCCTGGCCGCGCTCGCGGTGGTGTGCGTCGTGGTGCTGGTGCAGCAGGGCGCGCGGGCGGGCGGCCATGCGCTGTATGGCCATGTGCGCGACCGCCTGCCGGGCATGTCGGGCGAGCTGGTGCTGTTCCTGTCGGCGGCGGTGTTCGCCAGCGGACTGCGCGCGGTGATGGACAGCGGCGGGTTGTGGCTGCCCTTTTCCGCCTTCGGCGTGACCGAGGCCGCGCTGGTGCTGGCGGCGATGATCCTGCTCGCGGCGCTCGGCATCCACGCGGTGATCACCATCGCCATGGCCTCGGCCTGGCTGGCGCCGCTGCAACCGGAACCGACGCTGCTCGCGCTGGTGTTCGTGCAGTCGTGGGCGATCGGCCTCGCGGCCGGGCCGATGTCGGGCATCCACCTCGCGCTGCAGGGCCGCTACGGCCTGTCGGCCGCGCAGCTCGCGCGCGCCAACGTGCGCTACTGCCTGCAGGCCTATGCGGCCGCGGTGGTGTGGCTGGCGGTGATCGGCAGCGTGCTGGGCGTGAAGCTGTTGCCGGCCTGGGGTTGACCAACCCTCGATGAAGGATCTGTCGGACATGACAATAAAGAAGGGCAAGCCAGGCTGGCGCGACGTAAAGGGCGCGCTGGTTGACTTCGACCGGGCCGGACTGCTCGCCTTGGTCCAGGATCTTTATGCCGTCAGCAAGGATAATCAGGTCTTCCTGCACGCTCGCTTCGGGCTCGGTGAGGATGCGCTCGAACCCTACAGGGTGGTGATCGAGCGCTGGCTTTGCCCCGATGTGTACAAGAATCAGGACTACTCGGTCGCGAAGGCCAGGAAGCCGATCGCCGACTACAAGAAGGCGATCGGCCTGCCGGCGGGGCTCGCGGAGCTGATGGTCTTCTATTGCGAGCAGGCGACCGGTTTCAGCGCCGAGTTCGGTTTGGACGACGAGACGTACTACGGCGCACTGGTGCGGATGTTCGAGCAGGCGCTGACGATCGTTGCGGGCTTGCCCGAGCCGCAGCGCGCGAGCTTTCTCGAGCGGCTCGATGTCGTCCGCGTGATCGGGCAGAACGTGGGTTGGGGCGTGGGCGAGGAGTTCGACGCGCTGTGGCGACGCGCCGGCCTCGAGATCGACGGATCGTGAGAATCCGCTCCGCCTCCGGCCCGCGCGGCCCGGACGTCATCCGCCATGGCTGTACGAAATTCCGCCCAACTGGCGGCCCTGGCGCGAAGGATTCAGTCCCTTCGCGAGGGGGCGCGTGCGCTCGGTCTCTTCTCCGAGGATCGCGGGCTGCTGAGCTGTCCGGCCTGCGGCTTGCAGGAAGACGTCACGATCGGGGGGCGTCTGATCACCTGCGATGGCAATGTGGCCGCAGGCGATGACCTCGGCTTGCGCTTTGTCGAGTCCCCGGTCGGGGCCTTTGTCTGCCCGCGTTGCGGCAGTCCTGCTTGCCGCGAGGATGATCCTGATGCTTAGGGTCGTGCGGCGCCGGGCGGCTCGGGTGCCGAGTGCCGGCGGGGTTCTTCAGTACAATCACGCGATGCTCGACAGATCGATGCGTCGCGGCGCCGCTTGCAGGAGAAGTGACGAGTGGGCGGCTGGATCGACGAATGAGGATTTCGATGAATTACATCATGGCAGTGTTGATCGGCTTCAGCGCCCTCCTTGCGAGCGGCACGGCGATGGCCGCGGGCGCCGGACAGGAAGGCACGACGGCGGGCGCGCAGGCGCTCGAGCCGCAGCAAGGGGCGAAGGCGGGCGCCAAGGCGGCCGTGATGGAGGCCGACCCCGGCAACCGCGCTTCATTGCTGTACATCGTCCTCATCGGTGGCGTGATGGTCGTGGCCATGAAGATGGCGATCGCCTACGGCAAGAAGAAGCTGGAAGAAGAGCGCGAGGCCGCTCGAGAGAAAGCCGAGCTCGAGGAGCGACAGAGGAAGTCGCAAGCGAAGGGCTGAGGAAGGCGGGGCGCCTGCCGGCTTGTCGCTCGAAAGCCGGGACACCGACGCCCCCGCCGCTTGCATATGCGCCCGTGCGTTTGAAAGCGCAGGATCCATCCCCATATAAATAGGGTCGGCCCTCACGGCCATCCCCCCAACTTTCGGAGACCACGCGATGGGCTGCTGCGGCCGCGCGAGATTCGCCCTGTGCATCGACCAGGCACATGCCTGGCCCCGGCCTCGATAGCGCCTTGCCGGCGCGGATCGGCAGGCCGGGGTCGGTGGAGTGTCCTTTCCTCTCGTCTCGAAGGTCCTGCCATGGTTCGCGCGCTGTACTCCCGCGCCGGCTCGCATGCCGGTGTCGGTCTCCTCTTCCTGGTGATGTTCGTCCTTTACGCCGAGCGGGCGTTCGGGCTGCTGCCCGTCGACCACGCCCTGCAGGCCTGGCTCGACCCGGTGCGCAATGCGGCGATCGCGCTCGCGTTGTTCACCGCTGCGCATCTGCTGCATGCGCTCGCGTCCGCGCGGCTGTCGCAGCGGCGCAAGGGGCGCAAGCCGGTGCCCAAGGTGCTGCTCGATCTGCTGCGGGTGTTCCTGTTCGCGCTGGCTGCGCTGGGCGGGCTGTCGCTGCTGTTCCGCCAGGACCTGTCGGGGATCCTGACCGGCTCGGGCCTGGTGCTGGCGGTGCTGGGCTTCGCGATCCGCAACGTGGTGGCCGATACGCTGTCGGGGATCGCGCTCGGGATCGAGGCGCCGTTCCGAATCGGTGACTGGGTGCGCATCGAGAACCTGGCGCAGGGGCGGGTGCAGGAGATCGGCTGGCGCACGACGCGGCTGGTGACCGGGGATAGCACCTACGTGATCCTGCCAAATAGCCAGATCTCGCGGCAGCGCATCACCAACTTCAGCGCGCCAAAGAAGGAATATCGCGACCATGCCGAGCTGACCTTGCCGCTCGCGTTGCCGGTGGCCGAGGCGCGCGAGCTGATGCGCGCCGCGCTCGCGCATGCGAAGGGCATCGTCGAGGACAAGCCGGCCGAGGTGCAGCTGGTCTCCTACGGCCCGGCGGGCATCACCTACCGGGTGAAGTACTGGGTGCCGCAGCATGACCGCGAGCCGGCCTGCCGGGACGAGGTGCTCGGCCTCGTCGATGCGGCGTTGCGCGACCGCGGGGTCGTGCTGGCGCAGCCGCTGGTGGAGGCCGTGTGCGCGCAGGCGACAGTCGCCTCCCCGTAGGAGACGGAAGCGCGTCCGCTCGCGGGAGTGTCGGGAATTCTTACACCCCCGGTCCGGTCTTGGAGGGACTTCATTCAGAATCAGTGGCTTGTATTCTGGTGTGATTCTTGCGTGACCGTCGTGCATTCCCCTGACACCTGGGAGCGAGATCATGAAGCAAGCTTGCGCATCGATCGTTGCAACGGCCGCGCTGGTCGCGGCGCTCGGGTCCGGCGCGGCTGGAGCCGCCGTTCTGAATGTCACCGTACGTGGCAGCGACGCGATCTTTCTCGCGGGGCGCACGGACATCACGATTCCGCCCGCCTCCGATCCCTGGAATTCTCCCACCGGGATGCAACGCCACGGCGGTCCCACGCCCGAGGAGATCCAGGAGACCTTCCCGCCCTTCCTCGGCGTGGTCGGTGGCGACATCATCCGCCTCGCGGATCCTTCGATCGGCGGCATCAGTTATTTCAACGGGATCGGCGGGTCCTACTTCGGCCCCGAGGGCAACAACGCCGACTGCCTGGGGTCGAGTTGCAGCGACCTCTCGTCGTTCGGTGGCATCAGCGGCTACTTTGGCCCGGAGGGGGCTCTCGTCGGTGTCTTCCTCGACGACGGCATTCCGGCCAGTGGCGCGCCCGCGCGCCTCAACTTCAGCACGGCCGGCCTGGGGCGTAACTTCCTGACGCTGACTCCCGGGCTCGGGCAGATCTTCTATATCGGCAATGGCGTGACCACCTCCGCGGTCTTCCAGGAGTTCATCGCCCCGGTCGGCGCCACCCGTTTGTTCCTGGGGATCCCGGACGGCTTCGGCTTCGATGGCGTGCCCGGGGCCTACGACGACAACGATGGGGCCTACCAGGTCCGCATCGGTGTCAACGAGGTGCCTACCGTGCCTGAGCCGGGCGTGCTCGCACTCCTCGGGCTGGGCCTCGTCGGCCTGGCTGCCGCCCGCCTGCGCGGTTCGCAGGGGATGAAGGGCGCGGCCTGATCGAGGCCCGAGGATCGTCGTTTTCCCGGAAGGTGTTCAGGCGGGCAGCGGCGCGACCATCACCCGGTTGCGGCCGGCCTGCTTGGCTTGGTACATCGCCGTGTCGGCGCGTTCGAGCGCGTTCTCGAGGCTCTCGCCCTCGGCCATGAGGGTGATGCCGGCACTAAAAGTGATCACCACCTTCTGCATGTCGGCCATGAAGAACTCGCGGGTGAGCTCCCGCTGCAGGCGGACGAGGGCCTGCTGGGCGTCGGCGTCTCCGGTCTCGGGCAGCAGGATGACGAATTCCTCGCCGCCGTAGCGGGCGAGGACGTCCTGCGGACGCAGATGCTGGCGCACGACCTTCGCGAGGTGCACCAGCGCGTCGTCGCCGACCTTGTGGCCTAGCTTGTCATTGAGCTTCTTGAAGTGGTCGATGTCGAGCAGCGCCACGGCGAGCCGGGTGCCGCGGCGCTGGGCGCGGGCGGACTCGGTCTGGAACATCTCTTCCAGGCCACGGCGGTTGAGTGCGCCGGTGAGCTGGTCGTGGCGCATCAGGCGGCTGGCTTCCTCGAGTTCGATCTGCAGCGTGACGATGCGTTCCTGCGCTTCGGAGGCTTGGCTGCGGGCGACGATCAGCTCGTCGCGCGAGCGGCGCGCTTCGTCCTGGATGCTGCGGGTCTCGGTCATTACCTCGTCGAGCAGGGGGCCGATCTCGGTGATGTCGTTGGCCTTGGCGATGCGCTGCGCGCATTGGCCGATGCGATCGTGGTAGGCGCCGGTCGATTCGGAGAAGCGCGCGAGCTGGTCGACGAAGCCGGCCAGCATGTCGCGCAGGTGGCGCTGCGATTCGGCGAGGGTGTGCTTGAGCTGGCCCTGCTTGTAGATGAGCTCCTTGAGGCGGCGGCCGGCGTCGTCGATCTTGCGCGGGTCGGGGCGGCTGTCGACGATCTCGCGCAGCATCTCGATCTGTCCGGCGAGCCAGCGGTCGTCGAGCACGAGTTCGTCGATATTGCGCAGCAGCATGCGCAGCAGTTCGAGCATGCCGGAGCGGATCTCGGCCTCGTCGGCGGCGGCGAGTTCGAGTTCGTGCGCGAATTGGCGCAGGCGCGTGCCCACCTCGCGCAGGCCGGCGGCTTCGCTGCGGCTTGCGATCTCGGTGCACAGCGCCGCGGCAGTCTCGCGCAGCGGCGGGTATTCCTCGAGCAGCGGCGGCAGTGCTTCGCCCAGGCTGATGGTGACGAGCTCACGCAGGGCCTCGATGGTGGCGGTGTCGGTAGCGGCTGCGGCTGCGGAGCGCAGGGGAGCAGCCGGTCTTGCCGCGTTCGCACCGGCACGCTCGGATGAGGTGTCGGCGCGCAGGCCCACTTCGTCGGGCACCTCGACCGCGAGCGCATCGGCGTCGGTCGTTGCCAGCGCCCAGCTCTTGAGCAGGCCTTGAAGGCGGGTGTAGAGCGCCGCCGGGTCGGCCGCGCTCAGCACGCGATCGAGCGCCTCGCGCTTGCGCGCCGGGGTCCATCCGGTCTGGCGCGCCTCCCACTGGCGCAGCAGGTTGCCGATCAGCTCGTTCCAGGCCTGCGGCTCCCCAAGCTTGAGTCCGTCGAGGTAGCGCTCGAGTGCAGCCTCGGCGGCCTTGTGGCGGCCGTCGGCGAGCGCCTGGTCGAGCTGATGGCCGTGGCGCTGGCGCTCGGCGCTGTCGCGTGGCAAGCGGCGGGCGAGCTTGCGCACGAAGGCTTCGGGCAGCGCGTCGTCGTCAGGACGCGTGCCGGCGATCTCGTGGTACAGCTTGCGGTAGTTGTCGGGGGTTGGGGCCACCCGGCGCAGCGCGAGCTGGCGCAAGGCTTCACGGGCGATCTCGGAGGGATTGCTGAGGATGGGCATGTTGGGCTTCGGCGGTCCCGGTGTCTGGGGCATGTTTTCGGCATTCTGACAGGAGTTCTTGAGCTTTCGGAGGGCAAAGTCCGCAGGGCCGGAAGATAGGGCGAGCCTGCTCCGGGCAATCTGCCGATCCATAGATTTTAATCAAATGCTTATATTCATCTCCGGACTAGACTGAACAAGGAGATTGTTCTCGTGGAGGAAAGGGAGATGGACAAGCGAATATTCGGCTGGCGCCGTTGGATCGGTGGAGCGTTGATCTTCGCGGCCAGCATGATGGCGGGTGCGGCGAACGTCCCGGCGGCGGGAAGCCTTCCGGTCGCCGCGGCGGGCGGCAAGGCGGCCAGTACGGCGGACCACAGCAAGTTCAAGGAGCTTCAGGGGCCGTTCAAGACCGGGCCGGAGGTCACCAAGGCCTGCCTGGCCTGTCACAACGAGGCCGGCCACCAGGTGATGAAGAGCGTGCACTGGACCTGGGAGGCGATCAGCCCGACCACCGGCAAGAAACTGGGCAAGCAGCACGCGGCCAACAACTTCTGCGGCTCCATCCTCTCCAACGAGCCGCGCTGCACGAGTTGCCACGCGGGTTACGACTGGAAGGACAAGAACTACGACTTCAGCAACCAGAACAACGTGGATTGCCTGGCCTGCCACGACACGACCGCGACCTACAAGAAGATCGCCACCGATGCCGGCCACCCGCTCTACGAGCCGCGCGAGATGCCCAAGGGCAGTGGCAAGATCGCGCAGCCGCCCGACTTGACCAAGATCGCACAGGCGGTGGGCAAGCCGGGGCGGCAGAACTGCGGCGCCTGCCACTTCAACGGTGGCGGTGGCGATGCGGTCAAGCACGGCGACCTCGATACCTCGCTGATCAAGCCGGCAAAGCAGGTCGATGTGCATATGTCGCCCGACGGCGCGAACCTGTCCTGTGCCGACTGCCATACCTTCAACGCCCACCAGCCCTCCGGCAGCCGCTACGCGGCCACCGCCAAGGACGCCAAGGGCCTGGACATGAAGCATGAGGACCACAACCGCGCGACCTGCGAGTCCTGCCACGACCTGCGTCCGCACAAGAACGAGCGCCTGAACAACCATGCCAATCGTGTGGCCTGCCAGACCTGCCACATCCCCGAGTTCGCACGCGGCGGCGTGGCCACGAAGACGCTGTGGGACTGGTCGACCGCCGGCAAGCGCGGCGCGGACGGCAAGCCGCTGTTCATCAAGGACGACCATGGTCACCTGAGCTATTCCGCCGAGAAGGGCGACTTCAAGTACGGCGAGAACGTGCGCCCGACCTACAAGTGGTACAACGGCGTGGTCCATCAGATCGCCATCACCGACAAGATCGACGACAGCAAGATCCTCGAGCTGAACCGCGTCGAGGGCTCGGCGAGCGATCCGAACGCCCGCATCTGGCCCTTCAAGGTCATGGTCGGCAAGCAGCCCTACGACCCGGTCAACAAGACCCTGGTGGTCAACCACGTGTATGGCAAGGACGACACCGCGTTCTGGGGCAACTTCGACTACGAGAAGTCGATCAAGGCCGGCATGGACTACGCGGAGCTGCCGTATAGCGGCAAGTTCGACTTCATCGAGACGCGGATGAACTGGTTCATCACCCACATGGTGGCGCCCAAGGAAGACGCGTTGAGGTGCAGCGACTGTCACACCCGCGCGGAGGATGGCCGCCTTGCTGCGATCACCGACATCTACATGCCCGGTCGTGATCGCAACGGCTGGGTCGACCTGCTCGGCGGGCTGGCGATCATTGGCGCGATCGGCGCCGGTTCGATCCACGGTATCGCCCGCATCCTCACCCGTCGCAAGGGGCACTGAAAAATGAGCGAGAACCGCATCTACATCTACAAGCGCTATGAGCGCTTCTGGCACTGGTCGCAGGCGCTGCTGATCGTCATCATGATGGTCACCGGCTTCGAGATCCACGGCAGCTATACCTTGATGGGCTTCAAGGATGCGGTGGATGTCCACACCTTCGCGGCGTGGACCCTGCTGGTGATCTGGGCCTTCACGATCTTCTGGCAATTCACCACCGGCGAGTGGAGGCAATACATCCCGTCGATGAAGAACGTGTCGGCGATGATCCTCTACTACACTGTGGGGATCTTCAAGGACATGCCGCATCCCTTCCGCAAGACCACGGTGCAGAAGCACAATCCGCTGCAGCGTCTGGCCTATCTCGCGCTGCTCGCGTTCATCTCGCCGCTGATCTGGGGGTCGGGCCTGCTCTACCTGTTCTACGGCAACTGGGCGCAGCTCGGCATCGACAAGATGTTCTCGCTCGAGACCGTGGCGCTGGTGCATACCGCGGGTGCTTTCATGATCACCGCGTTCTTCTTCATCCACGTGTACCTGACTACCACCGGACACACGGTCTTCGCCCATATCAAGGCGATGATTACCGGCTGGGAAGAGATCGAGGACGACCACGCGCCGGCTGCGGCAGAACAGGGCAAGCGCGCGCACGGCAAGGCTTGACCGCACTCGCCGCAACGCGGCGCCCGCCTGGACGAAGACGCCCCGCGGCTGGCTCAGCGCGGGGCGTCTTCGTCCGGAAGCTCGTAGCGGTCGGCGATGTAGGCCGGGCCCTTCATCACGAACACGATGAAGGCGCCGATCGCCACGGTGAAGACCACCGTCCAGTGCAGGATCACCGCCGCCAGCACCCAGATGTCGATCATCTGCAAGGAGCGTACGGCCTCGATGCTCTCGTCGCCCCACCAGTGCAGGCGGGCGAGGAGAGAGAGGGCCACGCAGGCTGCGGTGCCGACGAGCGCGACCATGGGTAGGCGTGCGAGCACCTTTCTTTCGAGCCCTGCCGGTTCGGTGCGCGAGCCGGGCAGGCGGCGCCAGCGCTTTTCCATGGTGCTTTCCCGATGTGCGGATATTGTGAAGTGCATGTCTGCCGGTGTCCGGGTGTGGATGCCCGGACATGCGGTTTCGTCGCGATGGAGCCTCCAGGCGCGGGCAAGTGAGATCCGTGGCAAAAAGCACCACTTCCGGCGGCGCCCCGCCGGACCGGGGGTAGAATGCCGGGGACAGCACTCGCTTCGCGCAGCTTGCGACTCCGATCTGGAGGCGAGGTCTACGGACTGCTGCTCAGACACCGACCCGCGTACCAGAGTTCTGCAGAAATGACCCTCCAGCAAGCCGAAACCGCCGCGCCCGCGCCCGCCAGTACTGAAGTGCAGGAGCAGGCCAAGCTCCCGCGCATCGAGCCGCGTGCCATCCTCAAACGCCTGCAGGCCGAATCCCCGGCATTCCGCGACAGCAAGCCGCTTGCGTTGAAGATCGACACGAGCATCCTCGCCCGCTTCCCCGACTTCGACCGCAAGAACCTGCGCATCGCGCTGCGCATGCATACCGCCTCGACCAAGTACCTCAAGGCCGTCGAGCGTGGCGGCGAACGTTTCGATCTCGATGGCAAGGCGTCTGGCGAAGTCACCGACGAACAGCGCCAGCACGCAGCCACCACACTCAAGGAACGTTTCGCCGCTGTCGCCAAGCAGCAGCGCGAGAAGCGCGAAGCCGACGAAGCCGAGCGCCGCCGCACCGAGAAGCTCCAGCAGCTGGTGAGCAAATTCGGCCGCTGAGCCCGAGCCGGTTCGTCGGTGCTCAGCGCAGGTCGCGCCGCACCGATTCCGCCCGCGCCAGCCAGATCCCCGCCCCGGCTGCGACCGCCACCGCGAGCGCCCCGCCGGGATGCCCGGTCCCGATCATCAGGCCGGCGAGCAGGCCGAGTGCGAGCAGGACCTTGGAGGTGATGGTTTGCATGGTGGTCTCCTGAACTTTTGGACTGTTCGGATACTGTATATTTGAACAGTTATCGACGCAAGCCCATCCGCGCTCGCGTGCCGGTGACGTGCGATCCGATCCGCTGCCTGGGCGGTGTGTTGAGCTATAATCCGCAGCGCCTTGCCGGCATAGCTCAGTTGGTAGAGCAGCTGATTTGTAATCAGAAGGTCGTGGGTTCGATTCCTATTGCCGGCACCAGTAAAATCAAGGGGTTGCAGCGATGCAGCCCCTTTTCATTTTCAGGCGGGCTAGCACCGGGCTAGCACCAGCGCCGAAAACGCTAGCCCGCGCCGCCTTCTTGCTGGCGCAGATCGCCACGCCACAAACAACAAACCCGGCACATGGCCGGGTCTGGTTGCTGGTGCTGATCGAGGATCATCCCGCATCGGTTACAGCGTAACCATCGAAGTGCAGAATCGCGGCCTCGATCACTTGGCGCTTGGTCTGGCCGGTGCGCTCGCAGATACGTTTCAGCGTTGCGTCGGCAGTCGGGGACAGCATCACTTGCAGCCGCGTGAGCAGCAGCCCGTCCGGATCTTTCAGCGCGCGCTCGCGGTAGCGGCGTTGCTTCTCGGCGTTGGTCATGCCCATGATGCCCTCAGCGGTTACAGCGTAACCACATCATAGGATGGTTACAGCGTAACCGCCACCTCAGGGATGCCGCGCCCACAACCTGCTGCCCGGCCTCGCCATCGGCCTGAGCGTTCG
>Ga0268298_10003586_pt1 | contig 15741 bp, 19 predicted proteins | sample WWTPWeurt_MetaG_FD_194462 | JGI IMG/M metagenome (GOLD analysis project Ga0268298, IMG submission 194462) | Activated sludge microbial communities from WWTP in Nijmegen, Gelderland, Netherland - WWTP Weurt | ecosystem: Engineered > WWTP > Aerobic digester > Activated sludge | place... | reverse complement strand
CCCGTACTTGGATGTGTGGCGGCACCCGTTCTGGAACCACACAGCATGGTGCTGGAAGCAAATGCGTGACCTTGCGTATTACGACGGGCTGATAGCCGATTGCCTGCACCGCGCACCGGAAGAAAACCTTGCGCGACTGCCGGCAACGATGATGCCCAACGAACTGAATTCACCGGACGCCGAAGGCGATCCGGTGGAATGATGGGTTCGGCGTGTTGCTAGCGCCGACTTTTGAGGAAGGGGATAACGTGGAAAAAATAGACATGAAGCACCGACCGAGCGCTGAGTATCGCTACTGGCTTTACGACCCAGAGGGCGACGGGATGGTTTACTTTCGAACGCCAGCGGAGCGCGACAAGCAAGCCGCGAGGGCGATTGATGCGTACCTCGGTGATGGATGGGCGGACGAGGTGGAACTCGTGGCGGCCGGAGAACTGACGCATTTTGCGCAAGTTACCGACAAGCGGATGCGCCCGGCAGACGAAGACCTCGACGATGAAATGCGCGACAGCGAGGGCATTGAATGGCCAGACGGCATGGCTTGGCGGGGGAATTACGAGATGGCCCCATTGGAGACGCCGAACGGTGAAGGTGTGCGGCCGGAGCGCCGCTAGGCGCGAAGGTCCGAACGACCGGAATGTTATGCGGATTTTTAGTGAGGTAAAAAATGAAATGTGCAACCGAAAAACTGCCTGAATGCAGCAGACCAATTGACCGAAAAGCGGCGGGTGGTTTGGCTTTTGACAAGCCAGACCAAGTCCCGTCGAAAGAATGCCCAACGCTGCTTCCTTACACCCTGAAAGACATTCGCGGGCGGTTGAAAATTAGGGCAGAGGACATTACCGGATGGCGGCGCGACAAAGTTGTTGTGGTTGGACTTGTCGAATGGGGAACGATAACGAAAAAGCATAAAACAGGGTTATCAATGTCGAAATGGGCCGTGCGCTGCGATTGCGGCACTTACGAAACACGAAGATACAAGACATTTTATGAAGGAGCGCTGGCTGGAAGGCCGGACATGTGCCAAAAGTGTAACGACGACAGAGCTGAATCACTTGGCTTTCGTCGCCTGTATTCACGCGTCCTCCCGGCGGACATTGCGCATAACGCCTGAATTAACCGGCTGGCCGGATTTTCGGCCAGTCCGGGTTGAATGATTTGTTGGGCGGCAATTTTGGAGAAGAAAATGAACAAAGCAGAACAGGTGCTGAAGCGGCTTGAGTGGAGCGCGAGATACAGCTACTGCACAGGCTGGCCGTGCTGCCCGATTTGCAAGGGGATCAAGCCTGGCCATGGGAAAGACGAGAACGGAGTACCGCCTGATAACAGCGGGCACCGCGACAACTGTGAACTGGTTGCGGCTTTGACGCCCAACGCAAAAGTAACCGGCGTGCCGGCATTATCGGCACGTCCGGTTGACTGACGGGTTATACGGCGTACCGCCAGAGCCGACTTTTGAGAGGTGTTATGAACAAAGTATTTTTCGGAGACTGCCGCGACACCATGCGCGACCTGATGGCGCGGGGCGTGAAGGTTCAGATGTGCGTGACCTCGCCGCCGTACTTTGGACTGCGCGACTACGGGCACCCTGGCCAGCTCGGTCTTGAGGCCACGCCAGCGGAATACGTTGCCGCGATGGTTGAGGTTTTCGCGCTGGTGCAGGAACTGCTTGCCGATGACGGCGTGCTGTGGCTCAACTTGGGCGATAGCTACGCCGCGAACCGTAGCTACAAAGTGGACAGCACGCTGATGAATGGCGACGCCACCAACAAAGCGCAGGCAGGCGACGGCCGCGGAATGAAGGCTGCTGATTTTGGACTGAAACCGAAAGACCTGATTGGTATCCCGTGGCGCGTTGCGTTCGCGCTCCAGGCGGCGGGATGGTACTTGCGGCAGGACATTATTTGGCACAAACCGAACCCGATGCCGGAGAGCGTAACCGACCGCTGCACAAAGGCGCACGAGTACCTGTTTTTGTTGAGCAAGAGCGAGCGGTACTACTTCGACGCCAGAACGATAGCGCAACCGATAGCCGAGAGCAGCAAGGAACGGCTGGCGCAACCGAACCTGCCGAACCAAGCGGGAAGCGACCGCGTGCCCGGAAAGACGAACGGCAACATGAAGACGGTAGGCCCGCGCTTCGGCGGCAACAAGTACGGCGACGACGACCGCGAGGAAAGCAGGACAAAGAGCGGCAACGAATACACAGGAGGCGATGGCCTTGCGAACCGCCGCAGCGTTTGGACGGTGCCGACCGTGCACTACAGCGGCGCGCACTTTGCGACGTTCCCGCCCGCTCTGATTGAGCCGTGCATCTTGGCGGGCAGCAGGCCCGGCGATCTGGTGCTCGACCCCTTCATGGGCAGCGGCACAACGGCCCAGGTAGCGCAGGCGTTGGGCCGGCAATGGATCGGGTGCGAACTCAATCCCGAGTACGCGCCACTGCAGCAGGCACGCACGGCGCAGGCCGCGCTTGCCATCTAACGCTGAGTAACGGGCCGAGCAAGCGCAGCTTGCGAAGGTCCGCGTTGAACGCTGTGTTAGGTGCCGTCCCGCCAGTTAGCCGGTGGAACCGAAAAGGAAAAAACATGGAAGCAGCGAACGCAGTACCGATAACCGAGAGGCTTCGGGCAATCAAGATCGGCAGTTACACGGTCGATAACGGCAGCCACTCAAAGCATTTTGCAGTGCGCGCCGTGTGCGAGGCAGCGGCGGAAGAAATTGAACGCAGCCACGAACGAGAGAAACAACTGTATGGCGAATGCCTGCTTTTGGCCGATGTGCTGCGCGATGCGTTTGAGGTTGTGAAAACAGTCGAAGGCGAGGACACGGACGAAAGCGACAAATTGACGGGGCTGTGCCTGAGTATTGCTCATGCTTTGGCGATGTATGACGACCGGCGGATTCCGACGGCTAACGTCGCAATTGAGGGGCCGGAGCAAGCGCAGCTTGCGAACGGTCCCTCTCGAATGGAGAGTTCGGCGTCATGACTCGCGAAGAAGTGGACAAGGCATGCGGGCAGACACCATGCCTTTGTGGAGACATAGAGACGTGGCACCCAGACTGTTACCGGATGTTCCTCGGTCGGCCAAAGCATGAGATCGAAGACGCCAAGACCCGCGCCTACGCAACTGCGCGTCGAAAACTTCGGGAGCGCGCAAAGAAAGCGGCGGATGGATTGCTGGTACGGGTATCAGCATGATGACGCCGAACGAGCAAGGTCAGCGGGACGCCGCTTGCGGCGCGTCCCCTGCACCGACGGGTTATACGGCTGGCGATTGAGGACACGATGAAAGCAGCTTACGCAGACCCGCCATACCTCGGATGCGGCCAGAAGCACTACGGCGACCGGCACGAGGCGGCAGCGGAGTACGACACGCCGGAAGCGCACAAGCAACTGATAGAGCGCCTTTGCGACGAGTACGACACATGGGCACTGAGTCTGCACGAACCGAGCCTGCGCACGATCTTGGCAATGTGTCCGGATGACGTGAGGGTGGCTGCATGGGTGAAGCCGTTTGCAGCCTTCAAGGCGAACGTGACTCGGGCGTGGGCGTGGGAGCCAGTGATTTTCCGCTTTGCGCGGAACCGGACGCGGGAGCAAGACACTTGGCGGGATTTTGTGGCCGAGCCGATTGCGATGCGGCGAGGGTTCCCCGGAGCGAAACCGGACAAGTTTTGCTTTTGGATGTTCGAGGGGCTGAACCTCACGCCGGAAGACGAGTTCCACGACCTGTTCCCAGGCAGTGGCGCGGTTGGCGAGGCGTGGGAGAAGTGGAAGACGGCGCAGGCAATGCCGGAGCAGTTTGAACTGGAGACGACATGAAATCAGCGATGCGCCAGCGGTTCGAGGAATGGCATGGCTTCGAGGTTTGCGACGACATGGACATTCAGACGGAGGTCGCGTGGGACAACTGGAAACGCGCATGGAAAGCGGCGATGGAACACGCGAAAGAGAAGGCCAACGAACAAGCACAGAACCTAGCCTACACGCCGGCGCAAAAGCGAGCGCTCGGGACATGGCTGCAACGTGCTGCGCTGGCGATGGAAGATGAAGCCGTATAACGATGAATCTCACCGGACAGGCCGCCTGCGGCGTCCTTCCGGTGGAGCGGATTGTTCGGCGTCAGACGCCACCGGAGAACGGAGACTGAAATGAACAAACTGCAACAGGCAATGGACTTGCTGCGCGAATACTGTGCGAGCCGTGGCGACGATGATTTTGTCGATGCCGTGGAGGCCGAAATCGCAGCATTGGTTGACGAGCGCAACATGCTTAAGGCAAACGTCTGGTCCGCTCAGGCGCAAGCCGAAGCGTGGAAGGCGATGCTCCAGTGGACGTGCGAGGCGCCATCGCACGCCGACAAGGACGCCAGGATGTGCTACGCGGAAGCACTGTACAACGGCACGCCGTTCGAGGACTGGTACGAAGACATTGCCGGGAGAGATGCCGGCCACAACGCGCCGCCGCCTGCCGTGCTGATGGTGCTGCGGCCGTACCTGCTCGGCAAGGTGTCCGCATGATGACGCCCAACGCCATAGCTCAGGGGCGCGAGCATAGCGAGCGTCCCGCTGGAGCGGAGGGTTAGACGGTGAAAGCCAAACACTGCGATACATGCAAGAACAAGCTGATTGAAGAGGCGATCTTCACGGGAGGGCAGTGGAAAACCTGCGTGCTGACGTGCGCACTCGGCCACAAGCCACGATTTTTCAAACCAAGATTTATCCACGACTACAACTGTGGCTGGAAACGCAACTGCGCCGACTACGAACAGAAAGGGAACTGAAATGGGCTACATCGTAATGAGCGCGCCACTGCGCAAAGAGGCACCGGAATGGTTTGCACCGTTGAGCTACGGAAAGGACGGCGAGATTGCGCCAGACCAACTGCTGCGACGCGGAGGACGGGCGACGATGTTTGAGACGCCGGCCGCAGCAAACGCAGCGATCCGCGCCACGCTGGCAAAGGCAAGGGCAGATGGCGACAAGTGGCCGGACAAGTACGGCATCTATCTGCTGACGGTCGAGGATGCGCCGTCTAACTACAAGTAGACGTCACTTTTGACGGTATGGCCTTGCATTTATACGCAGTGCGTGTATAATTAAGTTCATGGATAGCACATCGCTACCCACCGCGCCTCGGGAACAGGGGCTACAGGAGAAACAAAATGATCAGCTTCATCGAATCCGCATCCAGCCGTGAAACCTCCGTCGAAATCATGGACGCTATTCTGTGGCTCGCCCGCGGCGACGAGACCGAAGCCGTTCGCATCTGGGAAGCGCCGACCGACCGGGAAATGCTTGCCCTATGGGAGCGCGTCACCAAGAACGGCCTTGTCTCTGCCGACGAATTCTGCTGGGGCGCCGCCGGGTCTAAGTGGGCCGCTGGCTGCAATGCCTAACCATCCAAACCGGGGGCCGAAAGGCCCTTCTGCCAACCCATCGCCGGGAGAAGTCCGCGCCGCCCGTGAGGCGGCCGGACTTTCGCAAACCGCGGCGGCCGCGCTCATCTACTGCACTCTCCGCGGTTGGCAGGAGTGGGAGGCCGGCAATCGACGTATGCACCCCGGGCTGTGGGAGCTTTTCAGGATCAAAGCGGAATTTCTGCGGGGCGGGAATAGCGCGCCTCAGACCGCGCCCTGAAAATCGATCCTGGCGCGATTGTGGAGGTCACTTCCCGCCCCTGACCTTTTCCCAGGAGCGGCCCAGGACGTAGCCGGTCATGACGGTCCCGAAGAGGGCCAGGACGGGTTCTGGGATGCTTGCCATCCAGGCTTTGAATCCGATGGTGAACGCGGCGGCGCGCTCGGGGGCGAAGACGGTCAGGACGCCCATGGGGATCGACCACAGCAGCAGGATGTAGACCACGTAAAGAAAGGACGGACGGGCGCGGCTGGTCCAGGGATCGGCGCTTTGGGCCTCGGCGATGATGGCGGAGAGCTGGATTTTCATGGCATCGAGTTCGCCGGCCTGCTCCAGGCGCACCAGCTCGGCCTTGGCCTGCTCGCGCTGCGCGGGATCCGGGAATAGTTTGTCGATGAGTTTTCCGCCGATGGCGAACAGGCCGGAGAGGGTGATGGGGTCCATGGTCAAGCTCCAGACAGGGCGCGGTTGGCCCGGGAGTAGAAAGACAAGCGCTCGGCCAGGCCATTGATGCGGCTCTTCGGCGCCGAGCGCTGGCCGGTATTGATGAGGGAGCAGGCGCCGAGAAAGTCGCCCGCGTCCATGATTTCGTTGAGGCCGCGGGATTGCCAGAACCAGGCGGCGGAGGTCGAGGCCCAGGACGGGGTTTCGAGGATTTCCGGGGTTTCGAGGAGGCGATCGTCGCCAAACAGCGCGCGGGAGCATTGGGTGACGTTGCGCCGGCCGGTGATCTGGATCAGCCCGCGGCCGCGGTAGCGGCGGCCGTCGCCGGGGGTCGTGTTGCCGAGGTCGGCCCGGCCTTCGTAGGCCGCGCCGTCGGCAATCTCCAGGGTATAGCGCAGTTGGCCGGATTCGACGGCCACGCTGGCGAGAAAACCCGCGATGCGGTGCGGGGTGGCGATCTCGAAGGCGCTCATGGCACGGGAGAGCGGCGCGGCGTAGGTGTCCGCCAGGCGCTTGGCGGCCGGCATGACGGCTCGCAGGAGGTCGGGGGAGATCAGACCGGAGAACTGGGTGTCAACGCGCATGGGTCGCCCAGTAAGCGAGGACGGAGAGCCAGAGGACCAGGACGCCAAGAATCTAGGCGATGCGGCCGCGGATTATCCATTTACAGTGGGCGCAGTCCTCGGCTTCCGGCGCGCGCCGGCAGGCCTGGCATTTACGGTCGTTTTTGATCATGGCAGCGGGACGGGATGTTGGAGAGGTAGCGGATGCGCCGCTCGCAGGCGAGCATGAGGGCGACGCCGATGGCGCCGACGGTGGCGGGCCAGGGCGGGATTTCGCCGAGGGCGAGCATGGTGAGGGCGCCGAGGGCGGAGACGGCGAGGCACCAGAAGGCGGACTGCAGCAAGAGGGGCGAGGTGCCGGCGCGCATGCGGTTGATAGCGGGCTCGCAGCGCCAGAGGACGGCGGCGCAGGCGGTGGCGGCGACGATCTGGGAGAAGAGGTCAGCGGTCATTCGGCGGGGTTCCGCGGGTCAGAATAAATCGATGGGCGACTCCGCCGGCGGCGTGGAAAAGCAGTCCGATGGCGACGGCGGCGGGGAAGGTGACCATTTCGGCGGAGACGGCCGCCGGCCAGCCGGGCACGGCGGGGAGCGCGGCGGCGAGGGCGGGGGCTGTCCACGCGGCGATGAAGGAGCCGAGGATGACGCTGCCGATGCGCACGGCGAACTCCATTTGCGGGAGGTAGAACTGCGCCCACAGGGCACCGGCGGCGCCGGCCATGGCCAGCATGGGGTCGATGCCGATGGCTTGGGCGGCGGCCATGACGCCGAGCCCGAGGGCTGCGCCGGTGGTGGGGGCTTCGCTGGAGAGCATCACGGCAGCACCAGGGCCGGGAGTTCAGCCACCAGGTCGGCGGCCGCCGGGATCGGGCGCAGCCCCTCCTGGCAGTCGGTGAGCACGGACTGACAATGGACCCAGCAGGCCGCGCGCCAGGCGAGAAACGCGGCGCCCTCGGCCTGGAATGCGTTTTCTACGGCAGCATAGGAGCAGGCGGAAAGGATGTTGTCGTAACCGCGGGCCTGGGCCGCGCCATCCAGATGGAGCTGGACGACCCGGGTCAGGGTGGCCGCGATCTGATCGTCTGAGGGAACGGGAGGGACGTATACCGCGACCTCCCCGAACTCGCCGGCCGCCGCGGCGGCGAAAATGGCGCGGCCCTGGGGCTCGGGGTCGTCCTCCCGGGCGGTATAGGGGACCTCGCCGATCCCCGGCAGGGTCAGCAGGATATCGATGGCGGTCAGGGAGTCGTCAATGTAACGGGGCAGGCGGGCGGTGGTCATCAGCTGATCCTCTGAAAGAGCGACACCCACACGTCGGAGGTGCCGACGTCGGCAATGACGCCGCCGAGCATGCGCCAAGTACCGGAGAGCGCGCCGCCGGAATTGGAGATTGTGTAGGTTCCGTCCACGTCCAGAATCGCCGCTGCGGAAAGAACCGACCCCGCAAAGGTGGATCCCGGCGCGATCGATCCGGAGTATCCCGATGACGACAACCGGGCGAAGCACAGCGACCCGATGGCGCCATGGGTCATGGCCAAGGGGTTCGCCCCCAGCGCCGTGGTCACGTCAGACGAGGTGAGCGTGACGGCGCCGGCGCGGCCGTTGAAGGTCATGCCGCGGAAAGCGAGGAATTTTGCACCATCGCAATAGAGTAGTACGGACTCGCCGGCAATCAGGGGCAGTGTCGTTGCCCCCCCCACGGTTTCGGTCAAGTTGGGATCGATGGTGACCGTCCCGCTGCCGACGTTGGAGACCGCAAAAAAGAATCCGTCGCCTAGGGTCGCGGCGGCCGTGATGGACAGGGTGAAAGTGCCGTTGCATTCGATCACCTGGCCGCGGTCGCTGGCCACGACGGTATAGGCCCCGGTCTTGCTGACCGAACGGCAGAAGCTCGTGCGGAGCGCGGACTGTACGGCCACAAAATTGGCCGAGTCGGTCCCCAGTAGGTCGGCGATGTAGGTGCGCAGCGCGGTCAGGAAAGTCTTGACGTCGCCCTCGGTGGCGGTCGAGGCGGTGGCCGAAGTCGCGGAGGGTAGGCTACTCATGTCAGAATGTCCACATGGGGTTGGAATCGGACGTCCACATCAAGGCCGAATCGGAGGTCCAGAAATAGTCGGACTGCAGGTCGTAATTGACCTGTATCCACGGCCCGCGGGTGAGGCCGACGGCGGCGACGCGGACCAGGGTATTGGCGCCATAAAGGGCGATGGCGGTGAAATTAGCGGCGGCAACCTCGCCGCAGCGGGTCCAGGCGCCGGAGCCGTTGCTCTGCTCGATCAGATAATGGTCGGCACCGGCCGCCGGGCGCCAGGAGATGACCATCTGCTCGGGGTGGCCTGGAACCGAGCGGGCGACCAGGCCGGCCACCACCGGCGCCGTCGCGGTCGCCGGCAGTTGCCAGGCGGTGGCTCCCGGCGCCGCGCCGGTGTCGGCGGTATGCACGTAGTCGGACTCGACCACAGCGGCCAGCTCCACCCGCTCGCCGTTGCGGGGCCGGATGGCCAGGGCGCGGGCGAGGATGTACTGGGCATTGCTGGGTCCGAAGGCGTAATGGGTCCGCTCCCGAGTGGTGCCGGTGTCCGGCGTCGGGTCGGTGCCGGCGACCCAGTCGCTCAGGGTGACGTGGTAGGCATCGACCCCGGCGACGGCGGTGTAGGGGCCGGCGGCGGAGCCGTCCCGGCGGCGCAAGGCCAGCACATGGGCGCCGCCGGCGGTCCAGTCCAGGGGGTCGGAGACGATGGCGCTCTTCGCCGCCTCGTCCCAGGCGACGATTTCGCCGGACTGGCCCCAACTGGGCATGTCGTGCTGCACGGCCAGGAGGTCTCCCGGCGCGGGGATGAAGCCCTCCATCTCGGTTTCGAATTTGAGCATGCGGCGCCGGTAGCGGTTGCAGGCCGCCATGTACATGCCTTCGCGCCAGGCCTGGTCTCGGCTGGTAACGCCGAAAAGGTCGCGCTGGGCAGGTTTGGCCGCCGCGCTGCCCGGCAACTGCGCCCGCACGGTGCGGCGGGTCCAGGTCGAGGCGTCGAAATAAGCGACATCGATGGCGTCGGCGGTTTCTTCCGAGGGCATGAGATAGTCCATGGCGAAGCTGCCGCGGACGATGTTGCGCTGCGTAAACATCGCCACCGGCAGGGATTCCGCGGCATCGCGGGCGAAATGGACGATGCCGCCCTGCAGGTAGGGAATCGCCCGCCCTGCCCTCGCCACCAGCGACAGCGCCTCCATGACGGTCCCCTGGCTGTCGAAGACGCCGTCGAAGGTATCGCCGCGGGACGTCCACACGGCGTCGAGGGATTCGAGGGCGGCCAGGTCGATGCGGGCATCGTCGAGGCCGGCGCCGTAGGCGGCGCGGCAGACATCGGCCAAAGCCCAGGCAATCGAGCGCGTTGGCACCGCCGCGGCCCAGCCGCCGGCTGCCGACCAGGCCTGCAGCTTGCGGGTGGCAATCAAATTGAAGCGGCGCGACGCCTGGGATGAGAGGTTGTTGGTCGCCTTGGCGCGCACGGCGATCAGCGTCAGGGCGCCGTAATCCTGGCTGCCCGGCAGGTAGGCCCGCAGGCCTGCCCAGGACAACTCGTGGCTATAGCGCGGGTCCGTCTGCTTGATGTCCATGCGCGTGAAGCGCACCTCGTAGCGGCCCAGGGGCACGCCGTAGCGATACGAGAGCCGCACCGGCGTCGTGGTGCCGGCGGAGTGGAATTCGGTGGCGAGTTCGAACCAGGCGGCCAGCGGGGCTCCTGAATCGTCGATGAGGCGCGCTTCGGTCTTCCATCGGGTGGAGATTTCGTCGAGGCCGCCCTCGTCGTTGGCGTAGAACAGGCCCCGAGGCATGACCACATCGATGCCGAGGGTGTCGCACAACTCGCCGGCGCCGGAGGCGGTGAAGGGGCCGAGGGCGGTGGCGTACAGGGCCTCCTGACCGGCGACCTCGATGGACGAGACCACGTTGATCGGGAACAAGGTCACCAGGCTGCCGGGGGGGACGATTTCGTAGGTGATTTCGTCAAAATTCCCGATGTCGGTATCTTCGATTCGCAGGGTGTCGAGTTCGTATTCGCCTTGGCCGACCACGAACAACTGGTAGAGGTATTGCTCGTTGCCGGCGTATTCGACGTAGGGCCGGGCGGCGAAGTCGGGATAGACCAGATGTCGGCCGTAGAGGGTCGGGATCGGCTGCCCAAGGCGGGCGGTGTTTCCCTGTGCTGCAAGGCTGTAGGTCGGCGAGGGACTGGCGAGGGCGCCGGCCTGGTGGGATTTCGGCGCCTGGGCGGGGGGAATCAGGGCGTTGACCACGGCGTTGCCGATCATGGAAATCCCGGCGCCGGCAATGGCCACGAAGGTCTGCGATGACATGCCGATGGCCGACAGGCCGGCGGCAACGGCCTCTGTGCCGAGCAATTCACCGGCCAGAACCGGCGCATAGGCGGCGATGGCGATGGACAGCAGGATCCGCAGCGGGTCCGATCCGCCGCCGCCGCCCTGGGGCAGGACGACGAAGGCCACGACATCGCCATCCCGGACTCGGCGATTCCAGGCCGCCCGCGGCATCCAGCGTCCATTGACGGCGCAGATCACCGGCGCGCGGGCCCGGGGCGCCAGGGCGGCGAGACTGCGACGGCGGCGCAGAGTGGAGACGGTGCGGCGATGGGCGGGCCGCAGGGGGTCGCGGGTGACGACGACCAGCGCCCTCACGACAGCCGCCTCCGATAGCCGGCGATGAGGTTCCACCCGTGGACGCAGAGTTGGGAGGGGCGCTGGAAACACACGCCGACATGGCGGGCGCAGTGGAGCACGCCGCCGGAATCGAGCCAGAGCCCGACGTGGTCCGGCTGCAGGGCCTGGCTCATGACGACGACGTCGCCCTCCTCCAGTTCGTCGATTGTCACCGCCCGCCAGAGCTTTTCGGCGGCGCCGGCGGCGACGGCATGGCGCACGGCCAGGGGCCGGTCGGCGTCCACCGCCACGGCCGGCAATTCGAGCCCGTAGCGACTGCGGTAGATGGCGCGCACCAGGCCCCAACAATCGTAGGATTCCGGGCCTTGGCCGCCGCTCTGCCAGGGCCGGCCGATGTAGGGGCTCGCCCAGTGGCTCATGCCGCCAGCCCAGGGAAGCGTTCGCCGTCGTAAATCTCGGACGGAAAACGGCGGTTGGCGAGGTCGGCGAAGCCCGCCCGGGCGCGGACCCGGAAGACGTCGGCGCTCGCGGCCATGACGGTCATGGTAACCGGCGGGTCGGTCTGGGGGCCGGAGGGGTCGCTGGCCAGATAGGGCCGGTAGGTCACCTCGATGAGGTCCTCGGACTGGGCGGCGAGGTCCAGGTAGGGCATCAGTTCGGCGGCGGCATTGTCGAGGGTGATTTCGATTTCCGAAACCGTGGCCCGCTCGGCGGTCGGGAGGGCGAAGTCGAAGCCTAGGGCGACGAAGGTCACCGATTCGCCGGGGTTGGCCGGTGCCGTGGCCTCCAGGGTGGCAGTGAAATCCTGGCGGTCGCGGACGACCCGCACCGGGCTCGGGAAGGCCCCATGGCGAAACTCCAGGGTATGGAGCACCACTTCGGCCGCCGGGGCGCTGGCGTAGGCCTCGGCGAGGGCGTCGGAGAGGGAGAAGTCGGGCATCAGGCGGACAGCGCCGGAAGGTCGGCGGCGGCGAATTTTTTGGGGTAGAAGGTGAGCGACCTGAACCAGCCGGCGCCGGAGCCGCCCAAGCGCAGTTGATCCACCGCCGGCACGACGATGGCGGCATCGGTTTCGACGGCGCCGCCGTTGACGCTGACCCGCAGGCCATCGGCGTCGAAGGCCAGCGCCGTGGTGGCCGTGGCGAGGCCGGCGACGGAGGTGTTGCTGGTATCGGCGCCGGTGACGCCCGCCGCGGCGATGAGCACGTCCGCATATTGGGAGCCGGATAGACCGGTGCGGACTGAAATCTGGTTGTTGCCGGTGCCATCGTAAAGGGCGACGGCATCGTAGACGCTGGCGGCGGCATAGGCCGGCGACAGGCGGGCGGCGATCAGCGTGCCGGCGGCGTTGTACCAGGCGCCGAAGGCGGTGCCGGTCATTTCGGCGACGTCGGCCGCCCTCGTGACGGCGGCGGTGGTGGTGGGGACGTAGGATGTCGGGAAGGTCCCCGCCTCGACTTGGCCATATCCGGCGTAGAGGCCCTGGCTGCTGTCGCCGGTATAGCTCACCTGGCCGGCGGCGTCCCGCAGATAGGCGTAGACCGACAAGGCCGTCGAGGACGCGTGGCTCCCGGCCACGGCCACCCGATAGACGCCGCCGCCGAGGGCGAAGATCCAGGCGCCGACCACGGCGGGCGGGGTGCCGCCGTAGGTCGCGGCGGTGCCGATGGTGCCCGCCGAGAGGTCAATGTCCAGGGTGATGCCGTGGGCACCTGACCACTCCATGGTCATGCGCGCCTTGGTGCGGCCGCCGGCCTTGAATTTGAGGCTGAAGACGTAGGTAAGGCCGGCGCTGACGGTCAGCGGCTGGCCGATGCCGTGGCTGCCGGTGGCAGTGGTCTCGACCATTTGCTGGAAGCCGGCGAGGCCGTCTGGACCCGCGGCCGTGACGCCCATGTTGAGATTGTTCTTGGTGGCCCAGGCCCCATTGGCGAGGGTCTGGGAATAGAGGCAGAGATTGGTGCGCGCCTCCTCGACCAGGAGCCCGCGGCAGGCGTGGGTGACGGGGTCGTAGTCGTACCGGGGAGTATGGGCGGCGGCGGTCTGCAGCACGCCGGCGACGTCGAAATAGCTGGCGGTGCTGGCCCGGGTCAGCGTGAGGGCGACGCTGGGCTGGGCGAGGCTGGTGGTCTGGGAGGCGAGGCTGCGGGCGGTGATAAAATCCAGGGCCAGGGACGGCAGCCCGAGGGCGTTGCACAGTTCCGCCACCGAGGGCGGCACGATGCGCACCTCGACCTGGGCGGACACCTGCCAGTTACCGGACACATAGTCCGCCTTGAAGGGGGCCACGAAGCGCACCTCGCGGGCAATCGGCCCGGTGTCGCGGCCGTCCTTGACCGGCATCACGATCCAGGCGGCGCCGGAGTAGAGATCGGTGGCCCAGAAGGCGCGGAAGGCCATCATCTGCGCCGGGGTCATGAGCCAGGCGAGCGTGACCAGGTCTGCGGCGGAGGTGCTCCGGCGCCGGACCCGGGGCGAGCCGGAGTCCATGTCGGTGCGGACGGTATTGACCCCCGCTTCCAGCGTGTAGCCGGCCGCGAGGGCGGCGGGAAGGGATGCGGGCCAGGTCGCCATTATCTCCAGGCTCCGGCGGATCGGTTGAGGGCGTAGGTGTTTTCCATGGCGGCGGCAACGGTTCCGCCGCGGGCGATGTCGCCGGCCACGGCGTTCTTGGCGGCCTCAATCACAATATCGATGATTGGACGGCCATTCTCGCCGCGCCGATTATTTACGCTCGCCGTACTGCCAGGCGCGGTATAGATGTTGATTTCAGGCGCCATCGTGCCGGCGCCGCGGGGGAGCACCCGCTCGCCGCGCTGCAGGATGGCAGGGACCTCGTCGTTGCGTAGGCCTGGCCATCCTCCGCGGTGGTAGCGCTGGGCGCCGGCAAAGGCGGCCAGCGGCACCCCCCGGGTAAAGGTCGCACCGGATTCTCCAACTAGGCCGCCGGCGTGGAAGCCGAACGCTGCGGTGAGCGACCCGAGAAAGTCGCTGCCCGACACTGCGGCGGCCAGGGGTTCGGTGATCTTCCGGCGGACGACGATGCGCAGGATGTCCTCGGCGACGCCCCGCAGGACTTCGGAGAACTTCTTGCCTTTGACGATGGCGTCCTCGAAGGCCGACGAGAAGGTCAACCCGAGGTCGCGGGCGACGTCGCGGGCGTCCTTGGCGGCATCCTTCGCCGCGGCCTGCTTTTCTGCCAGGGTCTCGGAGGCCTGGGTGATGCGCTGGCGCAGCGCCAATTCCTTTTCAAGAAATTCGATCTGCTCGGGCAGCGCGCCATTTTGCTTGGCCAGCGCCAGGGCGTCGGCCAAGCGGGCCTCGGATAGCGCGGCGATCTGCGCTTCGGTCATGCCGTACAGTTCGGCGTTGCGCTCGATTTTGCGCGCTTCTTCTTCCAGCCGAGGCAGGTGCTCGGCCATGGTTTTGGACTGGGCTTCCAGGGCCTGGCGATAGGATTCCTGCGCAGCCAGGTCGGCGTCCTGCAACTTGAGGACGTCGAGTTTTGCGAGAATCATGTCGCGTTGCGCCGCCGTGGCCTTCAGGGACCCGGAGTCGAGCTGCTGCAGGACTTTGGCGTATTCGCGCTCGGATTCGGTCAACTTGCCGGTCGCCTGCAGATCGAGGGCCTTGACGGCGATCTGTTCGTCCAGGCGGCGGATGAGGTCGGCCGCCGCGTCGGCGCGGGACTGGGTGGCCGCCGCCGCGCCGAATTGCTGTCGGTTCAGCGCGTCGTCCTTGGGCTTGGCGGCCTCGACTTCCGCTGCCGCCCGCGCCCGGTTCTTTTCCGTCAGGATTTGCAGGCGGCGCTCGGCTGCACCCAGTTCGCGCTGCAGGTCGCGCAGGCGATTATTGGAGAAATCCTTGCCCAGCAGACCGAAGCTCCCCGCCTCAATGTCGGCTTGCGTCGCAGCGACGCGCTTGCGGAGCGAGGCGACCTCTTCGAAGGCGCGGGCGGCGTTTTGCTCCATCACCCGGGCGGGGTTGATTTCTCCGCCGAAGACTTTGACCACGGCGGCACCGATGCCCAGGAAAGTCGCTTCCAGCAGCCCTCCCTCGCGTTGGCCGCGGACCATCCAATCGGTGATGTCCCGCAATGGACCGACGACCGCGCCCCCGATCTGGCGGGACAGCGCGCCGACGGCGATCTCCAGTCGTTTGACGTTTTTTTCGTAGGCATCGGCATCGGCCGCCTGGGCGGCGGTGACGCTGCCGACGAGATTTTCCTGCTCGGCCAGGTCGTGCAGGTACGGAATGAGCGTCGCGGCATTCTTGCCCAGGATGGTCATCAGCGCCGCGGTCTTGCCGCCGCCGTCGGCGAATTTTTCCTGAGCGCGGGCGATGGACAGAAAAGCCTCGGCCGGGTCCATCTGGCGCAGGGCCTGAATATCGAGCCCCATGGCGGCGAGGGCCTT
>Ga0268298_10003585_pt1 | contig 15743 bp, 13 predicted proteins | sample WWTPWeurt_MetaG_FD_194462 | JGI IMG/M metagenome (GOLD analysis project Ga0268298, IMG submission 194462) | Activated sludge microbial communities from WWTP in Nijmegen, Gelderland, Netherland - WWTP Weurt | ecosystem: Engineered > WWTP > Aerobic digester > Activated sludge | place... | reverse complement strand
AAGCCAAGGAGTCCAAGGAGTCCAAGGTCGAGGCGTCCAAGGAGGCCAAGGGCGCCGACACCGAGAAGAAGGGCTCGGGCGGGGCTCCGTCGGTGCTCGAGACCAAGAGCGAGGGTGATGGCGGCGTGAAGACCTACAAGTTCGGCCCCGTCGAAGTCGAAGGTCGCTTGAAGTCGCCACAAGTCGTCTACTTCATGCGCCGTGTTCGCGCCGAGTTCGCGGCCGGTGCGCTGGGGCACCGCTCGTTCATGCGAGAGCTCAGCGATACCCGTCGAAGCCCTGCCGTGAAGTGAAGGAGAGAGATGGCCCTACCCGCTGCAGCCCCCGTCGTGCTTCGAACCGCAGCCGTGTGGGGGACCACGGTCCTCGCGTTGCGACAGCTCGGGGGTGGCGAATCCCTCGCGTTCGGTGACTTCAAGGAAGCGACCCTGCCGAAGCCGGATGGGAGTCCCATGCCGGACGTTCCGGTACGGGCGGTGGCCAGCGGCTGGGAGCTCGATGCCCGCGGCGCGACCGGCGGCGTGGTCTATCTGCGTGGGCGCCGCGAAAATCCTGGCGAGCTGGGGCGCGCGGGTGCGCCGATCCCCATCGTTGCCGGCGACTACGGCGTCGTCCAGTACGGCCCGAGCTTCAGCGTCTTCTTCCAGTTCGCCAATGCGCCCCCGGCTCTCCGAACGAAGCGGCGCGTCGAATGGGCGCTGATCTTCGCGTTCGTATTCTCGTTGGTGGCGATTTGCGGCGGGCTCGCGATGATTTGGGCGATCACGACTCCGCCCGCGATCCCGAAGCCCCTCGAGCTCACGAGCGCTGCGGAGCTCGCCGTGCAGTTCAATCTGAAGGACGAGCCCGTCGAGCCGGAGAAGCAGACTGGCAAAGATCAAGACTCCGACAAAGGGCAAGGCATCAAGGACCCCGGCGCCAAAGACAAGAAGGACATGGGCGGGGGCAAGAAGATGAAGAACGAGGAGGGGGCCCTCGGCAAGAAAGGCGAAGCCGAGAAGACCGAGCTCAAGGGCGAGATCCGAAACGGGCTTGGCGGCATGTCGGAGGTCTTGAACAGCGAGGTGGGCGAGGAAGTGAAGAAGACCCTCGGCACCATCAGCTCCGTCGCGGACGCGCTCGGCGGGTTGCGCTCCGACAACATCGTGCTGGGCCGCGGCACCGGAACGGGCCTCAAAGGTTCGGGCTCGGGCGGCGGTGGCGACAGCGAGGGCGTGCCGTTCGGATCTGGAACTCTCGATACCGGCTGGGGTCCGGGCAAGGGCGGCGGGTTCGGCGCCGGCAGTGGTGGCCCCGGTGGTCGCGGGCTGGGTGGCTTCGGCAAGGGTGGCAAAGGCGGCGGCGATGGGTCGGGCTCGGGCGATGGTTCGGGGCCTGGCGAGAAGAAGGTGGCCGGCAAGGACGTGCCCAAGCCCGGCCAGGGACTCACGCCCGCTCAGATCTCGCGCGTCGTGATGTCGCGCTACGGCGCGTTCCGCGCTTGCTACGAGGCAGCGGCATCTTCCAATCCGAACATGTCGGGCAGCGTGAGCATCTCGTGGAGCATCTCGGCGGGCGGGTCGGTGGCGGGCGCGAGCGTCGGAAGCTCTTCGCTCGGCAACCCGCGGGTCGAGGGCTGCATCGTGCGTCAGTTCAGCCGGCTGTCCTTCCCGTCCGCCGACAAGCCGACGAATGCGAGCTGGACGTTCAGCTTCAAGCCCAGCAAGAAGTGACGGCTGACGCCTGGTTGGGCGACACACGCGCAGCGGGTTTCGGGGTGGGATGGACTCACACCGAAATGCCTGCGCCGCCTTTCGAGGCTGGCACGCGCGTGGCATAGTGATCTCCCAGCTTTTACCCAGAGGTCCGAAAATGCAGGGAATCTCGCGGCTCGTGTCGGGTTCTTCGGGGGGCGCTGCCCCCGCGCGCTGGGGTGTGCAGCCCTCGTCGCTGCTGGTGCTGACTTGCTTGGGTCTGCTCGCGGTGGGCTGCGGCAAGGAAGAGGACACGCGGACCCTCGAGCCCCTTCAGCTCGGCATGACCAAAGGCATGGCGAGCATCTACGACCAGGGCGAGACCACCATCTACGAGGTGAAGCGGCCCGTCGCCTTCCCCATCGTCGCACCGACGGCTGCCGAGCAAGCCTCTCTGAACGGCGCCCCCGTGGCGCCCTACCCCGCCAAGCCCTGGCTCCTGAACAGTGACCTCAAGGTTCAGGTCTCGTGGACGCTGACGAATCTGGATCCCGAGACCCACGGCGTCGAGCTGCTCATCGATCCGTGGAACGAGTTCGGCCGCTATTGGGCCGGGATGTCCGTCACCGACGCCCAACGCGAGGAGCAGATGCCGAACCTGTCGGGCATCGACATCTTGATGGAGCTGCCCGGCACCGCGTCGGGGCGTCCGTCGCGGCGCCATGGAACGTTCACGACCGAGGACATGAAGGAGCTCGCCATCGACCTCGGGACGGCCATGAACATCATCCTGACTGCCCCGCCACCCGATCCAACTCTCGAGGCCGAGGACAACCCGGCGGTCGGTTTGGTCAACCACGCGTTCGCGGTGGAGAACCGCTCGTACAAGGACGTGGTGATCCAGCAGTACATTCCGGGGACGATTCCGGGTCTCACCGGCTTCGACTTGGGCCTCAGGACCTACGAAGAGGCAAACGTCGCCGTCGAGATCCTGGTCGAAGTAGTCGATACTGGGAACGAAAAGGTCGCCAAGCGGGACGACGACGTCGCGCTCCTGCCGGAGCCGACGGCCTTCATCACCATCGCCAACGGCCCCTGAGCCGAGCGGCTCGGCGTTGCACGTAGCCCGGTGTTGAAAGATGCTGGTGCATCATGACACCGGGTGAGGTCACCCAGGTCGGTCCGGCTCTCGCTAGAGCTCTCGAAGCCCTCGGGGCACGCGCGCGCATGGAAGCGCTCGCAGGGGACGAGCCCGAGGTCACGCTCGAATTCTCGAGCGGGTTGGCTCAGGCCGAGGCGCGCGGTTCGGAGGCGCGCTTTCGGTCGTTGGTCGAAGCCATCCCGGAGGCCGTCTTCATCGTCGGCGCGTCGGGGCTGCTCTATGGCAATCCGGCGGCGGTCAGCCTGTTCGGCTACCCGTCGCTCGAGGAGGCGTTGGGGAAAGATCCGCGGAGCGTGGCGCATCCCGACGACGTGCCCCAGCTCGAGCAGCGCGCGGTGGCGATGCTCCTCGAGAAGCGCACGCTGCCGCCCTTCGAGTATCGGGTGTTTCGTCGTGACGGTGCCTTGCTCACCATCGAGGTGAGCTCGATGCCCGTCGAATACGAGGGCGCTCCGGCGATCCTCACCTTCGCTCGGGACGCTACGGAGCGGAAGCGCGTCGAGGCCGAGCTCTTGCAGGCCGATCGCCTGACGGTGCTCGGGCTCTTGGCGGGTGGGCTCGCGCACGCCATGAACAACCCGCTTTCGTACGTTTTGCTCGGACTCGAGCAGGCCGAGCGCGGACTCGCGCGGGTGGACGAGGTCGAAGCGCGCGAAAAAGTCCTGGCCCGCCTACGCGAAGCCCATCAAGGAGCGCAACGCATCGCGGAAGTGGTGCGGCGGATGCGCTCGCTGTCGCGCATGGACGATGACAAGCGGGGCGCGGTGGACGTGCGCGGCGTGCTCGAAGCTGCGCTCGAGCTGTTCGGCAACGAGATCCGGCACCGCGGCGAGCTCGTGACCCGGCTTGGCGATGCGCCTCCCGTGCTGGCCAGTCGCGGGAGGCTCGAGCAGGTGTTCTTGAATCTGCTGGCCCACGCCGCGCAGTCGCTGCCCGAAGAGGGTGGAGGTCGCGTCGAGATCTCGCTTTTCAGCGACGAGAACAGCGTCATGGTCGAGATGCTGGACAGCGTCCGGCCGGCGCACCCGGGCGAGCTATCGCGTGCCCTCGAGCCTTTCGCGACGCCGCGCGAAGGCACGCTGCGCGCTCTCAGCCTGCCGCTTTGCCGCAGCGTGGTCGAGGGCTTGGGCGGGGAAATCAGCGTCGATGGTTCGGTGCGCGGGACCCACGTGCGGATCCGCTTGCCCGCTGCCACAGCGCTCGCGAGCGTGGTGCCTCCCTCGGCGTCGGAGCCCGCGAGCGCTCCGCTCGGGACCGCGCCGGCGCGCCTGCTCGTGGTCGACGACGACGTCGCCGTGGGATCGGCCCTGCGCCTCATGCTGGAGCCTGAGCACTCGATCACTTGCGTGCGCGACGTGCAAGAAGCGCTCGACATGCTCCTGTCCGGTGACGACTACGATCTCATCCTGTGCGATCTCGTGATGCCCGAGCCGGGCGCGGCCCTGTTGCTCGATACGCTCGCGCGCGAACGGCCGGATCTCGTGGCCCAAGTGGTGCTGATGACCGGCGGCGCGTACACCGAAAGCGCGCGAGACCTCCTCACGCGTGTGGACGCGCCTCGGATCGACAAGCCCTTCGACCTTGCGCGCCTACGTGCGCTGCTCGCTCGCGCCCTCGGTCAGCGTGAACCCTGAGCATCGCGCGGCGGCTTCAGCACTTCGTCGGGCTCGAACGCGGTCGCCGTGGGAGGCGCTTTCGAAGGCGTCTCGTCGAGGAGCAGGCGCAGCGCGAGCTTCTCGAGCTTCGCCGAGTCGAGCTCCACCGTCGCCCGAACGGCGCTCTCTTCCCGGCGAATCTGGGCCACGCGGATTGGATCGATGCCGAGCTCGCCGAGGAGACCCTTGGAGAGATCGCCGCGCGCGCGTTCGACCCACGTCGAAAGGCTCTGACAATCGCTCTCGCCCGGGCATGCCAGGACGAGCTCGGCGCGCGGCTCGGGTTCGAGCTGGAGGCGGAACGCGCCCGCTCGCACCTTGCCGAGGGGCGCCTGCTCGGCATCGTCGACGTCCGCGAATCGTGCGAGCCACCCCGGCCGCGAGAGCCAGGTTGCGGTGAGCAATCCGTGTCCGCGAACGCTCTGGCGGAGCGTCGCGTGGGCCTCGTCGCCCAAGAGGTTCGGCCCCTCCCCTTCGGCGGCGTCGAGCATGGCGCGAAAGTAGGGACCTTCACCCACGAGCACCGGGCCGCCGTCGCGCACCGCGATCTCCGGGCCCGAGCGCGAGCGATCTCGGACGCTCACGAAGGATCCAATCCGACTCTTCTGCGGCTCGCCACCGCGCTTCGCCAGGACCTTGGCGGCGCAGCCGAGTACGGCGTCCGCCTCGAAGTGTCCGCTGGCGACGATCCCGAACGAGGGTTCCTCGCCCGGTCGCTCGCGTGCGACTCCCAGCGCGAGCTCGTCGATGCGTTCGGTGGGGTCGAACCCGCACAAGCTGGCAATGGGACCGAGGCCTGGCAGATCGCGCCCGCTGCCGGTCAACATCCGCCCAACCGTGCTCTGCCGCAGCGGGGTCATGCGCACGTTCACCGCGAACGCTGCGCCAGCCGGCAACGCCGCGAGCGCGGGCGCGGCCCGCTCGGGCTGGCCGTGCTGCTCTCGTGGCGTGACGCCGGGCGGGCGCGTGAACCAGTAGCCGGCGGCCGCCAGCGACGCAGCCAGGATCCACACTTCGGCGCGCCCGAGGTTCACGACGACCTCGGGGGCGAGGGGCGTTTCAGTCTCGCGCGTCGTCCGCGCGTCGCCCGCCGCTCCTGCGGCGCCCTTCGGGGCGCGGAGGGAACACGCGGCGATCGAGCGGCGACCGACGGCCGACCAGGGAACGGCGGCCAGATGGCTCGGGGAACAGTTCGCGCAGCGTGTCGACGTCGGTAGTGCCGGCGCGCTTCACCTGCGCGGCGTGGACCTCGCACAGCGCGACGATCCGCTCGCCCACCAGCACGCGGCGAACCTTCGGTTTGTCCGCGGCCGCTTGGAGCTCGAGCTTGGCGAGTCCGTCGCACACTTCGCATGGACGCTGCATGCGCGCAGAGTTGGCAGGCGGGGGCGAAGAAGGCCAAGTTCCTCGAGCTTCGCTTATGGAAGTGGTCGACCGCTGACCCGGGCCTCGACCCATTCGATGACCTCGGCCTCGACGGGGCGGCCCAAGAAGCGCGAGAGCTGCTGGATGCCGGTGGGGCTCGTGACGTTCACCTCGATCAGGCGCTCGCCGATCAGGTCGAGCCCCACGAACCAGAGGCCGTGCGTGCGGAGGCGCTCACCCACGGATTCGACCAGGGCGAGCTCGGCGGGGGTGAGCGTAGTCGGCTTGGCGTTGCCGCCGACGTGGATGTTGGCGCGGAAGTCGTCGGCGCGCGGCACGCGCAAGATGGCGCCGAGGGGCTTGCCATCGAGGACGAGGATGCGCTTGTCCCCCTCGACCACGTTGGGCAGAAATTCCTGGACCAGCGCCAGCTCGCGTCCTTCGCGCGTCAAGAGATCGATCAGCGCACGAGCGTTGCGATCGCCGGTGGAAAGAGTCACCACGCCGGTTCCGCCGGCGCCGTCCAGGGGCTTCAACACCGCGCGATCTCCCACGCTCTGGACGAACGCGAGGATGCGCTCCGGATCGCTGGCCACCAGCGAGCGCGGCATGAGATCGGCGAAGTGGAACGCGAAGAGCTTCTCGTTGGCGTCGCGCAGCCCGCGCGGGTCGTTGATGACCAGGGTGCGATCTTTCACCAGATCGAGCTGCTGCGTGAGATGGGCGTACGCTGGATCGAAGGGCGGATCTTTGCGGATGAAAACGCCGTCGAGAGCGGCGAGCTCGATCTCCAGGGCCTCGCCCAGCGAGACGTGGGGCGGCGTGTCTTGGACCCGGATCGGACGCGCGATGGCCCTCACGTCGGCGCCGTAGTTCATGATGTTGGCTGGCTGGGCGTGCAGGCAGTCGTGGCCGCGAGCGAGCGCAGCGCGCATGAACGCGAAGCTCGTGTCCTTGTCGGGCAGCATGTTCTCTGCTGGATCCATCACGAACAGGAAACGCACGTCGTCCTCTTCCTTTTGAAAGCCGGCCCTCAGCGTATCAGACTAAGCTCGAGCGAAGCGTGGGCGGTTCGATGTCAGAAGCCACGATGGGCAGAGCTCGGGCCCTGGTTCGAAGTGCGATGCGAGGGCCCATCGGCCTTGCCGCCGTAGTCTCGCTCTCGCTCGTGGTGCTCGCACCGGGAGCGCCCGCTCAGCAGGCGGCGCGGGCCGCCGCGGCCAGCGAAAACGAGGTCTCGACGCGGGAAGCGCTGGCGCAGATGCGCGCGGGCGGGAACGCCGTGGACGCCGCGGTCACGGCTGCCCTGGTCGCGGGAGTCGCGAGCCCGAGCTCGAGCGGGATTGGCGGCGGCGGGTTCGCTCTCGTCTGGCTCGCCGCGGACAAGAAGGTCGTCGCGCTCGACTTCCGCGAGACAGCGCCGAAAGGCATCGACGCTGCGTCGCTCGAGAACCGCCCGCTGCCTGCGAGCGAACGCGGAAAGCTCAGCGGCACGCCTGGAGAGGTGGCGGGGCTCTTCGAACTCCACAAACGCTACGGCAAGCGCGCGTGGAAGGACGTGGTGGCGCCGGCCGAGCGCGTGGCCAGGTCGGGCTTTCCCGTGAGCCAACACCTCGGGGCCATGCTCACGGCTTCGCGCAAGGACCTCGAATCGGATCCCGGCATCGCGTCCGTCTACTACGGCGGCGGAAAGCCGGCGGCCGTGGGCGCCCTGCTCAAGAACGAGAAACTCGCCGGCACGCTGGCCAAGATCGCGGCGGAGGGCCCGCCGGGCTTCTACCAAGGAACTGTCGCGGTCGACGTGGTGGCTGCCGCGCGAGCCCAGGGTGGAAGCCTCTCGCAAGAGGATCTCGATGGCTACAAGCCCGTCGAGCGCGCGCCGCTGCACGTGCGCTGGGAGGGCTACGACGTCTACACCATGCCCGCGCCATCTGCTGGGGGGCTGCTGCTGGTCGAGACCCTGAAGCTCTTCAGCAAAGCGGAGCTCGGGAAACATGGCTATGGCAGCGGCGCCACCACGCACCTGCTCGCCGAGGCCATGCGCGGAGCGGTGGCCGACCGCATGAAGCACCTCGGTGACCCGGACCACGAGAAGGTGGACCTCGCAGCCCTGGTCGCCGACGCGCGCATGACCCAGCGCAAGAAGAAGATCGCTCTCGATCGCACCCACGCCATCCCGCGATTTTCACTCGACGAGCACGGAACGCACCACCTGGTGACCGCCGACGCAGCGGGCAACGTGGTCAGCCTCACCACCACGGTGAACCGCGTGTTCGGGGCGAAGCTGACGGGCAGCTCGAGCGGCGTCGTTCTGAACGACGAGCTCGACGACTTCGCGCGCCAGAAGGACGTCGTGCCGTTCGGCTTGAAGCAGAGCCCGAACCGCCCGCGGGCAGGCGCGCGCCCCGTTTCGAGTATGACGCCCACGTTGGTGGTGAAAGACGGACAGGTGGTGCTGGGCATCGGTGGCTCCGGCGGCACCACCATCGCGACCAACGTCACGCAGCTCTTGCTCGGGCGCCTGGCGTTCGGCAAGAGCCCGGCGGACCTGGTGAAGGCGCAGCGCTTCTACATTCCCACGCAAGGCTCGAGCATCCTGCTCGAGAAGGGCGCACCAGAAAGCCTGGTGCGGGACCTCAAGTGGCGAGGGGAAGCCGTCGGCACCATGACCTTCACGGCGAGCGGCGTGCAGATGATCGCGGTGGAGCGCGGGCGCAAGCTGCCGGCGTCGGATCCGCGCAAACACGGCAGCGCGCGCGCCGAGTGAGCGCGGTCCTGGCCGACCGGAGCTCCGAGCCGCGTCAGTGCAGCGAGGCGACCACCAGCTCGGCGCTCTCACGATCGTCGAGGTCGGTGGCGACGGCGTAGCCGACGCCGCGCTTCTCCACCGCCGCGATGCTGTAGCCGCGACGTGAGCCGACATAGACTGGCATGTTGCGCACCACGCGCGGTTCGAGGGTGGCCCGGAGCGGGAACTGCGTCGAGTTGTAGACGTAGAGGGTCACGCGGTGGCCGTCGAACGAGTAGCGCAACGACGCTGCGCGCTGGTTGAGCTGACGGACCGGCACCACGCTCGCGCCTTCCCAACGCAGGCCGTATTGCTGGAGGCTGGGTACGCGCACCGGCACGCCGACCTCGGGCTCCAACTTGCGCACGAGCGAAGGTTCGACGACATCCGGAGTCTGCGACTCGGCGTGGTGACTCACGAACTCGTCGATCATTTCGTCGAGCGACGCCGTCACGCCAGGCGTGCTGGTGGCCATGCTGGTGAGCACCCGCTCATCGGCTTGTGGCTTGTTCTGCTGCTCGAAAGCGCCCCAAGCCAGGGTGGCGCCGGCAGCTGCCGCAACCGGCACGATGAAGCGCCACGCGAGCGGACGACCCCGATCCGCGGCTTCGCGTCGCTCCGAGCGCGCTGCTTCACGCTTGCCCTCGGCTGCGAGCGCGCGCTGGATGCGCCGCGCGAACTCATCGGAGGGTGCGGACTCTTCCGTCACCGCGCGCTTCAAGCTGGCCTTCAAGGCGCGGTTCAACTCGACGGACTCGCGACAGCAGGAACAATCTGCGAGATGGGTCTCCACTTCGACGACCTTGTCGGTCGGGAGCTCCCCATCGGTGAAGGGCTCGAGCAACGCGGCAGAGCGACGACAAGGAACGGTCATCGTGCGGCCCCCCGTTTCGCGCGGTACGCGGCCAGGTTCACCGGCTCCTCCGCTTCGCCGACCACGGGTTCGGGACCCACGATGCCCATGCCCAACGCATGCTCGTAGAGGCGAGCTTTCAGCAATCGGCGCCCGCGATGCAAGCGCGACATGACCGTGCCGATGGGACAGCCCATGATGTCCGAGATCTCTCGGTAAGAGAGCTCCTCGACGTCGGCGAGTACCACGGCCAGGCGGAACTCTTCGGGCAGCTCGTCCAGCGCCTCTCGGATCTCGGCTTCCAGCACCGGCCGGAGCGCGACGGACTCGGGATCGCGCATCGCGCTCATCGTGGAGGCGCTGACCCAGCCGTCGGCGAGCGGGTCGGCGTCCGGCCCCTCGAGGATCGCTCTCTCGAGGCCGCCCCGCCGGTAGCGGTTGATGAACGTGTTGGTGAGGATGCGGAGCAGCCACGCACGCATGTTCGTGCCTGCTTCGAATTGGCCGCGCGCGCGCATCGCCTTGACCAGCGTGTCTTGCACGAGGTCTTCGGCTTCGGTCGAGTTGCGCGTCATGCGCGTGGCGACGGCGAGCAGCGCGCCCAGGTGCTGGACGGCCTCGCGCTCGAAATCACCCTCGTCGGAACGGGGTCTCAGGGAAGAAAGAAACTTCACGGGTTACGCCGACAACCCGCAGAGTATGGGTTCTATTCCTTGGGCGCGCTCGGGGGCGGCAGGCGTTTTTCGAGCTCGTCGAGCCGGTCGTGGAGCCGCTTCACTTCGGCCTGGAGCTCACTGAACGCGGAAAAGTTGGGCAATACCGCTCGGATACGCTCATCCACGTTGTGCTGCCACTGCTCCAAGGTCGCGCGCAGCCCCTTGTTGTCCTTGCTGTCGGTCACCTCTTCCTCCGGCTCGACTGGGGGCTCGACGACCGAGCCGTCCTTGTGCATCAGACGTCCGATGGGGCCCTCGCGGAAGGAAGACAAGAGCTTCTCGCCGCGGTGCCGAATCAGGGCTTTCAGCGTGATGAGCGGAATGCCTCGCGGGCGCGCTTTCAGCTCTTCCGAGATGATGAGCGCCAGCGTGACGTCGGTCTTGTCTTCCTTCGAGGCGTTGTCGATGATCTGCACGTCTTCGCCCGCGCGAACCATCTCCGCGATCTGGAGCAGCGTGACGTAGCGACTGTCCTTGGTGTCGTAGAGCTTGCGGTTCGAATAGCGCTTGATGACGCGTCTCTCCGCAGAGACCCCTTCTTCCAAGCTTTCGCTCGACATCGCTGGCTTCATGGAAACAGGGATGCCGCAGAGCGTCAAGCCTGGGAAAGCGCAAAGCTATCGCCGGCTCGTCTTGGACGGGCGGTCAGGCGAGCGCGTGCTCTCGGTAGGAGTCGAGCTCCGCCTGGCAGAGCTCGCAGATGCTCTCCAGAAACTCGTCGAAGCTCGCGCGCCGGAGGCCGATCTCGTTGATCCACGCGATGACCTCCATCTCCCCTCGTCCGTCGGAATGAGCCGGATTGAAGACGAAAAGCGTGGTCGCCTGGAGATCGATGCCGAACGGAATCAGCACGCGGGGCTGGGTGCGAGAGGGCGGTCCGTAGTCCGGCACTGGCGTTTCGGCCGCCTCGAAGGTGGCCCGCGCGGCATCCGCATAAGCGCGGATGCCCAAATTCGCAGTCCCTAGCAGGGTGGCTCCGTCGTAAAAGCGCGGCCAACCGTCGTGCTGGAGGAGAAACTCCCGGTAGCTCAGGGGCAGTGAGCGCCCGATCCGCTGCTCGGCCTTCGCGATGGCGGTGCGCGATGCCCCCGGATTCGGCCGAATCCCGAAGTCGCGGTAGGGCGCGATGCGGAGGATTTCCTTCTGAACTCGCTGGATGTCTCGGAGCAGAATGCGGAAGTCGGCCATGGCGTGCCCGGACCCTACGCGCCCGGCCGCACGTGGGCCCAGAAAACGGCTCCGAGACGGCGCTCGTACCGGCGAGAAAGTCAGCTAAGCATCTCCGCGTGACCGAACCCCTCGTCATCGAGGCCCGAGGCGCGAGCGCTGGCTATCACGACGCGACCATCCTCGAAGGCGTGAGTCTCGGGGCGCGGGCGGGCGAGTGGGTCGCCGTTCTCGGACCCAACGGCGCGGGAAAGTCCACGCTGATCCGATTGCTCGCGGGCACGCTCGCCCCACGCTCGGGGAGCGTCTGGTTGGGTGGGCGGGAGCTCGCGTCCCTCGGTCGCGAGGCCATCGCTCGCGAGCTCGCCGTGGTTCCCCAAGACAGCGACGTCGCCTTCGGGTTCTCGGTGCGCCAGGTGGTGATGATGGGCCGTGCTCCACACCAATCGGGGTTGCTCTTGGCGCGGCCGGTAGACGAAGAAGTCGTCGACCGCGCGCTCGCTCGCTGCGACGTCGCGGGTCTGGCCGAGCGCCCCCTGGCCGAGCTCTCGGGCGGCGAGCGGCGTCGCGTCACCATCGCCCGCGCCCTCGCGCAGGAGCCTCGAGTTCTCTTGCTCGACGAGCCTGCCGCCCACCTCGACGTGCGCCACGCGGTCCAGGTGGGCGACCTCGTGCGGAGCGAGGTGAGCGAGCGCAAGGTGGCTTGCATCACGGTGCTCCACGACCTCGCGGCGGCGGCGCGATGGGCGGATCGCGTCGTGCTCCTCGCCGAAGGGCGCGTGTGCGCGGACGGGCCGCCCGACGACGTCTTGCGGCCCGACCGCCTCGAGTCCGTGTTCGGGATCCGAATTCGCGTGGCGCGGGACGCCGAGCTCGATCTGCCCTACGTGGTGAGCGGGCGCCTCGCGTGAGCGGGCGCTTATAGAAATCCCGCTTTTTCGCGAAACTTCGCTGCTTCATGTAAGACGTTCCGGGTATGCGCCCCGGCTTCTTCCGCGCGCTCTTCGTGCTCGCGCTGGCGCTCCCCGCATGTCGAGGTGAGGCCCCGGCGCAGCTCGTGTCTGCCGTGGACCTCACGCCTCGTGAAGCGGAAGTCGGCGACCGACTCGAGGTCATCGGGGCCGGTTTTCCCGAGGGGAAGCTCGCGACGGTGAGCTTTCGAGGCGACCTGTTCCGGCCTGGGCAGGAGCCGGTGCGCGGCGCGGAAATCGTCGCGCAGGCGGCGAGCACGTCGCAGAACAAGGTCTCACTCCTCCTGACCGAGGCGCTGCAAACGGAGCTCTGCGGTCGAGGGGAGAGCGCCGATCACACCACGTTCCGTGGGGACGTCGTCGTGGCCTTCGCCGCGAGAACGGCCGGCGCGCCGCCGGTCACGGGAGTGTTGCAGAACGTCGTCCTCGACGTGCAAGGGCCGGCGGTTCCCAGCGAGCTCGCCAAAGCGCGTGAAGCCGAATCGCGACGTGCGCTCGCCTTCGTCGGAGTCCAGATCGACCCGACCACGCTCGTGCCGCCCTTCGTGGTGAAGGCCGTGGCACCGGGCAGCCGAGGCGAACGCGCGGGCCTGCTCGCCGGCGACACGCTGCTCGCGGTGGATGGCGTGAGCATCCGATCCGCCAACGACTTCACCTTCTCGTCGGATCGCTCCGCGACGTTCTTGCTCGGGCGCGGCCGGCTCAAAGAGCCCATCGAGCGCAGCGTCGACATCCAAGGTTTCCGCCAGCGCGCGCCGCGGGATCTCGCCGTGGCCGGTGTGCTCGTCGGGCTCGTCGTGATGCTGTTTTCGCTCTGGCTCGCGCCGGTGGCGAAGACCCTCGGCTGGCTCGAGCGACGCGTCGCTTCGCGGCTCCGCTCGCGTGTACCCAAGAAGCGGCTGTCGGAAAACCGACGCCAACGCTTGTGGTCGAGCGTGCGAGCCTCGCTCGCCGACGACATCGCGCCGGCGGGCGAACCCTGGTTGGTTCGCCTCTTGCCGTACCTGTCGTTCCTGGCGACGAGCGCTGGGGCCACCACGGTCGCGTTCGGGCGCCCGCTGGTGGCGCCCGACGTCGACTTCGGCATCGTGGCCTTCGCGAGCTTGACCGTGCTCGTCGTAGTCGCGTTGATGAACGCGGGCTGGCACGCCAAGGGCCGCTGGTCGATTGGCTTGGGACTCAAGGGTGCCGGTGCGGCGCTCTTGCTCCAGCTGCCCGTGATGCTCGCGTTCGGAGCCGTGGTGTTGGCCACGGGCAGCGTGCGTTTCTCGGACATGGTGGCGGCCCAGGGTGCAGCGCCTTGGACCTGGAACGCGTTCAAGAACCCTGCCCTGTTCTTCGCCCTCGGATTGGTCCTGGTCGCTTCGTTCCCCCAAGCTCGGCGTCCGAACACGCGACTCGCCGAAGCGGACTTGGACGAACCGGCTCCGCGGGGTGGACTCATGTTCTACGTCGAGTGGGGGCACCTCCTGATCGTGAGCACACTGACCGCGATTCTGTTCCTCGGTGGATGGCGTTTGCCCGTGCCTCACGCCGCGCCCGGCGCCATCGCGTGGCCTGCCCTCGGCGCGCTCCTCTTGCAGGTGAAGTGTTGGGCGGTCGCCGGTGGCGTCGTCGCTCTGCGCTGGGCGCTGCCGCGCGTTCACACCGACCAGATGGTGGGGCTGGTCTTCCGCTACGGGGTGCCGGCGGCGCTGGCCGTGCTCGCAGGCAGCGCGGCGTGGGCGGCCTCTCGTGGCAGCCCCGTGTGGCGCACCATCGAGCCCGTGCTCGGTTACGTGTTGTTCGGGCTCGCGCTCGGCGCCACGTTGAAGTTCGCGCGAGCCGTCATGGGCCACGTGCGCGCCGCGCAGGCGCCCATGCACGTCAATCCCTGGCTCTAGCTTGTAAGGACCCCGGCCCGGGAGGTAGCGTGCCCGCGGCTTCACGGCCGCTCACATGCCCGAGTATTCCGGCTCGCTCCAGTCCTTCGACCTCGCGCTCGCGCTTTGGCTCGCGCCGCTCCTGCCGCTCTTGGCAGCCGTCTATGCCGGGCTCGGCGGCTACGTGGGCGGTGAAGGCGGCGGTGAACCGCACCGCGCGTTCCGGCCGCGCTCGGTCGCGCTGGTGCTCGGGCTCGCCGCTGCCGTCTTGGTCTCGTTCCATCTGGTCGTGCTCGCGGGCGCGAGCCCGGGGCACCGGCACTTGATCTCCCACGCCTGGGGCATGCTGCGCATCGGGTCGCTCGACGCGAACTTCGCAGTCTCCATCGAACCCGGAACCGGCAGCATCGCGCTCGTGTGCTCGGTGCTGGCGCTGCTCGCGCTCTGGTCGCTGCGCACCGACGACGCGCCCGGCGAACGACGCCTAGTGGCCGCGGCCAGCAGCGCCGCCAGCGGCGCGCTGTTCGTTTGTCTCGGCGACGATCTCACTTTGGTGCTCGTCGGTGCGTTTCTGTCGGCGCTCGGCGGTCTGTTGTTCGCCGCGGGCAAGAGCGGCCCGGGCGCCGCCAGCGGCTTCGTGATCGGACGCATCGGTGACGCTGCGCTGCTCGGGGCCATGGCGATTCTCCTTTGGGGGCTGGCCGGGAGCTGGTCCGACAGCGGAGAGTACATCCCGGATTTCCGGCCGCGTCTCGTGGCGGTGCAGGTGGGCGCGCCGGCGGCTCCCGTGGAGAAAGGGCGCGTCGCCAAGGACGCAACGGGCCTCATCAGCATGGCCGCGCTTCCCGGCGCCAGCTTGTCCCTCGGAGGTGGACAGCTGTGCGCGCTCGACGCCGACGGGAAGCGTGGCGGAGTCGGGACGGTGGGGCGCCCGTGCCGCGAGGTGGCTCGCTCCCCCTTCTCGCGCCTGCCCACCTCCGTTGCCCTCCACGACATCCAGGTGACCACCGGTTCGGGCACCAACGATCTCGTGGTCGAAAAGACGCGCATCAGTCCGGGCCAAGAGACCCTGATCACGGCGGCCGGCGCCACCACGGTGATCCGTGAGATGCGCGATCAGCTGGCGCTGCGGGATCAAACCGGCGGAAACCCGCTGCGCGCGGCGCTGACCAAACGCAGGGTGTTCGGCCAGCCGCTGCTCGGTCTGGTCGTCGTACTCACGTTCCTGTTCGTGACCTTCCGCACGCTCTCGGCGGCGCAGGCCCTCACGCAGCGAGCCGCGGCGACCAGCGGAGCAGCGGCGGGCTTGGTGCTCGGGAGCGGTGTCGAGCTCGTGATCGGCGTAGCGCTCCTCACTCGTCTCGATTTCCTCATGGTGTTCGTGCCGGCCTCGAGCATCGTGTTCGGCTTGATTGCAGCGCTCGGCGCGCTGGTCGCGGCCGCCCGCGCCAGCCATTCCATCGACGTGCGTGAATGCGTCGTGCTCGTGGCCGTCGCGAACCTCGCGCTCGCGACGCTGGCCGCCGCGACC
>Ga0268298_10003584_pt1 | contig 15744 bp, 16 predicted proteins | sample WWTPWeurt_MetaG_FD_194462 | JGI IMG/M metagenome (GOLD analysis project Ga0268298, IMG submission 194462) | Activated sludge microbial communities from WWTP in Nijmegen, Gelderland, Netherland - WWTP Weurt | ecosystem: Engineered > WWTP > Aerobic digester > Activated sludge | place... | reverse complement strand
TCAAACACCGAAAAAATTGTCTCAATGGGAGAACAAGTAATTTTGAATACCAATAAAATTGATACGTTGTCAGAAAAGGTAATATCAAATACCAATAAAATTGATTCGCTGACGGAAAATGTTTCAGTACTTTCAAAAAACCTAGACACTCTTGCATCAATCACAAAAAAAAGATTTGACGAAATAGATGAGAAATTTGAGGGAATAGATATTCGTTTTAACAATATCGATAAAACATTGTTTAGTATTGACAGCACCCTCACAGATGTAAATTCGAGGCTAAAGAAAGTTGAAGGGAAAAATGAAATTATAGAAATAGAATACAATGCTATTAAAACCGAATTTCAAAACATTGAACCTCGTATAATAAAACTTGAGCAAAATGCAGGTATCACGGCATAAAAGCTAGTTACTCGAACTTAAAGAGCAAATTGAATACTTCGTTTTTTCTAAGTTTTGTAGGCTCTTCCGAAAAAATAGTATCAGGATATACAACATCCGCTAGTCCAAACCAATCAAAGAAATAATCTATTACCCTTAAACCATAGCAATGCTTAAAACTCTCTTCTATGCTTAATAATCCTTCCTCTGGAAAATAGAGAAGTAGTTTTGGTAATGCTTTTATATACTTTTCAGCATAAAAGTCTGATGTTTCAAAATTTTGTCCGTGTAGATGTAATAAATACATAGAGAAAGCAAAGCCAAGTTGTCCAGTAGGGGATTCAGGGTAGTAGTCGTTATAATTCCAATTAAAAGCAACTGTATAAGCTCGGAATATTGTTTTAAAAAAATCTACTCTGTTTTCTTTTTTCAAAAAATTAGCACCTTCTTTTGTAAGCGATAATTTCCCTTTTGACTTTTTTACTAATTTGGCTACAAGGGTTGTTAATCTTGCAGTTGAAACAACCCTACAATCATCCTCTTTTGTAATTTTAATAAAGCCGGATTCAATATCTCGATCTAGGAAATATTTATTCTCGTATAATTCGATTACTACTTTCCTTGGTAAATTACCTAAGGCAGTAAGTTTAATAGATTTTTCCCTTTCAATAATTTTTAAGAACGCTTCTGCTATTCGAAAAAAGGGGATTCGGTCAAGGATAGAATTATCAATATTTGATTGAAACTGCAGAGGCGAATCAAAACTAAAAGTTCTATATAGCAAATGGTCGATTTCGGAGGGTGTAAGACCACAAAAATCATCTTGAGGTGTGTGGTTCTTTAAAAGAATTTCTAATTCGATATCGCGAGGATTCATAGCAGGAAAACAATTTCAAAATAAAAGTACATCAAAATTATAAAATAGGAAGTGTAATCACAGGTATTGCAATTAAAAACAGCTTAGATATGATTAGAAATGGCATTTTTGTGGCTTTTCCACAGGTAAATCTTTTACTTCACTTGCATTAAAATATGCATATGATACCCTTAAAGAAGTAGTATTTTTAAATGTTAATAGCATTTTTCTCTGGTGTGAAAAAAGGGTAATGACCCTTTCAAAAGATATAGCGTGTCGCACAATATATCTTAAAAGGTGTCAAGTATTACCTATTAAAGTTAGGCGAGTAATTAGAAAAAACATCAGAGAAATCTGGTGTTTTTTTATACCAAGCGGTCTGTGGAGTTCACCCCAAGAAATCAGAAAATTTCTAAGCTTAGATTGGCATTGCCCGTAAGGGCCTTACGATAGCATTCGTAGGAAACGAACAATGCGAATTTAGGAGTGAATCCGAAATGTTGTAGTCTGCAAGACTCCATAGACCGCTGTGTATGCGCATGCTCAGCAATGGTCGTTATTACTAGCAATAAAGAAAACACTCATGAAATTATACGATGTCTGCACTCGCAAATTCTACGAAAAAGATGGAGAGAAAAAAGTAAAATGGTATCGAGCAGGAATGATGAAGACTACTGACAAGGGTTCTACCTATGTCAGATTATTTAATCAGCCGCAAACTGATTTTTTTGTTTTTGAAAAGGAAGAGCCACCAACTCTTCCAGAAATTCATATCGAAAAATAGTCGAATGAAAATTACAAGTTAATTATTTAAAATTGATGCAAACCAGCACCACGCCTGTTCCCAATTTGTTCTTTGACATATATTTGAAAGAATTGAAATTAGCTGAACTAAAAGTTTTGCTAATCATTATTCGACAAACCCTTGGTTGGGCTGACAAGCGTGGAAGATCTGGTAGAAAAGAAATAGATTGGATTTCCAGTAGTCAACTCTGTCAGAAAACAGGATGTTCCAAACGCAGTATTACTTCCGCAACAGATGTTCTTGTTAGAAGAAATCTCATCACGATTTTTGATGAATGCAATAACATTCTGAACTCTCCCGAAAAAAGACAAGGTAAAACTAAACTCTATTACCGCCTTTCCAATCCTGTGGAATACACTGTGGAAAACCATATGAAAAGCTCATCAACTTCTGCAATTCTTGCCGAGGACATCAGCAAAAAATACACATCACTTCTGCAAAAAATGCAGATAACAAAAGAAACTCTACAAAATTAAATCCTACAAAAAATTATTATTAAAGAATACAAACCCAAAATGACCACCAAAACCTATCCATACACCTATGACCAACTGAGATTCTTCCGAAACGAAATTAAAAAAGCCGGAGGAATTGATGAGCTTATGATAATGAAAGAAGCTTTAAAGAAAGATGGAAAAACAACACTGATTCTTACTCAAGAAAATATTGAGAGATACAAGAGAAAGCACATCATTGGAGTTTATGAATCTCTGCAGAATAATTACAATACAACCGTTCCTTATGTATTCTGGAGTAAACTTTATGAGCTTGTTAGCAGGTTTAATGGGAAGGAGATATGAGATAGAATTCTTATTCTTTCAATTAATATCAAGTATTTCTATATATTTTCCATATAACTTAACAAATATTTTATCCAACAATATTAATAATGCAAATCGAACAAAATAATTATCGTACCTATAATTATCATTCAAAATAGTTTTTAGTGTTGGCAAGTTTTGCTGGTAAGAAAGTGTATTGTGTGCACATCTGTTTCTATGATTGTATAACAGTGAGTATTTGTCCTGTAACACATTTTCAAGCAGGTTGTTTACATTGCCAAAATGTATACTTTGAATAAGTGAAGTATTACTTGTAAACTCAGTAAAGCTCTTTTGTGACCAAGTGGAAAAGTTGGTCTCTGAAAAAATATCTTGAATTTCAGAAAAAGTGTTCATTTTAATTATTTGCTTTTCGAGAAAAACTGAAACGTCAAAGTCCGGCACATGTTTTTTAATTTGCTCAATCAAATCCTTGTATATTATTTTTTTCTCATCATATGTGGAACATTCACCAAGTGGCTTAAGGGTATATCTTTTATATCTATATTCGTAATCATAGGTGGCTAGTTCCCAACAAATACATTTCATCTTTTGCTCTTGAAACCCTGTCATCTTTAAGAATACAGATTGCATAACATAGTCTCCCAATGGATATGTTTCAATTCCATTGCCTATCCCTACATTTGCTGATACAACATCAATTAGAATTTCGGTAATTGGTGAAGTAATAAAGTCTCTATGGCTGTTCATTTTCGTGTCTTTTGTAAATCTCTAAAGATGCATTAATGCGAAGTTTTAAATATTTTAATGCACTTGGAGCTTTTGTATGAGAAGCATCATTTTTGAATTCATTTATTTTGGTTGTTAAACTCGCTTGAATGCTTGCTTTTTCTGCAATATTTATTGCTTTGTTATCAAAAACAACAATGTAAATTAATCCAAAGAGATAAACATCCATATCAATTATTGATGAATATTCTTTGGGGATTTCTAAACTGTTTATTATTTCCTCTAACCTTTCAAATCTTGGCTTAAATTCTTTGTTAGGAAAAATAGTTGAAAAATCGGGAAACATTGAAGATGAATTCTCACCTACTACAGAATAAATATATTCTTCATAGTATTTTTCCATTTGAGGTTTAAATCCTCTTGCAACTTTGGAAGTACTTCCATCCTTTCGATATTGAGATAATAAGGACAAAAACCTTACAAAGTCAGCTTTTGCAGAATTGTTTATATTTTTAACAATAAGTGACTTACAGAAATTAGGACTAAAAAACTCTACTAAACTTTCCTCTAAAAAATAAAGTGAGGCTCTACTTTCTTGCAGTAGTAATGGTTCGCCTTGAATATTTATATTTCTAAATACTGACGAATAGTATTTTTGCTGTACTTGCTCGTCTGTAATATATGGAACTAAATATGAGAATCCTAAGAATGTATTTTTAAGAAAGTTATCATCAATTTCAAAGTTAATTTTTTTGTAATTGCCATCTTCAAGTTTTTCAAGAATAACTTGTTTGTTTCTGCCCTTCTTAGTTAGGGAATCAAAATTCCAGTCGTAAATATTGTCCAATTGCTCGCTTTCTTCATCTATGTCGCCGTTTTCATCGGCGAACCTTTCTCTAGTCTTTTTAAAGGTGGCTTCATCTGGGAATATGCCAAGATATGCTAATAGAATACTCGTCAGTCTTTGTTGTCCGTCAAGTATTAAATTTTGATTTGTGTTATCAATTTTAAATGCGCCAATTGTAACAGGAGGAACAAATTGTTTCTTTTGAAACGTGTCTATTAACGTTTTTACCTTTTTTTCATTCCAGACAAATAGGCGCTGATATGCAGGAAGAATAAGGTTCTTTTTTAAGATTAAATCAATCCAATGTTTAAGAGAATATTCTCCATAATAAACTCTGTTTTCCATAATTTAAATTTAAATATTTTAATGTTTCACAATCATTAAATGACTTTTCAATGTTGTCAAGTTTACATCTCAATAATTAGCCGGAACTACCCAATTCTATTGAAAAATAAAAGTGAAATTGTGGTTATAATTTAAGTCTTTTTGATTTTGCTGTAATCAATAAAACTTCTGATTAAAACCTTAATATTTTAGGAAAAGTATTCATTAATTTGGTGTGAACGAATGAATTAGTTAATGGCTTTTCAACTAAGCGAATATAATTTTGGTTTTAGTATTCAAAATTATATTTTCCAAATTTGTAATAATATTTTCATCATCATCATCCTTTATAGTAATGATTTCAAGCCCTTGATCGAATGAAGCAAATATTTTTTGTTCTTTAATTTTAAACTTTGAAGGGTCAGCTAGTATAAAGTTTCTTCTAGAAAATTTAATAATATCACTTTTCGTTTTTACTTCATAATCATTATGCACAGCAAACCCAATTTCCCTGTACAATCCGTTTGTCCCAATAAAAGCAATATCTGCATTTCCTAAAGGTTTCAAAATTAATTCAAAATCATTTGGGGTAACATCTTTAAAAAGTTTCTCATCATTCACTATTGCTAAAGAATTTGGTCTTATTCTTCCACCAACAATATACACTTTAAATAAACTTGATTTATCCTCTAACCCCATTTCACTCGCTAAGTTTAGTAGTTCAGTTGCTGCGGGGATAGAGTTTGTGATTATAATTAAGTCTTCGAACATTTTTGATTTTAAACCATGGCAAATTTGCTTTGAAAGTTCAAGCGTAGTAGAGCCAGAATCCAAAACAATAATGTTCCCAGATTCAATAAATGAAACAGCCTTTTTTGCAATTCTTTTTTTTGTGTCTGTAAAAAATGCTGTTTTCCAAGCATAATGTTCTTGCTTAACATAAATTTCTTCACCATCATTAATTAATCCAGCGAGGAAGCCTTGTTGATGGAGTTTTGATAATAAATTTAAAAAGGCATCATAACCAATCGAATCCAGCGCTTTCTTTTCCTTAAGCATCTCAAATAAACGAGTAAGTTTTAATGGTTCTTCTTTTCTATATGGATAAACCATTAATCGGATATCATCAGCAAGTTTTGCTGTAAAATCTTCTGCATCTTTAAGGACTTTTAAATTTGGATCTATTTTGTCCTTATTGGATGTTGATTTCTCTCTGCTCAACCAAGCAAATAATTCCGAAATCAAATTATTTGCAAGAGCCCTAACATGATTCTCAGAATAGTCGTCACAAAGTAGATATTTTCTCCCTTTAAAATCTTCATTTGGAAGATTTAACCAAGCTTCTTTTTCTAAAACTATCGGAAGTAAAAATGTTCTACCAATTTCCTTCTCATGATTAATAGCCCATTCCAACTCCTTAAGTACCCATGCAGATTTTATTGCTAATTGGTCAATAAAAATAATGACGAAATCTGTATTAGTCTCGATTGCATCTTTAATCGAATCATGCAGGTCATCGCCAATAAGTAAATCCTTTTCATCAATCCAAAGGTTGATATGCTCCGGAAGATATCTTTTAATCTCCCGCACAAGAGGCTTGTGTCTACTGTTGTGGCTTAAAAATATTTTCATTTAAAAAACTTTTCAATTGTTTTTGCCACACCATCATTAATGTTAGATGGACAAATAAAATTTGCTACTGTTTTTATCTCATCTTTTGCATTTTCAACAGCTACACCAATACCTGCATATTTAATCATTTCAATATCATTGTAATTATCTCCAATCGCAATTGCACTATCAAAACTAATATTATAAATTGATAAAACTTTTTCAATAGCATTCCATTTATTGGTTTCTTTAGGGCTGATTTCCAAATAGGTGTCTTTTGAGCGATAAACATTTACTAGAGCAGAATATTTTTCTGAAATACTCAATGAAATGGAATCAATACTACTTGAATTACCCATTAGCATTATTTTATGAGTTCCAATATTAAAAAGGTCCTCAAAATTTATCTCATAAAAAACCTTTGGGGTAACTTTTGTATTCCGGATTTCTCTTTCAGTCCATTCATCATGCCTACCAGTAACCCAATGATCGTTAACAAAAACACTGAAATGCAAATCATAAAACTTTGACATTTCAATGATATCATTTGAAATGTCGCGATCTATTCTCTTATCCTGAAGTATATTGGAATCATCTGAGCCCATTAGTAAAGCTCCGTTATAACAAATAATTTCATTTGTTAGTCCTAACTGCGATTGCAAAATTCTCATTGATTTAGGCATTCTAGCAGAAACAAGAATAACAGGAATTGAGAGGTTAGTTGTTATCCTATTAATCTGCTTTATTGTACCTAAAGATAATTCTCTATCCTTATTTAAAAGTGTACCATCAATATCGGTGAATAAAATTTTAGGACCCATTTTAGTCAAAGAAGAAAAGATTTAATCCAAATATACACTATTATTTTACGAAGCAAATTAGGTTAATTGCCTTTTTTATAGCCGATGATATAATTCAATCATGAGAACAAAAAAAGTCCAAATATTCCTGATATTATTATTTTTCATTTTAACATTAATTTACTTCAAAGTAGACTTCGGAGGAAGCTCTACCGACAAAGTTTTTATCACAATTACAACCTTTTTCTTTTCAATATTTACAGGTTTCTTTATAACAAGACAAGGTAATCGTTACACTAAAATACGAGAAATAATAAGCACTTTTGATGGTAAAATGTCAGGTGTATATAGGGTGTCTGGAAATATTTCAATGTCAGTTCAACAAAAAATTGGAATTGTTATTAAAGCCCACTATGAAAAAATTATAGATTCGAAATCTTGGGATTATCACTTTAAGAACAAGTCAAACTCCATATCAGAAATTCACTCTATTCTCGAACAAGAAATAGGGGGGCTTAAGCAAGAAAGTTTAAGAAACCAATCAATCGGAAGAGTCTTATCTAATCTAGGAGACTGTCAAGTGCTTCGTAAAAATATGGTTATGCTTTATCAGGAAAGAATTCCGAGTTTTCAGTGGTTCTTGATTTTCTTTTTTGTTCTAATACTTTTAGCAACAATTACTGTGATTCCATCTGTAACATTTTTACTTGGTTCGTTAATGAAATCAGCTTTTGTTGTTTCAATTATTTCAGTCGTTATTATTTTGTATAATCTGGATAATCTGCATTTATTTGAAAAATTTATTGGGGAAAATTCAGCATTAGATGTAACTGAAATACTTTCAGGCAAAAAGTAAGAACAAGTTAAGAAATGAAATTATAAAGTTGGTTTGTATAATCTATTAACTTAAAATTTGTTGTTTTAATTTCTGATTTTAAAAATTCATAATTTTTGTACTTTCTCTGCAATTCCTGAGGTGCTAAAATCTTATTTTTAGTACTTTGTTTTGCAAAATTCAACCAGCTTCTATATTTTGCTTGGTGCTCGGTTAAGTGTGGTCTTAAAATACCATTTAAAATTTCCAGTGATAATCTAACTGCGGATATTGGATTATTTTGCTTAATCAAGCAATGGGGCGGTAATGATTTCAACTCATCTCTAATAACACAAAACAGTTTATACCAAGAATTATAGATTTCTTCGATTACGTCTTTCTCTAAATCTATTGGTATTGAAGCCTTTCGGGTAATTAGCTCAATATAAATCTTGCTGGCAAAATGTGATTCGTCAAATTTTAGAAGAGTTGTTCTTTCTTCTATTTCATGTAAACCCTTGGCATGAAGTGTTTTTTTCTGAACATTTCTATGCTCAAGCCCCAGTTGTTTTAAGGTATCATCCCAATTTTTACTGAATCCAAAATAGCAAAGTAAATCACGCAATTCCTTTATTGCGCCATCTTGATTTTTCTCACCACGTCCCCAAGCATGACGCAAAGTCCGCTCATCTGTACCTCTGTAATTTCTGTTTTTATATAAGTTATATAGCTTGGGATTAAGCTGTTCCAATTTCTTTTCAATAAACGCCCTTAGTGGATTCACTAAGTCTCTTGGAAGGAAGTGATCTCTGCCAGTTTCAGGTTTACATTTCTGTTCAATTACTTTAAGTATTGACTCCTCGATAACTATTCGCATTTGAATAAAAATAACAGGCATGCCCGCATGCCGATTTCAAAATTTGGTGATTTTAAATATTTGCAATCGAAATCAAAATGATACTATAACAAATCTAAAAATTAAATCCTAAAATGGAATCTCGAATATACATGAAGGAACTTAAGGAGATGTTAAATAGTAAAGACCATCACTCAATCCGCACTATTAAAAGATGGTGTAAAAACAACAATGTTGGTTTATTTTCTGATAATGGCAGTAACAAACTTTATGTATTCAGAGAAGTATTTGAACAAGTTTACTTGAGACAAAAAAAGGAGTATAGCAAATCTGAATTAACTTATTCAAAAATGAATCTTTTCCCTCAGAAGGAAAAAATTAAAGTTGAAAAATCAAAATCGTATATCCCACAAGGAGAACACGAAAAAGCATACCTGTCTATGTTGCAAAATATAATTCACAAGATATGATGCTATTAATGGGAAATATTGAACCATTGCACATTCCACAATCTAAGAAATGGAAGGGACTAACTGTTTTTTGCAATAAATGTAAAACAAGTGTCTATGATATTTGTAAAGAAAACGGGAAGCTAATTAAGAAGTGTAATTACGGCGATAGGCATAGTTTCAAGGTTACAGCGCATGTTCCAGGAACAGAGAATGCACGAAAAACTTTAATGCTTGATACAAGAGATGTGGATGAAGCAATAAAGGAGGCAATAGATTTTTTGAAGACAGTAAAGGAAAATTCTAAAGCAGGAAATATTCAAACTAAGCCAAGCGAGCGAATAGAAATAAAATCGGAGAATGAGCCAAATATATTAATTCATTTATTGGCTAAATATCTTGCTTGGTTAAACAATGAGGGTTTGCCAAAAAGCTTAATTGTTGAGCGGGATAAGGATTATATTAAAGATATTGAACGGGCGTATATGTTTTTGGTTGAATGTTTAAGCAAAGCAGGTTACAATATGAACACATTTTCAGTTCATGATATCGATTATATTATAGTGGGAAAGGTAGTAGATGCTTTGAATGCAAAAGATTATTCAAATCGAACTATTAATAAAATTTTAACCTATTACACATCAGCATTAAAATGGCATTCAGAATATTCTGGTCAACCTGTTAGGAATTTTTTTAAACATCGCAGATTCGAGACTAATTATAATCCAAAGCAGTTTCCAATTGAGGAATTCGAGGCATTGCTAAAGCAGATTACCCCTGAAAATGGAATAGGATATGACAATGGAATCAAACCAAGGCGAAATTTTTACTACTCATGGCTGCCATTTGCATACAGACTAGCATTGGAAACAGGTAGAAGAAGGGAGGAGCTGACGACAATGAAATGGAGTGATATCAAGGAAATAAATGGAGAATTGTGTATTCTAGTTTTAGATATTAAAGTGAATCGAATTAAGAAAAGACTCACTGAAAATCAAAAAAGGTACAATCCAACACCAGTCACACCTGAACTGATGCAGTTGCTAAATGAAATGGGCTATGAAAAATACAAGGGAACAGATAATTTCATTTTGGCACCGGAGGTAAACATAAGTAGAGGCAAGGTGATGTGCAATATACTAAGCCGTTCATTCGCGCATTATTACAAACAACTAAATACGGGTAATAAACTTACTTTCAAGAGTCTAAGGAAGGCAAATTTTACTCAATTACAATTGAAATATGGCGACAATGCTCGATTCATATCTGGACACACTTCTACAAATATATTGGGAACAAGGTATGTTGACCATAATGCAGTAGCAGTGAGAGCACTAGATATTATTAAGAATGAAAAGGAAGCTGCTCGCCAAAAGGAACTTGAAAAACTACGAATTGAATCAAATAATAATGAACAACAAAAGGACTTAAATCTCTAAAAAATGAAGACAATTAGAATTTTCCGCACTCCGTTTCCGCACTCCACTAAAATTCGATTTCAAATTATTTACCTATTAGTGGGAAAGAAAAAACGCTACAAAGCACTTTTTAAAGGCTTTGTAGCGTCTAGTACCCAGGGCCGGGATCGAACCGGCATGAGGGTTAACTCACTGGTGTTTGAGACCAGCGCGTCTACCAATTCCGCCACCTGGGCAATTCCTTTGGAATGGGCTGCAAAAGTATTTATTTTTTTGAAATAAGGAACATAAAATTCAATGCTGTTCCAAAATTAAAGGTGATTTAAAAAACTGCCTTTGCTATTTGGCGCACTGCTTCTGATTTTCCCATGGTATAATAATGCAAACAAGGCACCCCAAATTTAATTAGTTCCTTTGATTGGTTTATGCTCCATTCAATTCCTATTTCTCGCGCTGCCTCGTCGGATTGTGCTTTTGAAAAAGCATGGGCAAGGTCGAAAGGTATATCAATGCTAAAAATTTTGGGTAAAATACTTGTTTGCTTTATTAAGGTCATTGGCTTTAAGCCCGGGATTATTGGTACTTGAATTCCCATTTCTCGAGCAGCTTTTACAAACTCAAAAAATTTAGCATTATCGTAAAACAATTGAGTAATCACAAAATCAGCACCCGCATCAACTTTGGCTTTTAAGTTCAATAAATCAATCTGCAAATTGGGTGCTTCAAAGTGCTTTTCGGGATAACCTGCCACACCAATACAAAATTCGGTTGGAGTTGCTGTACCCATTTCTTCATCCAAATAGGCTCCATTGTTGAGTTCTACAATTTGTTTCACTAAATCAACAGCATATTTATTTCCATCGGGCTCAGGAATAAAAACTTGTTCAGTTTTGATGGGATCGCCGCGCAATGCCAATACATTGTCAATACCAAGGTACTGCAAATCAATTAAAGCATTTTCAGTTTCTTCCTTGCTAAATCCACCACAAATTAAATGCGGCAAAGCATCGGTTTTATATTTATTGATGATGGCAGCACAAATTCCAACAGTTCCCGGACGCTTTCGAATAAATACCTTTTCAAGATATCCACCACTGCGCTTTTTATATACATACTCCTCGCGATGGTAAGTAACATTAATAAAGCTGGGCTTAAAATCAATTAAGGGGTCAATACTTTGGTAAATAGAATCAATACTCTTACCTTTTATAGGAGGTAAAATTTCGAACGAAAATAGTGTTGATTTCGATTTGCTTATGTGTTCGGTTACTTTCACTGCTTCAATTTTGGAAAGCGCGAATTTACTGCAAATCCAATAAAATGCAAAACACCCGTTTGCGAAAGGTGTTTAGTTAAGTTTATTTACGAATTACCGACTCAACCCAAGATTTCCCCCAGTTTTCCAGCTCTTCGGTACTCCACAATTCCGGATAAAAAATTCGTTTTTGAAAACGCGGAGGCAGGTATTTTTGCCAGTTGGTTCCTCCCGTTGCAGGTACATCCGAATCTTCGGTAGATAAATAGCGGGCAGCACTTTTGTAATGACACAAAGGCCAGTTTACATTTACATTTACATCTAATTGACGCAAGGCATTTATAACATCTTCGCTTTGTCGATCTTCAGCGCTTAGCGACAAATACTTTTGCCACACATTTTTGGTTTTATACAAATGGGCCAAACCTAAAAACTGTTCGGTATATTTTTTTTCAAATTGCTTTAATGTCAGTGTTTTTTTGCCGGTTGCCAGTTCTGTTGCACCTTGTTTCCAGTAAATGTGCTCAAACATTTTTTCAATACTTGCAGTTTTTGCATCCAAGGTTGGTCGTACTTCTTTATCAACCAAATAAAATAAATCGGTACTGCACATTTCAATCATCCGGTATTGAGCACTTTGAAATCCACTGGCAGGTAATAATGCCATGCGGTAAGTTAAAAATTGCTCTTTTTCCATACCATCAATCATGATGTCGAAACTTTTGGTAAGTGCTTCAAAATAGCGATTGATGCGAGTTACACGCTTTACAAAAAAATCTTTGTCGAGAGTTTCCTTCCAACCTTTGTCGTGTCCGTTTTTTTCGACGATGCGACCATTATTCGCAATTTGCTCCAATTCATGCAAGGACAATTTAAAATACAGTTCAGTAATTTGATGATAAATGATAAAAATTAACTCATCCGGAAAATCAGTTTTAGGATTCTGTAAAGTGAGCAATTTATCAACGTGCACATAATCCCAATAAGTCAGATAATTGCTAATTAACAAGCCATCTAAATAGGACTTTAAATCTTGTCCCATGGCTTGGTATTTATCGTCGAGTAAATTTATTTTTTGAATAATATCAGGGCTGAGTTCCATAAAATTGTGTTTACTGACAAAAATAGAAATATTAATTAGCTGCCGAACTGATTGTAATCAGTTATTTCAAACGATTACTCGCTAATGCTTAATCAGAAATTTTGGAAATGGGGGAGGCTAAACCTGAGTAGGACTGTAAATCCATTTTTATTGAACCAACCAATATTTCAGCTTGAGCCCTGACAGGAATATGATTCGCATCATCGGTAATCCATACATTTAAATCTTCTTCCTTCTTAAACACGCGACCTTTTTGTACCACCGGACGAAATTTTAAGCATTTAAATACACCAAGATCCGTTTCAATGGTCTCTTTTCCGATGTATTTTATTTTCATTTCAAAAATTTCATTATCCACAAAACTTGGTATCGTAAATATATCGCCTTCCTTGGCTTTGCTGTAATCGATACATCTTGAATAATAGAAAGAGGAGAGCATATCTTGCACATTATCTGGAGTTTCGAAATGCTTGCCATCTGCGATTACTTTATTTTGAAAAGGATTAAACACATAATTCTGGTTGATTTTATAACCACCTTCATCTACCCGTCTTAAAAATACCCAAGGTACAATGGCTTCGGCATCAATAAAGGTTTCGTAGCGATCACGAACTTTAAAAAACCAGTCAAATGCACCGCGACTTTTTCCGGTCCCAACAATGTGAAATGCGTCTCGGTTACCATATTTTTTTTCTTCATCCAATACTTCAAGTCTGGCAATACCGGCATCAATTATTCCATAATGCACACGGTAAGTAATAACCTCACCCTTTTTAAATGCATTGTTTTGAATACTACGTAATTCCTGTGCTTTAGTGGTTGAAATAAAAATCAAACTAAGCATTAAAACAAGTTTCAGTAGCTTATTGATAGTTTTCATTTTTAATTTTTTTTTTGCGGGCGACTTACTCAAAAAATAAGCCAAGCTTTAACATTTGAATAAGTTGAGTTATTTCCACAAGTTTCATTCGAAGTTAAGGCTTACATTACAATATTCACAATTTTACCAGGAACAATAATTATTTTTTTCGGCGCTTTTCCTTCCAGTACTTTTTGAGTTTGATCGAGTGCAAGTACAGCCTTTTCGAGGTCTTCCTTGCTTAGCGACAATTCAAACTCATAATTAAATTTTGTTTTACCATTGAATGAGATAGGATAATTGAACGAATTTTCAATTAAGTATTCATCGTTGCATACTGGAAATGCGGCATAAGTAATGGATTCACTATGACCTAGTTTTTCCCATAATTCTTCGGCAATGTGAGGAGCGTAAGGTGCAACCAGCACTGCCAAAGGCTCAAGTATTTCGCGTTTGTTGCATTTGGCATCGGTTAATTCATTCACACAAATCATAAAATTGCTGACTGATGTGTTGAAGGAAAAACGCTCAATATCCTCAGTAATTTTTTTAATGGTTTTGTGTAAAGTTTTTAATTCAGACTTGTTGGCAGCTTCCTCAGTAACCAACCATTGTTCATCTTTTTGATATAATCTCCAAAGCTTGCGCAAAAAGTTGGAAACACCTGTAATTCCATTGGTATTCCATGGTTTGCTAAGTTCAAGTGGGCCTAAAAACATTTCGTACAAACGCAATGCATCAGCACCGTATTGTTCCACCATTAAATCAGGACTAACCACGTTCCACTTTGATTTCGACATTTTTTCAACTTCATGTCCACAAAGGTATTTCCCATCTTCTAACAAAAATTCGGCATTCGCATAATCGCTACGCCATTGTTTGAAAGCTTCAATATCCAACACGGAATTATGCACGATATTTACATCCACATGCAAAGCACTTACTTGGTGCTTATCTTTTAAACCGGCAGAAACAAAGGTGTTAGTGCCATTTATGCGATATACAAATGCACTGGTGCCTTGTATCATCCCCTGGTTAATTAGTTTCTTGGCTGGTTCAGTTATTGAAATACATCCTAAATCGTTTAAAAATTTTGTCCAAAAGCGCACGTAAAGCAAATGGCCTGTAGCATGTTCACTTCCACCAATGTACAAATCCACTTCTTTCCAATAATCAAGCGCTTCTTTAGATGCGAAAGAAGTAGTATTTCCGGCATCCATGTATCGCAAGAAATACCAGCTACTGCCTGCCCACCCAGGCATGGTACTGTATTCGTACTCGTAAACACCTTTGTATTTCCAATCCTTAGCGCGAGCCAAAGGAGGCTCTCCAGTTTCGGTAGGCAAGTAGGTATCTACTTCCGGTAACAGTAAAGGCAATTCGTTCTCAGCTAACACATATGGAATTCCATCTTTGTAATATACCGGTATTGGTTCGCCCCAATAGCGTTGTCTACCAAAAATAGCATCTCGCAAGCGGTAGTTGGTTTTACCTTTTCCAATGCCTTTTTCTTCAATTTTGCTGATTATTTTCTTTAAAGCGGCCTTCACTTCTAAACCATTCAAAAAGTCAGAATTGATAATGGTACCTTCTTTACCATCGAAGGATTCTTTTTCAAAGTCCCAATTACCTGCGGGTTGAATAACAATTGGTTTGGATAAATTAAAATGTGAAGCAAAAGCATAATCGCGTGAATCATGCGCCGGTACAGCCATAACCGCACCTGTTCCATACCCAGCAAGCACATAATCGCCTACCCAAATTGGAATTTTTGCACCTGTAAATGGATGATCCGCATATGCACCAGTAAAAACTCCAGTAATTTTTTTTACATCACTCATGCGATCGCGTTCACT
>Ga0268298_10003583_pt1 | contig 15748 bp, 17 predicted proteins | sample WWTPWeurt_MetaG_FD_194462 | JGI IMG/M metagenome (GOLD analysis project Ga0268298, IMG submission 194462) | Activated sludge microbial communities from WWTP in Nijmegen, Gelderland, Netherland - WWTP Weurt | ecosystem: Engineered > WWTP > Aerobic digester > Activated sludge | place... | reverse complement strand
GCGACGCGGAGGCCGCGTGAGCCGAGCATTCGACTCAAGAGCTTCGCCGCGCGACCCTTCTGGGTCCCGGGCGCTCCGACGATGGCAGACCAACTGGTCACGTCGTCCTCTTCGAGCTCGGCTCGAGCTCCATCCTGGTGGTTCTAGAGTGCATCCGCGACGCTCCTTCGCTATGCTCCAAAAACCATGGGCGTGCGCGAATTCATCGGCCGAGCCCAGGCGTTTGCGGGAGCCGACGCCGCGCTGCTCGATCGGATGGCCGAAGTCGCAACGGCGAAGGCGTACGCGCGCGGTGACGTGCTGTGGCACGCCGGAGACACGGCGAAGACGCTCACGGTGATCAAGAGCGGTCTCATCAAGGTCGTTCGGCCTGCGGCGCGCGGTCGCGCGGCCATCTGCGGGATCTTCGGTCCGCCGGACACCGTGGGTGATCTGGCGGTGCTGCGCGGCATTCCGTATCCCGCCGATGCCATCGTGGCAACCGAAACCGCCACCGTGATCCTGATCCCCGCGAGCTTGCTCAGCGACACCGGCGCGGCAGCCACACCACTCGCCATGTCGCTCGCCTGCGCCATGCACACGAAGCTCGTGGCGCTTCACGACAAGGTCGACGTGCTCTCGGCTGGCTCGGTCGAGTCGCGTCTCGCGACTCTCTTGCTCAAGCTCTACGATCGCTTCGGCGACGACTTCGACGACGGGTCGCACAGCATCCCCGTCGCCCTCTCGCGACGCGAGCTCGCAGATCTCGTGGCCACGTCGTTCGAAACGGCGATCCGAGTCATGACACGCTGGGAACGCGAAAAGGTCGTCGACACGACTCCGCACGGGTTCACGGTGCACGACCTCGAGGCCCTGAAGCGGATCGCGGGCAGCGATTCGATTTCGCATTGACCGCACGCGCAGCATGGCGTCACGCGGAGAGCACGGGCAGAGCCCGCGCTTCGGCCTGGGCACGGCGTTCGAGATCGCGCGCGTAGTGTGCGTAGCCGCGCGGAACGTAGGCGCAGAGCGGGTCCCACTCCAGTGCGTCGCCGGTCACGGCGTAGGCGCGCGCTCGAGAGCCGCCGCAAACCGCGGCCCATTCGCAAGCGCCGCACTTGCCCGCGAGGAGCTCCGGCCGACGGAGCGACTGGAACAGCGGGTGGTCGCGGTAGATCTCCATCACGTCGCGCTCACGCACGCTGCCGCAATCGAGCGGCAGAAACCCGCTCGGGAACACCCGCCCCCGATGCGACACGAACAGGAAGCCCCGCCCGTCGTTCACCCGCACCCCTGCCCTGCCGTGCGTGCCGTGCTCGGCAGCCGCGCCGCGCGCGCGTTTCCGCTCGGCGAGCACGCGCCGGTAATGGGGAGCTGCGGTGGTCTTCACCGCGAACGGCTCGCGCTCGGCCATGTCCGCCAGAAGCTCGAGCGCCGTCTCGACACGCTCGGGCGTGGGCAGCATGCGCGCCTCGGCACGCCCGGTGGGCACCACGAAGAACACGCTGAACAGCACTGCGCCGAGCTCGCGCACGAGGGGCGCCATGTCGGCGAGCGCGTCGATGTTGCCCGAGTGGATGCTGGTGTTGATCTGCGTCGCGATGCCGTGACGACGCGCGTCTTCCAGGATGCGACACGCGAGATCGAAGCTGCCCTCGACACCTCGGAATGCGTCGTGCGTCGCGGCGTCTGGCGCGTCGATGCTGACCGCGAGTCGCGACAGGCCTGCCGCCGCGAGCTCGGCGACGAGCTCACCGGTGACGAGCGGCGTCGCGCTCGGCGTGAGACCCAAGGTGAGACCCACCGACTTCGCGTGACGGACGAGCTCGATCAGGTCGGGACGCTTCGCGGGGTCGCCGCCGGTCAACACCACCAGCGGCACGTGTGCGTCGGCGAAACGCGTGAGGAGACGCTTGCCCTCCAGGGTGTCGAGCTCGTCCGAGTCACGGCCGGGGTGAGCGGAGGCCCGGCAGTGCCGGCAAGCGAGATCGCAGGCCTGGGTGGTCTCCCAGATGGCGATGAAGGGGCGGTCGTCGAATTTCAAGCCCGGGGAATCGTGCAAGGCCCGTGCCCCCGAAAAGCGCCAGATTAAAGGACCTCTTTGTCCATTGTTCCGGGCGGGCCCAGGCCGATTCCGCCGAGCGACCGCCGCGCGAGCATTGCCGCGTCCTGGACGAGCCGCGCAGTGGTTGCGCGGTTTCGAGCGCCTGTCGGACGACTGGGCTCCCACCGTTTGACCGTTGTCAGGTAGGGTGCGCCCCGCGAGACACAGCCGGCGCGGTTTGGCGTACAAGGCCGGCCGAGCGGCTCGTGAAGCAGAGCTCGAGGAGGTATCGAATGCGTTGGGATTGGCAGATTGCCCTGGTGGTCACGGCGGCGCTTCTCGGAAGCGTGGGCTGCAGCAAGGAAGAGAAGGGCACGCCGATGGCGTCCGCGACTGGCACGGCAGCGGCCGCGGCCGGCGGTGACGATCCGAAGGCCTACTTCAAGATGAAGTGCGTCGTGTGCCACGGCGAGAACGGTGGAGGCGACGGCCCGGGTGGCGCGGCGCTCGATCCCAAGCCGCGCAACTTCACCGACGCCGCATGGCAGGGCGGCGTGAAGGACGACGAGATCAAGAAAGCCATCCTCGAGGGCGGCGCGGCAATCGGCAAGAGCGCTGCGATGCCGGGCAATCCGGATCTCAGGGCCAAGCCCGCGCTGCTCGACGCGCTGGTGAAGCACGTTCGCAGTCTGAAGAAGTGAGCCTCCGGCGGTCGCGCTGCGCAAACGCCCGACGAGCGCCGTCAGGCCCGGCGTTTGCGCAGCAGCGATCGAACCGAAACGTCGGCCAGCGTCGTCTTGCCCGCCCACGCCTGGAGGGCATCGTTCAACACCGTCCAAGCGGGGTGGAGCGGGCATGGGTTGCGCGAGTCGCAGTTCCCCCAGCCGAACGCGCAGCGCCCCGTGGCCGGAGCCTCACCCATGGCTTCGAGCACGTCGGCGAAGCGGATCTCTGCCGCCGGTCGCGCGAGGGTGAAGCCGCCTCCGTGGCCTTTCTGCGAGACCAAGAGCCCGGCACCCACGAGCCGGCGCAACACCTTCGAGAGGTAGTGCACCGGCACCCGCGTGTCGGCTGAGATCTCGGTGGCTCGTAGGGCCTGGGTGTCGCCGGGCTGAGCCAGGCGGGTCATGGCCCGGAGCGCATACTCTGCGGTCTGAGACAACGGAGCGATTCCTTCGCTCGCGGCTTTCGTGCGGCGCTTGCTCGCGCCTTTGGTCGGCTTGCGCATGATCGATGTCAACCCGCCCTCACAGGGGCGTTGCAACTTGGACCATCAATAGACCACGATGTCCATAGACAACCACATCCGTTGAGTTGTGCCCATGACGACCGACAGTCGAACCGAAACACCCGAGGCTCAGAGCGCGCGCCGTTGGCTCGTCTTGGCGGTGGGCTCGCTGCTCCTCTCGGGCGTGCTCGCTCTCTTCTTGGTGATCGCGCGCGCGCCCGTCTTTTCGCGTTTCGTCACCGATCCGGCGTTCTTCCGTCGCTGCCTGGTCGTTCACGTGGACTTGTCTCTCGTGGTGTGGGTGTACGCGTGTGTCGCAGCGTTTTCGTTCCTGCTGCCGCGCCCCCGACGAAGCTCCAGGTTCAGCCGCGCCTCGGTCTTCGTTTCGCTCTCGGGAGTTCTGCTCCTTCTCTGGTCCGCCGGCGCGCCCGGTGCGGAGCCTGTGCTAGCAAACTACGTACCGGTCATCGACCATTGGTCGTTCAAGGCTGGGCTGGTCCTGTTCGGAGCAGGTGTCGCGCTGGCAGTGGGCGACGGACGGCTCCTGGCCAGCGAGCCGGCGCCCGGCCAGCTCTTGGCCGTTCCGGGGTCTGCGGTCCCGGGGCTTCGCGCGACGGGCATCGCTTTCCTGCTCGCGCTCCTGACCTTCGCCGCCGCTTGGCAACGTCCGCCCGCGGGTCTCGAAGGCGCGACGCTCTACGAGCTCGGCAACTGGGGCGGGGGCCACGTGCTCCAGCTCGCGAGCACCCTCGGCATGCTGAGCGCGTGGCTGATCCTGCTCGGCGGCGTTCTCGGCCGAAGCCCGATCTCGCGCGGTGCGGCGGCGCTCCTCTTCGGCGTGATGCTCCTGCCGTGGACGATTGCCCCCGTGCTCGCCTCGCGCGGCATGCAAGACGTCGCGGCGCGGGAAGGCTTCACGACGCTGATGCGCTGGGGGATTTTCCCGGCCGCGTCGCTGCTGCTCATCGCTTGTCTGCGCGCGCTCATCGGTGCATTCCGGCGGGGCGAGCTCGGGCGACGTGACTTCCGCGATCCGCGCCTGGTCGGATTTTTGGCGAGCGCAGGTCTCACCACGCTCGGTTGGGTACTCGGCGCCTTGATCCGCGGGTCGACCACGGTGATCCCCGCGCACTATCACGCATCCATCGGTGGGGTGACGGTCGCCTTCATGGCCCTCTCCTACCCGCTCTTCGAGCGCGTCGGAGTTCCCATTCGAAGCCTCGGCATCGCGCGGCGCGCGGCGCACCTGCAACCGGCGCTGTTCGGCGTCGGTCAAGGCGTGTTCGCGCTGGGGTTCGCCGTCGCCGGAGCCCACGGCATGGGCCGCAAGCTCTACGGCGCAGAGCAACACGCGCGCGGGCTCGGACACACGCTCGGCCTCGGTGTGATGGGGGTCGGTGGGCTCGTCGCCATCGTGGCCGGCGTGCTCTACCTCGCCATCGTCGTCCGCGCGTTACTCCGCCGCGAGCGCCGAGTGGACGCGAGCCTCCCGCTCATCGGACCGGGCTCGTTCCTCGTGCCGGCGACTTCCCCCGTCCACATTCCGACCCGCGGAGCGGGTGCTGCATTCGATCTCGAACACGAAACTGGAGGGTCACATGGCTGAACCGGAGCAGAAGCATCCGTTGCAGAAACTGCTCGACAACCCGTGGGCGTTGCTCGCGCTCGGCGTCCTACTGCCGATCATCTCCTACACGGTGTGGGGCTTGGTCGAGCTCCAAAACCTGAAACCTGCGCTTTTGCCCTGAGGAGAGCACGATGGGAATCCAAGCCCCGCCTGCTGATTGGTTCAAGGCCCCTTCGGGCACCGAACGCGCGTGGATCGGCCTCGCGCTCCTCTGGTGCATCGTGCTCACGCTCGCGATGCCCTACTGGCATTTCAAGGGCAAGCAGAACAGCACGGGAGAGGCCTACGCGGTCGAGCCCGCCAAGTTCGGAGCCCGCGTCCAGAGCTTCGTCGCGTCCAACAAGGTGGACGAGAAGGGCGGCATCCCCGTGGTGGAGCCGGCACCCGGAGGCGACGCCTACGTCCAGGCCCAGATGTGGACCTGGTACCCGATCCTCAAGCTCAGAAAGGGGCAGACCTACCGGCTGCACCTGTCCGCCATGGACATCCAACATGGCTTCTCGCTCCTGCCCATCAACATGAACTTCCAGGTGCTGCCGGGTTACGACCACGTGCTCACCATCACCCCGACGATGACGGGCGAGTTCCCGATCATCTGCAACGAGTTCTGCGGCATCGGTCACCACCAGATGACCGGCAAGATCATCGTGACGGAGTAGACCGATGACGACGATGGATCCGACTGTCGAAGGCGCCCTGGGCGACAAACCCACGGACGAGACCGAGCCCAAGGGCAACCACGCCCCGGGCATGAGCCGCGTGTGCGAAACCACCGGCTTCACCGTGGACCTCACCGCGCAGAAGTTCATCCAACTGAACGCGGTCGCCGCGGTGGTGTGCCTCTTGATCGGCGGCATCGCGGCCCTGCTGGTCGCGCTCACGCGCTGGCCCGCGGTCCACCTGCTCCCAGCCGAGTGGTACTACCGCATGGTCACCTTGCACGGGCTCTCGATGCTGATCCTCTGGATCATCTTCTTCGAGATCGCAGTGCTCTACTTCGCGGGAACGGTGCTGCTGAAGAGCCGGCTCGCGTCCGGCACGGTGGCCTGGGTGAGCTTCCTGATGATGGTGGTCGGCGGCGGCATGGTCGCGGCCATGGTGCTCACGGGCAAAGCCGACGTGATGTTCACGAGCTACGCCCCGCTCCGAGCCCACCACCTCTACTACCTCGGCGTGATCCTGTTCGCCGTCGGCACGCTCATCGGCGTCATCAACTTCTTCGCCACCATCTACATCGCGAAGCGTGACAAGACCTACAAGGGCTCGGTGCCGCTGGTCGTGTTCGGCGCCATCACGGCGGCCATCATCGCGGTCGCCACGCTACTCCACGGTGCCGCCATCTTCGTGCCGACCTGGCTCTGGTCCATCGGCGTGATTCCGAACATGGACGCCGCGGTCTACCGCTTGGTGTTCTGGGGCCTCGGTCACCCGTCGCAGCAGATCAACGTCGCCGCGATGGTGAGCGTCTGGTACCTGCTGTCGGCCATCACCGTGGGCGGCAAGGTGCTGAATCAGGCCGTTTCGCGCACGGCCTTCCTCTTCTACATCCTGTTCATCAACCTGGCTTCGGCCCACCACCTCCTGGTGGACCCGGGCGTGAGCGCCGGCTGGAAGATCTGGAACACGTCCTACGCCATGTACCTCGCGGTCTTGGCCTCGATGATCCACGGCTACACGGTGCCGGCCTCGGTGGAGGTCGCACTGCGCCGGCAGGGGCACAACAAGGGGCTCTTCGGTTGGCTGGGGGCCGCGCCTTGGCGGAACCCGGGCTTCAGCGGCTTCTTCTTGTCGCTCCTGATCTTCGGCTTCATCGGCGGCATCACGGGCGTGACGCTCGGCACCGAGCAGATCAACATCATCGCCCACAACACGCTGCGCATCCCGGGCCACTTCCACTCGACCGTGGTCGGCGGCACCACCCTGGCGTTCATGGCCCTCACGTACTACGTGGTGCCCTTGATCTTCCGCCGCGAATATCCGCTCCGCGCCGTATGCCGACTGCAGCCGTACGTGTTCGCGCTCGGCATCGTGCTGGTGTCGTTCGGCATGTCCTTCGCAGGCTCCTACGGCGTCTCGCGACGTCACTGGGACATCGAATTCACCGGCGCCACGCACTCGGCGGGCTACGACCCGAGCGTTCACGTGTGGCTCGCGCTGGTCGGCGTGGGCGGCATCATCGCGTTCACGGGCCTTCTGATGTACGTGCTCACGACGGTAATGGCGGTGTTCTTCGGCAAGAAGGTCGAAGGCAAGATGCTGGCTTGGTGAGGAGGCGAACATGGCAAAACAAGAAAAAGCTGCTTCCGTCATCGAGAACGAGTCCGAGCATCACGGCGACGAGGCCCACAAGGCGCCCGGGACCTTCGTGCTCACGCTGATCCTGCTCGCGGCCTTCGCCGTCTATTATTTCGCCAACTGGAAGGCGTTGGCGGACGTCTGGCAAGTGCGCTGAACGACGAGGCAGATGCGGATGAGCTCCGGCACGCAGCGACCCGATGACTCGACCCCCGAAGTCTCGGCGGCGCACGGGCCGGAGCTCACGCCTCACATCCCGCCCGTGAGCGCCGAGCCGAACCCGTTGGCTCGAGACGACCACTCGGGCCTGCCGCGCCCGCTGGCGTGGATGCACGTCTTCTTCTCGTCCTGGCGCTTCCCGATCCTGATGCTGGCGGTGCTGGCCGCGTTCGATCTGTTCCAGCTCGCCATGCTGCTCGTGCCCGCGAGCATGCCGGGCATCGGAGCCTTCGCCGAGGAGTTCCGGGTCTGGTGCTACGGGCTGAACCAAGAGACCGGACGTCTCGAGAAGAGCTACGTCGCCATCTTCTTGCTCCAGCCCGCGGTGATGTGCGGCGTGCTCGGCTTCGTGTGGTGGAAGCAGGTGCGAGCCGCCCTCCGCTACGAGCGCCGGGCGATGCTCCCGTATCTCGCCGTGGCCGCCGTGCTGGTGGCCGGCGTGCTGGTCTCGCTGGTGGGCGTGGGGCGAAAGGATTCGGTGCGTGTCGAGCCCTTCCCGGCCCAAGCGCTGCGCACGAAGAAGCCCGCCCCTGCCCTCGCGCTCGTGGACCAACACGGTGAACGCGTCGAGCTCGCGGCACTGAAGGGCAACGTGGTGGTGGTGACGGGGATCTACGCTACGTGCTTCCACACTTGTCCCCTGATCATGGCGCAGCTGAAGCGCAGCCTCGACGCCCTGCGGCCGGAGGAACGGGCCAGCGTTCGCGTGCTCGGCGTCACGCTGAACCCGGAGCACGACGATCAGGCCGTGATGCTGAAGACGGCAGCGCGCTATCAGGTCAAGGCGCCCGAGGTGCGCCTGCTCAGCGGGACGCCGGACGAGGTGAATCAGAACCTCGACCGCCTGGAGATCGCGCGCTCGAAAAACCCCATGAGCGGCGAGATCGATCACGCGAACCTCTTCATCCTGGTGGACAAGCAGGGTGACGTCGCCTACCGCCTCACGCTGGGCGAGCGCCAGGAGCGCTGGCTGGTCGACGCCTTGCGCCTGCTCGTGAAAGAGCCTCGAGCGTAGATGACGACGCTTGCCCCAAGGGATACGACGGGGGAAGAAGCCGAAGCGGAGCTCGAGCTTCCGGACGAGCCGGACAGCGCGCAGCCGGTCCGGCTGCCGGTGATCGATCCACGGGGCGAGCGCGTGGAGCCGCTGGTGCGCGGCGAGCGCTGGCTCGTCGCGGGAGACGCTTGGTTCCAACGCCTGGACCGCGCGCTCGGGCGCTTCGTCCCGACCGAGTTGAATCCGCTGGCCCAGACCGGCGCCATCGCCAACACGGCCCTGATCGTCGCCATCGTGTCGGGCGTAGTGCTCTTGATTTGGTACCGCACGAGCGTGCACCTGGCTCACGCCTCCGTGGTGTCCATGGGGGCTTCGCGCTTCGGCGCCGGGCTAGTGCGCAGCCTCCACCGCTACAGCTCCGACCTCGCGCTGGCGTTCGTGTTGCTCCACGCGCTCCGGCTGTTCGTCGAGCGTCGTTTCGGCGGCGTGCGCTGGCTCGCGTGGGTCACCGGCCTCGTGCTGTTCGGCTTGCTCTGGCTCGTCGGCTGGCTCGGCTACTGGCTGGTGTGGGACGAGCGTGGACAGCTCGTCGCGCTCGGCTCCGCGCGGCTGCTCGACACGTTGCCCATCTTCGCCGATCCGCTGTCGCGCTCGTTCTTGGTGGATGACCGCCTGAATTCCTTGCTGTTCTTCGTGGTCTTTTTTCTCCACATGCTCCTGCCCCTCGCCATGGGGATCGCCCTTTGGCTCCACATCACGCGGCTTTCGCGCTCCTGGTTTCTGACGCGCAAGGCCATGACGATCTGGGTGGTGGGCGCGCTCCTCGTGCTGAGCGCGCTCGCGCCCGCGGACGTGGTGGGCCCGGCTGCGATGGCGGTGCCGCCGCGCGGCTTCGCCATGGACTACTGGTATCTCGCGCCGCTCTGGCTCACCGACCGGCTCTCCGGGGCCATGCTCTGGGCCCTCGTCGTCGGCGTGGCGCTCCTCGTCTATCCGATCCCGTGGCTCCTCGCCCGCGGCAAGGCCCGCGTGGCCCGCGTCGTGGAAGCGCGCTGCAACGCCTGTGAGAAGTGCTACCAGGACTGCCCCTACGACGCGATCCAGATGGTCCCGCGCAAGGACGACAAGGCCTACCCCGCCATGGCGTCGGTGGATCCATCGAAGTGCGTGGGCTGTGGGATCTGCGCGGGCTCCTGCGACTCGGCAGGGATCGGCCTCGAGTGGTTCGAGAGCATCCGCCAGCGCCACGCCATCGACGGCCTGGTCGAGCGAGCACGCGCGGCGCAACCCGATTGCATGCTCGCGCTCGCGTGCAGCGAGTCCGCAGGGGCGGATCTGGAGGTCGACCCCGAGCGCCACACGTCGAGCGAGCTTCCGGGCTATGTCGTCGTGAAGATCCCTTGTGCAGGCTGGGTTCATCCGCTGAACATCGAGCGGGCGATCCGCCGTGGAGCGCGCGGGGTGCTGGTGGTCGCCTGCGGGCCGGGGGGCTGTCGCTACCGCGAGGGCGCGCGCTGGACGAAAGAACGCCTCGCTGGCAGCCGCGAGCCGAGCCTCCGTCGCACCAAAGTCGCTCCCGAGAAGGTGCTCATGCTCGAGCTCTATCGCACGGAGCGCGCGGAGCTTCGCGCACGTGCGGCTCGTTTTGCGAGCTCCCACGAAAAGCCCCCCGCCTCGCCGCCCTCGGCGGGCAAGCGCTGGCTCGCCGGAGGGGTCTTGGCCGCGCTCTTCGGGGTGGTCACCTGGGCGGGCACCGTCGCGGCGTATCGCGCGCCGAGCGATCCGCGGCCGAAGCTCGTGGTTTCGTTCAAACACCCGGGGCAAGCCGGCGAAAATTGCCGGGAGCCGAGCGCCGAAGAGCTCGCGAAACTTCCTCCTCACATGCGCCAGAAGCGGATCTGCGAACGCCACCGAGCCAGCGTGCGCTTGCGGGTCAGCGTGGACGGGAGCGTCCGCTGGACCCACACCTACGAACCGCGCGGGATCTGGGGCGACGGCAACAGCATCGCCATCGAGCGTTTGCCGCTGGAGCCCGGTGCCCACGACGTGACGGTCGAGATCGGCGACAGCGCGAAGCCGGACGAGTTCAATCACGTGGGAAGCCGACGCGTCACGCTGGCTCGAGGCCGGAACGCGGTGGTGCTCTTCGACAAGGTCGACGGATTCGTCTGGCACGAGTGATTCCGGGCGGACTGCCCGGGCGGACGATTCCAGAGCAAAGCAGTCGCCCACCCGGCGGCGCCGGTGTAGAGGGCGCGTCATGTCCGGCGAGGTCCCCTTTCGCACCATCATCGAGCCCTTCCGCATCAAGGCCGTCGAGCCCATCCCGCTGACGAAGCGCGCGGAGCGCGAAGCGCTGCTCGACGCCGCGGGCTACAACCTGTTCAAGCTCCACGCCGACCGGGTCACCATCGATCTCTTGACCGATTCGGGCACGGGCGCCATGAGCGACCACCAATGGGCGGCGCTGCTCGCCGGCGACGAGTCCTACGCGGGCAGCCGCTCGTTCGATCACTTCGAGACCACGGTGAAGCGCCTCACGGGTTTCCCCCACGTGTTCCCCGTCCATCAGGGGCGCGCCGCCGAGCGCATCCTGTTCGAAGCCGTCGTCAAACCCGGGGACGTCGTGCCCAACAACACGCACTTCGACACGACGCGGGCGAACCTCGAGCACGTGGGCGGCGTGGCGCTCGACATTCCGAAGCCGGCGGCCGATCCGCACTTCGGCGGCAACATGGATCTCGAGGCGCTCGAGCGCGCTCTCACGGGCGACCGCCCGGTGCCGCTCGTGATGATGACGCTCACCAACAACGCCGTGGGCGGACAACCCGTGAGCATGGGGAATCTCCGCGCCGTGCGCGAGCTGTGCAATCGGCATCGGGTGCCGCTCTTCGTCGACGCCGCGCGCTTCGCGGAAAACGCCTGGCTCATCAAGCGCCGGGATCCGGCCTACGCGGACCACACGCCGGAACAAATCGCTCGCGAGCTCTTCTCGCTCTCCGACGGCTGCACGCTCTCCGCCAAGAAAGACGGCATCGTGAACATCGGCGGCATCCTCGCGACGCAGCGCGCGGACTGGGCCCAGAAGTTCCAGGTGCTCTTGATCTTGAGCGAAGGGTTTCCGACCTACGGCGGGCTCGCGGGCCGCGACCTCGAAGCCATGGCCGTGGGCCTCGTCGAGGCACTCGACCCGGACTACCTCCGCTACCGAGAAGCGACGGTGGCCTACCTCGCCAAGGGACTCGTGAACGCGGGCTTGCCCATCGTGGAGCCACCGGGCGGGCACGCGGTCTTCATCGACGCGGCCCGGGCGCTCCCCCACATCCCGCGCCACGAGCTCCCTGCGCAGGCCATGGCCGTGGAGCTCTATCGAGAGGGCGGCGTGCGCACGGTGGAGATCGGCACGTTGATGTTCGGCGCCGCAGCGCAGCACGAGCTCGTGCGCGTCGCGCTCCCCCGGCGTGTCTACACGGCTTCCCACGTGGACTGGGTGATCGAGACCGCGGAGCGGGTGGCCGCACGTCTGCCGCAGATCCGCGGCTACCGCATCGTGGAAGAGCCGCCCATGCTGCGGCACTTCACGGCGCGTCTTTCCCCGGTGTAGCAGCCTCACCGCCCCGCGGCCCCAGGAGATCCTCCAGGAAGTAGGCGGCGAGATCGGCGCGGCCCGTGAGGCCCGCCTTGCGGTAGAGAGCGCGCGCTTGCTGGCGCACGGTGCGCTCACTCACGTTGCGCACGTCCGCCACTTCCTGATGGCTGAGCCCCTTCAGCAGCAAGAGCCCCACCTCGCGCTCGGCGGGCGAGAGTCCCCAACGCTCGAACTGTCGGTCGATGGCCGCACCGAGACCTTCGATGAGATCGCGCGCCTCTTCGCGCCAACGTTCGGCTTCGACGCGTTGCGCTTGGAGTCGGCTCTCGAGCTCCGCTGCTTCACCCTTGAGGGCCTGGGCTTCGGCGCGAGCCGCGTTGGCTTCTCTGCGCAGCCCGAGCCAGTGTCGGAAAAAACCGGCGCCGCCGCCCATGGCGAGGAGCACCACCGTTCCCTCGAGACTGATGTGATCGAGCCCGACTCCGTGCAGATAGTCCCAGAGCAAGTCCGAGCCGATGATCACACCGATGGTAGAGAACAGGAGCAGTGCCAAGAGGCTCAACCTGCGCTCCGAGCTGGCTCCGTTTTCCATGGGCACCGAGAACATAGCGCGACCGGGGCCCGCGCGGCCTCTCGTACACGGGCCCTCGGCCCCATGCTATGCGTCGCCGCATGCACCCCGCACGGCGCCACCTGACCGAGGACCACGCCCGGCTCGAGGCTTTGTTCCGAGCGCTGGAAAACGCCCTGGAGAGTGGCGAGCGGAGCACGGTGCAGCGCGCCTGGACGGAGTTCGAGAGCGCGCTTTCGACGCACTTCGCGGCCGAAGAGCGCTGGCTCTTTCCGCTCCTGGTCGAGGAGCACGCGGCCGACGTGCGAGAGCTCCGGGCGGAGCACGAGAAGATCCTCAAATGCATCGCCGAGGAAGGGCTCGAAGCGGACCTCTGCACGCTCGAGAAGGAGACCGTCGACGAGCTCCTCGCCGACCTCCGCGCTCATGCCGCACGCGAAGACCGAACCGTGTACGCCTGGCTCGAGACCGTGCGCGAACCGGGCAAGCTCGAGGAACTCGTCGCCGCGCTCGTGAAGAAGGCGAGCGGCATCGTGTAGTTTCGTCGATGTCCCACCTGCACATCCAAGCGAGAAAGGAGGAAGCATGGCCGACGTCAAACTGACGAGCTTGGTCCAAGGCGGAGGTTGAGCGCGGAAGCTCGCCGCCGAGGACCTGGTCCAGGTCCTGAGCCACCTCCCGACCCTCTCTCATCGTTGGGTGAGCGCCGAACCCGGTCCGCTCGACGACGCGGCGTTGGTGTGCCCAGAGCCCGCCATCGGGCGCTCGCTGGTGCTCACGCTCGACGTGATCACGCCCATCGTGGACGATCCGCAGAGCTTCGGGCGCATCGCCGCAGCCAACGCGCTCTCCGACGTATACGCCATGGGTGGCGATCCAGAGGTCGCGCTCTCGTTCGTGGGGGTGCCCGACCAGGTCGGGCTCGACGTGCTCGAAGCGATTCTGCGGGGTGTGACGGAGAAGTGCCACGAGGCCGGCGTCGCCATCGTGGGCGGGCACAGCATTCGCGACAGCGAGCCCAAGGTGGGTCTCGCCGTGGTCGGAGCCGTGGAGACCGACCGAGCTTGGACGCATCGCCGCGGACGAGCGGGGCAACGTCTGGTGCTGACCAAACCGCTCGGAACCGGCGTCATCGCGCAAGCCGCGCGTTCGGGGCGCGCGCTCGCCGAGCACGTCGCCGAAGCCGCGCGCTACATGGAGCGCTTGAATCGAGAGGCCAAGGAGCTCGGCGTGAAACACGGCGCCACGGCCGCAACCGACGTCACGGGCTTCGGGCTGCTCGGTCACCTGCAGCACCTCGCGAGCGCGAGTCAGCTCGAAGCCGTGCTCTCGCCCGAAGCGGTGTTCGTGCTTCCGGGCGCGGTCGAGGCCGCGGGCGCCGGCCTCATCCCCGGCGGCAGCAAGCGGAACCTGCGCTACGTCGCGGCGCACCTCGCCTTCGCCGAGCGCGTCGCGGAGCCGCTCCTCACGGTGCTCGCCGACGCCCAGACCAGCGGCGGGCTCCTCTTGGCGGTTCCAGCCGAAAATTCGGCGGCTCTCGTGGCGGAGCTCGGCGAAGGGGCGAGCTGCATCGGCGAGCTCCGAGCCGGTGAGGCAGGACGGATCGTCTTTGGACCGGAGTGAGTCGCGCGGCGCTCAGTCCTCGAGCGGCTCTCCCACTTCGACGTGGAGCTGACGGACGACGGCGACGAGCTCGTCGAGCAGCGGGTGCTCCCATTCGTGTCGCAAGCTCGAGAGTACCTCGCGGTAGTACCAGAGCGTCTGCTCGCGGCTCGCCGTGAAGCGCTCCCATACGACTTCGCCGACCCTGCGATGGTCGCGCAGGATGGCGCTCGCGTTGTGCAGCTTGTCCGCCGCACTGATCAGCTTCAGCTCTTCCGGCTCGCGCCGAAGGCGCGCGAGGTAAGCGAGCTTCCGCTGCTTCCAAGGCGGCTTCGGCTGCACCGTCGCGTCGCTCAGCCCCTCCACCAGCTCCGCGACGCGGGCGCCGAACCTCTGCTCGAGTACGCCCCGATGTGCGCCCTCGATGTCCTCGAGGTAGTCGTGGCAGAGCGCGGCGATCATCTGATCTTCGTCGCCGCCGTGCTCCGCCACGGTCGCTGCCACCGCCAAGAGGTGGGACAGATACGGCACGCCCGAGCCCTTCCGCACCTGGTGGCGGAAGGCAGCCGCGACGAAGGTCAGGGCTTCGTCCAGGCGAGTCGTGTAACGAGGTCCGCCGGTCGCGGGCACACTTCAGCTTAGCGCCCATCCCGGCCCCGGCCCTCCGGACATTTTCCAGTTATATCGAACCCCGATTCGGTCTATTCTCGTGACACTAAAATCGCGGGACGGGCTCCGCGGGCCCGTCGTGCACTCGGAGGAGAGCCGTGGCCATCGACGTCCCCGCCGTGCGGATCCTCATCGTCGACGACGATCGGGCGATCTGCGAGTACATGCAGACCCTCTTGGAGAAGGACGGGTTCACCGTCCAGACGCTGAGCGACCCGACCCTCGTCGAAGACGAAGTCCGGCAGGGGAGCTACCACGTCATCATCCTGGACCTCATGATGCCGAAGCTCGACGGCATCGAAGTCTTGAGGCGCATCCGGGAGCACGACACGGACGTGGCCGTCGTGGTCTTCACCGCGCACCCGAACCTCGACACCGCGGTCGCCGCCATGAAGCTCGACGCCGTCGACTACATCAAGAAGCCGTTCAACGTCGACGAGTTCCGCGAGGTCCTGGCGCGGGTCATGCGCAAGAAGGGCCTGGCGCGTACACCCGAAGAACAGCTCCACAAGATCATCGGTGACACGATCCGAAACCTGAGGAAGACGAAAGAGCTCACGCTCAAACAGATGAGCCGGCGCACTGGGCTCAGCATTTCCCTGCTCTCGCAAATCGAACGCGCCGAGAGCAGCCCGTCGATTTCGAGCCTCTACAAGATCGCCATCGCTCTCGACACCAAGATCCAGGATCTCTTCGGTGACAATTGAAGTCCCGCCCGCCCACCGGCGACCAAGACCGGCTGGCCGCCGCCCTTGCATCACGAGGTAGCTTCGATGAACCGCTCTCCGTCCTTTCGAACCCGTTCCTTGGGTCTCGTGCTCTGGTCCGGCGCGGCCGCCGGGCTCCTGCTTTCGCCCTCGGTGAGCCGCGCAGCGTGGCCTCCGGCGCCGAACCTCACCGCCGACGACATGAAGGACCCGGCCAACTG
>Ga0268298_10003582_pt1 | contig 15748 bp, 7 predicted proteins | sample WWTPWeurt_MetaG_FD_194462 | JGI IMG/M metagenome (GOLD analysis project Ga0268298, IMG submission 194462) | Activated sludge microbial communities from WWTP in Nijmegen, Gelderland, Netherland - WWTP Weurt | ecosystem: Engineered > WWTP > Aerobic digester > Activated sludge | place: Netherlands... | reverse complement strand
TAGCCCGGCGCTGGCTCGAAAGAGATAATTTGCCAGCCAGATGCAAGCGCCTGGTCTCCGGCGATCGACTTCATCCGCACCTGGGGGGCGTTCTTCAGATCAATCACCGCCAGACTGATCGGGAGGGTCAGTCCGTCGCCGCTGGCTTTGAAAAACGCCTCTTTGGCAGTCCAGATTTTAAAAAAGTCGGCCTGTTTTTCGGGACGCTGGCGGGCAGCCAGCCAGTTGATCTCCGACCCAGCAAAAAATTGTTCCGCCAGAGCATCTTCATCCGGCATCGGCCGCACCAGTTCCACATCCACCCCCAGGAGTTGGCCATTGCTGAATGCAAAAAGGCCCAGGCCGTGAGCATGTGAAATGTTGAATTCGATTGGAGTTTTCGCCTGACCGGCCTGCAGGACCGGCTTCCCGTGCGGGCCATAATCGAAAGCGACCCTGTCCGGGTCACAGTTCAGGTAAGCACCCAGCAGCCGCCGCAAAATTCCACGGCTGGCGATATAGTGCCTTTGGTCGCGTTGAAAAAAGAAGCGGGCTGCCCGGGTGTTTTCATCTGGAGAGAGCAGGTTTTCGTACTGGGCAAGCACCTGAGGTGTACAATCCAGCCAGGACAACCAGCACATCACCTGGCTGGAGGCCAGGTGATGTGCTGGTAAGGTCTGAGCAGAAGACCGATCAGACCACATCATACCTTTTTTGGAGCAGGATGACACCGGCAAACAAAATGGAGATAATAACCAATTGGGCAGCCCAGTTGGTTACCAGGGTGCCGATGTATTCGCTCCGGTCCTCTTTGTTGATGAAAGTCCAGCCATAATCCTCATAGAAGCGCCGAATCGTGGCCTCCGCCGACCCGACAGCAATCGCACGCTTGACTTCAAGCTCGGTCAGGTCTTTCTGGTAGGTTTCGACGGCGTCTTTGTAGGTTTCCTGTTGGGTTTGCCATTCATCCAGCTGGGCCTTATACTCATCCCGCAGTCTGGAGGCTTCTTTGTTATAGTCGCCCAGTTCTTTGAGATAGATTTGCAGCGAAACCAGATCATTCGGATTGGCTGGATCAGCGGGTTCAGCTGGGAAGGTTGGCTCTTCTGGTTTGGGGCCTGGTTCAACCGGTTTTGCCGGGTCTGCAGTATCGATAGCGGCATCGTAAAAATCTCCCAGGCCAGGGAAGTTGCAGCTATCCTCGTGCAGGGCATTTTCGCCCATGCAGGTACATTGTGCGTTCTTGTCTTCCAGGCTGAGCTTATCCTGCTCTTCTTCTGTCATATTCCAACAGCTGTCGGCTGCCGGGTCAGAGCCGGCGCCCGAAATCACGATCACAGATTGGAATGCCCAGCGGCTGGAAGCCGGAGCCTTCATCGCATCCGGCAGGGGGACCAACGCGCCGCTCAACACCATTTGTGGAATAATAAACATGATCATAATCAGTGGAGCCGAGTTGGCGTTAGGCGCCAGGGCCGAAGCGAACAGTCCCATCATGGTGCCCGCCGCCACCAGCAAAAATTCGGTCAGGTAAAAGAAAACCAGCTCTTCTGTGCCTCCGGGCATATCGAATGCCAGATAACGGACGGCAGTGAAACAAAAAGCCTGATAAACCGCCAGCAGCAGAGCGATCCAAACCTTGGAGAGGATATATGACGAAAGCTTCAGGTTGACCATCCGCTCCCGTTTATAGATATCCCTCTCCTTTACCAGCTCGCGCATAAAGGCCAGCCCGCCCACCAGAATGGATGTATTGGTCAGCACGATCAGGGTGATGATCACATTGTTGAAGTTGCCGCTGGAGAAAGTGGTCGGCCCCCGCCCGACCCCCATCGAAAGCACAAAGTCCAGCGATGCCATCAGCGGCGCCGTCAGGATCAGCAAGATCAGACTGAACCGGTCGCGCGTCATGATCTTGATATTCCGGCTCGACAGGATGAAAAACTGTCTCAGCGCAGAAACCCGCTTGGTCGCCCCCAGCCGGGTGCCGGCGCTGGCAGGGATGAGGGCACCATCGGGCTGTTTCAGCGGGTCCCCGATATATTTCTGGTAAGCAGCGTGCTTGCGGTAACGCTCCGCCCACTCTGAACCCTTGCCCAGAGTATCGTTGTCCAGCAAAGTGTAAATATGGTCGAACTCCATCGGGCTGGCACGCCGGTCTCGATCTGAACGGAACTGGTCAAAATACGTCAGGGCTTCTTCTGGCGGGCCGAACCAGGTCAGATACCCGCCGCGGGCCAGGAAGACCACCTTATCAGCCAGCATCACGTTCTTGGTGGCATGTGTAATCATGATGATCGTGCGGCCCTGATCGGCCAGGCGGCGCATCAGGTGCATCAATTCGGTTTCCATTCCAGGGTCCAGGCCGGAGGTGGGTTCATCCAGGAAAAACAGTCCGGGCTTGGTCAAGAGTTCCACCCCGATCGAGACCCGCTTTTGCTGGCCGCCGCTCAACTGGCTGATCTGGGTATCCCGCCGGTGCGAAAGGTCCAGCTCTTCCATCACTTCTTCAATTTGCTTGACCCGTTCTTCCTTGCTTGTGTCTGAGGGCATGCGCAGTTGGGCGGCATAATCCAGCGCCTGGAAGACAGTCAATTCCATGTGGATAATGTCCTTTTGCGGCACATACCCGATGGTGGAACGGATGGCGTCAAATTCCTTGTAGACGTCAATCGTATCGTTGACGATAACCTTGCCATGGGTTGCCGGCCGGTAGCCAGCGATTGCATCAACCAGGGTTGACTTGCCTCCGCCGCTCTGCCCAACAACCACAATAAACTCGCGCGGTTTGAACACCAGCGAGATATCTTGAAGAATGTTCAACTTTTTGTTGACCCACTTGTTCAGCCCGGTCACTTCAACCAGCACACCCTGCCCGCTCTGGTCGGTTTGGGTCATGGCCTGGCTGTCCACCGCAAAGCGGTACTGCCCAATTTGAATGGCATCACCAGACTGCACCCAGGCCTCGCCATCGATCCGCTTGCCGTTAACAAATGTACCATTGCTGCTGCGCAGATCGCGCACGCGGTAGCGCTGGCCCACTTTCTCCACCTCTGCATGGAAGCGGGAGACACTGGGCGACGGCAGGACAATCTTGTTGTCTTTATCCCGCCCGATGGTCATGACATTATTTTCAACGAATTTAATCGTCTGGCTTCCCGCTTCATCTGCAGGCATCAGGTAATCCAGGCTGACATTTTCTCCCGGGGCAAACCCGCCGATCCGGATTTTCGCTCCATGCCGAAGCAGGGTTGGTTCCATCACGGGTTGGCTGTTCAACAGCAGCGAATTGCTGTGATTGGGGGAAGGGATCAGATAGTAATCCTGGCCTCGTTTTTCCAGTTCGGCATGGTTGCGCGAGACAAAGCGGTTGTCAATAAAGATTTCATTATCCGCCTGCCGTCCAATCCGCAGACGGGATGCTGTCAGGGTGTAAATTTTCGGTTCAGCGCCAGGAGCGCTGACCACCAACCTGGGCGGGTGCGCCGGCGGTGGTGCGGGCGCCTCCATAAACATTGTTTTTCCGTCACCGCTCGCAGAATTATTCATGATGGCTGTGGCATCATGCGGCACGGAGGGCGTGCTGACCGGTTTGGACAGGGCCGGTGTAATGCTGGTCCGATCCGGCGCAGGAGATGGCTGATCTACAGTCTTCACCGCAGGCGCCAACACCAGGGTCATTTCAGTTTCCTGGCCCAGGCTGACCACATCGCCAGAAACAAGCAGGCGCGGTGCCTGGACCTTTTCAGTGTTCACAAACGTGCCGTTGCTGCTGTTTAGGTCCTCAATCATGTAGCCTGCGGTGCCGCCGGTGACCTGGGCATGCCGGCGCGAAATATTCGTGCTGGCAATAATTACATCGGCCGGCGCCACCCGCCCAAAAACAAGCGGCAGTTTGGCCAGCGATATGCTTTCGCCTTGCCGCGGGCCTTTGATAATTTGAAAATGGTCCTGTTCATTGCTCATAAATAATAACCTCGATCAAATCAGTTTTGTTGAAGAACGTCGGAGCTGCTGCGGATTGCCAGTGGCTGGCTTCAGTCTCTATCCTGCAGCCTGAATAAGATATGGCGGGCGTTCAAAATGGCCGCAGCAACCACAACAGCCTGGTAAACGCCATTTTGCAAAACAACCCGCAGACTATGTTCAAACGTAATGGGCTGTCCCATCAGGTACCACTGCAAGTCCACCAGGCCAAGTGCCAGGAGGGTTATCAAGAGCAGCCTGCCGGCCATCCGGCTGAGCACGCTGGTTGTATAAACCCATTTATCGACCGTGAAACCCAGGTTAACGATGGGGTTTCCAAGGCTGGATTGGGTGCGAATCATCAAATCATTCATGGCTTTGCCAAATTCCTCAATGTTGAGGAAGATATTATCGCCCGTATTTTCACGCAGCCGTTTCTTCCATTTCTCTTTGACCAGATCTGCCCGATCTTTCATAAACAAGGTGTATTCTTCATAGCGATCCAGTTGATTATCCAGGCGCAGCACAATCGAATCATAGAGCAGGGTGGCGCGGATCATCCGCAGCATGTGCAGGTTCATCGGGATATTGAACTTTTGGGCGACATTGATCAAAGCGATCCACTGCCTGGCCGAGGTGCGCTCCCAATACTCGGTGTATTTTGCCGGGGTATTGAAGGTGTGCAGTACGCGCATATATTCTTCCTGAGCCATCTTGACCAGGCCGGGCAGGTCAACCGGAGGCAGCGGTTCCATCAATCCCAGCGAAGCCCGCGCCATGGTTTCCACGTCCTGATTTTTCATACTGACCACCATCTGCTCGAGCGCCATGCGCTGGGTGGTGTTAAAACTCCCGCAGCTTCCGAAATCGATGAAGGTAATTTCGTTGTTTGGGCGCACCAGGATATTGGCAGGATGCGGGTCGGCGTGAAAAAAGACATGCTCATCCATGCTCCAAAATGCCGCCCACATGATCCGCCGGGCAACAACTGCCGGGTCGATATTCAATTCGCGCAGCAGCGCTTTTCCGTGCGGTTCTTTTTGTTCAACTGCCGCAATCACTTCCCATAACCACAGCCCGCTAATAAATTCTTGAACCAGCACTTCTTCCCCAGAGTATTCAAAATAGACTTTTGGCGCCGTGAAAAATGTTTGACCAGATTTCTGACTGTTCCTGCCAAAGATATCCTGGAAACGTCCTTCCCGGCGGAAATCGAGTTCTTCCATTAATAATTCGCGCAGTTCGATCCGCAGATTGCGGGTGAAACCTGGCCGGAACAGGGTGAAAAATTCGGCAAAATCCATGATCCAATCCAAAACTTTTAGATCAGCCAGAAAAAGCCCCGCAATCCCAGGCCGGCGGACTTTGACGACAACATTACCGCCTGTCTTCAAGGTCGCCTGGTACACACAGGCGATCGAAGCCGAGCCGATCGGTTTGGGGTCCAGGACAGCAAAAACTTCCTGCCAGGGCCGGCCAATGGTGCGCTCAATAGCCCGAATGGCGTCATCGAAGGCGAACGGCAGCATCCGATCCAGCATCTTGGAAAGCTCAACACAGTATTCCCACGATAGCAGATCGACACGCATCGCTGCCTGCTGCCCGATTTTCACAAAAGTCCCACCGCCGCGTTCCAGCGCCTGCCGCAGCCGCACCGCCTGGCGCTCTTTGCTGTCACGGCGCAGCAGCCGGTCAAACAAACTGCCCGTCACAAGGCCAGACAGCAGGCTCAGCCAGGTGAATAACCGTCCCAGGGTTTGCCAGAAGGTCGCCTGCGGCATTGTCGTTTCAAAATAGGGCAGCCAAAGCTGATCATCCTGGCGCGCCATGGATTGAGCCCGGCGCGGAATGCTCTTCAGCACTTCTTCCGCGGCCGGCAGGCTCTGTCCACTGACGATGGCTGCCTCTGGCAGTGTCTGACGGCTCCGCCAGTCAGTAATGGCTTCCGCAACCGAGCGGCGAACGGGAATGTTTTGGGCTGCATCCTGGCTGGTCATGACTGTACTTCCTTATCATCCATGCGGAACAGCACGGTCCTTCCGCTCACAAATGTGAGCAGCAACAGCAGCATCTGGTAAACTGAATTTCCGAGCGTCATTTGGAGCAGCTCCAGAAAACCTGCGCTGCGGTTCAGCCCCAGGCTTACCAGCATGCCCACACCGGTCAAAAGCAGCACCTGACCTATAAATCGAAAAAGAATGTACACAGCAAATGACCATTTGCTCATCAGCAGGTTGAAATTGACCGTGGGCAGCGCCAGCATGTGCCGGACCCGCAGCAGCAATCCTTCAAACGTCTGGAAAAAGCGGTCAACCCGAATGATCAATCGCTCATCGGTTTTACCATCCGCCTGCCCCATGATTTTATCCGTCACCCGGCGCCGGGCCCGCTCTGCTCTGTACTCGTCAAATTTCCAATATTGGTCAACAAAATTGATCTTCGGGTCGAGGCGCACGGCCATCGACTCAACCATCAGCATGGTGCGCAGCATCCGCAGGATCTGAATATCCATCACAATTCCATATTTGCGCGCCAGGCGCAGCATGCCGATCCACTGCACCACAGATGTGCGCTCCTGCCAGGTAAGGCTTTCCGGGGTAGCCTCCAGGGCATACACGAGCTGCCAGTTGTACGACTCCAATTCCTGAGTCAGGACAATTAAATCAATCGGGGGCAGCGGTTCCATCAAGACCAGGGTGGAGCGTGCCATGTTCTGGGGGTCACGCTGGGCGGCGTAAACCATATTTTGGCGCAGCGCCTGGCGTTTGGAACTGCTCAATGTGCCGGTGGAGGTAAAATCGACATAATATAATTTTGAACCAGGGCCGATGATGATATTGTGCGGGTGCGGGTCGGCATGAAAGAATAAATTTTCCTCCCATGACCAGTTATTTACCCACAGCAGGCGCCTGGCAACCTTTTCAGGGCGGATATTCATCTCGTCTGCCTGGGCCAGGGTCTCCTGGTTGCCCTGTTCAATCGCAGCCAGGTATTCCCAAAGCCACATCCCGCTGGCAAAATCGTTAATCACCAGTTCTTCCCCAGACAATTCTAGATAGATTCTGGGTGCAGAAAAGAAATCCTTGCCGCTTTTGGCTGCCGCCCGCCGGAATGAGTCCTGCCGCCGGGCCTCCTGGACAAAATCCATTTCTTCAAGCAGCAAATTGCGAAATTCACTGCGCATGCCCTGGGTAAAGCCAGGGCGGAAAATTGTCAAAAATTCGGCAATCCCAAGCACCCAATCGAAGGCCTGGATATCAGCCATGAATTCACTGCCGATTCCCGGGCGGCGCACTTTTACCACTACTTTGCTCCCCGAGTGCAAAAATGCCTGGTAAAAATTTGCGACCGATGAAGCCAGGATTGTTTCAGGGTCAAATTGCGCAAATGTGGCCGCCAGCGGTTTGCCAGTCGAGCGTTCGATGATTTTGATCGCCTGCTCAACCGGAAACGGCTTCATCCGGTCTGGCATGCGCGACAGCTCGTTGCAGTAGACCCAGGGCATAAAGTCTACCCGCATCGAAAGATGAATACCCAATTTAATGAAGGCTCCACCCTGGCGCTCGAACGCATGCCGCAGCCGCACCGCCTGGCGCTGCTGCGAATCCCTGCCCCGGAGTTTGTCGAAGCCCGTTGCCAGCAAGAAATACAAAATGAGCCTGAGCCAGGTGAACAAACGCCGCAAGGCATATACCCAGTTGGTTTCAAAGGTGATGAACCGCATCTGGGAGAGAGACCCATCCGCATGAGAAACCTCAATATAGCGCCGACGCGGTAAATCCCCCAGCACTCCCTGCTGTTGTGATTGGTCTATCATGGGCGTTTTCAGCTCATCCATCGCTGTTCCGGAACCCATTGGCCGGCTGACCTGCCCGGCCAATGGGTTCATCCGGCACGATTTAGATTGTCCAAGTAGAGAGTTTTTTTGCGGCCCGGCGTATGCCTTTGCGGAGGTTCTTGCGCATGTTGGACCGGCTGATCGAATCGGCCACTTCAACCGGAATGTCGCTGGTCTCCTTCAGAAATGTGCTGGTGGCCTTGGCTGTATTGTGAATAAAATCCTCAAGCGCTCCATCCGTTTTCTTTTTGGCGGATTTCTGGCGCGCTTCGTGGTAGGTATCCAGGCTCATCGAAAGCGCCCGAGCTGCTGTCTGGGCGATCTGGACGGCATCCCCTTCCATCTTCTGGACATCTGCCAGGCCTTTTGTGTAGCGCGGCTTGTCTGTATCTGTCTCAGCCTTTTTGCTGGACTGTTTCTTCCATTTCTTATAATTCAAGACGATCGGCTTTGGATCCGGTTCCAGACCGCTTTCCGACTGCCGCAATGGGACTGCATTCTTTTTTGCTTCTGCGCTCATGGTGGTTCCTTCCTTGAATAACTAACGAAGAGCCGGAAAGATCAGCTTGTCCAGACGCTGACGTTTGCTTTTCTTTTCATAGACCATTACAACCGGGATGATAACCTTCCCTTCGGCGTCTTCACCCAACATTTCTTTAACTTCTTCGACAACGGTCAGCACGTCCTCCCACAGCTTTCCTTCTCCATCCTTTAGTGCTTTCAGAGCTTTGGCTTTTTGCTTGCCCAGATCAATGATGATCGGCTGGGTCATTTCGGTCGATTTTTCAGGGGTCTCATCAGTCATATTTTCCTCATTTCGTTTGTTGACAAAAAAGGTCCTTAGATTTATGATATATTTTATCATAAATAGGTCATTAATGTATCTAATTTTTCTACGGAGAAGCATATGACAAACCAACATCCGGAAAATTCAACGAACAATGTCGAGCCAATTTCCTTGATTGGAATCGGCTGCTGGCTTCCTGGTGGTATCACCAGTTCATCCGATTTATTACAAGCATTGCGCCAGGGGAAAGATCTCATCACAGAAATTCCGAGCGATCGGTGGAATGTGGATGCTTATTATGACCCCGACCCTTTAGCGCCCGGTAAAACGTATGTTCGCAAGGGTGGTTTCGTGGAGGGCATCGATCGCTTTGATGCCGGCTTCTTTAATATATCCTCTGCCGAGGCGGCCCGAATGGACCCGCAGCAGCGGATGGTGCTCCAAACGGTCTGGCATGCTCTCGAAGACGCCGGGCAGCCAGCCGAAGAGCTTTTACAGAGCAATACCGGTGTATTCCTGGCAATGATGAACACCAACGGTTATTCCCAGTTGAAAGGCGCTTATGAAGGCGCCCTGGGCATCACCGCCTATGACGCCATGGGCGATGCCATGAGCATCACTGCCGGGCGCATCTCGCACTTCCTGGGTCTCGAAGGGCCCTGCCTGACCCTGGACACAGCCTGCTCCAGTTCGCTGGTGGCGCTCCATCTCGCCCGCCAGAGCATTCTGGCCGGCGACTGCGATATGGCAATCGTGGCAGGAGTGAACGCGATTCTGCATCCGGGCATCCATGTGGCTTTCTCCAAGGTCGGCCTGATGTCTCGGGCGGGACGCTGTGCCACCTTCGACGCCTCCGCCGATGGCTATATCCGCGGCGAAGGCTGTATGGCGGTGGTCATCCGGCGCCAATCTCAGGCCATCGCACGCGGCGACCGGATTATTGCCAGCATCGTGGGCACAGCAGTCAACCAGGACGGCCGTACCCCGGCAGTGACAGCACCCAACGGCCGTTCGCAGGAAAAGGTCATCCGCAGCGCTCTGGCCAGGGTGGGTGTCAGCCCAAGCGAAGTCGGCTATCTCGAAGCCCATGGAACCGGCACGCCGGTGGGCGACCCCATCGAAATGAGCGCGATCGTCAATGTCTACGGCCCGGGCCGGACCGAAGAAACGCCCCTCTATGTGGGCTCGGTAAAAAGCAACTTTGGGCATATCGAAGCCGGTGCGGGCCTGTTGGGGCTGGCCAAAGCCGCACTCTCCCTCCAGACTGAAGAGATTTTCCCCAGCCTGCACTTCAAACAGCTCAATCCCAACATTGATCTGGGCCGCGCTCCTGTGCGGGTGCCCACCCAGCGTATCCAATGGCAGCGCCAGTCAAAACCGCGCTTCGCCGGCGTCAACTCGTTTGGCTACAGCGGCACCAATGCCCATGCCATTCTGCAGGAAGCGCCCCGGGCAGCAGAGCAAATCCCAGAAGAATCCGCCTCCGGCAGCTTCATCGAGCGTGAAGGCGGCGTGGTGATGCTGTCAGCCAAATCGGCCGCGGCTCTGGATGACCTGGCGGACCAGTACATCAACTGGCTGGACCAGGCCTCCGCTGTGCCCCTGCGCGACATCTCGTTCAGCTCGGCACTCGGCCGCACCCAGCTAAACCATCGCCTGGCAGTGACGGGTGTCAGCCCGGAAGAAATCAAACAAAAGCTCGCCTCCTGGCGCGAAGGACGCACGCCCCGAGGTCTGGTAACCGGCCAGGTGGTGGGGCGGGTTCGGGCAAAATTGGTCTTCATGTTCACCGGGCAAGGCGCACAATATCCGCAAATGGGCCGCGAGTTCTACGAAACCGAGCCCCGTTTCGCCGCAGCCATCCAACGCGTGGCCGCAGCCATGGATGAAGACCTGGGAGCGCCGCTCCTCGAGGTCCTGTTTGGAGAAAATTCAGCAGAATACCTGGCCAATACCCGCTACGTGCAGCCAGCCCTGTTCGCCATCGAATATGCACTGGCGGACCTGCTGCGCTATTGGGGCCTGGAGCCAGACTTTGTGATCGGGCACAGCATCGGAGAACTGGTGGCAGCCACCGTATCGGGCATGCTGGATATGGAAGAAGCGGCCCGCTTTGTTGTTGCCCGCGGCCGGTTGATGGGCGAACTCCCGCCCGGTGGCAAGATGCTGGCAATTGGCGCTTCCATCGAGCAGGTCCAGAAATGGGTCCAGGGCCGCGAAGCCGAGGTCTCGATTGCCACCGTCAATGGCCCGCGGGCTGTTGTGGTATCCGGCACGGCCGATGCAGTGGCGGTGGTGGGCGAGCTCGCCCAGGCAGCCGGCCGCCAGGTAAAGGAATTGGAAGTCTCACATGCCTTCCACTCACCCCTGATGGATCCGATCCTGGACGATCTGTCCAGGGCCGCCGCCGAAATGCGGATTTCCCCGGCACGCATCCCGATCCTTTCCAACACCAGCGGAGACTTTTTCGGTGAGCAGGTCCCTGCGGAATACTGGAGCAAGCAGGTGCGCGGTGCCGTCCTCTTTTACCAGGGCATGGAAAAGGTCCTGGATTCTGGCGCCCGGATTCTCGTGGAAATTGGACCGCATCCGGCTCTTACCCCGGCTGTCGCTTCTGCATTTGATGCGCCGGATTTGCACACGATTCCGACCCTGAAGCGCGACAAAAAAGACAGCGCCAATATCCTCGGCGCTCTGTCTGCGCTGTTTGTCAACGGCGCCAGCCTGAAACTTGACCGCCTGTTCTGGAGCCCGGTCTACCACAAGGTCTCGCTGCCCCTCTACCCATTCCGGCAGGAGCGCTACTGGCTGACCTCAAACGGCATCCTGGATGTGGCCCCCGAAACCTACATGGTGGTGTCACGTGAGAATTACAAAAAAGAAGAAACTCTGGAACATTCAGAGCTGCCGGAACTGCCGGAGCTCCACCCGCTGCTTGGCAAAGCCGTGAGCCGCACGTCCCGCAAGACAGTCTTTGAGACTGGTCTCAAGACCTCCAGCCCCTGGACAGATCACCGCGTGCTGGATGCCACGGTCTTCCCCGGCACAGCCTACCTGGAAATGGCTGCCCGCGGCTTCGCCGCTGTCCATGGGCTGGCCTGGCAGTCGGTCCAGATTCGGGATGTGGTTTATGAACGCCCACTCCTGCTTTCCTACCGCGAAGAAAAGAAGGTCCAGCTTGTTTTGGAAACGCCCCAAAACGGCAGCGGCGGCGCAAAGTTCAGCATCATCGCCGGCGGCGACCCGTCCACTGTCTACTGCCGTGGCCGGGTGACAGCAGCAGAGGCCAGCCCGTCCGTCGACCTGCAGGCTGAATTAAGCCGCCGGGATATCGAAATGAAGATCGGAGTATTCTATGGTGAACTCCGGATGCGCGGCCTGGAATACGGCGCCCAATTTGCCAACGTGCGCGAGCTTTGGCTGGGCAAACCCGGCTCTGGCGAAGCCTTTGGCCGGATTGCCACCACGGCTGCCGCCGGCAGCGCCCCGAACCCCTTCCATAATGCCGTGGTTCTGGACAGCAGTCTGCATGTGTTTGGCGCTGCCCTGAGTGTGCTGGATGCGTCAGGGCATGCCGGCGCCTATGTCCCGGCGACAATCCAGTCAGTGACATTCTCCGGCGAGCTGCCCGACCAAATCTGGAGCCATGTCAAGGTCAGCGCCAGCGGCGATGGACGCGCCGCCCTGGCAACCATCCGGGTAATGGATGAGACCGGCCGCCTGTTGGCCGAGTTTGCCAATCTCGAACTGCGCCGGGCAACCTCCATGACAGCCGGAAGTCAGTCTGGTCTGGCGGGCAAGCGCAGCGGCGGCGGCGATTCCACCCAGATCTTCAAGACCCGGGCCCAACTCCTGGAGATGCTTCGCCCATTGTCCCGCCGCGAACGGGTCCTCCAAATTTCCAGGTGGCTGGCGACCGAAGTCAAAGACACCCTCGGTCAGGCGGCCGAAGGGCTGAATATCGACAAGCTGCCGCCCTCCACTGCCTTCATTGAAATCGGGCTGGATTCGCTGCTGGTGACTGAGCTGCAGCGCCGCATCCAGGAAAAACTGGAATTTCGTTTCAAACCCATGCAGGGGTTGGGTTACCAATCAATTGAAAGTCTGGCAGAGTTTATTCATGACGATGTGCTCTTTGCAGATATCAAGACCGATGCCGCCCTGCCAGAAACCAAGTAAACTTACAGGTGACAACAAAATGAGCAACCTTTCTGTGGATGTTAACTTCGCCCTCGATTTTATCGAAAGCCACCTGGACAAACGCCAGGTGAACAAAATTCAACACTCTTTTCCTTCACCCCGCTTTTGGAATGAGCCCAATGTGCCGGTTCAACAAACCCTGGCAGACCGTCAGAAGCTGCATTCGCTCAAGATGGGCTCGCCTGTCAATTTGTATTTCGGTGTGCCCTATTGTATCCAGACCGACCCCGGTAAATGCGGGTACTGTCTGTTCCCGGTCGAGGTGTTTTCGGGAAATATTGATCTGGAGATCTACTTCGACTATCTGCGCCGTGAAGCTGCCATGTACAAAGACTTTCTCAAAGATATCCCCCTGGGGGCGGTTTTCTTTGGCGGCGGCACCTCCAATCTCTACAAGGAGTCCAAGTACGGCGAGCTGATGGACCTGGTGCGCCAGCTTTTCCCGGTGATCCCGGAGTATGTGGATATCACCCTGGAAGGCATTCCACAGTTGTTCACTCGCGAGAAAATCAAAGCCATCAAAGATGCTGGCATGAACCGGATCAGCATGGGCGTTCAGCAGGTAAATGAACGTCTGAACAGTTTCAGCGGCCGCAAACAGAAAACCAAACACGTCATCCAGACCCTGGATTGGGCGCGTGAGTTTGGCCTGGCTGCCAATATCGACCTGATCTTCGGCTGGCCCCAGCAAACGGTCCAGACCATGGTCGAAGACCTGGAGACGGTCATCAAATGGGGCGTGTACGACATCACCCATTACGAGCTGAATGTCGGCGGGCCCACCGACTTTGCCCTGAACCGCTACCACGAACTTCCCAGCACGTTCTCCAACCTGGAGATGTACCGGGTCTCGCGTGATCTTCTGAAAAGCCATGGCTATGAACAGGTCACAGCCTATAACTGGCGCAAACCTGGCGATCCATTTTCGCGGCCCTATGAAGAAGGGGTGACCCATCGCTTTGACAGCATGGATACCCTCGGCTTGGGCTATGCCGCCCTGACTTTCTTTGGCGATACCGCCCTGGAACAGGGGCACAACTGGTCATTCATTAACTGGAGCAAACTGGACGAATACAAAGCCGCCATCGATGCCGGACGGTTTCCGGCTGAACGCGGTTTCCGCCACTCGCGTGAAGATTTTATGCTCTCCTTGGTCTGGCGCAATCTGTTTGGCCTGGAAATTAACCGCGAGGAATTTCGCTGCGCCTTTGACGAGGATGTCGTCGATGTCTTCGAAGGTGTCTGGAAGGCCCTGGAGCAGTTTAATTTTGTCGAGATCACGCCGGAGAAGGTCCAGCTTGTCGGTGACGGACCTTTCTACACCCCTTTGATCCAGACTTTGCTGGCTGAAAGCCGCTACCGCCAGCTGCGGGAGAAAATGGTCAACCTGGTCCAGGCTTCGGATTAGTGCATCCATGCAGAGTAAACCTGACCTTTACCAGATCCAGGCTGAACTGCAGCAGATCATCAATGATGTTAAAGGCGTCTCGCTCCGAAATATTCCGGACGATGTGCCGATCCTGGACCTGGGGGTCACTTCATTAGAGTTGGTGGAAGGGATGCGCCGGGTCTACGACCGTTTCAGTGTCTTGGTCTCCATCCGGCGTGTAATTGAAGGCCAGGTCACCCTGGGCGGGATGGCCTTGTATATCGAACAGGAACTGAACGCCCACCAGACTCAAAAGAAGAAGGCCGCCGCTCCAACCCAGTGGAAGGTGCAGCGCAAGATGGAACTGGCTCCATCCCAGCAGTACATGGCTTTCATCAGCCGCTACTCCGATGAAGCCAGCGCGGCCTATAACGACGCCATCGCTGTCCGTTTGCAGGGAGCCCTGAATGGCACTGCCCTGCAGGCAGCCGTGGAAGAGGCGGGCAGCCGGTACGAGGCGCTTCGCACATCATTGGATCCCGATTCCAACACACTCGTGGTGGGCAGCGGCGAACCCCTGGAACTGACGGTGTCAATTTCCACCCCAGACCGGCTGGCTGCGCGCCTGGATGATATCGTCGGGCGGCCGTTCAAAATCGGCTCCCGGCTCTTTCGGGCAGAACTGCTGCGCCTCAACGAGAGCGAGCATATTCTGGTACTGGTAGGTCACCAGCTTTTATTGGAAATGCAGGCTTTGAATGAAATCCTGGCAGACATTGCCCGGCTGTACCAGTTGTTTTCGGTAAACAAGGATGCCGGAACTCCTCCGCCCGTCCTTCAATGGACGGATTACCTGGCGCTGGGCGACACAGCCGAAGCCAAAACCGCCCACCAGGAGGCAGAAAATTACTGGAAAGCGCGCTTCCCTACCGGCGTGCCGCTCCTCAATCTGCCGGAAGATATGCCGCGTCCCCTGGTAAAAAAGTACAGCGGCGCCCGTCTGGCGCTGGAGCTGGATCCAGGCCTGCTGGAACCGCTGCGCCTGCAGGCTGAGCGGCTCGGGCTGGACCTGGAGTCTCTCCTGCTGGCTGGCTTTGCGTTGTATCTGCACCGGCTTTCCGGTCGGGCAGATCTGGTGATTGGCGTTGAGAGCCAGCCGTTTTTCAGCGATACCGGCATCCCGGCGATCGCCCGGACGCGCAACCTTCTGCCCATCTTATCGGTCTATGAGCCCGGACGCAGTTTTCAGGAATGGGCCAGGTCACTGGCCGCCTGGATGCAGGAGGCCCAGACTCACCGGCACATGCCGCTGGCCGAACTGCTCCACCTGCTTCAGCCCCCGCGTGACCAAAGCCGCTCCCCGTTATTCAGTGTGGGTTTCCGCACATGGTCTTTCCAGGCGCCGCCAGCCTTCACTGGTCTGCAGGCGGCCTGGGCTGCGCTTCCTGGTTCTGGGGCCCGCTATGACCTCGATCTGACAGCCGAGATTGATTCAGCCGGCATCCGCCTGGTATGTGATTACAGCACCGAGCTGTTTCGCCCGGCCAGCGTGGAGCGCTGGTTGCGGGGTGTACAGGCTGTACTGCGCGGCAGCCTTGCCAGCCCCGAT
>Ga0268298_10003581_pt1 | contig 15750 bp, 12 predicted proteins | sample WWTPWeurt_MetaG_FD_194462 | JGI IMG/M metagenome (GOLD analysis project Ga0268298, IMG submission 194462) | Activated sludge microbial communities from WWTP in Nijmegen, Gelderland, Netherland - WWTP Weurt | ecosystem: Engineered > WWTP > Aerobic digester > Activated sludge | place... | reverse complement strand
AGCCGCCCTTTGCAGATGTCATTGAAAAGTGGAAAGCGCCGCATTTTAATACATTGACCAAATAAGACTTTTTCACAATCGCAATCGGATCTGTCCGTCGGGGTACATATCTGGTATACGGGTATAAGTTTCGACCCACATTGAACCACATTTAATACATACCACACCCTGCCTCTTGAGAGAGAGGATGTGAAAAACGCCTTGAAAATCCTGCAAAAAAGATTTTCAAGGCGTTTTTGTTTTCATTGGAAGTTATTCGCTACAGCTGAACTACAATTTCGCCACCATTTGGAAAATCCAGTAGTTTTTTTCTCAATTCTTGATCCATAATTTTGGCTCGAAACTCCACCTGAATGTCTCGCTTGCCATCGATCATCGCTTCAGCGACAAGTTCATCCACCAATTGTTTTTTCAACAGAAAGACAAGATGTAGCTCTTCGAGAGTCTTGGGGTTAGCATTGTTCAATTCTTCGATCCCTGCTTGAAGATCCGCCACATACCCCTTGACCTTTTCTTCCCAATCCAACCTGGCATAGGTGTCAATCTCTTGCTCAAGGGCTGTCAACCTGCGCTTCAATCGTTCTTCTACTGTATACAGCTCACGCATCCGCGCATCAAATATAGCATCCGCCCTCATTTTTATGCGGGCTTCCGTGATCACTTGCTGGCGCTTAGCGGACTCCTTATCCAGTTCTTCAAGAATCTGTCCCCGATCTTTTTGTAGGTATTCATACCTTTGCTGGAGTAGCTTGACCAGGTCCCTGGCTTGCGCATGCAAGAATTTCGGGTTCATAGCGAACTCATACAATTTCTTCCAGACCTGAGTTTCTGCTTGTTTGGCACTCACGGATTTCGGACATTCTGGGGGTCTGAGTTCTTTATGGGGTTGTGGACAGAAATAGGTGCTGATTGGGGTTTTGCGCTCCACCCACTCGCCCTTGCGGCTATTGCGATGGGTTGCGGTGCGTGCCCGCCAAGTCAAGTTGCAGGCACATTTTAGATGCCCGGATAGCAGGTAATCATTTTGCTTACGGTGTTTTGGGTGGGTTTTGTTTTCTTCTCTCATCTTCATAAACAATTCATAGGTGGATATATCGAGGATGGGTACAACAGGGATTTGGAAAGTCTGCCCTGCTCGGGAATAACTTTTGAATCCATAGGCATATTCTCTAGCAGACCGCAGTATAGCCTGAATACTGGACCGGGACCATTGGATGTGTCGGGGAATGCTGCTCCCCTTTTGTGGAGCATTGCCAGCGATCAGGCGTTTTCGAATTTGATTGAGGGGATTTTTCTGAATGTACCATGCGAAGATGTTCCGAACCCATTTCGCTTCTTCTTCAACAAGGTGGATGTTTTCACCTATGCGAATATAGCCGTAGCGATCCTGACCCGTGTTTGCTTTTCCTGCCCTGAGCCGTGCGATCACCCCCATTGCAAGCCGTTCTTTCATCCCATCCAATTCCATCTGAGCTACCCAGGCGCGGATCGGAGCGATCTTGGGATCGAAGGTTTCTTTTGCGAGCAGGATTTCGATCTTGTAGTCCTGGATGGTTTCCAGGACGGTCAACATCGCTCGTATTCCACGATACAGTCTGTCCTCGCGCCAGGCGAGAATGACATCGAATTTATCTCTGGCGACGTCTTTGAGCATGGCTTGCAAGGCTGGGCGATCTGAGCGGCTGCCGGAAGGTTCGACCAGCCTGTTCCCCACTCGATATTTTTCTACGTCCCGATAAATACTAGTAACTTGTAGTCCCTTTTCCTGAGCCAGATGACGACAATCTGTTTCCTGCTCAATTGGACTGGAATTTTCACCTTGTGTTTGTGACGATGTACGGATGTAAATTACTGCTCGGCGAGACATTTACATGTCCTCAATAATGAAAATACTTAAACCTGCCGGTTCAAATATACCAATGAAAGGGCAAGACCTAAGTATCGCTAACAAATCAGTCAGGATCGCTGCCATGAATCCCTACCCATGTGGGTACGCAGGAGACGCTGTCAAACCCTGCATCTGTGCTCCAGCCGTTTTCACCAAATATTAAAAACGAATCTCTGGTCCTTAACGGCAATTTTGCCAACTCCAACCCGAAGGTCAGAGACTGATGCAAGCGGCGATGAGTCAACTTAATTTGGCTGGAAGTGAAGAGATCCGGCAGAGGCGCTGCAATATCGTCCAAAGTTGATGATAAGGTAGGATAAGAAGATTATTCGTTTGCTAAGCGCTTTGCGGTGAAATGATCTGTAACGAGGATATTTATCCAATGTCCGCGCAATGCACCCAATATGGCAGCATATTTTCGTGAACCGCCAGCTACTCCAATGGCACGGCTTACTTTGCGTAACTGTTCCAAGCTCATGGAAATGACGCGCTTTTCCAACCCTGTGTCCACCAAATTCCCATTTTGATCAATAAATCGCAATAAAATATCTCCTACTGCATTTGCTTTTCGTAGCAGTTTCATCTCTTGAGGGGCAAAAATATTACCGCTTTGCGCGAGTAAAGGAGAAGGCTCAATGGAACCGATCCCGACCAATGCGGTTGTAACCTGGTCAAATAATCGGATTGCCTGCTGTGCTACTTCGTCTGCCGCTAAAATGTCACGCGCAGCTTCCGTGGCAAGTACACCAGATACCGGTAAATATACAGCTTCTCCACTAACCAGTTGTGAGATGCGCGATGTTAGCCGAGTCGCGTGGGCTTCTGCAGATGGGTTACCAATTCCGCCTAAGATCTGAACAACTTTTACACCAGGTTTTCGTGGTGCAGGATGAAGGGCATCAACCATCGCGAGCAAAGTAGCACTCCAGGAAGAAATCCCAATAACTTCGTTAGGGCGAATCGCTGATTCTAAAAAGTAAGCAGTAGCAGCGCCAAGGTCACGCTGAATCAACTTTTCATTATCTTCCAGACTATCCACAACAATGACATCCCGCAAACCGAATTTTTTGACAAGAGTTTCCTCCAACTCGGTATAGACACCACCGGGGAGATTGATCGAAATTCGAATAATCCCCTCTTCTTTTGAGCGGCTTAATAATCTTGAGACTGTCGCTTGAGATAAGCCAAGCTGTTTTGCGATTTCAGACTGGCTTTTTTCCCATTCATAATACATGCGTGCCACACGCGCAATTAAACGTAGTTCATCAATTCTTGGCATAGGTTTTCTTTCTCCATGAATGATTGTACCGTAATGAATAGTTATTCATAATCTATTGATTTATTCATCAGCACTCGGTATTATACTGCTAAATGAATTATATTACATAAGTGAATAATTATTCAAATTTATGACAACCACTTCTACCCACCCACTTGATAAACAAAAAATCCTAGGATTAAGGCGCAAATCTATTTTGTACCGCAAAACCCTATTGGAAATGATCTATAGAGCAAATGCCGGACACACTGGGGGCAGCTTATCCTGTGTTGACATTCTTAACGTTCTTTATAATCACGTTATGAACATCACTCCTCAGAATTTCAATGTCAGTGATCGTGATCACTATATTCATAGCAAGGGTCATTCAGTTGAAGCTTTATATGCTGTATTAGCAGATAAGGGATTCTTTTCCTATGATCTCTTGGATACTGTCGAAAAATATAAGTCTGATTTTATTGGTCATCCTACCCGTAGTGTCTTCGGTATCGAACAAAATACAGGCGCACTTGGTCATGGGCTTTCCGTGGCAGTAGGTATGGCTTTAGCAGCCAAACGAGATGGACGCTCCGACCGGGTCTTTACCATCATGGGCGATGGTGAGTTGACAGAAGGCTCTATCTGGGAAGCTTCAACTAGCGCGGCTCACTATAGACTTGATAACCTGATCGCCATTGTGGACCGAAACACTCTTCAGATCAGTGGACCTACAGAAAAAGTCATGAGCATGGAGCCCCTTGAGGGAAAATTTTCTGCATTTGGGTTTGCGGTTCGTCATGTAAATGGCAACAACATAGAAGAATTAACTGCCTTATTTGAAAAACTTCCATTTGAAATAGGGAAACCTAATCTAGTCTTGGCACATACCACCAAAGGAAATGGGATCAGTTTCATGGAAAACCAAATTCAGTGGCATCATCGGGTACCTACTGAAGAAGAATATGCTGCTGCCTTATCGGAATTGGAAGAAGCAGAGAAAAAATTGGAGGAACCCAATGGGCAACTCTAATCTAACAATTGGAAAAACTAATCTCGATACATTTGCCAGCACTTTAATAGAACTTGCTACTCTTGACCGTGAAGTTTTGGTTGTTACAAGCGATTCGCGCGGGTCAGGGCGTGTTACACCATTTGCCGATAAATTTCCTGAACAGATCGTGGAGATCGGTATTGCCGAACAAAACTTGGTGGGTGTTTCAGCCGGGTTGGCTTCGGCAGGCAAGAAAGTTTTTGTAGTTTCCCCAGCGTGTTTTCTGACAGCACGCGCTTTGGAGCAAATCAAAAACGATGTCGCATATTCAGATCACCCTGTGAAAGTAATCGGTATTAGCGCTGGCGTCAGTTATGGGTCGCTAGGCACCACTCATCATTCCTTGCACGACTTTGCCGTACTACAAGCCATTAACAACATTGACATTGTGGCTCCAGCAGATAATTTCGAAACATCCGAGGTGATTCGGGCAGCCATACATCACCCCCGCCCCATTTACATTCGGTTCGGCAAAAAAGTCATGCCAAACCTTCATGCCACTGATGTACATTTTGAGATTGGCAAAGCCATCCAATTAACTCAGGAACGTGAAAAATATGATGTTGCGTTGATTGCTATTGGAGAAACCGTTACCCCCGCTCATCTTGCTGGTCAAATATTGGAGCAAAAAGGAATTACAAGTTGCGTCCTAAGCTTGCACAGTCTTCGCCCATTTGATGAAGAGGCAGTGCGTCAGGCTGCGGAACGTTCCAAGGTGGTGATTACAGTTGAAGAACATAGTGTCAATGGTGGTTTAGGGAGTCGGGTGGCATCTTTTTTGATGCAGGCGAGAATCTTTCGCCCATTGCATATTGTGGGCATTCCTGATGAGCATACAATCACTGGCAGCCAAACCGAAATATTCAATCATTACGGCATTTCAGCGGATGGTATCTCGAAAACTGCGTTCGATCTTCTTGAAAAAGGAAAATAACCTGTGAACTCTGAGAACCTTTTTCTTGTGATCGATCAGAGCACTTCTTCTACAAAAGCCATGCTCTTTACTCCTGATGGACGCCTAATAGATCAGGAATGGCTTTTGCATCGCCAGATCTACCCCAGTGCTGGCTGGGTGGAGCATGATGCTGAAGAAATTTTCAACAACACATTGAACACCGCTTCCTCATTATTACAAAGACACCCCGAACACTGGAACAATATTGTTGCGCTTAGTATTACTAACCAACGTGAGACCTTTGTCATTTTTGATCGTGAAACCGGGCGCCCCTTACACAATGCAATTGTGTGGCAATGTCGACGCGGGGATGATATTTGTAAGCAATTAATATCTGCAGGTAATGATGAAGCCGTCCATACTTTGACCGGATTAAAAATCGATACGTATTTTCCAGCAAGTAAATTACGCTGGCTGTTGGATGCAAGAGCCGATTTGCGAACCAAATTGAAAGACGGTTCGGCATTATTTGGCACAATCGATACCTATTTGACCTATCGCCTAACGGACGGCAAAGTCTATGCAACCGACCATACCAATGCCTCGCGCACTTTATTTTATGATATTGAAAAGCTGGGCTGGAGCGAGGATCTATGTAAAGTTTTCGGGTTAGAGTTTGGTTTATTACCAGACGTCCGCGAGAGCACAGCCTGGTATGGCGATACAGACCTGAACGGCAGCCTTGACCGGCGCATTCCAATCTGTGGTGTGATGGGAGATTCTCAAGCCGCTTTATTTGCCCAACGCTGTTTCACGCCTGGCGGTGCAAAGGTGACCTTTGGCACCGGGTCTTCAATTCTGTTGAATATCGGACACGAGAAACGATTATCAGCACAGGGAACGGTGACGGCTCTCGGTTGGGTATTGCAGGGACAACCCACCTACGCATTTGAAGGCATCATCAATTTCACTGGAGCAACAATCTCCTGGATGCGTGACCAGCTACAGTTAATTGAAAATCCAAATGAAACAGAAACGCTAGCACGCTCGGTATCCGGTAGTGATGGCGTTTATTTTATCCCCGCCTTTGTAGGACTAAGCGCCCCATATTGGCGTGCAGATGTGCGAGCTGCCATTTTAGGAATGTCTCCCTCCACGACCCGTGCCCATATCGTTCGAGCGGCACTAGAGTCCATTGGATACATTGTGACAGATGTGCTCAAGGCAATGGGAGAAGATGCTGGTATCAAACTCAGCACGGTTCATGCCGATGGAGGTGCAGTTCGCAATGCCTTCCTGATGCAGTTTGTAGCAGACTTAAATCAACTCAAGGTACGAGCTGCCCAAACACCAGAACTATCCGCATTGGGGGCTGTCTTTAACGGGTGCCTTGGTATGCAGGTCCATAATTCATTTGAAGACCTTGAAAAACTTCCCTTCGGTTTTGTTAAATACACTGCCTCCATGGAAGCAGGTCGGGCAGAGGAACTGTTTGCAGGCTGGCGCTCAGCTGTTCAACAGGTTTTATATCAACCCAAACAAGGATGAAGGCATGAAACAAAAAACGATCACGATCATCGTTGTAATATCCGCTCTGTTATTCCTACTATTGGTGGGACGTTATGGCTTCACAGTTGTCAAGATCGAAGATGTTGAAAAAGCTGCTCAAAGTGAAGTCTTTGACCCTGTTGCCTATGTGGATGGGATCTGGGATACGAAACTGATGCCATCCTTCAATGAAAATGCGATTGACCTTTCTAAAGTTCTGTCTGAAATACAAGTAGATTCAAACGGAACCACCTCCAAGGAAGACTTAATCAATATCACCAATGAATATGGTTTGATCACTGTAGGCGAGGCACATGTTTACATGGTGAAAGGTAGCGGCAAGGTCGTCTCTGTCAACACGGATACAAGTTTGGGAACGATTGAAGTTATCCTGGATGGATATAACGGTCCTATTAAGGTATTGATCTATGTAGGCACGCGCATCCCCAGTGATGAAACTTCGGTGCGCGATGCAGTGGGCTTCATCAGTTTCGGTGATTTCAAAGAACAAACAGAATATGGCAAAGTTTCCTCTGAAATAAACAAACGGGTTTTATCCGAGGTACTTGGTGATATGGATACAAACAGCTTGATGGATAAAACTATAACCTTCAAAGGCGCTTTCAACATTCGAACATTCAATTTAATTCAGATCGACCTGAAAGAGATCAAAATCGTACCAGTTGAGATCGAGTTGGGAGATTAATCCATGTCCGTCATGCCCCCTATTCTTGACTCTGCTTCCAACTTGACGTTGAGCGCTGAAGACAATGGCGTCATCCTGTCCGCACAAAACATTACCAAGATATTTCCTGGAACTGTGGCATTGGATGATGTGTCATTTAATGTATACAAGGGCAAGGTCAATGTTTTGATCGGTGAGAACGGCGCAGGGAAATCCACCTTGATGAAGATCCTGGCTGGGGTTGAACGCCCCACTCACGGGAAGATCCAGCTTGATGGGCGGGATATCCACCTCAAATCCCCGTTGGATGCAACCCGGCTTGGCATTGGCATCATCTATCAGGAATTGAATCTGTGTGCCAACTTGAGCGTGATGGATAACATCTATTTGGCGCGTGAAATTCGCAAGAACGGATTGATTGCACAAAAACAAGAAAAGCAACAAACTACTGAGTTAATCAACCGTCTTGAGCAGAAGATCGACCCAGATACCTTAGTTGGTGATCTGCGGATTGGACAACAACAGATTGTTGAAATTGCAAAAGCACTGGCTCAAGATGTACGTATCCTAATCATGGATGAGCCGACCTCTGCATTAAGCGCCTCAGAAGTGGAAGTTTTATTCCGTGTCATTCGTGAACTAAAGTCACGTGGCGTTGCCATTATTTATATCTCTCACAAACTTGAGGAGCTTCTCCAAATTGGTGATTTCATCACCGTGTTGCGTGATGGAAAAAAGGTTGCCGAAGCTGAAGCGTCCAAAGTAAATGTTTCCTGGTTAATAGAAAACATGGTGGGGCGTAACCCGGCGGCTTTGTTCACTCGTAAAGAACGCCAATTGGGCAATATATTGCTCAAAGTTGAGGAACTCACCTTACCACGACCCGGTGGTGGATACATCCTTGACCATATCTCATTTGAATTACGGGCGGGCGAAATACTCGGCTTCTACGGTTTGATGGGCGCAGGACGTTCTGACCTTGTGGATTGTCTGGCAGGTGCAAAACCGCAGACTAGTGGAAAAGTCTGGCTGAATGGGGAATTGGTGGTAACAAAAACGATCTCAGAGCGTATCCAATCGGGGTTTGTTTTGGTGCCGGAAGATCGCCAAAAATTTGGATTAGTGCAAACGCTATCTGTCATGGATAACATGTTACTTGCTAGCCTGAAAAATTATCTCAAGGGCGTCTTTTTGGCTCATAAAAAAGAAAAAGAATCCACCGCACATCAGATCAAGGAACTATCCATTCGGGTAGCAAATTCACAGCAACCCATCACTTCCTTAAGCGGTGGAAATCAGCAAAAGGTTGTTGTAGCAAAAGGTTTACTCACCCACCCCAAGGTCTTATTGCTCGATGAACCAACCCGTGGAATTGACGTCGGCGCAAAATCAGAAATATTCGAGATCATGAATCGTTTGGCAGGACAAGGTTATGGTGTCGTTTTTGTCTCCTCAGAATTGAAGGAAATTCTGGCGATGTCTGATCGGATTTTGGTGATGTCGAAAGGCGCAATTACAGGCGAGTTTACCCACTCTGAAGCAACGGAAGGGAAACTCGTTGCGGCTTCCGCAGTCGGGCATGGACCACTATCTGGTAATAAACCTCAAGGAACAGGTAAATAATATGAATTCAGCCAACGTTAATCGCTCACGAAGCTTAACCATCACGGATATACAGCAATTCCTATTACGTGGACGGGCTTTCATCGCACTAATTCTAGTGCTCATTGTCTTCACTTCGCTCGCTCCGCAATTCTTAAGCCCTGAAAACATTGTGATCATGTCCAAACATGTGGCGATAAATGCCTTATTGGCAATCGGCATGACCTTCATCATTTTGACCGGTGGAATCGATCTTTCTGTCGGCTCGATCGTCGGGTTGACTGCCATGATCGCCGGAGGATTGATCAACGAGGGGATCATCCTTCCACAGTTTGGGATCATTGCTTATCCCCATACCTGGCTGATCGTTGTTATTTCACTGGCATTGGGAACCCTGATGGGAGCCATCAGCGGGTTCATTATTACACGCTTCAACGTGGCACCCTTCATTGCCACGCTTGGTATGTTGTACGTGGCTCGCGGCTTTGCAGGTCTGCGTAACAATGGCTATACCTTTGCAAACATCGTCGGCAAGCCAGAGCTTGGTAACACCGGCTTTGAAATTCTGGGAGCCGGGAGTTTTCTGGGAATCAACTATTCCATTTGGATCATGGGAATATTTGCACTGGTAGCCTACATTGTGACCACTCGCCTGCCCTTTGGGCGTCATGTGTACTCCATCGGTGGCAATGAGCGTGCAGCAGAACTTTCAGGCGTACGTCTTGCCCGCACAAAGATCATTGTATATAGCATTAGCGGTTTTTGTTCAGCCATGGTCGGCTTGATCATTGCATCGCAATTGGTTGCCGCACACCCCGCCACCGGCGATAGCTTTGAGTTGAATGCCATTGCGGCAGTAGTACTTGGCGGCACGTCGTTAGCAGGTGGACGCGGCAGTATCGGCGGAACGTTGATTGGCGCATTCGTGATCGGCGTGTTGGGAGATGGGTTGGTTATGTTAGGGGTCTCATCTTTCTGGCAACAGGTCATTAAAGGTGCGGTTATTGTATTTGCTGTAATTATCGACCAGGTACAAGCGCGGATGCAGGAAAAAATCGCGCTTCAGAAACAACAAGCGATTAAGTAATTACAGCAAAATATTTGAGGAGAACCTCAGAAAGGAGCTATGCGTTCGTCGTCCAATTTGTTCGTGTGATCCTAGTGTTTCATATTTTTAGTCACACCCTAATAACTAAGGAGAAGAAAATGTCTAGTAAAAAGTTCATTACCTTCCTGAGTTTGCTTGCCATACTAGGCTTGATGCTCAGTGCCTGTCAACCTGCGGCTACTGAAGAGGCGCAGACTACAGGCGGCTTGATGTGCGTCATCGTGCCACCTGTGGAAAATCCATTCTTCGGCACCCAACAGGAAATCGCTGCTGCCAAGGCAGAAGAACTTGGCTACACAGCTCTAAAGCTTGTGCATGATGATGATGCCAACAAGCAAAGTGAATTGATCGATAGCTGCATTGCACAGAAAGCAGTTGCCATCATCCTCGATAATGCCGGTGCAGATGCCAGTATTGCCGCCATCCAAAAAGCAAAGGATGCCGGAATTCCGACTTTCCTGATCGACCGCGAAATCACCCAAGAAGGTGTAGCTGTCTCTCAGATCGTTTCCAACAACTTCCAGGGCGCAACCTTGCTTGCTGAAGAATTCGCCCGGCTGATGGGCGAAGAAGGCGAATACATCGAACTAACTGGCAAGGATACGGATACCAATGCCCATGTCCGTTCCGATGGTTATCACCAGGTTCTGGATGCCATGCCAAGTATGAAGATGGTTGCCCAGCAGACTGCCAATTGGAGCCAAACCGAAGCTTTTGATGTGATGGAAAGCCTGCTCCAGGCGAATCCGAATGTTAAAGGTGTGATCGCGGGTAACGATACGATGGCTCTCGGCGCACAAGCTGCGTTGAATGCCGCCGGACGTTCTGATGTGATCGTGGTTGGCTTTGACGGCTCCGATGATGTCAACGAATCCATGCTGAAAGGCGAGATCGACGCCGGTGCTTTACAACCCGTCGCTGAATTAGCCACCCAGGCAGTTATCCAAGCTGACCTTTACATCCGTACTGGTTCCACTGGCAAACCCGAGAAGCAATCCATCGACATGGTTCTGCTCACTCCTGAAAATGCCTGCCAATATACCGGCTTTGCTCCCAATGGTAAAACCGATCCCTGTACAACCACATCTGCTGAGCCTGCTGAGCCTGCCGCAGGTGGGTTGATGTGTATTATCGTACCGCCTGTGGAAAATCCGTTCTTTGGCACGCAACAAGAAATCGCTGCTGCCAAGGCAGAAGAACTTGGATACACAACCTTGAAGCTCGTTCATGATGATGATGCCAATAAGCAAAGTGAATTGATCGATAGCTGTGTTGCTCAAGATGCGGTTGCTATCATTCTTGACAATGCCGGGGCAGATGCCAGCATCGCCGCCATTCAGAAAGCAAAAGACGCGGGTGTTCCTACCTTCCTCATTGATCGTGAAATCACCCAAGAAGGTGTTGCCGTCTCTCAGATCGTCTCCAACAACTATCAAGGCGCAACTGTTCTTGCTGAAGAATTTGCACGCTTGATGGGCGAAGAAGGCGAATACATTGAATTGACCGGTAAAGACACTGACACCAATGCGCATGTCCGTTCGCAAGGTTACCATGATGTTCTGGATGCAATTCCAGGCATGAAGATGGTTGCCCAACAGACCGCCAACTGGAGCCAGACCGAAGCCTTCGATGTGATGGAAAGCCTCCTTCAGGCAAATCCCAATATCAAAGGTGTGATCTGCGGTAACGACACCATGGCTCTCGGCGCGCAAGCTGCTTTGGATGCCGCCGGACGTTCCGACGTGATTGTAGTTGGTTTCGACGGTTCCGATGATGTCAATGAATCGATCATGGCTGGCAAGATCGACGCGGGCGCTTTGCAACCTGTAGCAGACCTGGCGACTCAAGCTGTTATTCAAGCTGACCTTTACATTCGCACTGGCAGCACGGGACAGCCCGAAAAACAATCTCTTGATATGGTCCTGTTGACCCCCGAAAACGCCTGCCAATACACGGGCTTTGCCCCCAATGGCAAGACAAGTTGTCCTTAAGATTTAAAGTCTTTGTTGTTAGCATGATGATGTAACAACAGAAGAGGTGGCGGGCGGTTCGACGACCGTCCACCACCTCCAATGGGGGCACCTGCCACATGGAACAGGTTCGCGACCAGGTTCATGCCGGGCTAGGTGTCCCCACCATTATACGTCTGTTGGCAGATCGAATACAGCGAAAGACAATGCAAATATAACGGAATCAATTTCCAGTTAGGAAGGAAGCGTAATGAAAAAGATTGGAATAATTAACGCATCGATATCTACCGTCATCGCTCATCTCGAACATTCCGATATGTTAACTGTCGCCGATGCAGGGCTTCCTATTCCTAATTCGGTTCAACGCATCGACCTAGCACTTAAACCTGGCGTCCCTGGTTTTCTTGAAACGCTTGAAGTAATTCTGACCGAAATGTTCGTGGAAAAAGCGTATGTTTCGGAAGATATTTTGACGAAGAGCCCGCACATCTACGATGGAATTCAAAAATTATTAGGTAACACACCTATTGAGACTCTCCCGCATCTGGACTTTAAAGGTTTATCTGGTTCGACCAAAGCAATCATTCGCACCGCTGAATTTACGCCCTTTGCCAACGTCATCCTAGTGGCTGGAGCTTGGGGCTTTAAGTTATAACGATCTAAATTTTCTGAACGAATTAAGGAGATATGATGAAAACTACTTTGGGAGTCATTTTCGGCAATCGAGATTTTTTCCCTGATCACCTCGTTAGTGAGGCGCGCAAGGATGCTCTCGCTTTATTCAAGGAAAAAAATATCGATGCAGTGATGCTTGACGAGCAGGACACCAAGCTCGGTTCAGTGGAAACATACGCACATGCCAAGGCTTGTGCTGATCTTTTCAAAGCTAATCGTGAACGTATTGTTGGTATTGTCGTTATCCTGCCCAACTTCGGCGATGAAAAAGGTGTGGCAGATACCATCAAACTCTCTGGACTGAATGTCCCCATTTTAGTGCAGGCGTATCCCGATGATCTGGAAGCTTTCAATGTCGAGAGACGGCGTGATGCTTTTTGCGGTAAGGTTTCGGTTTGCAATAATCTGCGCCAATATGGTTTCAACTTTACATTGACGAGTTTACATACCAGCAAGCCTTTATCAGACTCGTTCAAAAAGGACCTTGAGAAATTTATTAGTGTGTGTCATGTGGTTAAAGGGCTGCGCACTGCCCGCCTGGGTGCGATCGGTGCCCGCCCGGGTGCGTTCAATACGGTGCGGTACAGTGAAAAAATCCTGCAAGCTACTGGCATCACAGTGACAACGGTTGACCTTTCTGAAATTCTTGGCAATTCAAATCGCTTAAGCGACGATGCCCCACAGGTGAAAGCCAAACTGGATGAGATCCATGCGTATGCAAAACATGACACAGTCCCCTCCCCCGCCATTGTCCGCATGGCGAAACTGGGCGTGGTCATTTCTGATTGGATGTTAGCCAATGACATCCAGGCAACTGCGCTCCAATGCTGGACATCCCTTCAGAAAAACTACGGGATCAATGCCTGTACATTGATGAGCATGATGAGCAATCAACTTATGCCGTCTGCCTGTGAGACCGATATTACTGGTGTGGTCTCGATGTATGCCTTACAACTGGCATCTGATACTCCTGGCGCGTTGGTGGATTGGAACAATAATTATGCAGATGACCCCGACCGCTGCGTTCTCTTCCACTGCGGTAATTGGGCAAAATCCTTTATCCCTGACATCGAAATTAAGACTGCGCCAATCTTAGGGACCACCCTTGGCGAAGAAAACACATACGGAGCCATGGCTGGGCGTGCCGTAGCAGGTCCGATGACCTATGCACGCGTCAGTACTGACGATGTTCACGGAATTGTCCGCGCTTATACAGGGCAAGGCGATCTTACAAACGACCCCTTGGATACATTTGGTAACCGTGCTGTAGTCTACACACCGGGATTGCAAAAACTATTGGCTTACCTATGCAAAAGTGGTTTTGAACACCATGTTGCCATGAGCATGGGAAGTGTTGCGAACGCCCTTAATGAAGCTTTCACTACGTACATGGGCTGGGAAAATTACAATCATTCATAGTCCCATCTATTAGGAGTGAAAATGCCTCACCGTATCGATGTAGATAAGGTCTTGCTGCATGAATTGATGGAAGAATCTCCCGACTATATCTTTATTAAGGATAGACAATCACGTTTTGTAGCAACGAATAAAGCACAAGCCCAATTGTTATTAGGGCTTGAAAACCCTATGGATGCTGTTGGAAAAACGGATTTCGATCTTTTTCCTGGAAAGCAGGAAGATGTAAAAAGATTCTACGAAGAAGAACAACAAATCATGGAGACTGGGAAGCCTGTTATTCACAGGCAATGGATGGTCCCTAGTACGACAACTGGAAGGATCGTCTGGCTCTCTGAAAGCAAACTACCTATTCGAGGCGAAACCGGTGAGGTCATTGGGATTTTTGGGTTAGGACGAGATATCACCATTCAAAAACATGAGCAATTGTTACGGGAAAAATTGTCGTATCAGCTTGATACAGTGGTTCACCTTGCACGTGCGACAAACGATATCCTGGATCCACGTGAACTTACTCAAAAAATTGTAGACCTGGTTCAAGAACGTTTTAATCTTTACTATGTTGGTTTATTTCTTATTGACCAAGTCCAACGCTTAAATTCAGCACCAGGGGAATATGCAATTTTAAGAGCCGCCACAGGTGAGGCTGGTAAGCAGCTTTTAAGTCAGACCTATAAAATTAAAATAAGTAGTGACTCAATAGTGGGACAATGCATTGCAACCGGAAAAGCTCGAATTGTTCAACGAAATATCGAGTTAGAAGATCAAAGATTGGCAAACCCGCTCCTGCCCGGAACCCGCTCCGAGATGGCGCTGCCCTTGATCAGCAGACAGGAAACCATCGGCGCTCTCAACATCCAATCCAACGTGGAAGCTGCATTTACCGAACAGGATATCTCTGTCTTTGAGATTTTAGCATCCTTGTTAGCTACCGCTATTCAAAACGCCTTCTTGTTTAATCGATTAGATGAAGAATTGAAGATGACCAAAAAAGAATTGCAAGCCCATGTGTTAAGCGGTTGGGATCAATATACAAAGCGAAGATAGGCATTCCCATTTGGGGTATAAGTATTCAAAAAATTCGATTGTGTACACCCCCGCCCTTGTGGCTATCACGGTGATTCTCAAAAACCCTGCACCTGCGCCCCGGCTGTGGTTACCAAATACCAAAAATGCATCTCCGGTCCACTACTGGATTAAGTACATCACGTCAACAAGGAAGCAAGCACTACCCGGCCTACAACGACTCCTTTCTTGACGACAGGGTAGTGATACCAAGGTATTAATCCTACTAAAATTGGATATGTTGACTTCAAAATTGGCAGTTTTCCGCCTCACAACCGCAATCGGATTTGTCCGGCGGGGTACATATCTGGTATACGGGTATAAGTTCCGCCCCGCCTTGAACGTGCCGCAGGGCTAATAGGTATCCCAACATCTTATTTACGCTCTGTGAAAATCGCTCCAACAATAAAAATGCCGCTCCTCATGAGGAGCGGCATTTTTATTTGCCAGGAATGCCATTTATATTTGGGGCTGTTATTAATACCCCCAAACGAAGCAGTTCTGACCTTCCTGATTTAAGTAGTAATACGAACTTCAATTAAGTATTTACTCTATTGGTGTATATACTGATGATACATATACTTATACT
>Ga0268298_10003580_pt1 | contig 15753 bp, 12 predicted proteins | sample WWTPWeurt_MetaG_FD_194462 | JGI IMG/M metagenome (GOLD analysis project Ga0268298, IMG submission 194462) | Activated sludge microbial communities from WWTP in Nijmegen, Gelderland, Netherland - WWTP Weurt | ecosystem: Engineered > WWTP > Aerobic digester > Activated sludge | place... | reverse complement strand
TCGCCCCCCTGGAGGAGACCACCCCGATGACGCCGATCCGATCATGTCTGGCGCTGTGCCTGCTGTGGTGCGGCAGCGCTGCGCTGCAGGCCCAGCCCGTGCCCGCCAACGAGGCCACCGAGGCCACCCGCGCTGCGCAGCGCGAGCAACTGGCGCGCATGCCGATGGCCGATACCCGCTCGTTCGACGATGCCCGGCGCGGCCTGATCGAGCCGCTGGGCGACGCGGTGATCCCGGCGCCCGGTGGGCGGCCGGCCTGGTCGCTGCGCGGCTACGAGTTCCTGTCGAAGGAGGCGGCGCCCGACACGGTGCACCCGGGCCTGTGGCGGCATGCGCGGGCCAACATGGGCAATGGCCTGTTCAAGGTGACCGACCGGCTGTACCAGCTGCGCGGCTTCGACATCTCGAACATGACGGTGATCGAGGGCGACAGCGGCCTGATCGTGATCGATCCGCTGATCACCACCGAGGTGGCCCAGGCCGCCATGGCGCTGTACTTCAAGCACCGCCCGAAGAAGCCGGTGGTGGCGGTGATCTACAGCCACAGCCACGCCGACCACTTCGGCGGCGTGCGCGGCGTGGTCGATGGCGCCGACGTGGCCGCCGGCAAGGTGAAGGTCATCGCCCCGGCGGGCTTCATGGAAGAGGCGGTGGGCGAGAACGTGATGGTGGGCCAGGCCATGACCCGGCGCGCGCTGTTCCAGTTCGGACCGCTGCTGCCGCGCGGCGAGCGCGGCCAGGTGGATGCGGGCCTGGGCAAGACCACCTCGTTTGGCACGGTGACGCTGATCGCGCCGACCCAGCTGATCGAGAAGCCGGTGGAGCGCCACCGCATCGACGGCATCGACATCACCTTCGAGCTCACGCCCGGGGCCGAGGCGCCGGCCGAGATGATCATGCATTACCCGCAGTTGCGCGTGCTCAACATGACCGAGATCGCGACGCAGAACTTCCACAACCTGCTGCCGATGCGCGGGGCCCTGGTGCGCGACGCGCTGGCGTGGTCGCGCTACCTGGGCAGCGCGCTGCAGCGCTACGCGGGCGACAGCGAGGTGATGATCGCGCAGCACAACTGGCCGGTGTGGGGCCGCGAGCGGGTGCAGGACTTCCTCGTCAAGCAGCGCGACGCCTACAAGTACCTGCACGACCAGACGGTACGTCTGATCAACCACGGCTACGTGGGCAGCGAGATCGCCGACATGATCCGCATGCCGCCCAGCCTGGAGCAGGAGTGGTCCACGCACTTCTTCTACGGCAACCTCAAGCACAACGTGAAGGCCATCTACCAGCGCTACCTGGGCTACTACGACGGCAACCCGGCCAACCTGGATGCGCTGCCGCCGGCACCTGCGGCGCGCAAGCTCATCGAGTACATGGGCGGTGCCGAGGCGGTGCTGAAGAAGGCGCGCGAGGACTACGCCCGCGGCGAATACCGCTGGGTGGCGCAGGTGGCCTCGCACCTGGTGTTTGCCGATCCGGCCAATGTGGCCGCGCGCCGCCTGAACGCCGATGCGCTGGAGCAACTGGCCTATCAGAGCGAATCGGCCACCGCGCGCAACGCCTACCTGCAGGGCGCCTCCGAGCTGCGCCATGGCGCGCCGCGACTGCCCACCATCACCACCGCCAGCGCCGACGTGGTGCGGGCCCTGCCGCTGGACATGTTCTTCGACTTCATGGCGGTGCGACTGAACGGCGACAAGGCGCTGGGCAAGCGCCTGGTGCTCGAGTGGCGATTCACCGACACCCGCCAGGACGTGGTGCTGAACCTCGACAACAGCGCGCTCACCCATGTGGTCGGCGCGCGGGCCGCCAGGCCCGACGCCACGCTGCTGCTCACCCGCGCCACGCTGGACGAGATCGCGCAGCAGAAGACCACCTTTCCGGCGGCCCTGTCCAGCGGCGCGATCAAGGTCGAGGGCGACCCGAGCAAGCTGCTGCTGCTGCTGTCGATGATCGACACCTTCCCGGGCATGTTCCCGGTGATCGAGCCGCGGCCGGCGCCCTGATCAGTCGGCGTCGCAGCGGTCGGCGGCCATGGCCAGGATGCGGCCGTCGGGGGCTTCGAGCCAGGCGCGGGCGCGCAACCGCTCGGGCCGGACGCCTTCGGGCCAGCGCAGGGCTGCCAGGTGGTCCAGCGGCGAGGACGGGCGCAGCGCGTCGATCGGCCACGGGCCGGCCACCGAGCGCACCAGCTCGCGCCGCACGGCGTTGCCTTCGCTGCCGGGGGGCAGGTGCTCCACCAGGGCCAGCCAGGCCTGTCCGGGCACCGGGGCGCCGCGCAGGATGAGCCGCACCGCCATGTAGCCGTGCCAGCCCGGCCCGGCTTGCAGTTCCAGACGAGGCATGGCCGTTCGTGCGCTCACCTTGGGTGTCAGCGATCCGCGCTCGATGCGCTCGGCGCGCTCGCGGGCGTCGGGCAGGGCGGCGGCGGCCAGCGGAGCCTCGGGCGTCGTCGGCACGATCCAGTCCAGCGTCCATCGGGGGGATGTCGCCGAAGCCACGGGGCTGACGTCCCCGGGGCCAGCGGCGGCCCAGCAGGCGGCACAGTCGGCGCGGACCAGGCGTTCGATTACCTCGGCCCGAGGGGCCGGGCAACGCACGGCCGGCGGCGCTTTGCCGGGGGCGGCCCCGGCAGTTCCGGGGCCGCAGATCACCCCGGTCAGCGCCAGGCCGCCTCCTAGAATGGCCCGATGCATTCGTCGCATGTGGATGGCCCCTTTTCGCACCGGGCGCAGGATATCGCCGGCACCGGATCGTTGCTCGACAACCTCAATCCCGAGCAACTGGCGGCGGTGACCCTGCCCGAGGGCGCGGCGCTGATCCTGGCCGGGGCCGGCTCGGGCAAGACCCGGGTGCTCACCACGCGCATCGCCTGGCTGCTGGCCACGGGGCGTGTCTCGCCCGGCGGCGTGCTGGCCGTCACCTTCACCAACAAGGCGGCCAAGGAGATGCTCACGCGGCTGTCGACGATGCTGCCGGTGTCGGTGCGCGGCATGTGGATCGGCACCTTCCACGGCCTGTGCAACCGCTTCCTGCGCGCGCACTGGAAACTGGCCTCGCTGCCGCAGGGCTTCCAGATCCTGGACTCGGCCGACCAGCTCTCGGCCGTCAAGCGCGTCATCAAGGCCATGGGGCTGGACGAGCAGCGCTTCGTGCCCAAGCAGGTGAGCTGGTTCATCGCCGCGCGCAAGGAAGAGGGCGAGCGGCCGCCCGACGTTCGCGCCGACGATCCGCAGACGCGCAAGATGGTCGAGGTCTACCAGGCCTACGAAGACCAGTGCCAGCGCGAAGGCGTGGTCGATTTCGCCGAGCTGATGCTGCGCACCTACGAGCTGATGCGCGACCATCCCACGCTGCGCGAGCACTACCAGCACCGCTTCGCGCATGTGCTGGTCGACGAGTTCCAGGACACCAACCGGCTGCAGTACCGCTGGCTGAAGATGTTCGCGCCGCCGCCGGGCCAGAGCCAACGGCAGGTGGAGCAGAGCGTGTTCGCGGTGGGCGACGATGACCAGAGCATCTACGCCTTCCGGGGCGCCCGCGTGGGCAACATGGCCGATTTCGAGCGCGAGTACCGCGTGGCCCAGGTGGTCAAGCTCGAGCGCAACTACCGCTCGTTCGGCAACATCCTCGATTCGGCCAATGCGCTGATCGCCCACAACGCCCACCGCCTGGGCAAGAACCTGCGCACCGAGGCTGGCCCCGGCGAGCCGGTGCGGGTGCACGAGGCCACCAGCGACTACGGCGAGGCGCAGTGGCTGCTCGAGGAGATCCAGCAGCTGCACCGCGGCGGGCTGGCGCGCAGCGAGATCGCGCTGCTTTACCGCAGCAACGCGCAAAGTCGGGTGCTCGAGAGTGCCTTGTTCAATGCCGGCATCCCCTACCGCGTGTACGGCGGCCTGCGCTTCTTCGAGCGCGCCGAGGTCAAGCATGCGCTGGCCTACCTTCGGCTGATCGAGAACCCGAACGACGACACCTCGTTCCTGCGGGTGGTGAACTTTCCGGCGCGCGGCATCGGTGCCCGGTCGATCGAACAGTTGCAGGATGCGGCGCGCGCCAGCGGGCGCAGCCTGTTCCAGAGCGTGGGCTCGGTGCCGGGCAAGGCGGGCACCAACCTCACCGCTTTCGCGGCGCTGATCACCGGCCTGGCGGCCGGCACCAAGGGCCTGACGCTGCGCGAGATCATCGAGCAGGTGCTGGCCAGCTCGGGCCTGGTGGACTTCTACCGCACCGAGAAGGAAGGCGCCGAGCGCATCGAGAACCTCGACGAGCTGGTCAACGCCGCCGAGGCTTTCGTCACGCAGGAAGGCTTCGGCAAGGACGCGGTGGCGCTGCCGGTGGACGAGATCCGCCCCGGCGCGATCGCCGGTGCGCCAGCGGGCGCGGCCTCGCCGGCCGACCTGGCGCCCGATGCCGAGACCGGCGAGATCGTCTCGCCGCTGGCCGCCTTCCTCACCCACGCGGCGCTGGAGGCCGGCGACAACCAGGCCCAGGCCGGGCAGGACGCGGTGCAGCTGATGACGGTGCACTCGGCCAAGGGGCTGGAGTTCGATGCGGTGTTCATCACCGGGCTCGAGGAAGGCCTGTTCCCGCACGAGAACGCGATGTCCGACGCCGACGGGCTCGAGGAAGAGCGGCGCCTGATGTACGTGGCCATCACCCGCGCGCGGCAGCGGCTGTACCTGAGCTTCAGCCAGACGCGCATGTTGCATGGCCAGACGAGGTACCACGTCAAGAGCCGCTTCCTCGACGAGCTGCCCGAGGGCGCGTTGAAGTGGCTCACGCCGCGCAACCAGGGCTTCGGCTCGGGCTTTGCGCGTGAGTACCAGGCGGCCTGGTCGCGCGGCAGCGGGCTGGGCTCGGTGGTGGGCGTGGGGCGGGTGAACCCACCGGCCCATCCGAGCCCCTCGCGCGAGTGGGACGACGCCCACGGCCAGGGTGCGGGCCAGCGGCAGGGTCGCGTGCCCGCCGATGCGGCGTATTCGGGCGCCCCGTCGTCCAGCCTGCCGCCGGCGCTGCGGTCGAAGGCCACCGCCGGCCATGGCTTCCGGGTGGGGCAGTCGGTGTTCCACAACAAGTTCGGCGAGGGCGTGGTGCTCACGCTCGAGGGCTCGGGCCCCGATGCCCGGGCGCAGGTCAACTTCGGCCGACACGGCCCGAAGTGGCTGGCGCTGGCGATCGCCAAGCTCACACCGGTGGAGTGAAGGCCCGGCTGGCCTCGGGGGGTGGGCCCGTGGCGTGACCGGCCGCCGGCAATGGCGGGGGCGATTCAGGGGGCCGGCGACGGACCGGGCGTCGGCCCGTGCCCCTGGTCGTCATCGGCAAAGCTGTCGGCGAACACCGGCCACAGCGAGGCATAGAACGCTGCCGTCATGATCAGGCCCAGCGGCATCGTCATGAGGCCCACGATCTGCCGCTGGCCGACCAGCACCGCGACCAGCGTCACCACCAGGCCCACGGTGGCGGCCACGCCGATCCAGCCCAGCGCATAGACCGCGAATGCGCCCCGGTTCCTCCATACCGCCACCGTGCTGGAGAACAGTGCCTGTGCCGCCCCCTGGCCTCCCCAGTGCACCAGCGCCGGCGCGTGCCAGAACAGCACCGACAACAACGTGATCAGCCCCACCCTCAGCGCCATCACCGGCCCGAGGCTCGGATCCGAGGCGAGGCGGACCAGGTCTTCCGGCTTGGTGTCGGGCGTCATCGCCGCCACCTGCAGCCGCTGGAAGGCGCCGGCATCGAGCTGGTCGGCCAGCACCAGCACCGCCACCGAGCAGGCCCCATAGACGGCGCACAACCACAGCAGTGAACGCCGGCGCACGGCCGAGGGGCCGCGCAGGCCTTCGAAGAGCTGGAGCGCGTGCACCGCCTGGTCTTGCTGGACGGCCCTCGCGGCGATCATGGCCCCCAGGGTCAGCAGCGGCGAGGCCGCCAGCCCCAGGAAGCCGCCGACCACCGGCACCAGCATCATCACCAGCATCACCCCGAACAGGAAGAACAGGAACAGCCCGATGAAGCCCATCGGCCGCCGCGACCACAGGGCAAATCCCCGACGCACCCAGGCCGTGCCCTGGGCTGCTGGAACGGTTCGAAGTCTCAGTGCCATGGCGGTTGGGTCAGTCGACGGTGGACGGCACCGCGCCCTGCGGATGCCAGGGCAGCGCGATGCGCTCGCGCAGCACCCGCTCGAAGTGCGCCGGGTCCTTCGGCTGCAGCAGATCGGCCTCGCGGGGCAGGTGCCAGTCGCCCAGCCGTGACAGCCAGAAGCGCAGCGCCGAGGCGCGCAGCAACGCCGGCATCAAGCGCACTTCGGCCGGCTGCAGTGCCCGCAGGCCCTGGTAGGCGCGCACCAAGGCGTCTGCCCGATCCGCCTCCAGGCGGCCGGTGTCCAGGTCGATGCACCAGTCGTTCAGTGCCACGGCCAGGTCGTAGGCCAACGGCTCGGTGCCGGCGAAATAGAAGTCCAGGCACCCGGTGAGCTTCTCGTGCCCCGGCAGGCCGTCGAACAGCACGTTGTCACGAAAGCAGTCGGCATGCACCGCCCCTTTGGGCAGCGCCTGGTATGCGGCGGACGCGGCCACCTGCTGCTGGAAGGCCAGCTCGGTATCGAGCAGCGCGCGTTGGCCGGCGCTCAGGTAAGGCGACAGGCGCGGCGTCATGTCCTGCCACCAGGCCAGGCCGCGCTGGTTGGCCTGCACCGGGGCATAGTCGGCCACCGCGAGATGCATGCGGGCCAGCAACTGGCCCATCTGGCTGCAGTGGTGCAGATCTGGGGCGTCCAGGTGCTGGCCGGGCAGCGCATTGACCAGGGCGGCCGGCTTGCCGGCCATCGGGTGCACCAGCGAGCCCTGCGCGTCGGCCAGCGGCTCGGGCACGGGCAGCCCGCGCCGGGCCAGATGCTGCATCAGGCCGAGGTAGAACGGCAACTGCTCGGCCGCGAGCCGCTCGAACACCGTCAGCACCCAGCGCCCGCGATCGGTGTCGATGAAGTAGTTGGTGTTCTCGATGCCGGCGCCGATGCCTTGCATCGACCGCAGCTCACCGGCGCCCAGGCGTCGGGTCAGTTGCCTGGCGTCGTCGATGTCGACCGGGGTGAAGACCGCCATGCCGCTTGCTCACACCTGCCCGCGGCCGGGGCAGCGGGAGCGTGCCGGTGCGTGGCCGGCGGCGGTGAGCCGGCGCCGGCAGGATCCTGGGGTGCGAAGGCGGGTGGTCTTCAGGCAATCGGGCATGCCGGCGATTTTACGGAGCGCGTCCGGCGCGCCGTGATCGCCACCAGCCCGAGCACCCACAGCCAGGCGGCCGCTGGCTCCGGCACGGCGGTCACGGCCAGCAGCCAGTCGCGATTGGCCTGGGTGACCAACTCGGTGTCGCCGGCGAACTCGCCGAAGCTCGAATTGAGGTGGCCATCCACATCTGCCAGGCCCAGGTCATCGCGCCCGATGAACGAGTGCACGCCCACCAGCCGCAGGCTGCCGGCAACGTCGATGAAGCTCGCTCCGCCCGAATCGCCGCTGGCCAGGCTGGCCTCGGCAGTGCCGTGCCCCAGCCCGCCGAACAGACTGTTGGCGGATGCGCCGCTGTCGAAGTCGAACACAGCGCTCTGACCGCCGACCAGGCGGGTGTCGTAGGTGTTGCGGCCCCAGTGCAGCGTGCCGCCCGAGCCGGCGACAGCGCCAGTGGTGCCCAGGCCCGTCTGTCCATAGCCGGTCACCAGCACGTCCAGACCGATCGGGTCGGATCCGCTGTACAGCGCATAGCCGGCCACCTGGGTGACCGCTTGGTCCAGGCGGATCAGCGCCAGGTCGTTGTTGTGGCCCAGGCCGGACCCGTCGGCGCCGATGCCGGTCCAGGTCGGGAAGACATGCACCTGGCTGGGCTGGCTGAACAGGGCCGTGACCGTTCCGCCCAGGAACGAGACCTGCCCACCGCTGGATACGGCGCAGTGCGCCGCGGTCAGCACCCAGGCGCCGCCATCCAGCAGGCTGGCGCTGCAGGTGCCGCCGCCGCTGAACTGCACCTGCCCCACGCCCGCCAGGCGCGAATCGGCACTGCCCAGCCAGCCGGCCGGGTCGGTGCTCGACACGATGGCCTGTGCCGGGCCCGGCAGCCACGCACCCACCACGCCGCCCAGCAGCGCCGCCAGGCGCAGGTATCGTTTGAACCGCATCGCTGAAGGATAGGGCGTCGCCGCCCTGCCGAGGAGGGGCGGATCGGCGCATTCGTGGCATCGCGCACGGCCTCCCCCGCAAACAGGCGGGGCCGCACAATGCGCGACATGACTGCACCCACCCCGCCCGCGCCCACGCTGCTGCTCGTCGACGGTTCGAGCTACCTGTACCGCGCCTACCACGCCATGCCCGATCTGCGCTCGCCCGACGGCTTTCCGACCGGCGCGATCCACGGTTTCATCGCGATGATGAAGCGCCTGCGCGACCAGGTGATGGGCTCGGGCCCGGGTGGGCATGCGGCCTGCGTTTTCGATGCCTCGGGCCCCACCTTCCGCGACGCCTGGTACCCCGAGTACAAGGCGCACCGTGCCCCGATGCCCGACGACCTGCGCACCCAGATCGCGCCGATCCACGAGGTGGTGCGGCTGCTGGGCTGGCCGGTGCTCGAGGTGCCCGGCATCGAGGCCGACGACACCATCGGCACGCTGGCTCGGGTGGGAGCGGCCGGCGGGCACCGGGTGATCATCTCGACCGGCGACAAGGACCTGGCGCAACTCGTCAACGAGCAGGTCACGCTGATCAACACCATGAGCAACGAGCGCCTGGACATCGCGGGCGTGACCGCGAAGTTCGGCGTGCCGCCCGAGCGCATCATCGACTACCTGACGCTGATCGGCGATGCGGTGGACAACGTGCCCGGCGTCGACAAGGTCGGGCCCAAGACGGCCGCCAAGTGGATCGCCGAGCACGGTTCGCTCGACGGCGTCGTGGCCGCCGCCGCCCAGATCAAAGGCGTGGCCGGCGAGAACCTGCGCCGGGCGCTGGATTGGCTGCCGCTGGGCCGGCGCCTGATCACGGTGGTCACCGATTGCGATCTCTCGCCTCACCTCGAAGGCTGGCCGTCGATCGAGCGCCTGGGTCTGAAGCCGGTGGACCGCGAAGGGCTGCTCGAGTTCTACCGCCGCTATGGCTTCGGCGCGTTGCGGCGCGAGCTGGAGTCCGACCTGGGCGTGGCCGAGGCTCGGCCGACGGCCACCGTGGCGCGCGTGGGGGCCGAGGCTGCCGGTGCGGCCGCCTCGGGTGATGCGCCGGAAGCCGCAGCGGGCGCCCCTGCTGCCGGCTCCACGGCCGAGGGAGGCGGGCCGGGCGTGCCCGGTGCCGGTGCCCAGGCAGCGGCGTTCGCCACGGCCCAGGTCGCCCGGCAGCAGCCGCTCGCTCGCCACTACGAGACGGTGCTCACGCGCGACCGCCTCGATCACTGGATCGGTCGCTTGCTGGCCTGCGAACTGAGCGGGCTGGACACCGAGACCGACTCGCTCGACCCGATGCGGGCCTGCATCGTCGGCATCTCGTTCGCGGTGGTGCCGGGCGAGGCGGCCTACGTGCCGCTGCGGCACGACTACCCCGGCGCGCCCGACCAACTGCCGCTGAACGAGGTGCTCGACGCGTTGCGGCCTTGGCTCGAGGATGCCAGGGCGGGCAAGGTGGGGCAGAACACCAAGTACGACACCCATGTGCTGGCCAACCATGGCATCGCCGTGCGCGGCTGGCGCCACGACACGCTGCTGGAAAGCTATGTCGCCGAGGCGCACCTCGCGCACGGCCTCGAGCGCCTGGCCGAGCGCCACCTGGGCCGCAAGGGCCTGAGCTACGAAGACCTGTGCGGCAAGGGCGCCAGCCAGATCCCGTTCTCGCAGGTCGACGTGGAACGTGCCACCGAGTACAGCGGCGAGGACAGCGAGATGACGCTGCAGGTGCATCAGGTGCTGCACCCGCAGATCGAGGCCGATGCCGGGCTGCTGCGTGTCTACCGTGACATCGAGATGCCGGTGTCGGCGCTGCTGGCGCGCATCGAGCGCCACGGGGTGCTGATCGACCCTGCGCTGCTGGCCACGCAGAGCCGTGAGCTGGCCGAGCGCATGGTGCAACTCGAGCAGAAGGCCTACGAGATCGCCGGCCAGCCGTTCAACCTGGGCAGCCCGAAGCAGATCGGCGAGATGCTGTTCGGCCGGCTGGGCCTGCCGGTGAAGAAGAAGACCGCCTCCGGCGCGCCCAGCACCGACGAAGAGGTGCTGCAGGAACTGGCGGCCGACTTCCCGCTGCCGGCGGCCATCCTCGAGCACCGCAGCCTGGCCAAGCTGAAGGGCACCTACACCGACAAGCTGCCGCTGATGGTCAACCCGGCCACCGGCCGCGTGCACACCAACTACGCGCAGGCGGTGGCGGTGACCGGGCGGCTGTCGAGCAACGACCCCAACCTGCAGAACATCCCCATCCGCACGCCCGAGGGCCGGCGCGTGCGCGAGGCCTTCATCGCGCCGCCGGGGCACCAGATCGTCTCGGCCGACTACTCGCAGATCGAGCTGCGCATCATGGCCCACATCAGCGGCGACCCGGGCCTGACCAAGGCCTTCGCCGAGGGCATGGACGTGCACCGCGCCACCGCGGCCGAGGTGTTCAACCTGTCACCCGAGGCGGTGACCAGCGAGCAGCGGCGCTACGCCAAGACCATCAATTTCGGCCTGATCTACGGCATGGGGGCGTTCGGCCTGGCACAGTCGCTGGGCATCGAGCAGAAGGCGGCGCGCGACTACATCGATCGTTACTTCGCGCGCTTCGCCGGCGTCAAGCGCTACATGGACGAGACCAAGCGCCAGGCCGCCGAGCGCGGCTATGTCGAGACGCTGTTCGGCCGCCGCATCGAGCTGCCCGACATCCGCGGCGGCAATGGGCCGCGCCGCTCGGGCGCCGAGCGCCAGGCGATCAACGCGCCGATGCAGGGCACCGCCGCCGACCTGATCAAGCTGGCCATGCTGGCGGTGCAGCAGGCGCTGGACGACCAGGGCCGCCGCACGACGATGGTGATGCAGGTGCACGATGAACTGGTGTTCGAGGTGCCCGACGACGAGATCGAGTGGGCGCGCCACGAGATCCCGCGGCTGATGGCCGGTGTGGCGCAACTGAGCGTGCCCCTTCTGGCCGAGGTGGGCGTGGGGCCGAACTGGGAGCAGGCGCAATGAGTGCCGCGTCCTGCGGCTGGCCGTCGCCGCAGACGCCTGTTCGAGGGACCTTCGAACACGGGGTGGGGCTGAACTGGTAACTGGTTGTGACGATACCATTCAAAAGGTAACGTCGCCAGGTGGTTCCCAACGCCGCTCTTCGCAATGCAGGCCGCGGGATGGCGATGTGATGAACCTGCCGTCAGCGTAGTCCCATGTCGCCACATGACCCGAAATCGACCCCTCGCAAGGCCGGTGTGTCGCCGGATCTGTCCAACGCCTGGGGCGACCCCCGTCACAGAGGGGCCGACCGCCAGGGCCGCTGGCCGCAGTGGCTGGTGGGCCGGGGCATGCGGTGGTCGTGGGCGGCCGCCGCGCTGATCTGGGTGGCGCTGGCGTGGCTCGCGGCGAACTGAGTTACAACGGCAGGTACGACTTCTTGTCGCGGTAGTGCAGGTAGCCGATGCTGGCGCCCGTGCGCAGCCCCACTCCCAGGCGGATCGGCGCCAGCGTGATGCCGTTGACGTGCTGGTAGTTGACGCCAACGCCACCCACCCAGTACAGGCTGCCATCCACGCCCGGGAAGCGCTGGTAGATCGACTTCACATTGGGCAGGTGGTAGACCAGCGTGAACACCTTGGCCGCGTTGGCGCCCGCATCGATGCCGATCGAGGGGCCGGCCCAGTACACCTTGGCGCTGCCGCCGCTCTTGAGGGTGAGCCGGCCTTCGCCGTAGCGAACGCCGACGGTCAGCGCGGCCGAGGCCTCCTCGCCGGTGATGTAGCCATTCGGCCGGCCCTGGTCCTTGAAGGCCTTTTCGATCACCTTGGCCAGGCCTTCGGTTCCCTTGCCGAAGAAGGCCGCGGCCCGGGTGAGCATCTCGTCTTCGCCGTAAGTCTTGGCCTCGTCCTCGGCCCAGCTGCTGCCGGCCAGACCGAGCGCTGCGAGGCCGGCCAGGGTGTGGCGGCGCCCTGGGTTGCAGGGATCGTGGATCGACATGGTGGCTCCTTCGGCGACAGCGGGGACGCGGGAGCCGCAGCTTAACGCCGCCGAAGCGTCACGGCATGCATCCGTGGAAAGGGCCTGTGAACGGCGCGGCCGCGCTGATGCACGGTCAGGACGGCAACTCGAGCCGCAGGGCCGGATGGCGCGACCAGGCCTGGGCCTCCTCGCGCAGCAGGTGCAGCGTGCGCGGATGGGCGGCCCCCCATTTTGTGGAATAGGACAGCCGCGCCGTGCGCCCGTCGCGACGCAGCGCCAGGCGATGGGGATCGATGTCGCCGCGCGAGTGGCACTTGATCACCGCCAGCCGCAGCGCCAGCACCTGCCAGGCCATCTCTGTCTGCGCCAGCGCGTCGTCGACCTTGCGCAGCCCTCCGCGCTGGGCCAGGATCAGGTCGCCCAGTCGGCGCTGCTGGCTCTGCGAGAACCCGGGCGCGTCCACGTGGGCCATCAGGTAGGCGCCGTGGCGGTGGTGGTCGTGGTGCGACACCATCAGGCCCATCTCGTGCAGGTCGGCCGCCCATCCCAGTTCGCGGCTGGCTTCGCCCTCGGCCTGCGGCAGGGCCGAGCGCAGCAGCGCCGTGGCCATCTCGCGCACCCGGCCGGCCTGCTCGACATCGATGTCGAAGCGCACCTGCAGCTCGCGCACGGTCAGGTCGCGCATGTCGGCTCCGCGCTGGCCACGCGGCCCGCGAAGTGCGCCGTGCCGCTCATGCAGGTCGAAGATCACGCCCTGGCGCAGGGCGCCCTTGGCGGGCTTGAGTTCGCGGATGCCGAAGTGGGTGAGCAGCGTGTACAGCAGCGCCAGGCCGCCACCGATGATGGGCTTGCGGTCCTCGCGCAGGCTGGGCAGGTTCAATCGTGACGACTCGCCGGCGGCCAGGCATTGCTCGATGCACCAGCGCAGCGCTTCTGGCGTGATGCGGCCGTCGGTGACGCCGGCGGCGGCCAGCACCTGCGACACCGCGCCTGCGGTGCCCGAGGAGCCCAGCGCCTCGCGCCAGTACACCGGCGCAAAGAGCTGCAGCGCCTCCTCGAGCTCGGCCCCCGCGGCGATCTGCGCCTGGCGGAAGGCCTCGGCGGTGAAGCGACCATCGGCAAACCAGCGCATCGACAGGCTCACGCTGCCGACCTTGAACGACTCTGCGGTCACCGGCACCCGGTCGTGGCCCAGGATCATCTCGGTGGAGCGCCCGCCGATGTCGATCACCAGGCGAGGCGTGGTCGACGGCTGCAGGTGTGCCACGCCGGCGTAGATCAGGCGTGCCTCTTCGCGACCGGAGATCACCTCGATCGGAAAGCCCAGCGCCGCCTCGGCACGGCGCAGGAAGTCGTCGCGGTTGCGGGCTTCGCGCAGCGTCTGCGTGGCCACCGCGCGCACCTGCTCGGGCGCGAAGCCCGCCAGGTGCTTCGCAAACCGGGCCAGGCACTCCAGACCGCGCTGCATCGCTGCCTCGGTCAGGCAGCTCTGGTCGTCCAGCCCGGCGCCCAGGCGCACCGTGTCCTTCTCGTACAGCACCCGCTTGTAGCGCCCATGCAGCAACTGCCCGATCTCGACACGGAAGCTGTTGGAGCCCATGTCGATGGCGGCCAGTGGCGCGGTGGGGGCGGGAAGGCGGGTTCGCATGGGCCGCGATCGTAACCGTTGCCATGCGTTGGTTTCGGCGTTCGCCGGCGCCGTTGCCCACCAGTCCCTAGAATCCGGGCCTTTCCTGGCCCAGGCGATGGAGCACAGCCTTGATTCGCGATGAGATCGACAGCCTGCTCCCGGCAAGCGCGCTGAGCCGGCGTGGCTTCGTGGGCGCCGCGGTGGGTTCCGGCTTTGCAGCGGCCGCGTTGCCGATCTCGGCGCAGACCGTCGTCAAGACCGATGCGCGGGGCCTGGACGCCGGCGAGGTGATGATCCCGGTGGGCGACTTCAAGATGCCGGCCTACCGCGCGGCGCCGGCCGGCAAGGCCGGGGCACCGGTGGTGCTGGTGATCAGCGAGATCTTCGGCGTGCATGAGTACATCGCCGATGTGGCCAGGCGCCTGGCCCGGTTGGGCTACTTCGCGATCGCGCCCGAGTTGTTCGTTCGCCAGGGCGAGGTGGGTGAGTACGGCGAGATCGCCAAGCTGATGTCGGAGGTGATCGCCAAGGTGCCCGATGCGCAGGTGATGGGCGACCTGGACGCCGCCGTGGCCTGGGCCCGGGGGCAGGGTGCCGGTGCGTCGAAGCTCGGCATCACCGGCTTCTGCTGGGGCGGGCGCATCACCTGGCTGTATGCCGCGCACAACCCGGCGGTGAAGGCCGGGGTGGCCTGGTACGGGCGGCTGACCGGGGCCGCCAGCGCGCTCAACCCGTCTCACCCGATGGACGTGGCCGGTCGGCTGCATGGCCCGGTGCTGGGCCTGTATGGCGGCCAGGATGCCGGCATTCCGCTGGCCGGCGTCGAGGCGATGAAGGCCGCGTTGGCGACGGGCGGGGCCGCATCGAAGGCCTCGTCGATCGTGGTCTACCCCGATGCCCCGCACGCTTTCCATGCCGACTACCGTGCCAGCTACCGAAAGGATGCGGCCGACGACGGATGGATGCGCTGCGCAGCCTGGATGAAGGCGCATGGCATTGCCTGAGCCCATCACATTGACGGCGTGCCTGGCGGGGCTTGGATGCCGGGGCCATCGCCGTGCATCACCCGCTGGGCGGATGGGGGCGAGGCCATGATCCTGACGTCGATCCTGCTGGCCACGGCCGCGGGGGGCCTGCTGTCGGTACTGGCGGCGGCGCTGATCACGGTGCAGGTGCTGGGTCGGCTGGTCAGGCACCTGGTCAGCCTGTCGGTGGGCATCCTGCTGGGCACTGCGATGCTGCTGGTGCTGCCCGAGGCCTTCGAGAGCAAGGTCGAGCCGCACGCGCTCTTCGCCACGCTGCTGGGCGGCCTGCTGTTCTTCTTCCTGCTCGAGAAGGCCGAGTTGTACCGGCATGGCCACCACCACGAAGGCGATGGGCATGAGCACCACCACCACTTCGACGCCGAGCAGGCCGGTCGGGGCGGCTGGAGCGTGCTGGTGGGCGACAGCATCCACAACTTCTGCGACGGCGTGATCATTGCCGCGGCCTTCCTGACCGACGCGCACCTGGGCTGGATCACCGCGATGGCCATCATCGCGCACGAGATTCCGCAGGAGGTGGGTGACTACATCGTGCTGCTCAATGCCGGGTTCTCCCGGCGCAAGGCACTGGCCTACAACGCCATCTCGGGGATGGCCGCCGTGGCGGGTGGGTTGCTCGGCTATTGGTTGGTGGGCGGCTTGTCGGGCTTGTTCCCGTACCTGCTGGTGGCCGCCAGCAGCAGCTTCATCTATGTGGCCGTGGCCGACCTGCTGCCCCAGCTGCAGCGCCGGCTGCCGTGGCGCGACACGCTGGCCCAGGTGTGCTTGATCGTCGCCGGCCTGGCCGTGGTGCTGCTGGTGCGGGGCGCCCAGCACAGCCATTGAGTACCCCCAGGGCCGGGCTGCGCCCTGCACGCCCTCCGTGGGGGAGTCAAGAAACCTCGGGAGCGGCCCTTCGGTTTCTCGAATGCGCCCGCCGCGGCGGGCGC
>Ga0268298_10003579_pt1 | contig 15754 bp, 11 predicted proteins | sample WWTPWeurt_MetaG_FD_194462 | JGI IMG/M metagenome (GOLD analysis project Ga0268298, IMG submission 194462) | Activated sludge microbial communities from WWTP in Nijmegen, Gelderland, Netherland - WWTP Weurt | ecosystem: Engineered > WWTP > Aerobic digester > Activated sludge | place... | reverse complement strand
GATCGATGGAGATTGAAAACCTGGTTGGCACTGCCCGCCCGGCCGCCGTGGCGGACATGCAGCAGCATGATTTTGCTGGCAATTCTAGCAGTCTGCCGGCAATTTCGCGGTGCGCCAGAAGCACAAAGGCCGCCCGAGGGCGGCCCGGCATCCTGGCGTGAAAAGTGTCAGCCGGCGCTGGGGCGCGTCAGCGCCGCGCTCTCGACCCAGCGCTTGATGCGATTCGCATCGCCGATGCGGGTCATCTTGCCCCAGGAATCAAGCAGCACGATGATGGTCGGCTTGTTGTTGAGCCAGGCCTGCATCACCAGGCACTTGCCGGCTTCGTTGATGTAGCCGGTCTTGGACAGGCCGATCTCCCAGGTCGGGCTCTTGACCAGGGTGTTGGTGTTGCGGAACTGCTGGGTGCGGCCGGCGATACTGAATTCACCTTCGGAGGTGGTCGAGAATTCGCGAATCAGCGGATACTGGTGCGCGGCGTCGACCATCTTTGCCAGGTCGCGCGGGCTGGACACGTTGGCCGCGGTGAGGCCGGTCGGATCCTGAAAACGGGTGTCGGCGAGGCCGAGGGCATGGGCCTTCTGGTTCATCGCGGCGACGAACGCGTCGCGGCCTCCAGGGTAGTGGCGCGACAGGGCCGAAGCGGCGCGGTTTTCGGAAGACATTAGGGCCAGGCGCAGCATTTCCTCACGCTCGAGCAGCGTGCCGACTTTCAGTCTCGAACGCGTGCCCTTGACCATGTCGACGTCGTCTTCGCCGATGGCCAGGGTTTCCTTGAGGTCGGGCTTGGCATCCAGCACCACCATCGCCGTCATCAGCTTGGTGATGGACGCGATCGGCAATACGGCGTTGGGATTCTTTTCGAACAGGATGGCGCCGGTGGTCTGGTCCTGCACCAGCACGGCGGAAGACTGCAAGGCAAGGTGCCGGGCATCGTCGAGCGAGGCCCCGGCTTGACCGGATCGGGCATGCATGGACTTGCGCGCCTTGATCTGACTGGTAACCCGAGGCGCCTTCTTTTTCGTGGCAACCACCTTCTTCTTGGTGGCGGCCTCGACGTCCGTCGGCGTCACGCCCGTGCCGACCAGTGCGGCCGCCAACAACATCAACAAGGATTTCTTCATGGAGAGGCCCCCTCCTGCAATCCGGCGATTCTAGCAGAGGATATCCCCTCCGCAATAAGCTGTATCGGCAGGAATCGTTAGAAATAAAGGGCTTGAGGTCTGTAGCTCAACAACATTGTCAACATGGTTCGAGGAAGCGGCTCACTTCGTCCCGCCGCGCCATGGTGTCGGCGTAGCCGAGTTCGATCAGAGCCGTGGTGTAGGGCCGCTCGAACAGCAGATAGCTGGTCAGAGCCCCGCCGTTGCGATTCATGGCACCGATGCCGCGCAACAGGGCGCGCAAGGCCCAGGGCAGGGCGTGTGCGTGACGTGCCGCAAGATGGTCGAGGCGCTGCGAGGGCGCGATGGCCAGCACCTCGATCGGTCGCAGGCTCATGCCCTTTTCGCGCCGAACTTCTTCGGGAATCAGCGACAGGGTATGGTTGATGCGGTTCATGCGTTCCAGATCGACCGACATGCTGTCGAGAAAGATGCTGGACAGCGCGTGGCCGGCGATCTGCGCCAGCGAGGGGTAGACCTCTGCACGTGGCCGGGCATTCTCGTCGGCCAAGCGGCCGGCCCCGATCACCATTATCTTGTCCGCACCGAGGTGGATGGCCGGCGAAACGGGCGCGACCTGCCGCATCGAGCCGTCGCCGAACCACTCGCGGTTCAGATGTACCGCAGGAAAGATAAAGGGAATGGCGCTCGAGGCCATCAGGTGATCGAGGGTAAGCGCCGCTGGTGCGCCGACCCTCTGGCTGCGCCGCCAGGTTTCGAGACTCTCGTGCCCCTGGAAGAAGCTGACGCTCTGCCCGGACGAATAGCCCGAGCAGGTGATGCTGACCGAATGCAGGGCACCGCTTTCTATGGCGCTTGTGATGCGACCGAAGTCGAGGCTTTCGCCGAGCAGACGCCGCAGCGGCGAATTGTCGAGCAGCGAGCGCGGTGCACGGTGGGTCAGCCAGCCGATGGCGAGGGTCGACAGCCAGCGCGCGCCGGCCACGCCGATGCCGGCCGGGTCGGCGCGATAAACCTGGTGGGCGCTGAAGTTTTCCCAGACCGTGAGCAGGTTGTCCACGCCGGCGCCGAAGTCCTCGGCCCAGACCGCCATCGACGCGGCATTGATCGCGCCGGCCGAGGTGCCGCACAGAATCGGAAACGGATTCCGGCTCGGCTCCGGCAGCAACTCGCGGATCGCCTTCAGCACACCAACCTGGTAGCCGGCGCGGGCACCGCCACCGGTCAGGATCAGGGCGGTGCGCGGCGCGGTCATGGAAAATCAGCCGCCGCTTCTGGCCTGCTGCTGCGCCTCGACGGAGAGCAAGGCGGTGACGTTGACAATGCGCCGGACGGTCGCGGTGGGCGTCAGGATATGCACCGGTCGCGCCGCACCGAGCAGCATCGGCCCGACGGTGAGGCCGTCGCCCGCCGAGGTCTTGATCAGGTTGAAGGCGATGTTGGCCGCATCCAGCGTCGGCATGATCAGCAGGTTGGCCTGCCCCTTCAGTGTCGAATCCGGGAACACCTGGCGCCGGATGTCTTCCGACAGCGCGGCGTCGCCGTGCATCTCGCCATCGACCTCGAGCTGCGGGGCGAGCTCGCGCAGGATGCCCAGTGCGCGTCGCATCTTGATCGCCGTCGGCGTGTCCTCGGTGCCGAAACTCGAATGCGACAGCAGCGCCACCCTGGGTACCAGGCCGAAACGGGCAACTTCGTCGGCAGCCAGCAGGGTCATCTCGGCGAGCTGCTCGGCCGTCGGGTCGTAATTGACATAGGTGTCGCCGATGAACAGCGTGCGGCGCGGCAGGACCAGCATGTTCATGGCGTAGAAATTCTCGATGCCGGGCTTGAGTCCGATCACCGTCTCGATGTAGCGCAGGTGCAGCGAGTGCTTGCCGAAGGTGCCGCACAGCATCGCATCGGCGTAGTTGTGGCGCACCAGCATGGCGCCGATCAGGGTGGTACGACGCCGCATCTCGCGCTTGGCGTACTCGACGCCGACACCCTTGCGCGACATCAGTCCGTAGTAGTCCTGCCAGAGTTCCTTGTAGCGCGGATCGGAATCCGGGCTGACCAGTTCGAAATGCTCGCCGGCGCGAATCCGGAGACCGTGGCGGGCGATGCTCTTTTCCACCACCTCGGGGCGGCCGATCAGGATCGGCCTCGCCAGTCCTTCGTCGCACACCGTTTGCGCCGCGCGCAGCACGCGCTCGTCCTCGCCTTCGCAGAAAACCACCCGCGCCGGCTTTTTCTTCGCCGCCGAAAACACCGGTCGCATCAGGAGGCCGGTGGAATAGACGAAATCGTTCAATTGCTGAGCATAGCCGTCCATGTCGGCGATCGGCCGCGTGGCGACGCCGGAATCCATCGCCGCCTGCGCCACCGCCGGCGCGACCTTGATGATCAGGCGCGGATCGAAGGGCTTGGGTATCAGGTACTCGGGGCCGAAGGACAATTCCTCCGTGCCGTAGGCAGCGGTCACCACCTCGGATTGTTCGGCATGGGCCAGTTCGGCGATGGCCCGCACGGCGGCGACCTTCATCGCCTCGTTGATGGTCGTCGCGCCGACGTCCAGCGCGCCGCGGAACATGAAGGGAAAGCACAGCACGTTGTTGACCTGGTTCGGATAGTCCGAACGGCCGGTGCCGAGAATGGCGTCGGGACGCACGGCCTTGGCGTCTTCCGGGCGGATCTCCGGATCGGGATTGGCCATGGCCAGGATCAGCGGATCGCGCGCCATGGTCTTGACCATTTCCGGCTTCAGCACGCCCGCGGTCGACAGTCCGAGGAAAATGTCGGCGCCGACGGTGACATCACCCAGCGTGCGCGCCTCGGTCGCCTGCGCATAACGCGCCTTGGAGGGATCGAGGCCCTCCCGACCGCTGTGGATCACCCCCTTGCTGTCCACTGCGTACACGTTCTTCGGATCGAGGCCGAGGCTCACCAGCAGGTCGAGGCAGGCAATCGCCGCCGCGCCGGCGCCGGAGCAGACCAGCTTGACCTTGGCGATATCCTTGCCGACCACCCGCATGCCGTTCAGCACCGCGGCGCTGGCGATGATGGCCGTGCCGTGCTGGTCGTCGTGGAACACCGGTATCTTCATCCGTTCGCGCAGCTTGGCCTCGACATAGAAGCACTCCGGCGCCTTGATGTCTTCCAGGTTGATGCCGCCGAAGGTGGGTTCCAGGGAAGCGATGATGTCGACCAGCTTGTCGGGGTCGTTCTCCGCCACCTCGATGTCGAACACGTCGATGCCGGCGAATTTCTTGAACAGCACGCCCTTGCCTTCCATCACCGGCTTGCCGGCCAGCGGCCCGATGTTGCCCAGGCCGAGTACCGCGGTACCGTTGGTGATGACTGCCACCAGGTTGGCGCGCGAGGTATACAGCGCGGCCGTCGAGGGATCGCGCACGATTTCGTCGCAGGCTGCCGCGACGCCCGGCGAGTAGGCCAGCGACAGGTCGGCCTGGTTGGTCAATGCCTTGGTCGGGGTGACGGCGATCTTGCCGGGTTTGGGGTTGCGGTGATACTCCAGCGCCGCGGCGCGGATGCGTTCGTCCATTAAACCTTCTCCTTTTTGCTTTAGACCTGATTGTATCGTCCCGACCCCGGTCCCGGCTTTCCCGCATAGTCAGGGTTTTCCAGTGCAGTTCCGCTTGAGCCCGAGCCCCGGCGGGTCGGCGGATAGCGCAAGGATTGCGCCCGCCTCTCGATGGCCGCGGTTGATTGTGGGATAATCTCGGTTTATGTCAGCGCCGCAGCCTGGGTTGCACCAGTCCTCGCTGCCGACCGCCGGACGCCGTACCGATCCCTTCATCCGATCATCGGCCGACCGGCCCGAATTCAAAATCAACGTGGAGAATTAACCCCATGAGCCAGTCGCAGCAGCACACCCCCCCTTCCTATGTCAAACATGCCCGCCTCGCTGCCTGGGTCGCCGAAGTCGCGGCACTGACCGAGCCGGCCCAGATCGTGTGGGCCGACGGCTCTCAGGAAGAGTCCGATCGCCTTTTTGCCCAGATGGTTGCGTCCGGCAGCATGGTCAAGTTGAACCCCGCCAAGCGGAAGAACTCTTACCTCGCGCTGTCGGATCCCTCCGACGTCGCCCGCGTCGAAGACCGCACCTACGTCTGTACCTCGGACGCGGATGATGCCGGCCCCAACAACAACTGGGAGCATCCCGACAAGATGAAAGAAACCCTGCGTGGCCTGTTCAAGGGCTGCATGCGCGGGCGCACCATGTACGTGATTCCCTTCTCCATGGGCCCGATCGGCTCGCCGATCGCGCACATCGGGGTCGAACTGTCCGACAGCCCCTATGTCGTGGTCAACATGCGCATCATGACCCGCATGGGCCGTGCCGTACTCGACCAGCTCGGCAGCGACGGTACCTTCGTGCCCTGCCTGCACAGCGTCGGCCATCCGCTGGAAGCCGGCCAGGCCGATGTCAAATGGCCGTGCAACAAGACCAAGTACATCTGCCACTTCCCGGAAACCCGCGAAATCTGGTCCTTCGGTTCCGGCTATGGCGGCAACGCACTTCTGGGCAAGAAGTGCTTTGCCCTGCGCATCGCCTCGACCATGGCGCGCGATGAAGGCTGGCTGGCCGAACACATGCTGATCCTCGGTGTCGAATCACCGGAAGGCGAGAAGTCCTACGTGGCTGCCGCCTTCCCCTCGGCTTGTGGCAAGACCAACTTCGCCATGCTGATCCCGCCGGAAAGCATGGGCGGCTGGAAGGTGACCACCGTCGGTGACGACATCGCCTGGATCAAACCCGGACCGGATGGACGCCTCTATGCCATCAATCCCGAAGCCGGCTTCTTCGGCGTTGCCCCGGGGACCAGCGAGAAGACCAATTTCAACGCCATGGCGACGCTCAAGGAAAACGTCATTTTTACCAACGTCGCCCTTACTGACGACGGCGATGTCTGGTGGGAAGGCATGAGCAAGGAACCACCCGCCCATTGCATCGACTGGCAGGGCCAGGACTGGACACCGCAGTCCGGCAAGGAGAGCGGGCGCAAGGCGGCGCATCCCAATTCGCGCTTCACCGCCCCTGCCAGCCAGTGCCCCTCGATCGACCCCGACTGGGAAAACCCCGCCGGCGTACCGATCTCCGCCTTCATTTTCGGCGGTCGCCGCTCCACCACCGTGCCGCTGGTGTTCGAGGCCTTCAACTGGAACTACGGCGTCTACATGGCGGCCACCCTGGGCTCGGAGACCACGGCCGCCGCTGCCGGCGCGCAGGGCGTAGTGCGCCGCGACCCGTTCGCGATGCTGCCTTTCTGCGGCTACCACATGGGCGACTACTTCAACCACTGGCTGCGTGTCGGACACCAGATCGAACATGCGCCGCGCATCTTCACGGTTAACTGGTTCCGCCAGGACAGCGAGGGCAATTTCATGTGGCCCGGCTTCGGCGAGAACATGCGCGTCCTCAAGTGGGTGGTCGGACGCTGCTCAGGCAAGGCCGACGCCAGGCAGACGGCACTGGGCTGGATGCCGCGCTTCCAGGATCTCGACTGGAGCGGCAGCGAGGAGGTCACCGAGGCGCAGTTCGAGCACCTCACTGCAGTCGACACGGCGGCCTGGCGTGAGGAACTCAAGCTGCATGCCGAGTGGTTCGACAAGCTCAAGAGTCGCATGCCGCGCTCACTGACCCTCAAGCGCGAGCTGTTCGAACTGGCGCTGGTGGACTAGCGGTCCTCGGGGCGGACAAGCCCCGCAGACCCGGATCGGCCGCCCTGCCAAGCGCACGGCGGCCGTTTTCGTTTCGGCCACTGAGCTTAAGCCTGCCTTAGCCTCCACTGAAACTTTGATTTGTCTGGAGAACAGCTGATGAACCTCGCTGCACGGATGGCGCAGATCGAACCTTTCCATGTCATGGAACTGATGGCGCGTGCGCACGCGCTCGAGGCCGAAGGCCGCTCGATCGTCCATCTGGAAGTTGGTGAACCCGATTTCGCTACCGCCGACCCCATCCTCGAAGCCGCCCAGCGCTTTCTGTCCATTGGACACGTGCATTACACGGCGGCGCTGGGGCTGCGCCCTTTGCGGGAAACGATCAGCGACTACTACGATTCACGCTACGGCCTGAGAATTTCCCCGGAGCGGATTGTCGTCACGGCAGGAGCCTCCGGCGCATTGTTGCTGGCGCTGGGCGTTCTGATCAATCCTGGCGACGAGTGCTTGTTGCCCGACCCGGGCTATCCGTGCAACCGGCATTTCGTGCGCATGTTCGAAGGACGACCGGTCGCACTCCCGGTAGGCCCCGATACCGACTACCAGCCTAGCGCGCAGCAGGTGGACCTCGCCTGGTCCGGCCGCACCAAGGGCCTGATGCTCGCCTCGCCCGCCAACCCCACAGGAACGCTGCTCGGCAACGAAACCCTGACTTCGCTGGCGGCAACGGTAGCTCGAAGAAACGGCACCTTGCTGGTGGACGAGATCTACCATGGGTTGACCTATGGCGTCGATGCGATGTCCGCGCTCGCCATCAGCGATGACATCTTCGTCATCAACAGTTTCTCCAAGTATTTCGGCATGACCGGCTGGCGCCTCGGCTGGCTGGTGGCGCCGCAACGCTATGTGCGGGAAATCGAAAAACTCGCACAAAACCTATATATCGCACCTTCGACCGTAGCCCAGCACGCCGCGCTGGCAGCCTTCCGGCCGGAAACGACGGCGATCCTGGAAGCCCGCCGGCAGGAGTTTTCACGCCGCCGGGACTTGCTCCTGCCGGGCCTGCGCAAGCTCGGGTTCAAGATCGCGGCCGAGCCAAGGGGTGCCTTCTATATTTATGCCGACAGCAGCGGCCTGGCCGCCGACAGCTTCGAACTCGCGGAGCGGCTGCTTACCAAGGCTGGCGTGGCCGCCACCCCGGGTCTCGACTTCGGCAAGAACCTGCCACAGAGCCACATGCGCTTTGCCTACACGATTGACGGCGAGCGGATTGAAGAGGGCCTCGCCCGCATGGCCAGGCTTCTGGACGCCGGATAGCCTGCTGAGCCGCTAAACACGGAACATCGACCAGTCCATCGGGGAGAAAAAAGAAAGCGCGTGCTGAATCAACAGCACGCGCTTGCTATCCACAGGGCGCCGCACTCAGTCCCGCAGGACTAGGCGCAGGCCGATGCTACCGTCAGGGACGGGAACCGGTGGGGAACGGCCAGGCAGCAGCCGGGTTCAGCGACGACTTGATGCCAGGAGCAGCTGCGGTCGACGGTGCGGCAGCAGCAGCCGGCTTGGCAGCAGCCTTCTTCGGCGCGGCCTTCTTCGCAGCAGGCTTCGCAGCAGGCTTTGCAGCAGGCTTCTTCGCAGCGGGCTTCTTCGCAGCCGGTTTCTTGGCAGCGGGCTTCTTCGCAGCAGCAGGCTTCTTCGCAGCAGGCTTCTTCGCAGCAGCAGGCTTCTTCGCAGCAGCGGGCTTCTTAGCTGCCGGCTTCTTGGCAACAACCTTCTTGGCAGCCGGCTTCTTGGCAGCGACTTTCTTCGGTGCAGCCTTCTTTACGGCAGGCTTCTTGGCAGCCGGCTTCTTGGCAACAGCCTTTTTAGCGGCGGGCTTGGCGGCAGCCTTCTTCGGCGCAGCCTTCTTCGCAGCGGGCTTGGCAGCCGCCTTCTTTACAGCCGGCTTTTTGACAGCTGGCTTCTTCGGGGCCGCAGACTTCTTAGCGGCGGGCTTAGCCGCAGCCTTCTTTGCGGCCGGCTTCTTGGCTTTCTTGGTATCAGCCATGTTGAACCTCCTTAACAAATTAACAGGAAAGAACCACCACTACTTTTTACTGCAACCCGTCTGGGCTAGCACGGATTATCCAACGCTCCGATTTGATCGAAAGCGACGAATTCCCCACGTTTATCCGCCTATCACTTCGTTTTGAAACGGCGAATGACAAACGCACACAAACTCAATAGTCATATCTCATGCACCATGATTCCGCGCCGAAGCCAACTGCCGCGCGGAATCGCAGGCATGCCGCGCTCGCCGCTACGGCGCAGCGCGCACAGGCCGAATGCAGCGACACCGAAGCTGCGGGTTGCCCGCAGTTGCGTCCGGAATGGAGATGAGGAACGATAAAAAGAAGCGGGCAAGCGATCAGTAACCAGATCCAATGCTGAAGGCAGACGGGCGGACCGGTTAAGGTCTGTGTCAGCGACGCCCGAAGTTTCCTGCATTCAGTTCTCCCGTCTTATTCTCTGTGAAGCCGGTGATCGACGGGGCACGATGCAATCAATCCACACCGCCCCGCTAATGCAACGACCTACTATATCTAGTGGGTCATCGACTGTTCGGCACTAATTGTAGTGTTTGATTTTTTACACTGCAAGAGTTTTTTGAGGTAAACGCAAAAAAAGACGTTGCGGGTTTGAGACAGTCATCTGCTTTCGTCATGAAGACGATGCCATGCGAAGTGTGGCCCCGGATCGGTCTTTCGCCCAGGCGCTATATCGCTGTGACCCACCACCGCATCGATCGGGTAGCGCTGCCGCAACTCAGCCAGGAGCCGATTGAGCGCCTGGTACTGGACATCTTCGAACGCAAGCTGGTCGCAACCTTCGAGCTCGATGCCGATCGTGAAATCGTTGCAGCGATCTCGCCCCATCCAGCTGGAGACGCCCGCGTGCCAGGCACGCCGGGCGCAGGAAACGAACTGGATCAATTCGCCGTCGCGCCGTATCAGGAAGTGCGCGGACACCCGAAGGCCCTGCAGCTCGCGGAAATAGGGGTGGGCCTCCGTATCGAGGCGGTTGGTGAACAAGGCGACGATTTCCGGTCCGCCGAACTCGCCCGGCGGCAGGCTGATGGCATGGATGACAACCAGCCGCACCGGCTCTCGAGGTGGCCGCTCGTCGCAATTGGGTGACGGGATCCGCCTTGCCCAGGACACCCAGCCCGCCTCACCTACCGCGCCAGGCAGGTCGGTCATTCGTTCATTCCCAATCGCGCCATCCGGTAGCGCAGGGAGCGGAAGGTCACGCCGAGGAGCCGCGCAGCCGCGGTCCGGTTGTTGTTCGACTGGCGCAGCGCATCGATTATGGCCTGCCGCTCGACCTGGTCGAGATGATCCTGCAGGGAACCCGCGGCGGACGCCGGGCTGCCGGGCAACTGTGAAGGTGCCAGGTTCAGGTCCTCGACATCGATTCGGTCGCCGGCCATCAGGGCCATGGCGCGCTCCATCACGTTTTCCAACTCGCGCACATTTCCTGGAAACGGATAGCTCTGCAAGGCCTCCAGCGCGCGCTCGCTCAGCGGCGGCGCCTCCTGTCCCGCGGCGCCGGCCAGCCGGGCCAGGATGCTTTGGGCCAGCATCGGTATGTCATCGCGGCACTCGCGCAGGGCAGGCATCCGCAGTTCGATCACATTCAGCCGGTAGAACAAGTCCTGGCGGAAGCGGCCCTGTTCGACCAGGGCTTTCAGGTCCTGGTGGGTTGCGCAGATGACGCGCACATCAACTGGCTCCTCACCGGTCGCACCCACCTTGCGTACCCGCTTTTCCTGTATTGCCCTCAGCAGCTTGACCTGCATCGTCAGTGGCAGTTCCGCCACCTCGTCGAGGAACAGGGTGCCGCCATCGGCGACCTGGAAGAAGCCGTCGCGATCATCGCTGGCACCTGTAAAGGCACCCTTGCGATAGCCGAAGAACTCGCTCTCCATCAGGCTCTCCGGAATGGCGCCACAATTGACCGGGACAAAGGCCCGGTCGCGGCGCGAGCCGAGGGTGTGGATCAGGCGCGCGGCAAGCTCCTTGCCGCTGCCCGATTCGCCGGTGATGTCCACCGGCGCCTGGCTTCGCGCTACCCGGTCGATCAGTTTGCGTACCTGTTCGATCGCCGCCGACTCGCCAAGCAGGCCCCCAGCCGCCGCGAGACCACCCGTGGCACACGTCGGATCGGCGCCGGGGAGTTCCAGTGCAGACTTGACCATGCCGCGCAATTGCTCGAGCGACACCGGCTTGGCGATGTAGTCGAAGGCTCCGGCCTTGAGGGCGGACACCGCATTCTCTGCGCTGCCATGGGCGGTAATCACCGCCACCGGCAGATCAGCCACCGTGTCCGCTATGAAGCGCACCAGCTCCAGGCCCTCCCCGTCGGGCAGGCGCATATCGGTCAGGCATAACTGATAGGTGTTGGCCGCGAGCATGCGGCGGGCTTCCGCCAGCGATCCGGCGCAATCGGCCTGCAGACCCATGCGCGCCAGCGTGAGGTCGAGGAGCTCACGAATATCGGCTTCGTCGTCGACCACCAGCACTCGCTTGCCCTCGCCCCGACTGCGACTGCGACGTTCGTTCTTCAGCGACATACCGTTCCCTCTGCGGTGATTCGGAAATGGGCGCCCGGCCCTTCGTCCAGCAGTTCAAGGCGGGCGCCGCTGGCCTCACACAGTTCCCGCGCGATATAGAGACCCAGACCGGTGCCCGCTCCGTGTGTCGTAAAGAACGGCTCGAACACCTGGTTGCGCTGCGTCTCATCCACTCCCGGTCCGTCGTCCACGACATGCAACTCGATGCGGCTGGCCGTTGCGCCCTGCCGCGCGTCCAGGCGGACCGCCCCGTCAGCCGGACTGGCATGGCGCAGCGCATTGGCCAGCAGGTTCCACAGTATGCGATAAAGATGGCCACGATCGAAGCGCAGCTCGACATCGAGATCGCCCACATGCACCCGCCTGCCCGCCGTTTCATCGTGCAAGGTCAGTTCTTCCATGAAGCCGGACAGGAATACCTGCCAGCGCAAGGTCTCCGGCTGGGCGCGGTCGCGGCGCCCGAGTTCCAGCACTTCCGTTACCAGACGGTTCAGGCGGCCGGTGTTGTCATGAATGATGCGGGCCAGCCGTTGCCGTAGCGGATCGACGTCTTCTTCGGCCAGCAGTTCGGCGGCGTGACTGATCGCAGCCAGCGGATTGCGTATCTCGTGTGCCATGTTGGCCGTAAGCCGGCCGAGCGCGGCAAGCTTCAGTTGCTGCGCCTGGGATTGCACACGCTCCATGTCCTCCAGATAGATCAGCGCGTTGCCGCCGGACTCGGCCGAGGGCAGGTAGCGAACCCGCACCAGGCGGCCGCCTCCCTGGCGCAACATTTCGACCATCTCCACAGGCTGCGTGCCCCAGACCCGGTAGCGGCTCGCCAGTTCACGGGAGAGTCGCGTCAGCTCCGCACCATTGGGCGCCGCGACGCCTAGCAGCTCCTCGGCGCGCGGATTGAGCAGGCGTACCCTGCCGTCGGCGTCGACCACCAGCACGCCATCCTCCATGTCGCGAATGATCCGTTCGCTGATCCGCAACTGGTCGTTCAGCTCCCGGCCGCGCTCGCGTGCCAGCGTTTCGTTCGCGACCACTCGCCGTGCCAGCAGGCGGACGATGATCGCAGTGGCGAAAAACGCAATGCTGATGATCCCGGTGCGGACGAAATCCGCAGGATCGGCGTCCCGGGTCAGGGCACGCCAGCTTTCCTCGAGCAGCATGGCGACCGAAGCCAGTGCAGCATAGAACAGGGTCATCCGGCCCTGGCCGACCAGGGCCGCGCCGGCGACCACCACCAACACCAGAATGGCAATCCCGCTCTTTTGTCCGCCACTGGCAAACATCATCACGGTTAGCGCGGTAATGTCGAGCGCTACCTGCACGGAAAGCTGGAGGCTGAAGCGGCGCGGTCGACGCAACAGGACCACGAGAAACACGATCGACGCCAGAAGATATACCGCGGCGACGCGATCGAACAGCAGCGGATCCTGCGTGCCAAGACTTACCGTATCGCCGAAAACCAGCGATGCGGCCATGAACAGCAACGCGATCGACAAGCGGTAGGTCGAGAAGAACCTTAGCGAGCGCCAGAAGGACTCGATCGCGTCGATATCCGCCCCAGCAGCTGCCTGCCGCCCCATCACCCGACTCCCAGGCGCCGGTGCTCGTCGCAGCAGTAATCCAGCCCGTCCTCTGTGACCGACTCGACCGCCGGAAAGTGGACGCCGCAATGCGCGCATCGCGTCATCGATTCGGTTCCATGTGCCGCAGGTGGTGGCTTCCCGCGCCGATTCGATGCGCGCACCAGCCAAAAAATCACGGCAACCACAACGACAAAGAGGAGGAACTTGGCCACGACGTCAAAACCCCGTGGCAAATTGGTCGGGGCGAGAGGATTCGAACCTCCGACTCCTGCGTCCCGAACGCAGTACTCTACCAGGCTGAGCTACGCCCCGATGGCAAGTTGGTGGCAAGGGAGCACATTGCGGGAACAGGCTGAAAATTTCGGCCCGAGAGCTCATCCTTGCAAACATCGCGGCGGTCAAAAGCTTCGTTGCACCGCGAAGTCCGCTAATTGTAGCAGCGTTTCCTTGAACTTTGAATCCGGCAATGGCGACAAGGCCGTCTTGGCCAAGCCGGCCTCGGTCACGCCATGTCTGCGCGCGGCATCGAGGGCGCCGCTGGCACGCACGGCGGCGAGCACCTCGGCGAAGAGATCGCCCCGGGCGTTCTCGATGGCGTCACGCACCAGCGCAGCCTGCTCCGCGCTGCCGTTTTGAATCAGGTGAATCAGCGGCAGGGTCGGCTTGCCTTCCGCCAGATCGTCGCCGAGGTGCTTTCCGGTTTCGGCCTCCTTCCCCGAGTAGTCGAGCACGTCGTCGATCAACTGGAAGGCCGTACCGATGTGGGTTCCGTAGGAAGCCATGGCCATCTCCACTTCCGGGGAAGCATTGCCGAGGATGGCGCCCAGCTGGCCGGCAGCCTCGAACAGCTTGGCCGTCTTGTAGCGGATCACCTGAAGATAGGCATCCACGCTGATGTCGGCATTGCGGCAGTTCATCAATTGCAGGACTTCGCCCTCGGCAATGATGTTGGTGGCGTCCGCCAGGACCTGCATTACCCGCATGCTGCCGACCCCGACCATGATCTGGAAGGCGCGCGAGTACAGGAAATCGCCGACCAGCACGCTTGCAGGATTGCCGAATACTGCGTTGGCGGTGTCGCGCCCACGCCGCAAGGAAGACTCGTCCACCACGTCGTCATGCAGCAGGGTGGCGGTATGGATGAATTCGACCACTGCCGCCAGTTCATGGTGGCGAGTGCCTGCATAGCCGCAGGCCCCTGCTGAAAGCAGCACCAGCGCGGGGCGCATTCGCTTGCCGCCGGCCGAAATGATGTACTCGGCGACCTGGCGCACCAGCACGACTTCCGAATGCAGGCGAGTCCGCACGACGGCGTCGACCGCACGCATGTCGGCGTCAATGGGGGCATACAGACTTGCAGTATTCACGGCGGATCAGGGATGCTGGCGCAAAAGCGCGATGTTAGGCGGCACCTGTGCCGGCGTCAACGGAACTGCGCCGCCGCTACACGAAGAAGCGGGCGGTAACGAGCCTCAATGTCCATGAAGCTTGAGCAGTGCCTTGACTTGCGGCCACTGCCGTCGACTAACCGGCAACCGGTCCGCGGTGCCTTCGAGAATCACCTGCCAGTGCGCTTCTGCGTCTCCTGAATCAGGCGCACGTTCGACGCCGGCCACCGCGGCGCGGGCAACAAGGCAGTTGCGATGGATGCGCAACAAGCGTTCGCTGAACTCGGACTCGAGGTGCACCAGGGACTCCTCGAGCAGATACTCGCGCTCGATTGTGCACGCCGTGACGTATTTCTGTTCCGCCTTGAGGTAGATGATTTCCGCCACCGGCACCAGCAGGATGCGGCCTCGCTCCAGACAGGAAAGGTTCTGCCGTATCGCCAGCGCCGACTTTTCCAGCCTGGCGGATTCGTCGGCGTGGCGCCGGGCCTTCTTCAACGCATCTGCAAGACGGTTGGCGCGTACCGGCTTGACCAGGTAGTCCAGAGCCGCCAGTTCGAAGGCCTGCACCGCATACTGGTCGAAGGCGGTGACGAAGATCACGGCCGGCGCCGCCGGCAGCCGCGCCAGATGCCGGGCCAGTTCCACACCGTCCATGCCCGGCATGCGGATGTCGATCAGCGCCACATCGAATTGACCGGATTGCGCCTGCTCCAGCGCGGCGCGGCCGTCCGCCGCCTCCGCCACGACGATGCTGGGAACCTCTGTCGCGATGTCCCCCAGCAGGTCGCGCAGACGCGCCCGGGCCGGCGCTTCGTCGTCGACCAGCAGCAGGCGCAGGCCGCCGCTCATCGCACCGCCACCGGACGATAGGGAAACTCGATCGACACGCTGAACCTGCCGGAGTCTGCCTTGGTCACCAGCGTCGCATCGAGGTCGAAGAACAGCATCAGGCGCTCGCGAATGTTGTTGAGCGCCATCTGGTTGCCGTGCGTGTGGCTGTCGGTGGCCGCCATGGGATTGGAGAGTTCCACGCGCAGGCGCGAGTCGCGGCACTCGAAACGTATGGTGATTTCCCCGGGCTCGGTCGCCGGCTCGATGCCGTGATACACGGCGTTTTCCAGCAAAGGCTGCAACATGAGGGGGGGTACCAGCGGATCGGGCGGACAGGCGGCCATGTCCCATACCACGCGCACCCGCTCGCCGAGGCGCAAACGTTCGAGGTTGATGTACTGCCGCGCCACCTGGATTTCCTCCGACAGCGGAACGAGATCGGCGTTTTCACGCATGAGCACGCGGAACAGATCTGCCAGTTCTTCCAACGCAGTCTCCGCCCGACGAGGATCGGAACGTATCACCCCGAGCACGGCATTCAGCGCATTA
>Ga0268298_10003578_pt1 | contig 15756 bp, 14 predicted proteins | sample WWTPWeurt_MetaG_FD_194462 | JGI IMG/M metagenome (GOLD analysis project Ga0268298, IMG submission 194462) | Activated sludge microbial communities from WWTP in Nijmegen, Gelderland, Netherland - WWTP Weurt | ecosystem: Engineered > WWTP > Aerobic digester > Activated sludge | place... | reverse complement strand
TTTCAGCATTTCCCCAAAGTGGTTGAAAAGCTACACCAAAGCCTTCCACAAAGTTTTTGAAATCTTCCGTTGCAGAAAGGGTTACTTGATGTCCTTTATCCATAAGTCCAAGAGCTAAGGCAACATAGGGCTGTAAATCTCCTCTGGTTCCGTATGTAAATATTCCTATGTTCATTTAACTTTGTCTGTCAGTTTGAGGGTTGTCGTAATATGACACATAACAAGGTGTGTAGGGAGTATTTTGTAAATAGTGGAAAAATATGGTTTTTAAAAATCTTGGCATTTTTTGGGGATTGCTTGTGAAAAAACTTCAACTTTTAATGTCCTTTATTTTTCTTCAAAAAGTAGAATAAACTTGTCACTTAAAGTTTTGTAGATTTGCGATGGGCGGGCTTTTCAGCACAAATGTTTATTCGGAGAACTGAACTTTCGGCTACCACTAAACTGTATGCGGCGCACGAAACACCGACTATTACAAATGTGTTGTTATATGCGGTTTTCCTTTCTAGCTTTAATGTATTGTCAGTGTAATTTTGCGTCCAAGACCATATTCTAAAAGTTTATAAAGTGTCGAAAGTTGGATGTCGCTATGTCCATTTTCAATTCTTGAAATAAAACTCTTTTTAGTTCCAGTTTTTTCTGCTAATTGCTCTTGTGTCATTGATGCAAGTCGTCTTTCTTCTTTAATAACTTCCCCAATTGCAAATGCTTTAGCCTTTATTTCAAAGTCAGTTCGTTTTGCTGTTCCAACTTTTCCGTAACGACTGTCGAGATGTTCGTCAAAAGTCGTAATGGTTTTACTTTTTTTATTTTTTGTTTTCATGTTGTTTCTGTTTTAATTTTTCGTCAAAATAATCGTTCATAATTTTTACTGCCTTGTCAAGTTCTCCAGAAGGTGTCTTTTGAGATTTTTTTTGAAACCCGTTAAATAAAACAACTATTTGTCCCTTGTCAAAACAGCAGAAAATACGATAAATATTACCTTGAAATTCTACTCTAATTTCATACAATCCGTTCGTCCCCTCTAAATGCTGAAAAAATTTCTGAGGAATTCTCTCTGCAACAGTTACTACAAATAAAACCTGGTCAATTTTTTCTTTCACTTTTTCGGTCTGTTGGTCGAAGAAGTCAAGATAGTAGTCCTTGAAGTATATTATTTGTCTGTGTCGTTCCATTTTATTGTCCGCACAAAGTTAACTTATAATGGAACAAAGTCAAAATAAATGTTTCAATTTTTTCTATGCCTGTCGATGGTGGTGCGGTGAGTTAAAATCGCATATAATCGGTTCGCAGCTTGGCGAAGTGGTGAATTTTGAAGCACTTAATTCGCTATAGCACTAATGTTCATTTGAAAACCGAATGTTCAATTTAGTACTGAACCCGCTATTTTGCCAAACTGCTGTAAGTGGCGCTCTTTCTATTGTTTACTCAAATATTTCGTTTTTATAAAGTTGCAATGATGCAAATTATGACCAACAGTCATAAAACCAAGTGCTCTAGCAGTAAAGGCTACTTTATTTGCAGTTCCTTTAAAGTCCAACATTTCATCAGTCATAGTTTGAAATAATGAAATAGTTGATTTTCTAACGTTTTCAAATTCATTTTCCAATTCTTCCAAATTTTGCTTGGTCACTTTAAAATTGTCAACATATTTGTTCTCGTCAAAACCTGCTAGTTCTGTATTGTCAAACCTTGAAAAACGAAATGCTCTGTATGTATAAACTCTTTCACAATCGATTATATGTCTTAAAACTTCTTTTGTAGTCCATTTATTTGCTTCATATGAAAAGTTTTCATTTTCAGGAGTGATTAAAGAAAATAATTCTTTTGTTAGTTGATTACTTTTTTCAAGTTCATGCAATAGATTGTCAGTTTCAACTAAGTCAAAAAAGTAATGACAATAATTTGGTGCGTCTTTGTATATTTTGTTGTTTTTCATTTTTTAATCTTTTATTTGCAAGTGCTATTCTACAGTTGCCACTAACATTTTGAAGCTCCAAGGTCTGAAATACATTGTTCTCTAATTGTCCAAAGGTCGGTAAGGGATAGTTTTATTTTAGTATTATTTTCAAGCCATTTTTCTAAATACTTTTTATGATAGGTCACTTTATAATCAGTTATCTGATGTGGCAGAATTTCAATCTCTTCAATAAGGTCGTCAATGAAGTCAATAGCATCAGCATCCGGTTTTGTAAAGTCAAGTATTTGATTCTTGTATTTTAAATAATTGTGAGCTTCCGGAATGAATACAAGTCCGTGCTTGTTTAATGTAGAAGATATTTCGGGAGTATTTTGACTGCTCATTCTAAATAAGCCGCAAATCAAAATAATGTCTGTGAAATTGTTTTCGTCTGCCAATTGCTTTAGTATGGCGTGCTTTGTACTGCAGGTGCCGCAATTGTCAGTGAACAAACTTGCTAAGTCGTTTTTATTTGAATTGCGCCCATAAGGAAGGTTTTGAATAAATTTTGTCGCCTGTCTATAAGTTAAAATACCGTTTTTAAGAAACGCTTCTGAGATTTTGCCCTTAGCTTTTACTTCGAAGTCAGGATCTACATGAGTGGTTTTTTTAATGTTTAGTCTCTTTGATAATTCATTGTCACTATAATTTAGATAGAATGAAGGAACATTATATTCTTGAAGTTTTTCATTATTAATTCCGATAAAATCAATATTTATATTCTTGGAAGTTTCATAGTCCCAAAGACCGTCACCGAAAGAAATAATTTGCTCATATGCATTATTAGAGTAAAATACTTTGGCTGTTGCAATCGCTTTTAAAACTAACTCGTCTCTGGAAAATATTTGATTTGCCGAAATTAATAATGTGTCGGGTATGGAAATGCCGACCTGTTCAAGCTTTAATTTAGCAGGATTGAATAGCGAACCTGTTGCGAAAACAATGTCAAATTCAGAATTGTGTGTTAATGCAGATAAGAAATTTTTAGCACCTTCAATTTCTTTTAGCGGATTTTGAATTATCGCTTCCGAGATTAGTTCATATAACAAGTCCTCAAAGCGTTCTATGTCTTTTTGTATTAAAGGCTTTTTTAACTGAGCCTCGAATATTGTTTTAAAAATATAACTGTCGGTGTGATGCTTATAGGAGGACCAATTAGTGTCAAAGTCATATAGTCCGAAGTTATTAAGGGCTTTTACAAAAGCAGACTGATGAATCTTAACGCTGTCAGTTAAAGTTCCGTCAATATCAAATATTGCAAGTTTAGCTTTCATTTTTATAATTTTTAAAAGCGCTTTTCATGTCCCTGGAATGGCCGGCTCAAATATTTATCAATGGTGTTATTAAATAAATCAGGATTTAGTTTGGGCACTCCATGTATTTCATTTGGAAAAATGGAAAGATTTGCTTTGGGAATATTTTTGTAAATAAAAAAAGTATGTTCTTCTCTAATCAAATCTCTGTCGCATGACATCACTAAAACGGGTATTTTAATTTTATGTAAATCAGCAGCAGAAATATTTGGCTGAAATTCATCTAACCTGTATCGTTGCTGCTCAACCAACCAGTTTTTTGTTGTGTCTCCAGCTTCCAACATGCGTTCTGCCTCCACTCGTTCATCATGGCAGTTCTTTACAGTTTCAGTGAAGAAAGCAGTTGAATCAGCCCAAATGTTAGCACCAAATGCAACAATTTTTTTGATTCGTTCAGGATAATAAATGCCCATGAGAATCGCAATAATTCCGCCATCGCTTTTTCCAACTATATATACCGAATCCATTTTCATTTCCTTAATAAATACAGCCATGTCATTAGCCATTTGCATAAATGAAAGTGAATCTTTTCCGAGTTCAGATTTCCCTCTGCCTCTGCAATCAATGGCGTACACTCTATATTTTTTTCTGAAAAATTCTATCTGGGCAGCCCAGCCTTTTATTCCAGTACCATTACCATGAATTAATAACAATGGAGTTCCATTTCCGTAAATTTCGTAATAATGGTTTACACCATTTATAGCAATAAAATTCCCAGATTCTTTGTTGTTTCCGTAAGGAATTTTGGTTTGTGAGAATGAAATTTCACAGGCAAAAAACAAAATCACTAAAAGGATGGTATGACTAATTATTGCTTTCATTATTTATTTGATGAAATACGTACGTTTAGTAAATATACTTTCTTGTTTATTTGACTTAGTATTAAAAGTTTCACAGTTGTTGAGCATGAAACATAACGGTGGACGCTATGGCATGTGCAGAATTAAATTGCTGATCAACTGTATGCCAGAACAAATGTAAGTTAAGATTTCAAATGTTTCAACGAACACGCAAACCCGCTTTTGCTATAGCGTTGGTTACAACAAAAAAATAAAATTCTAAAAATCCATTTATGCACGAATGCTCCGTGTGCAGGCGATGTGTTTATGTGATTGTTGCTGTTTAGAGTAGTGCCATTGTAGCTACAAATCAAGCACTATTTTTAGGTTGGACTTAAGTTTCACTTGCTGAGCTTTAGTTAATTTACCTAGTTTTTTAAGTATTCGAGTATTGTCAATGGCTCTAATTTGGTCTACAAGTATGTCACTTAATTTATCGAGTTGTGCTTTAGTTAAATGTACTCGTAAATGTTCAATTTCATTTTGAACATTGGATGTTATTGGGCAAATAAGTGTCGATAAATGAAAGTCATTTAGCAAATCTGTCTGAACAATAACTACCGGTCTAGTTTTTCCAGGCTCAGTCCCCTTACTTGGGTTTAGGTCGGCAAGCCAAATGTCGAACTGTCTAATTTCCATCAACAAGCTTTTCAAATTCACGCAATACTTCTAAAGAATCGTCCGCTGTTAAGCCAGATTCCTTTTTTAATTGTTTTTTCAGTAGCCGTCTTTTATTGTATAGATTGTAGATACTCACAGCTTCATTAATGTATCGATTTCTAGCTAGTTTAAGCTTAGCAGTCATTTCTTCTGCATCTTCAAAAATAGTGTCGTCTAGTTTTAATGATAAAGTTTTCATTTTGATTTTTCTTGTAAAGGTATACATTAAAAGTATATACCTAAAATTTTTCTAAAAACAGGTATTACTGCTATCTTCTATATACCTTATATCATGCTTACTTATAGCGTTTTCTTGGTTAAAGAAGGTGGAAATTAGAAATACAAATATTCAATTTATCATTAAAGTTCAATAGAATTCCTAATGCTATAATTTAGCACTAAAGCCCCAATTTTGCCAAACCCATGTTATCGCCTGTTTTTTTCTCGTCATTTTGTTCTTAGTTCTTTTGACACTTGTTTTACAAATCTGTCTTTGTCCCTTTTTGCTTCCTTAATTGTCGCTTTGATGTCTGCTGGGATTCGAAAATATTTTTCTGACCAAATGTAAACTTCCATAATTATAGGTAATAAGTCAATTCCTTTTGTTGTCAGTTTGTATAAAATTTTTGCTTTACTGTCAGGGTGTGCAGATTTTTCGATTATACCATTTTCTTCAAGTCCTTTCAGTCTTGTTGCTAAAATATTTGTTGCAATCCCTTCTGCTGATTTTAAAAAGTCGTTATAAGTACACTTGTTACCGAACATTAAGTCTCTAATAATGAGTAGCGACCACTTGTCGCCAAATACGTCAAGGGATTGGCTCAAAGGACAATCTGATCTTTTCTTATCTGTTTCCATAAACTATTTTTAAATTCAACTTGCATTTTGAAAGTTGTTTGTATATTTGCACTTGCAATTTGAAAGCTAAATTACAGTATAAATTATAAAACAACTAAAAATGAAGAAAAATATTTTGGTTACTGGTGCAAGTTCGGGCCTTGGATTACTAATTGCAAACGAGCTTCACAGAAAGGGTTTCAATGTAATCGGCACAAGTCGAAATCCTGAAAAAATCAAGTCAACAGTCCCTTTCAAAATGATTGCTTTAAACCTTGATTCAGACAACTCAATAACCACTTTACCTGAAAGACTCTTTAAAGAAATCGATAAGTTGGATATTCTAATCAACAATGCAGGCTTCTTAGTTACTGGTATTGCGGAAGAAATTCCCATAGAATTAGGTAGAAAACAATTTGAAACTAATTTTTGGGGAACAATCAAAGTAACGAATGCAATTTTGCCTTTTTTTAGAAACCAAAAATTTGGTAAAATAATAACTGTTGGTTCAATTACAGGGCTTGTTGCTTTTCCTAATACTTCTTACTATGCTTCTTCTAAACACGCCTTAGAAGGATATTTCAAAGCATTACGCTATGAATTAACTGAATTTAATATTCGTGTTGCAATGATTGAACCGGGCTCTTTCAGAACAAACATTATGGAAAATTCATCAACAACCTTAAATAGAATCGAAGATTACAATAGACTAAGGACTAAAAGCGAAAAATATGCTGATCTCATAGTTGAACAAGGTGAGGACCCTAAAATGGTTGCGTCAAAAGTGCTGAAAGTTGTAGAAACCGAAAATCCGAGATTTAGAAATTTGGTTGGAAAAGGATTGTCAGTGTTAGTTACATTACAACATTTTGCTTATGGTATTTTAGAGAAAAATGTTCTTAAACAATTAAACAACGCTTAAAAATAAATAAAATGAAAGCATTCATAGCAAAAAGCTACGGCAAAAAAGAAAAATTGCATCTAACTGAAATTGCAGAACCTGCAATATGCCCAAATGATGTATTAGTAGAAGTAAATTCCGCAGGTGTAAATGTGATAGATTTACTTATACGAAATGGTGATTTTAAACTTTTCTTACCCATGAAACCACCTTTTCAATTAGGACGTGATGTGGCAGGAGTTGTGACAAAAGTGGGTTCAAAAGTTAGTAAATTCAAAGTGGGCGATAAAGTATATGCTAGTTCAGGAAATCACAAACTAGGCACGTATGCTCAATATATTTCTATTAATGAAAATGAAGTTGCATTAAAACCCAAAAATCTAACTATGGAAGAAGCTAGCTCAATACCATTGGTTGGTTTAACAGCTTGGCAAGCATTGGTTGAGTTAGCAAAAGTTCAAAAAGGTCAAAAGGTTTTTATTCAAGCTGGTTCCGGTGGTGTTGGTACTATTGCTATTCAGTTGGCTAAACATTTAGGAGCAACTGTTGCAACAACTACAAGTACTGCCAATTTTAATTTAGTTAAAAGTTTGGGTGCAGATATTGTCATTGATTATAAAACACAAGATTTTGAAACTTTACTAAAAGATTATGATGTGGTCTTACATAGCAATAAGGATACAAATATTCTTGAGAAATCTTTACGAATTTTAAAACCAAACGGCCAACTTATTTCGTTAGTTGGTCCACCAACACCAGAATTTGCAGAAGAAATTGGATTGCCTTGGTATATAAAATTTGTAACTAAATTATTGAGTTTGGGCATTAAGAAAAAAGCTAAAAAATTAAATGCAAAATTTACTTTTCTGTTTATGAGAGCAGAAGGCAAACAACTAGGTCAAATTACATCATTAATTGAGTCGGGTAAAATAAAACCTGTCATTGATAAAGTGTTTCCGTTTGAGCAAACAAATGACGCATTGTCTTATGTTGAAACTGGTCGGTCAAAAGGTAAAGTAGTTATCAAAGTCAAGTAGTTTGTTTGTCTGTTGAACATCAGGATTGAATTTTATTTTTGTCAGAAGTAATTGATTTTGGCAGCATCAACAAAAATGGAAGCGCTTTGGTGTATTCCAAGTTGGGATATTCTAAACCCAAGGCCCGAATATTTTTATAATAGGTTTGATGTTGTTCATAGTAATACCTTTCGCTAGGAACAAACCAAGCTTTGTCTCCTAACTTTTGACTTAAAAACCATTTCTCTATCAACCTACCACATCTACCATTTCCATCATTCCAAGGATGAATTTTAACAAATACTAAATGAATCATTGCAGCAAAATAGAAAACCTCTTGAATGCTTAGTGCTTGTTTCAAAAGTATTTCAATGTCGCTATAAAATTTTTCCATTTCGCCTTCCACTTGAAGTGGTGCAGCTGCTACATATTCTATTCTGCCATCTGAAGTACTAACATACATATTTTGTATTCGTAACTTTCCTTGCTGGTGGATGGCCACAATATGTTTGCTCAGTAGTTTATGTGCTTCGCTAATGTTCTCTTTGTTCAGTTCATTTGTCTTAGCAAAGGTGTATGCGCTATACAAGTCGTCAATTTTTTTGGTATAGTCGGGTAAAAATTCGATTCCAAATTTTTTATGTTTGATGTAACTATCCAAGTCAATATTTTCGCCTTCAATCTTACTCGAAAAAACTGATGCAACTGAAGTATAAAAGCTGAAACTATCGTTTGAAATTTCAGCATCTTTCAAATTGTTAAATTCGATTGACAAATTCATATCCACCTCCTTGCAATACTGTTCTAACAATTCATTAGGAATGATTTGAAGTTCCATTTTCATAGTGTCAACCATTGTTTTTCTTATCAATCTAGTTGAACAAACTTACATAAAATATATTTCATCATTTAAATGTGTCGAAGTGAGATTTGTCATGAAGAGCAGCATTTGGTATGTAAGAACTATTTTGCAAATAGTGAGAAGATATGGCTTTTAAAAACTTGGCATTTTTGGGAGTTTGTTTGCTAAAGATTCTTCAAATATCGAGAAGCACAAACGTAAACTCCACTATCGTTTTAGAGAAAAATAAATTCAATTGAAAAACTTTATCCTACTGTAGTTGGATACTGAATCAAGAAATTAATTTAATACAACTAATTTTTTTCGTGCACTCATCTTCCTTTTTGAATGTATTGTACATAAGTATATGCCTGATTTAAAAAGCGCCGTATTAATGAGTATTCGTTCGTCGTTGCTTCTTAGCTTCTGTGAAAAAACCAAGTGTCCTTGTAAATTGGTTATACTTAAAACAACATCTTTTTCTGTACCCATATAATGTATGCTCGTAGAATTATTTGCAGGGTTAGGGAATACATGCAAGTATGTTTCCTTTGTTCTTTCTATTACACTTAATGGATTAAAAAGGTTCCCATTTTCATCTAGTTTTACTATATAGCTTCTTAAGCTACTGTCGGGCATTGAAATTTGTCCGCAAGCAAGTAAGCCACTGTCGGCAGTTGCAATAACATCAAAAAACTCGGTTCTATGCAAAGAGTCAGCTCTAAATTCCTTGTACCATAAGCTGTCACCATTTTCGTTGAAGCAGTATAGCCATGCTTTATGCAGTAATGGTGGGGCACTTCCGGTGTATTTAGGAAATCCACTAATAATTATGTTTCCATTTTTAAGTAACGAATTTGATGTGAAATAACTGTTTAAAAATGTTTTATTTGGAATCAATTTGTCCCAAATTTTATTACCTGTAGAGTCAATTTTAGATAAAAAAAGTTTGTTCGAATAGTAACTAAAACCACCTATTAAAAAGCCATTCGGTAAAGCTTTTAAAATTCTAGGACTTCTTCTTGCAGAATCTAAAACAATAGGTAATGATCCAATTGTATCAGCATTTTCATTAAATTTTAGAATCTTCGATTTAAATGGAGGTAGGCCAGTTGGAGAATAAAATGAAGTTATGTTATACAAACTATTTTTTAATATTAATTTAAGATTTTCAAAATCATTAAAGATATTGGCATAGTATGTATAGTTTGCATTTAAAATTGTACCACTTGAATCAAGACTAACAAATTGACAAACTGTATATAAAAATAAATTCCCATTGGCAGCAACTTCTAAAGCAATTCCATCTTCTGAACAAATATCGAGCGAATCAGAGAAATATTTAGACCAAACTAGGGTTCCACTAGTGTCAAATTTATTAATCCAAAGCATCCAAGTGTTAATTTGAGCAGAATCATCCGCTATTCCCAGTACAACGTAACCGTCAGTTGTTTTCCTAATTAACTTTACCTCTGGTCGGTAACCAATTATAAACTTATTGTACCAAATCGTATCTCCATAAGCGTTCATATGTAGAATTCCCAATGTGTCAATAAATGTCGGTGAATTCCTCTTGCGTCCGGCTGCTAGCACATATCCTCCATTCCCATCTTCTGTTGCACTAACTGCAACCTCCTTATCATTTATGTTTTGATAGCTTTTTTCAAATGTGATTTGAGCAAAGGAAAAAAGCGGAAATAGCAAGCAGAGAAGTGTTGATAACTTATTTTTCATTTCAAGATGCTTCATTTGATGACTGAAATTTTCAATGGTTCGGAATTACCTTGACTTATTCTGCACAAATAAATCCCACTAGGAATTAAATTAAGCGTAAAACTTTGAGCAGTTGAATTAATTGGGTATGAAAAAATAAGCGAACCTTGCATGTTTAGAATCTGTAAATCAGATCTACCAATTATCTCTTCATTAACAAATGTTTGAATCATATAGTTAGAAGAATTGTATTGAATAAGATTGTAGTTCTCTTTTAAAACATTAGATTTAAGTCTATTAAAGTTCACATCTGTTCTATTTGAATCACTTAGCATACTATAATTGTACCACATAAAGCCTACAATATCTTGATTTGTTGTATCAATAGGGCAATTGGAAGTTGCATTTGAAGCACTATAGAACTCTTTGCAATTTGGAGCCTGATAATTTGCTGCAATTGCGCTATCCAAAACATGCAAATAAAGTTGCTCAAAAAAATGCATATAATTTCTTGAAGTATCCGAACCTGAAAGTATTGGGCCAAAATAGGTATCGGCCCATTGCAAAGGATTGTATGGAGAACTGGTATTGAATAAAGTATCACCGAAACAATGCTTGTAATCATCTTTAGTTGCAGCTGAAAACACAGGCATAAATTTGTGTCTTTCATCGGGATTTAAATCATTTAAATGGGCTGAAAATTTGGTATGAGTAGCACCTGTTTTGCTAATAATATTAGTTCCCCCAACTCTATCTTTATAATCACTCACCAAAATACGATTAAAAGCTCGTGCGAGATATTCTACTTGCATACTAACAACCGGCATTTCCAAGGCAGCTGTGTCTCCAGGACCAAGTGGATAATTTGAGCTAAGTGGGTCAGTAATTGGAGGTACAATTCTCAGTTCTAATTCCATTTTCATGTAATTACACATTTGACTGTAAACATAAAGCATTAGTCCGGAATATTGATATAAATTATTCCATGCTGCTTTACGATAGCTCATACCTGCTGATGGTGCTGTTTTTGAAAATGTAGTGGAATCCCAATATTCGTATTCCAGGCTCATATAATCGAATAAGTAAATTGAAGAGTCTGGAGGTATGCTATTAGAGGTAACCTTATTTTTGTAAGCTTGATGATCGGTTGAATCACGCACCCACATTGAATATTGAAATACCCGCATAATCTGTTTTAGCATTTCTGATTTTTCGAATGTTGGATAACAATCCTCCGGTTTACCATAACAAGTTGGATTCAACTGACCGTTCTCCGGTATACCAAGGTTGGAAACTAATCCTCCACTGCTTAATCGCTGATTACTACATGTTGTATCCCATGGTAAAATGGGACTTTCCCAGTAAAATGGGGATGTAATAAAATTGCTGTCAATAGCAGATGCATCCAAAAATCCCTTATTGCTAATCACTATACCTACTTGAATATTGTTAGCGTGCATTACTTCCAGAAATTTTTTCGTTGCATCAAAATAAATCATGTTACCAACAATCGGATCGTTAGTACTTGAATTGAATTTTTGTCCAAGTCCTTAAACAGAAATGTAAGAAATGTAATGGTTTCGACAATAGTTCAGTAGACCCCATACATTCGGAGTTACTGAGATATGAGTGCTGTCATTTATTGAATCAAATGCGTTTGTATTGTTTTTTATTTCAATAATTAATTCTTCGCCACAACTTACATACATTCCTCTAATTTTACCGGAAGGAGGTGTAAATATAGTAGCGAAGCTAAATTGAATGGTAAACATTGCAAATAATAAACTATATAAAGATCGTATCAGAACCGCCTTGAATAAATATTCAGAACATTCTTGACTACTTTTTAATTTAATGAATTTATTGTCGTAATGTGAAGATAAATCATTAGTTTGTTTATGTTTTCGCATCATTGTAAAATTAATAATTTAATTAGTAAAATATTTAAATCCAAAATAACTATAAACCTATTAATCAATTGGTAAGTTTAACTAGCAGTAGTTTGTGTTTTAACTGACATGCATTATGATAAATTACTGTATTTATAAAATAAACATTATACTGAAAAGCATATAATTAATATTTACCAAACCAATCAAAACAAAATCAAAAAAACAATACGTAGAACTACCTGATTTTAAAATATTTTAAATTGGCGTAAAACATAGTATTAATAAGGTGTGTAGGGAGTATTTTGTAAATGGTGGGGAAATTTGGCTTTTAAAAACTTGGCTTGTTTGAAACTAGCTTGCTAAAAAATCTTCAATATATAAAAGCCATTAACTTTAAAAAAAATCTACTTAGTGAAAATATGATCTTCCAACAAAAGATTATTCGTGAATGAATAGTATTTTTGAGCATGGTTCTAAATATGAAACCACAGTTCATCGGCTTTTAACTACATGTTTATTAAATCATAAAATCAAATGGCAAAACAAAAATTACTTCTACTGCTTCTACTTGCGCTTTTTATAAAAAAGACCTCCTACTCACAAAACTATAACATGAGCAATGATACCGTTACAACTTGTAGTGGTAGTTTTTACGATAGCGGAGGACCATTGGGCAACTACCTGCTAAATCAAAGTTCAACCATGACTTTTACTTCCTCCAATGGTAACCGACTCCTCTTTAATTTTAGCTCGTTGAATACAGTTTATAATTTATTGGTATACGATGGCAGCAGCAGCAATGCTCCACTAATTGGTAACTATAGCGGTGTGTTAGGAGCTTTTAGTGTGCAGTCATCAGGGACTTCACTCACCTTCCAATTTACTAGCGGAAACTTAAGTGCGCAATCTGCAGGATGGGCGGCAACACTCTCTTGCACTACTCCACCGGAAACATCTTACCCGCTTATTGATGGACAAAGCATCACCACTTGCGGCGGAATTTTTTACGATGATGGTGGTGCAGACTCAAATTATGCAGCCAATCAAAATTCAACAATGACCTTTTGCCCAATCACTGCGAACGATTATTTGGTTTTTGATTTTACCTATCAATATAATTTAAGTGCAGGCGATACCCTGTTCGCATACAGTGGTAACAACACACTTTCAGCACCGATTGGAATTTATACAAATGCTAATGAAGCAGTAACTATTTCTTCACCACAAGCCGGACAATGCGTTACTTTTAAATTTGTTTCCGATGGTGGCACTGCTGCCGGTTGGCAAGCTTTTATTAGTTGTGTAACTACAGCTCCGACTTATGTTATGAGCATGCATAGCGGCACTATCCTAACTTGCGGAGGAACATTTTACGATAGCGGTGGAGCTTCAAAAAATTATGCTTTAAATACTACCAGCACCCTTACTTTTACTTCCTCCACGGGTAGTCGATTGCTTTTCAATTTTAGTTCGCTGAGTACTGCTTATTCCTTAGTGGTGCACGATGGCAACACGCTTAATGCTCCTATTATTGGAAGCTACAGTGGTGGCTTGGGAGCTTTTAGTGTACAGTCGACCGGCACTTCACTCACCTTCCAATTTACTAGCGGAAACCTAAGTGCGCAATCTGCAGGATGGGCGGCAACACTATCTTGCACAACAGCACCTTTAACAACTTATCCGCTTATTAATGGCCAAACTATCACAGCCTGCGAAGGTGTTTTTTACGATGATGCCGGAGCAAATTCAAATTATTCGCCCAATCAACACGCAACAATGACCTTTTGTCCAAACACTGTTAACGATTACCTGGTATTTAATTTTCCTTATCAATTCGATTTAAGTTCGGGCGATACACTTTTTGTGTACAGTGGTAGCGATACTTTAACCACACCAATTGGCGTATACGTGGGCACATTGGATGGAGCCTCTATCTCCTCCCCTCAGCCGGGTGCTTGTGTTACCTTTAAATTTGTTTCGGATGCTAACGCGGTTTCTTCGGGTTGGCAAGGAATACTCACTTGTAAAACCAATGCACCGGTATATACTATGAGCATGCTAAGTGGAACTATACCAACTTGTGGAGGTTTATTTTACGATAGCGGAGGGCCAGCAGGTAATTATAAACTCAATAGCACTAGCACCGTAACTTTTACTTCGAGCAGCGGATGTGCAATTAAATTTGATTTCGGTTCACTTACTACTTCCTACGGTTTAAATGCCTATGATGGCACTAGCACTGCTGCGCCATTAATAGGATCTTATGGATCGGGACTGGCTCCTTTTACAATTCAATCGAGTGGTTCATCAATAACTTTTGAGTTTACAACCGGAAATATTTTTGCTCAATCTACTGGTTGGGGTGCAACAATTTCGTGTCCAACAACAACAAGTGCAAGCATAACACCGAGTGGCCCAAGCACCATTTGTGCCGGCGATTCAGTTGTTTTAACAGCTACTGCAGCTGCTTCGTACACTTGGAATACAGGCGATACTACTCAATCTATTAGTGTGAGTAGTCCGGGTAGTTATTCTGTAAGTATCATTAACACTGCCGGATGTACTGCCAGCTCTGCTCCTACGCAGGTACTTGTAAATCCACTTCCTGCCATTCCAACCATTCAATTGCTTGGAACAAGTTTAGTATCAAGTGCCGGTTCAAACAATCAATGGTATTTAAATTCTCAAACAATTATAGGTGCAACTTCCAACACTTACCAAGTAAGTCAAAACGGTAGTTATACGGTTCAAACAACCGATTCAAATGGCTGTTCAAGTATTTCTGCTCCGTTTAATTACACGTTTGTAGGATTAGCTGAAATGCAAAACGATGCTGACTTTGTAATAATCCCCAATCCCACAAACGGAAAATTTAAACTGCAACTTAACAGCACGCAAAGCGGAAAAATAACAGTATTGAATATGCTTGGAGAAATAATTTACGAAACAGAAAATATAGCGAATGAAATTACTTTGCCGACAAATTTAACCGGTATGTATTTGCTCAAGCTGCAATCCAACAACAAAAGCAAGTTTGCGAAATTGATTGTTGAGTAGGGATTGGGTGGTTTTTTTTATTTGGAGATTAGAGGTGGGGATTATTGATAACATGCGGATGTTTGGAAAACTTGCAGGAGTTGGGGAGTTTAACCTGTCTGCCGGCAATTAACTAGATATGAAGCACAAATCTTCATTTAAACATTTTACCACCAATTTCTTTATCCCGCAGTTTTGCATTCGTTTTAATGCTCCTTGTAGGCGCAACTGATAGTAATACACAGGGCCACTGATTTATTGAATGACTATTTTAGTCGTATTTACTTCTCTTTTATTAAAGATAGTTAAGAAATAAATTCCCCCACTCGTCCGCGTTTGCAACGATGATGCCTTGATGTTTGCGATTGCAACGCTTAACTACTTAACATTTTATTTGCCCCCACTCGTCCGCGTTTGCAACGCGGATGCCTTGATGTTTGCGTTTGCAACGCTTAACTACTTAACATTTTATTAGCTCTACTTAACTTTAGTCATTCACGTTTCAAACGTGGATGCAAAGTGAGAACTATTTAATTAAGCTTAATTTTATTGTCAGGGTACTTTTGTCAAAATCAACTCCCGAACCGACTCGGGGAAGTAACCCTGAATAATTTTTTTCATAAAAAAAGCCCCGCAAATTGCGAGGCTTCTGTGGGAACTACTGGGTTCGAACCAGTGACCCCTCCGATGTATCGGAGTGCTCTGAACCAGCTGAGCTAAGCTTTGTAGCTATCAACTTCTCTATTTC
>Ga0268298_10003577_pt1 | contig 15758 bp, 9 predicted proteins | sample WWTPWeurt_MetaG_FD_194462 | JGI IMG/M metagenome (GOLD analysis project Ga0268298, IMG submission 194462) | Activated sludge microbial communities from WWTP in Nijmegen, Gelderland, Netherland - WWTP Weurt | ecosystem: Engineered > WWTP > Aerobic digester > Activated sludge | place: Netherlands... | reverse complement strand
TCCATGGCGGAGCGGGCCCGCTGGCGGAACGAAAAGATCGGTTTTCTGTTTCAATTCCACCACCTGCTCCCGGATTTGTCCCTCCTCGAAAATGTTATGATTCCCCTTCTCATCCGACGGCGGTCGCCCGACGAGGCGGCCGCGCGTTCCCGGGACCTGTTGGTCCGGTTGGGCCTCGGGCACCGGCTGGAACATCGTCCGGCGGACGCCTCGGGGGGCGAGCGGCAACGCGCCGCCCTGGCCCGGGCCCTGGTGGGCGAACCGGCCCTGTTGTTGGCCGACGAACCGACCGGCAATTTGGACCGCGGGATCGGCCGCGAGGTGGAAGCCCTGATGAACGACGAAGCGCGCGCCCGGGGCGCCACGCTGATTTTGGTGACGCACGACGAAACGCTGGCCGCGCACATGGACCGGCGGCTGGGGCTCGTGGACGGCCGCTTGGCCGAACCGGTTCCGGGCCGCGCCCGGTGAAGGAGAAAACGTGACCGTTCCAACCCAACCCGCAACGACCGCCGCCGCTCTCCCCGGGGGATCCTCCCTCCAGATTTTTCTGAACGGGCGCCTCGTGCCCAAGGAACAGGCCGTTGTGTCGGTGTTCGACCACGGCCTTCTCTACGGCGACGGGGTTTTCGAAGGCATCCGGGCCTACAACGGCCGGGTTTTCCGGCTTCAGGAACATTTGGAACGACTGTACCGTTCCGCCCGGGCCATCGTGCTGGACATCGGAATGCCCCTCGCGGACATGGAAAAGGCCGTGTTGGACACTCTGCGCGCCAACAAACTGAAGGACGCCTACATCCGGCTCGTCGTGACCCGGGGCGTGGGCGATCTCGGGCTGGACCCGAAAAAATGCCCCAAAGCCACCGTGTTCATCATCGCGGACCGCATCGCCCTTTACCCGCCGGAATGCTACACCGAGGGGTTGGAGGTCAACACGGTTTCGACCCGGCGCAATTCCAGCCAAGCGCTTAACCCGAACATCAAATCGCTGAACTATTTGAACAACATTCTGGCGAAAATCGAAGCGGGTTTGTCCGGCGCCCGGGAAGCCATCATGCTCTCCCTGGAGGGCTACGTGGCCGAATGCACGGGCGACAACATCTTTTTCATCAAAGGGAACCGTCTGGTGACTCCCCCCACGGTGGCCGGGGCGCTGGAAGGCATCACCCGGGCCGTGGTTTGGGGGCTGGCGTCCGGGGCCGGGTTGGTGCCCGAGGAAATGCTCTTCACGCCCTTCGACCTGTTCACGGCCGACGAAGTTTTCTTGACGGGCACGGCGGCGGAAGTGATCCCCGTGGTCCGCATCGACGCCCGCACCATCGGTGCCGGTCGGCCCGGGCCCAAAACGCAGAAATTGATCCAAGCCTTTCGGGAGTTGGCGGGCCGCGAGGGAACCCCGATTTAAATTCCGTCGGGAACTTTCGGTCCCGGAAGTCGTTCAAGAAAAAGCGGGTTCCGGCCGAAGTAGAAATTGACAGCCCCCGGAAAAGGGTCTAGAATTCAGCGAAGTCGAAACAGCCGTCGATCGCGGAGGTCGAGATGTCCAACCGATTCACCGAACGCGCGCAACGAGTCATTCTGATCGCCCAGGAAGAGGCCAAACGCCTGAACCACGATTACGTGGGGACGGAACATTTGTTGTTGGGTTTGATCGCCCTGGGCGAAGGGGTGGCGGCCCAGGTGATGGCCAATTTGGGCGTCGATTTGCGGCGCGTTCGGGCGGAAATCGAGAAGATCGTGGGCACGGGCGACAACGTGATGTTGTTGGGCGAAATCCCCTTCACGCCCCGGGCCAAAAAAGTTTTGGAACTGGCCGTCGAGGAAGCCCAGAACATGGGCCACAATTACGTGGGCACCGAACACCTCCTCCTGGGGCTCATTCGGGAAGAGGAGGGCGTGGCGGCCCGGGTTCTGGAAAACATCGGCGTCCGTTTGGACGTCGTCCGCGAAGAAGTGATTTCCCTGTTGGGCGAAGGTCAATCCGGCGCCCAGGGCGCCCCGGGCGGCGCCCAACCCCCGGCGCACCACCAAACCCCCGCGCGCACGAAATCCAAAACCCCGACCCTGGACGAATTCGGCCGGGACCTCACCCAAATGGCCAAGGACGGCAAGCTGGATCCCGTCATCGGCCGGGAAACCGAAATTGAGCGCGTCATCCAAATTTTGCTCCGGCGGACGAAAAACAACCCGGTGTTGATCGGGGACCCCGGGGTCGGCAAGACCGCCATCGTGGAAGGACTGGCCCAGCGCCTTTCCTCCGACGAAGCCCCCGAGCTCCTCCAAGGCAAGCGGGTCATGACCTTGGATTTGGCGGCGGTCGTGGCCGGCACCAAATACCGCGGCGAATTCGAGCAGCGGCTCAAAAACATCATGGAAGAAATTCGCCGGGCGAAAAACCACATCATTCTTTTCATCGACGAGCTTCACACGGTGATCGGCGCCGGCGCCGCCGAAGGGGCCATCGACGCCTCCAACATGCTCAAACCGTCCCTGGCCCGGGGCGAACTCCAGTGCATCGGGGCCACCACCCTGGACGAATACCGGAAATACATCGAACACGACGCGGCCCTGGAACGTCGGTTCCAGCCCATCGTCGTGGATCCGCCGTCGGTGGAGGACACCGTCAAGATTCTAAAGGGCCTCAAAGACCGTTACGAAACCCACCACAAGGTCAAGTTCGAGGATTCCGCCCTCTCGGCCGCCGCCGAATTGTCCGACCGTTACATCACCGACCGGTTCCTGCCGGACAAAGCCATCGATTTGATCGACGAAGCCGGCAGCCGTTCCCGTCTGCAAGTGACCCAGCGCCCCCAGGAATTGAAGGACCGCGAAGGGGAAATCGACAAAGTCACCAAGGACAAGGAAGCCGCCATCGCCGCCCAGGAATACGAAAAGGCCGCCAAGCTGCGCGACAAGGAAAAGGAAATGCGCCGCCAAATGGAAGAGGCCCGGAAGAGCTGGCGCGAAAAACGGGACGCCACGGTGCCCGTGGTCGCCGGCGAGGACATCGCCGCCGTCGTTTCGAAATGGACCGGCATTCCCACCACCAAATTGACGGAGACGGAGCAGGAAAAGCTGATCCACATGGAGGCCGAGCTGCACAAGCGCCTGATCGGCCAACAGGAAGCCATCGTGTCCATCAGCCAGGCCATCCGGCGGAGCCGCACCGGCTTGAAGGACCCGAAAAAACCCATCGGCAGCTTTATTTTCCTGGGCCCCACCGGCGTTGGAAAAACCGAATTGGCCCGGGCCCTGGCGGAGTTCCTTTTCGGCAACGAAGAAGCCCTGATCCGCATCGACATGTCGGAATACATGGAAAAATTCGCGGTGTCGCGCCTCATCGGCGCGCCCCCGGGATACGTGGGCTACGAGGAGGGCGGCCAACTGACGGAAGCCGTCCGCCGGAAACCCTATTCGGTCGTGCTCTTGGACGAAATCGAAAAAGCGCACCCGGACACCTTCAACATTCTGCTCCAAATGATGGACGACGGCGCCCTGTCCGACAACCTGGGCCACCGGGTGAGTTTCAAAAACACCGTCATCATCATGACCTCCAACGTGGGAGCGCGGTTGATTTCCAAGGGGAAATCCCTGGGGTTCCTTGTTCAGGAGGACGCCGCCAAAGATTACGCCGCCATGAAAGACACGGTCATGGAGGAAGTCAAAAAGGCGTTCAATCCGGAATTCTTGAACCGGTTGGACGACATCATTGTTTTCCATCCGCTGACCCGGGAGGACAGCCGCAAAATTCTGGACCTTATGCTGGCGCGCGTGTCCAAGAAACTCGCCCTTCAGGGGTTCACCGTGGATCTCACGGAAGAAGCGCGGGCTTTCCTTGTCGACAAAGGGTTCGACCCCAACTACGGGGCCCGGCCGTTGCAGCGGTCCATTCAGCGCCTTCTCGAGGATCCCCTGGCCGAGGACATCCTGTCGCGGAAAATCGCCGCGGGGACGTCGGTTTTCGTGGATTTGGATTCCCAAGGCCAAAAGCTCTCCTTCTCCACCACGCCCCCCCAAAAAGCCGTCAAAAGCGGCGGATAAGCGGCGACCGGCCGGGCCGGAATCGCCGCCCCGGGCGTCCGCCTCTTCCCACGGGGTTTATTCATGCGATGGCGAAATCGGGGCGCGCTTGTCGCCCTCCTCGGCCTTTCCCTCTTCGCCCTCTGGTGGGGGATGGGCGTCCCTCGCGTTGAACGACGTCTCCAATCCAAACTGGAATCCACCCTCGCCCGGGTGCTGGGCCAACCCGTCCGGTCCGACGCCGTCCGTCTTTCGCCCCTCTTCCTTCACTTCTCCGTCGAAAACCTCCGCGTCGGCGACCCCGCCGCCCCCCTCTTCGCCTGCCGCCGTTGGACGTTCCACACCGCCATTGCCGATGAAACGCCCTGGTCCTGGATGATTTTTTCCCTCGGACGGTCGGACGTGGAGGTCCCCGTGGCCCGGTGGCGGTCGGGCGGGGAAACACCGACCTGGCCCGCCGATTTGTGGTCCCGCCTTCCGCGTCATTCCTTCCGTTGGGTTCACGGCGCGTTCCTTTGGGAACGCGGGAGCGAAACGCCGATCCGCTTCGCCGACGTGTCCGGCGGGGTGGATCTCGGGACCGACGGGATCGCTTGGAACCTTCGGGGCGGGGGCGATCCGGGGCCCTGGTCCGTCTCTGGCGCGCTTAAAAACGCGGGGGAGGGACGTTCGACGGGATCGGGACGCCTCGTTCTCGACAATTTCCCGGCGGACTACTGGGCCCGGGCCCTTCCGCCCGCCGCCGGTCGATGGGCGGGGACCGGACGGTTGGCGGTCAACGGGCGATTTGAAGGGCGGGCGGGGGAGGGCGTGTCGCTCGCGGATTGGAGCGTCGAGGCGTTCGGCCGCGACGTTCGTTGGTGGCCGCGTATTCCCGGCGGGACCGATTCGGCGGGAACGCCCGGGATCCCCGTCGGTTTGAGCGCGCGGATGGATCCGGGGCGGCTGACGCTGGACCGGCTGGAATTTTGGCGGGCTCTGACCCTGACCGGGACCGTCCTACGTCCGTTGGAACGCGATCGTCGTCAAGTGGACGTCGCTTTCGAAGGCCGGGGGGTGGAATTGGCCGACCTTCGGACCGGGGTCGGGGGGATGTGGCGCAATTTGCCCTTGGCGGGGCGCGTGGAGGTGTCCGGGCGTTGGACGGGCCCCTGGAACCGCCCCGCCCTTCGGGCGGTCCTGGCGTTGGACCGGGGACAATTGGCCGGCGTTTCGCTCCCACGGGGTCGCGTCGAGGCCCGTTGGGCGGAGGGTCGATGGGAAGCGCGCGCGGCGGCCTGCGGCGGAACGATCGCCGTTCAAAGCGTGTCGGAATCCACGGGGGTGTCCCCTTCGTCGTGGACCGCCGTGGCCGAAAATCTGGATTTGGGTGTTTGGGCTCGGGAGAACGGGTGGCCCGAAGTCGGTGGTCGGGTCGGCGGACAATTTGTTTTTGCCCGGCGCCCCGCGGAGGAGGTCGGCGGGTGGCCGGTGCGGGGGGACGGGGCCTGGGGCGTTGAGAACTTTCGCTGGGGGGCCCACCACCGGGCCGAAACCGTTTCCGGCCATCTGGCCCTGCGGGAAGATGGATTTCGGGCGACGGGGGACGGCGGGCGTTTCGTGGCCGCGGTCGACGTGTCCACGGAAGGGTGGCGCATCGACCGACTGGCGTACGCGGCGCCCGAGGGTTTTTCCTTCGAAGGAAGTGGGCGGTTGACCGGCCGTCCGGCGGTCTGGGATCTGCGGGCGCGTCTCGAGGGGTTTCCGCTCCGGGACGTGCCCCCCGTACTCAAACATTTTCCCGACGTCGCGGGGGCGTTGTCGGCCGACGGGGCGCTGACCGGTCCACTGAACGAACCCCGGTTCGAGGGCGGGGTGCGGCTTCAAGGGGTTCGCTGGCGTCCGGGCGGCGCGCTTCACGCCGCCGACATGGAATTCCACGGCAGTCGCCGGTACGTCCGATTGCCGCGTTTGGCCTGGGACGATACGCTAACCGCCGACGGCGCCTGGGTCCCGGGGCGGGGATGGCAACTGTCGGCAACTTTCAACAAGACGGACGCGTCGCGGGCCTTTGATTTCTGGGCCGGGGCGGTCGACCTGGCCGGAACGGTGGAGGGGCAGATCTCCCTTTCCGGGGCGCCGGGCGCGCCCCTCGAGGAGACCCGCGGCTGGGGAAATCTCCGGTGGAACGACGGCCGGTGGGGGTCCGTCGAGTTTCAGCGAGCCACGGGCGTTTTTTTCCTCGAAAAGGCCAAAATCGTTTTGGACGGGTTGGACCTCCATCAATCGTCGGGCGATTTTCACGCGGACGGCGAATGGAACCGGGAATCCCCGACCCGTTGGAGCTGGCGGACCAATCTCCGCGCCGCGGGGTTCCAATCCGGGGGGGGGTGGGACGGAACCGCCGCCGCCGCGGGGGCCTTCGAGCGGGGCCGATGGACGGGAACGGTGGTCTCGCCCGGGTTGTCCTGGGGCGGCATCGGGTTGGGGGAAATCCGGGCCGGTTTTCAAGCCGACCCGTCCGGTCTGTCGGTGAACCCCTTCCAGGCGGGAGCGGGCCTTCGGGGCGAATTTCGTTGGGAACGGAGCGACGGACGAGTGGAGGGGTGGGCGACGTTGGACAACGCCCGCTGGGCGGACTTGCTCCCCCTTCGCGTGCGCTCGCCCTGGTTGCATCGGGCCGACATCGTTCCCGGGCGGGGGCGCGCGGCGGTTCGTCTTTCCGGAACCGGCGGGAAACCCGTGTTTGAATTTAGCGGGTCGGTGGCGGGGGCCCAATGGAAGACGGTGGGCGTGGAGGTGGAGGCGGCCGGGAGGTGGTCCGACCACCGATGGGTGATTTCAACGGCGACCGCGCGGCTCGGGTCCGGCGGGGCGGCGACGGCTCACGGCGAGGGGACCACGTCCACGTCGTCGGCCCCCGCGGTGGCGGTCTGGTCGGTGGACTTTAACGACGTGGGGCTCGGCCCCGTTTTGACCGCGCTGGCTCCGGACAATCATTGGGAGGGACGGGCCGCCGGCCGCCTGGAGGGGCGCGGACCCCTGGCGGACCCGGAAATCGAACTTCGGGCCGGTGGAACGATCGAGCGCGAAGAGACCATCGAATGGGCGATCGCCGCGGATTGCGTCCGCCGCGGTTGGACGATCCGTCGGGCGGATTTTCTCACGCCCGAAGGGTCCCTCAAGATCCGACCGGGCGGAACGGTCGCCCCCGAGACGCCGGGAATCCTCCGGGCCCAATTCGTGGCCGACGCGCGCAATATCCACGCGGGCCCCCTGACTCTGTTCGGCGCCTTGGGGGTGGACGGTCGGTGGCGGGCGGATCCCCGGGACGTTTCGGCCCGTTTGACCGCCCGTTCCCTGTGGGTCAATCAGCAATGGTTGGATCGAGACCTCGCCCAAATCCATTGGACGCCGGGACAACTGGATTTTGAGCCCTTGTCCGGGGGGGCCCCGTATTTGACCGGCCGGATGGATCTGACCGCCTGGCCCCAAACGCGCCTGGAGGATTTGACCCTCTGGGACGGGACCGTCCGACGTCTTTGGATGTCCGGCGAGGTGGGACCCCGAAAATGGGATTTTGACCTTCGGGCGGTGGGGATGGAAGCGGAAACGCTCGTCGCCATCGCCAACTTGGATTGGTCCGTCACGGGCCGGTGGAACGCCCGGGTCCGGGGCCGCGGCACCCCCGCCGATCCGGGGGTGGAGGCCGATATTCGGGGGCGGGACGGCCGGTTGGGACCCGTGCCCTACGATCGCCTGGAGGCGGACGTCCGCTGGTCCGGATCGACCGTCACCGTTCGCCAGCTGCGCGTGGCCCGGTCCAACGGATATTTATTGACCGGCGAGGCCCACGGCCCGGCCGTCGGAGGTTCGGCGGGGGGCGGGGGCGTGGGGGCCCGCCTTCGATTGCAGGACGGCGAATTGCAAATCCTTCAAGACATGTGGCCCGTGTGCAAAAAAGCCCGGGGAACCTTTTCCGGGGAACTGAACATCGACTCGGGGAAAGGCGGCCTTCGGTCGGCCGGGTACTTTGAAATACGGGACGGTCAAATGACCAACCGTTCCTACGCGCGGCGCGTCAACGACTTGGCGCTTCGGCTGTTGTTGGTGGACGACCGGCTGACCGTGGAGTCGGGGACCGCCCGGATCGGCGCGGGCCGGGCGGTCCTTCGGGGAGAGGTCCTCCTTCCCCGGGACGCGCCCCCGGAGTACAACCTGTGGTTGGAAACGTTGGGGGACCGGGGGGTGGAGGTCGAAGTCCCGCAATTGTCCGTGCCGCCGGGCCCCGTGTTCAGTCGGCTTCCGATTTTTCAGGAATCCCTGAAGGGCGTGTCCCGGGGGGAGCCGGTCTTCGTTCTCCACGCCACCGGCCCCCAGGGGCGTCACGTGATCACGGCGGACGTCACCCTGAACAATTCCCAGTTTACCTACCCGCCGGCCAAGGGAGCCTTCCACCGGGTGCCGGGCCCCCGTTTTTGGCGGGATTTCTGGCGCGAAGCGGCCTGGGACGTCCGGTTTCACACGGGAAAGGACACCTGGTACCGAAACGAATACGTCAACGTGGAAATCGACGGCAACCTGGCCCTGTCCGGGCGGCCGGGCGCCTGGTTGGCCAACGGCAAAATCGGCGCCCGCCAGGGAGTCATCAACTATTTGGGGCAAAATTTTATCGTGAGCCAGGGCTCCTTTGAAGTGGAAACCGACACCCGGCCCGGGCTGACGCGGGGGGTCTACCCCTACATCTCCGGCGTGGCGGAAAAAACCGTCGCGGCGGTGGACGCCCGGGGGTTCGCCAACGACGACGTCGTGACCATGGTGGTGGACCGCGCCCGCCTGGGGGAGATTCAACCCCGTTTCCTTTCCCGGAACAGCCCCGGTCTCAAATCCGACCGGGTGGCCATGCGGGCCCTGGGCCTTTCGGGGGAAGATCAACTGACCCAATCCGATCGGGACCAACTTTTTCGGGCCGGGCTCGTTCAATTGGTGGGGGCCAGCGCGGCGCCCCTCGCCACGCGGTTGGCTCAAAACTTCGGAATTTATATGATCAACACGATTTACGAGCCCCCGGAAACGACCGAGACCGCTTCCCCAACGAGCCCGAACCAAAGCCCGTCCGCCACCGCCGCCCCGGCCCGGGATGTGTCGTCGTATTTGCGCGGCGCGGGGGCTTCGGCCCGTATCCGTTTAACCGATCGGTTGTTCGGCGTCTACAAAGTGAAATTGGACGAAGCGCAGAATCAGTTTTATTTCCGGGACGAAATCGAACTCGTCTACCGCGTGGCCAAAAGCCTCCATTTGCGGGCGAGCACGGAACTGGACTCGGAAAAATTGCTGGGGCAGCCGCCCAACCGGCGGGTCGCGCTGGAAAATCAATGGCGGTTCGGTCTGCCCCGACGCCAAACCGTTCCCAAGGATTCAACGCCATGAACCGAACCCATCGCTGGTTGGCCCGGATCGCGACGGCCCTGATTCTCGGATTCGCCGTCCCTTTGCGGGCCGAAACCGATCCCGTGATCAAGGACATTCGGGTCGAGGGGAATCGGTTTCTCCGTCCCCGCACCGTTCTTTCCAAAGTGAAGGCCAAAGCGGGGGACACGGTGACGGATCCCGCTTTTCGGGCCGACATCGATCGATTGTTTGAAACCGGCCAGTACGACGACGTCGAAGTCTCCCTGGAGGACGTGCCCGGCGAAAAAACGGCCCAGGGCGCGCCCAAAGTGCGGGTGGTCTTCAAAATCAAGGAGCGCCCGGTGGTTCGCCGCATCGATTTCAAGGGAAACCGCCGGCTTTCCGATAGTAAATTCCGCGAGGAGCTGTCGTCCAAAACCGACGAGCCCTACGATCGCTTTAAAGCCGGTCAGGACGTTCAAAAAATCATCGCCAAATACCGGGAGGAAGGGTACGCCGAGGCCCAGGCGGAGTCCTACGTTTCCTTAAACCCCCGAACCAACAAAGTCATTTTAACCTTCTTCATTACCGAGGGGAACCGCGTGTTGGTGGACGCCGTCAACGTCGAGGGCAACCGCTTTATGACCGCCCGGAAGGTCCGGGGCCGGCTCAAGAAAACACGCCGCAAAAAAGTTTTCAAGGAAGACACGTACAAAGAGGACATCGACCACCTCATCGAGGCTTACCGGGACCAGGGGTTCCTGGAGGTTCAGGTGAACGCCTCCTCACGCTCCTTTTCGGAGGACCACACCCGGGTGACGTTGACCCTGGGCGTCCGGGAAGGGCGCCGTTACACGGTGGGCGGCGTCGCTTTCGCGGGCGCGACGCTCTACAAGGACGCCGAGCTGTCCAAGGCCGTCGCCCTTCGGTCGGGAAAATTGTACGAGCAATCCAAGATGAACGAATCCCTGCGGTCCCTGCAGGATTTGTACGCGGACAAGGGGTATCTGCGGGCGGAAATCGATCCCCAAACCCTCACCCACCCCGTGGACGAAACGCGGGGGACGGTCGATGTGACCTTCGCCATCGTCGAAAGCTCGGTCGTCTACGTGGACCGGGTGTACGTGGACGGCAACACCTACACCAAGGAGAAGGTGGTGCGCCGGGAAGTGCTGCTCAAACCGGGCGACGTTTTTTCCGCGGGCAAGATGCGGCGGTCGGTGGAGCGCATTTACAATTTGGGCTTTTTGGACGACGTGCAGGTGGACATTCAGCAGCCCCGCTCCCCGTCCCTGGCCGACGTGGTCTTCTCCGTTAAGGAGGGCAAGCCCGGAATTCTGTCCGCCGGCGCGGGTTTTTCCAGCCTGGACGGCGTGGTGGGAACGCTCCAGGTCCAGCACGTCAATTTGTTCGGGTTGGGCCAGCGGCTGAATTTGATGTGGGAATTCGGGCGCAAAAAACAGAATTACGAAATCGGTTGGACGGACCCCTGGTTTCTCAACAAACCCGTGAGTTTCGGCGTCGACCTCTTCGACACGGTCCGGACCCTCCCTTTCCAAAACGATTCCTTCGCCTACAAGAAGGGGAACCGCGGTTTTGGGCTTCGTCTCGGTCCCCGCCTGTCGGACGAGCTGTCGCTGATCGAAAATTACAACTACGAGCGCGTCCGGGTCTTCGACATCGAACCCAAATTCATCGGCAACGCCGACCCGGCGAACAACATCCTCCCCTCGGACGACATCAAATCCGCGTTCACCACCGGCGCGGTGTGGGACACCCGGGACAACGTGTTCGACGCTTCGCGGGGCGGCCGCCACAGCGCGACGGTCGAGGTGGCGGGAGGGCCTTTCGGGGGCGATTTGAATTTCTACAAACCGGAACTGTCCGTGGCGCGCTATTTCCCGACGATTTGGAAATTCGTGCTGACGCTCTCGGCCCGGGGCGCCTTCGTCAAGGAATTCCCGCCCAGCAAAGACCTCCCCTTCTCGGAATTGTTCCGAGTGGGCGGCGTCGACACCGTCCGGGGATACGACATCGGGGAGGTCGGCGTGGACGGCGGGCACACCTACATGGTGTACAACGCCGAATACAAGTTTCCCATCGTGCAGGAAAACCACCGCACCATCCTTCAAGGCGCTTTTTTCGCCGACGTGGGCGGCAGCTGGGCGGGCAACCGGGACGTCAATCTCGGGATCGGCAGCCGCCTCAATCAAATGCGGTCCGGCGTGGGATTCGGCGTCCGATTCAAAACCCCGGTCTTCCCCATTCGCCTCGATTGGGGTTACGGATTGAACCATTTGCCCGGACAGCCCTTGAGCCAGTTCTATTTCACCATCGGGAACATCTTCTAAGCGCGTTCCTCGGCGGTGGACAGCCCCCACCCAATAGTGTAAAATCGACGTTTTAAAGCCGCTTCGCCCCGTACGGGGGAGGATTTTTTGTCGCCCGCCCATTCCCAGTGGAATCGAACCTTTGTTGCCGCCCTCGCGGTCGCCGGATGTGCGGTGGCCGCCGGATCGTCGTTGGGGGCGCTGGAAATTCCTCTGAAGCGGGGGGCCAACCAGGCGACCCGTGTTGGGTTCGTCGACATGGACAAGATTTTTCGGGAGTATCCGGAGACCCAAAAGGCCCGGGCCGAATATTACAAGGCGTTGGAAAAGCGACGGTCCGAGTTGGCCGCCCGGGAAAAAGAATTGGCGGCCCTGGACGGGCCCGCGCCCGCGAGCGCGCCCGCCACGCCGCCGGTGATTTCGACCGGGCTGTTCGCCCTGCCGCCGGATTTGATGTCCCCGACCGCCTCCACCGGGCCGGCCGCGATTCCGGCCCCCGATCCCGAGGAGCGGGAAGCGGTCCGGCGGGAAAAACAGGCCGAAATCGCCGAAGCGCGGGCCGCCGCGGCCCGGGAATTGAAGGAGCTCGAGGAAAAGAAATCCGTCCAAATTTTGGGCTCGCTCTACAAGACCTTGGTGCAATTGGCCCAGGAGAAGGGCGTGGATCTGGTGGTCGACAAATCGGCCATTCTCTACGGTCAGAACGCCATCGATTTAACGGAACCCTTGGCCCGGCGGTTGCGGGGGCTTCCGGACGACGGAAAACCCTGAGGACTCCCACGTGAAATTAACGGTAACGCAAATTGCGGAATTGACGGGCGGCGCGGTTCGCGGCGACGGCGCGACGGTTATTGAAGGCGCGGCCGGGTTGGCCGACGCCACCCCCCGGGACATCACGTTTCTGGGCAACGACAAATACCAATCCCAGTTGGAAACGACCCGGGCCGGGGCGGTGCTCGTGGCTCCCGGCGTCGACACCGGGTCCCGCCCGGCGGTCGTGGTCAAAAACCCGCCCTACGGCTGGGCCCGGGTTCTGGAGGTTTTGGAAAAGGAACGCACGCGGCGACCGGCGGGCATCCATCCGACGGCCCAGGTGGCCCCCACCGCCCGGGTCGGGAAGAACGTGACCATCGGCGCCTTCACCGTGGTGGAGGACGGCGCGGTGATCGGTGACAACAGCGTTTTGTACGCCCACGTGTATGTCGGTTTCGACGTCCGCATCGGGCGCGATTGCCTGATTTATCCCCGCGCGACCCTGCGCGAGCGCGTCGCCCTGGGCGACCGGGTGGTGTTGCAGCCCGGCGCGGTGATCGGATGCGACGGTTTCGGCTTTACCGTACACGAAGGTCGGCATTACAAAATTCCCCAAGTGGGGACGGTGGAGATCGGCGACGACGTGGAGATCCAGGCCAACTCGACGATCGACCGCGCGGCCGTCGGCGTGACGAAGATCGGCCGAGGCACCAAGATCGACAACCTGGTCCAAATAGCCCACAACACCGAGATCGGGGAGCATTGCCTCATCGTCGCTTTGACCGGCATCGCGGGTTCCGTCAAGGTCGGCCGGTACGTCACCCTGGCGGCCCAGGTCGGGGTGGCGGGGCACCTCAGCATCGCCGACGGGGTGACCGTGGCGGCCCGGGGCGGCGTGACGCAGTCCCTGAAAACCCCCCGGGAAGTCCTCTGGGGCCTTCCGGCGCAACCGATTCGCGACGAACTCAAATGCCAGGCGGCTCTCCGACGTCTGCCGGCGGTGTTGGAGGAATGGCGACAATTTAAAAAGAAAGGATCCCCCTCCGCGTGAAACTGTTTTCCACCGGGGAACGCCAACGCACCATCGCCCGGGAGGCGGTGTACAAAGGCGTCGGCCTTCACACCGGCAACAAATGCCACTTGATTTTTAAGCCCGCCCCCGCGGGCCAGGGCGTCGTTTTTGTCCGCACCGATTTGCCGGGAAAGCCGCGCCTGCCCGCCCATCATTCCATTGTCTCCAGCGTCGTGCGCGGCACCACTTTGAGCCTTGACGGGGAGAAAAACCACGAGGCCCGGGTCCACACCGTGGAGCACGTGTTGTCCGCCCTCTACGGCCTGGGCATCGACAACGCGGTCATCGAGGTGAACGCCAACGAACCCCCCGTGGCGGACGGCAGCGCCCGGCCCTTTTGGGACGCGCTGGAAGCCGCCGGCGTGACCGAGCTGGACGAACCGCGGCGATTTTTCCAGCCCGATCCCCTGGAATACACCGCCGGCGAAACCCGTTACGAGGTCGAGCCGGCCGACGAGCTGATCATCGAGACAAACATCCATTTCAAACACCCCTTGATCGGGGAGCAACGCCGGGAGTTCACCGTGACCCGGGAGTCCTATTTGAACGAAATCTCCCGGGCCCGGACCTTTTGCTTCGATTTCGAAGTGGAAGCCCTGAAACGCCAAGGGCTGGCCCGGGGCGGGTCCCTGGACAACGCCGTCGTGGTCGGCATGGACCGCATTCACAACAAGGAAAAATCCCTCCGCTACCCGGATGAATTCGTCCGGCACAAGACCCTCGATCTCATCGGCGACCTCTTTTTACTGGGCGCTCCCCTCAAGGCCCGCATCAAAGCCCACCGCGTGGGCCACGGACACAACGTCAATTTGGTCAAGAAATTGGCCGCGCAGATGACCGGCGAAGCACCGTCCCAGACGGCGGTCACGTCGAATTACTGATTTAATTCCCGGAGGAGTCACCCCCATGGACAACGTCGCGCCCCGCACCCTTACCACCGTCGAGATTATGGGGGCCATTCCCCACCGTTACCCGATCCTGATGATCGACACGGCCACGATCACCGAGCCCGAAAAGAAAATCACCGGGTTCAAGTCCGTTTCCGCCAACGAGCCGTTTTTCCAGGGCCATTTTCCCGGACGTCCCATCATGCCGGGCGTCCTCATTGTCGAAGCCATGGCCCAATCCGCCTGCGTGCTCTTTTTGTCCAAACCGGAACTCAAGGATAAATTGGCGTTCTTTATGGGGATCGACAAGGTGAAGTTCCGGAAACCCGTCGTGCCCGGCGATCAACTCGAACTTCGGGTCGAAGTGCTGCGGGGCGGCCGGGTGGGCAAATGCCGCGGCGAAGCCTTTGTGAAAAACGAAATCGTGACCGAAGCGGAATTCATGTTCGCGATCGTTGATAAACAGGAAGCCAAATGAGCTCCGCGGCCGGCGATCCCCCTTCCGCCGGGATTCACCCCACGGCGGTCGTCCACCCCTCCGCGAAGATTGGGGCGGGGGTGAAAATCGACCCCTACGCCGTCATCGGCCCCGACGTGGAATTGGGGCGGGGGACCTGGGTGGGCGCCCACGCGGTCGTGGAATTCGCCACCGTGGGCGAGGAGTGCCGCCTGCACCCCCATTCCTTCGTCGGCACGGAACCCCAGGACCTCAAATTTAAAGGGGAAAAAACCCGGGCGCGCCTGGGCGCCCGCACCACGGTGCGGGAATGCGTGACGATCCACCGAGGAACGGCGGCGGCCGGCGAAACCGTCGTCGGGTCCAACTGTCTTTTGATGGCCTATGGCCACGTGGCCCACGACGCGATCCTGGCCGACGGGGTCATCATGGCCAACGCCGCCACCCTGGCCGGGCACGTGGAAGTGGGACCCGGCGCCTTCATCGGAGGCTTGGTGGGCGTTCATCAATTTGCCCGCATCGGGGCCGGGGCCATGATCGGCGCCGGCTCCATGGTGCCGGCGGACGTCGCCCCCTTCTGCATGGTTCAGGGGGACCGGGCCAAAATTGTCGGTTTGAACGTGGTGGGTCTGCGGCGTCGCGGAACCTCCCGGGACGCCCTGTCCGCCATCAAAGCCGCCTACCGGACCGTCTTCGGCATGGGGCTGCCCCTGGCCGAGGCCATCGCCCAGATTGAAAAAACCGAACGACCGGCGGAGGTCCAGGTCTTCTTGGAGTTCCTGAAAAAAACCTCCCACCGGGGCCTCTGCCGGCCCGCCCCCAAGACGGCCGACGGCGAGGACGCCACGGAAGGGTTCTTTTGAGCCGCC
>Ga0268298_10003576_pt1 | contig 15758 bp, 15 predicted proteins | sample WWTPWeurt_MetaG_FD_194462 | JGI IMG/M metagenome (GOLD analysis project Ga0268298, IMG submission 194462) | Activated sludge microbial communities from WWTP in Nijmegen, Gelderland, Netherland - WWTP Weurt | ecosystem: Engineered > WWTP > Aerobic digester > Activated sludge | place... | reverse complement strand
CCGCCGACCACGTTGTAGGCCATGAAGCGCGGGTAGGTCATCGAGCCGACGCCGGCGATGAAGGGCACGAAGGTGCGCACGATGGGCACGAAACGGGCGAGGATGACGGCGCGGCCGCCGTATTTCTCGAAGAAGGCGTGGGCCTTATCGAGGTGCTTTTTGCGGAGCCAGATGGAGTCCTCGCGCTTGAAGACGGCGGGCCCGACCTTGCGGCCGATCCAGTAGTTGACGGTGTCGCCCAGGAAGGCGGCGATGAGGAGCAGGCCGGCCATGAGGTGGACGTTGAGGCCGGTCTCGGGCTTGGCGCAGAAGGCGCCGGCGGCGAAGAGCAGGGAGTCCCCCGGCAGGAGCGGCATGACGACGAGGCCGGTCTCGGCGAAGATGATCAGGAAGAGGACGCCGTAGGTCCACAGGCCGTAGCTGGCGATGATCTCCGCCAGGTGGCGGTCAATGTGGATGATGAAATCGGCGAGTTTCTTCAGGAGGTCGAACATGGCGCGGGGAAAATAAAAAGGGCAGGTCGCGTGCGAGCCTGCCCTTAGGAGAGTTGCGGAGACGGTTTAGACGTCGGCCTTGGTCTTGCGGAGACCCTGGACGCGGTCGCCGGCCTTCCATTGGCCGCGTTTCTTCAGCAGGGCCACGCGCTCGAAGCGCTTGAGGACATTGCGTTTGACGACGAGACCGCCGCCGGAGGCCTTGAGACTGGGATGTTGGGACATAAAGTGGTTTGGATTAACGTGGTTTCGGACTTGGGAAGGGTGCGGATGTAGAGTTGGCGATTGCCCATGACAAGTATTTTTCGCCCACGTTTTCGGCGCTCACCTCGATCCATTGCGGCGTGGCGAAGGGATGATGGTTATGCACCCAACCGCGGAGGGCCGAGGCGTTGCCCGGCAGGTATTTAAACCACACCCGGAATTCCTCGGCCGACTCCAGTTTGCCTTCCCAATGATAGTAAGAAGTGACGGGGCCGTCGATATGGGCGCAGGCGGCGAGGCGGGCCTCGACCGCGCCGCGGGCCAGCCGGTCGGCGTCGGCGCGGAGGAAGGTGGTTGTCCAAGCCACGAACATTCCGGGAGTGTTGGCGGAAGGAGTCCGCTTGTCAAAGCCGACACTCCGCGGCGCTTGCTGGGTGCCGGGGGTTATTTTCTGTCGCCAGTTTTGACATCCGATTCGAGCACTTCCAGATCGCGGATGCGGACGCTGGCACGCGCGTCGTCATACATCTGCAGCCCGGCGGTGTTTTCGCCGAAGTAGGGCGTGGCGACGCGCAGCATGGTATCGAGGACATCGGAGAATTTCTGGCCCCGCTGGCGGGGCGCAGCCACGAAGGTCGTCCACTGCCGCTTGGCGTCCTTGCCCTGCGTCATCAGGTCGGCGTGCTTGAAGGCGTCGACCACGATCATGTAATACTCGCGTGTGGCGTCATACAGGCCCGAGGGTGCCATCGTCTGACTCTGGAGAAGCGCGCCGCCGGCATATTCGGGGGCGCCGCCGGCGGGAGTGGCGGGGGTGCTGCCGAAGTGGAAGCCCGGGGCGTTCTCGTTGGCGGCGGCGGCGCCCAGGGCGGCATCGTTGCCGCCGGTGCGGCCGTCCCAGACGACATCACCTCCGAGGGTGGTCAGGCTCCGCCCGCGCGTCCTGGGCACGAGGCCGTCGCGCCAGCTGAGCTGGTCGGTGCGCACGGTCGGGTTGAGCCAGGGGCGCTCGCCGCCGTGCACGCGCAAGATGAGGTCGACATTGTCGGGATCGATCACGCGGCCCTGCGGGTCGGTCGCGTTGACATAGCCCTTCCGGGCCAGCACCTCATCCAGGCGGGCGCACAGCTGCTCATAGGTGAGATCGGTTTCGTAAAGGTCGCCCGGCAGGAAGACGTAGCGCTGCGGCTTCGCCAGAGGCTGAAGCGGTGGCGTGGCGGGATTGGCCTGCATCTGGGCGGCTTCGAGGCGCCGCAACTCATCCAGGGGGGTCGAGGCGTAATTGGCCGATGAGACGGACACGGGCGCCGGCTGGCGAGGCATGGATCGGGGGGCCGGGTCGGCGGCGGGACAGTAGGTGCCGACCATGATGGCGGCGAGCAGGGCGAAGCGTGGGGAGTTCATGAACGGATAACGGATGGATAAAAGGTGGCGCGCTGACCAGCGGGAGAGGACAAGCGGTTCGTTCGGCTGGCTGGACGGGGTAGGCCGATTGCCATGCCATGACTACACGGCAGACAAGGTCTTGGTTACGGGTTTTCCGCGAGCTTGGTCAGCTTGATTTTGCCTGCATTGCGCTGATGCCTTATCCCTGTTGGTTTATCCTAAGTGCCTGTCTTGAAAAAAATTGGGACACAGGCGACACGCCGCAAGGCAAGCCGGCATCGGGCCGCCAAGCACGAAGAAATTTAATGCCCTTGACGACTTGCGGGGTAGACTTACGCATGTCCCTTCCTTTTTCCCGCCCATGAGAGACGAATACATCCGCGACGCCCAGAAGATCATCCAGGACCCGAACGTCCTGATCAACGTGGTTTCCCGCCGCGTCAAACAGCTGCGTCGCGGCAGCCGTCCGCTCGTCGAGTCGCTGGAGAAGCTGAGCCCCGAGGACATCGCCCTGCGCGAGGTCATCGAGGGCAAGATCAGCTACGAGCTGCACACGGCCTGAGCCGGCAGTCACCTGACTCCCCCCTTCCCGCGAAGCGAGGCCCCGGCCTCGCTTCTTTTGTTTGCGGCCCCCGCGCCCGCCGCGCATCAATTGACTGTCCATGGCCAAGCCGAAAGACCCCACCCGCTACACCGAGATGCGCAATTCGAAGGCGCTGCGGGACTATTTCATCCACGACAAGTTCGAGGCGGGGATCAAGCTGGCCGGCACCGAGGTGAAGTCCATTCGTGCCGGCAAGGCGCAGATCACCGACGCCTTCGCCCGGATTGAGAAGGGCGGGGTGTGGCTCTACGGCGCCTACATCCAGGAATACTCGCATGGCGGGCTCTCGCAGCATGCCCCGCGGCGCGTCCGCGCGCTGCTGCTCCACGCAAACGAAATCCGCAAGCTGACCCAGGCCGTCGAGACCGGCGGCAAGTCCATCGTGGCGCTGCGCATGTATTTCAAGGAGGCCCTCGTGAAGGTCGAGATCGCCACGGCCACCGGCAAAAAGCAGTTCGACAAGCGCGCCGACGTGAAAAAGCGTGAGCAGAACCTCGAGGCCCGCAAGGCCCTCAAACACCGTCCATGAGCAAGAAACTACCCCGACGCGTCACCGTCCGCGTGCCCGGCAGCACTTCCAACTGCGGCTCCGGCTTCGATTCGCTCGGCCTCGCGTTGTCGATCCATAACGACATCACGCTGGTGCGCGGCGACTGGAGCGGCGCGCGGCCCCTCACCGACCGTGACACGGCCGGCCTCGGCATGGCGGACGAGGCGGCGGCGCTGTTCTTCGTGCGCACCGGGATGGAGGAGTTCGGCTACGAGCTCAGCGTCACCGGCGGGGTGCCGATGTCGCGTGGGCTGGGCTCGAGCGTGACCCTGCGCGCCGGCGTGGTCGCGGCGCTCAACGAGATGTCCGGCGCGCAGCTGACCAAGGACGACCTCTGCAGCCTGGTGACCCAGCTCGAGGGGCACCCGGACAACGCGACGCCGGCCGTCATCGGCGGCTTCTGCGTGGCGCGCTGCGACCCGCACACCGGCGAGTTGCTGGGCGTGCTGCGCAAGCCGATTGGCAAGGACCTGTGCTTTGTCGTCGTGTCACCCGACCAGGAACTTGAGACCAAGAAGGCCCGCGGCATCCTGCCGAAGGAGCTGCCGTATTTCGACGCGATCAAGAGCGTGAACAGCGCCACCTACGTGGTGGCCGCGATTCTCTCCGGCGAATACGACCGGCTCCGCGATGCCGTGCGCGATTTCCTGCACGAACCCTACCGGCTGCCGCTGATCCCCGGCGCGAAGAACGCCATCGAGGCCGGGGTGGCCGCCGGTGCGCTGACCGGCTGGCTGAGCGGCAGCGGCTCGAGCGTGCTCTGCGTGGCGCGTCCGGCCAAGGCGGCGAAGGTTGCCCGGGCGATGGTGGCGGCGTTTGCGGCGCACAAGCTGCCGGCGACACCGCACCTGCTTTTCGCCGACAACAACGGCCTGCGCGTGGTGAAGCGCGGGGCCTGATCAGGCAGTTGGGAACGGCGAGCCCGAGCGGATGACCCTGGGGGGATTGGCGTCCGGCCAGTATTTGACGAGCTCGGCGGCGAGATCGGTCCACTTGAAGGGTTTCCGGACGATGGCCTTGAGGGACGGGACGGCCGCCAGCTCGCGGTCGGTGAAGGACATGTTGTAGGCCGTGATCATCAGCACCGGGATGGCCGGGTTGATCTTCTGGACCTCGGCGATGAACTGGAGCCCGTTGATGTCGGGCATCTGGTAATCCGTGATGATGAGACCGACGTTCAGCTTGGGGAGGGCGCGGAGCGCATCGGCCGGCTTGGTGAAGCCATGCACCGGGCGGTCGAGGTGCTCGCCGAGAAGCTGTTGGAGCAAATCAATGTAGGAGAACTCGTCGTCCACCAGCACAACGATTTTTTCTTCGGGATTTGGGGCGGTCATGGGGCGGGGGCAGGCGAGGCGACGAGGCGGAGGGTTTTCTAGAAGAAAACGGCTTGCCGTAAAGCGGATAAAGGCGTGCAACCATCGCAAATGCTTCACGTGGTGCTGTTTCAGCCGCAAATCCCGCAGAACACCGGCAATATCGGCCGCATGTGTGCCGTCACGCGCTCGCGGCTGCACCTGATCCATCCGTTGGGTTTCGAGGTGACCGACAAGAACCTCAAGCGGGCGGGCATGGACTACTGGCACTCGCTGGATGTGCACCACCACGCGGACTGGGCGGCGTTCAAGGCCAGCGCCGCCGCGCCGCGCCGGCTGTGGCTGTTCACGACGCACGCGACGCGGACCTTCTGGGATGTGGCCTATGCGGACGGCGACGGGCTGATCTTCGGCAACGAGGAAGCCGGCGCGCCCGAGTGGCTGCATGCGGCGCTCGGCGCGGCGCAGCGCATCAAGATCCCGCATGCGAATGGGGCGCTGCGTTCGCTCAATCTCTCGACGGCGGCGGGCATCGCGACCTACGAGGCGCTCCGGCAGGTGGGGTTGGGAGGGTGATGCCAACATCCCATAGCTTATTAACGGTCACTGCGAGGTTCCCGCAGCGGCGGGAGACGAAGCAATCCAGCCGTTTCGACAAGTTCAAGGCCCCGAGCCAGTCGTGGGGCGGGATCGCCACGACCCGCTATGCGAGCCTCGCGATGACAAAGGGCTAAAACGGGTTGCGTCGCGAATTGGCACTGTAGGGGCGGACCTTGTGTCCGCCCGCGCGGGCGGACACAAGGTCCGCCCCTACAAAAGAGCCAAACCAAGCTGAATGGTATAGAAGCTGCGGGCACTTGGTATAAACGCTTGGTTGCACCGCGACGGCGTGGTCGCCGCGAAGGCCACCTTGGCAGGTCATCGCGCGGCCCGCTGCTGCGCGTCTTTCCACAGATCGGCTTCGCCGGGCATGCCGTGGGCGGTGAGTTTTTCGGCGATCAAGGCGAGGCTCGGCTCGGCGACGGCGTGCTTGGGGTCGGCGGGGAACTCCGGGCGCACGGCGCGGCAGAGCGCCCAGCAGGCCCAGGTGCGCCAGCGGCGCTGTTCGCGGCGGGGCTCGTTCATCCGGTCGGCGAGATGCTGGAAATGCACGCGCGGGTTGCCGATGAAGACATCCGGCGGCGCATGGCGCAAAAGCCACGCCATGGCCTCATACGGCAGGGGCCATTGGCGCAACTCCGCCTCGTGGCCGCGCACGTCGGAGAGCAGCGCCCGGTCGAGCTTCAGGATGGCGCGGGCGGCGAGGCCGCGTTGCCAGAGGTATTGGGCGTAGGTGAGGGCGGTCAGGTAAAACTCCGCGTCGCGCTCGTTACCGTGGGCCGTGAGGACGCTGGCGTCCATGCGCGGCGGGGCCGGCGGCAGGTGAGGGCAGGGCGGCAGTTGCCGGCTCATGGAGCCGCCGGGACCGGGTTGCGGCGGAACGCGCCCATGCCCAGCTGGAAGGTGGTCGGATAGCGCCAGCCGACGTCGGACAACCGCATGAAGACGGTCGGGGCCAGGGCCGAGAGCCCGTTCTTCGTCAGGACCACGTCGTCGGCGATGTAGTTCATCATGTGGATGATTCCGTAGCCGTCGGGCCTCGTGTCCATGTAGCAGACGATGTCGCCGAACTGATAGGGAGGATCAACGGGATGGTAGGCGCGGCGCAATTCCTCGAGGATGAGCTGCTGTCCGTTGGGCCCGGTCAGGGCGCTCGACAGGAAGCGATTGTCCGGCTGGCGGGCGAAGAAGTTGAAACTGGTCCAGTAGCAGTTGGTCCGCTCGCGGGCGACGGTCTCGGGGAAAGTGTTCAGCACCTGCTGGGGGAGCTCGGGAAGAAAATTAATCAGGTCGATGGCCTCGAGGTCGGGCGAATGCTCGAACCAACCCAGCAGCGCGGCGGGTGTCCGGCCGTCGGATTTTTTCCAGTAGGCGATGACCTCACGGCGGTAGGCCAGGCTCTCCCGGGAGAGTTCGGCCTGGAGGGCGGGCGCGCCGAGCAGCAGGCTCTTCAGGCGCCGGGCCTCGCGCGGGTCCGTGAGGTAGGGTTCGAGCAGGTCGGTGTCGGAAAGGCAGCGGCGGCCGTGGCGCACATAGCTGATGCGGTGCAACGCCTCGCGCAGGGCGGGGTTCAATCCGGCCCGCTCCAGCGCGGCGTCGTCGGGCAGCACCAGCGGGATGTAGTGGGAGGGGTTGTTGCCACGACTGCCGAGTTCATCGTAGAGGAGGGCGCGGCTGGCGGCGGAGAGTTCCAGCCGGAGGCGGGCGGGAACGGCGAGGACGATGCGGCCGTTCGGCCGGGTGCTGCGGATGGCGGGGTTGCGCAGGACGTCGAGTTGCGCGGGCGTGAGCTGGCAGCGGCGCAGCAAGGCCTCGACGCGGCCCCAGTCGCCGCCGGTGAACTCCCAGGGTTGCGGCTGGAAGATGTTGGCGAGATCCAGCCAGCGCTCGGGTGGATCGAGTTCGAGGGCGGCGGAGCGCAGCACGCCCCACGGGCCGGGGGCGCCTGTTTGGAAGCGCGCGCCGGTCCCGGCGGTTCCGGCGGCGAGATCACGGCGGCGGTAGGCCGTCCAGGTGCCGCCGGCGAAATGCGGGTTGCGCCGCAGGATTTCGTCCAGCGGCAGAAAGCCCCACAAGCCGAGGCCGACGGGATCCTTGGCGAAGGCCAGGTCGTCGGCGATGTAGGCGCAGGCGTAGCGGACCGGGAGCCCGGCCGGGCGCTCCAGCACCAGCACATCGCCGAAGCGGAACGGCGAGGAGACGCGTGTGAAGTTCCGGTGGAACCACGGCTCAAAATCCCCGATTTCATCAAACAATTGCGGGCCGCCGCTCAGGCCGGCTGAAATCACCAGGCTGCGCAGCGAGAAGTCGCGCCGCACCTGGTCGGGGGTGATGTCGTGGGCGAGCACGCGCATGGCGCCGGGAAAAATCGTGGTGAGCTCGATGCCTTCGTCGGTCTCCGCCTGCAGGAGCGCCTCCAGCATGGGCCGGGCGAAGGAGTTGTTGTTGTCCACCGTCCAGTAGGCGAGGGCGGAGCCGACGGAGAGGGCGTGGCGCAATTTCAGGCGCGGCAGCAGGCCGACGCTGGCCGAGGCATCCTGGAGGAAGCCGACCAGCATGGCGCGGTCGGGAAACGCCGCCGCGAGCAGGGAGAAATCGCTGAAGGCCAGCCCGCCGGCGAAAGGATAGGCCCAAGCCTCGACTTGCCGGAGCATCTCCGGGGGGCGGCCGGATTTTTGCAGGCGGCGGAGGGCGGCCGCATCGGCGAAGACCAAGGGCCAGCGCTCGGGCTTGTTGGTTTCCCACCGGGCCAGCAAGGCGTAGAGCGCGGCACGTTCACCGGGGGCCAGGGAGCGGAGGAAGTCATCGGTCGGCCGGATCTCAAAGCCACCTTCCGGATGAGCGGAGCGCCAGGTGGGGTTTAGCAGCGCCAGGCGGTGCGCCTCGGTGAGGGGCAGGGCGGCCAGCAGCCCGTCGAAAGCGGCGGGGGTGGTGACGCCGATGCGCCAGGTCCGGGTGCGGAAGGTCTCGTAGTAGGATTCGCAGGCCTCGGTCGGCGCCGTGAAGGTCACCGTGCGCCGGTCCAGGAAACCCTCGGCCCGGGCGGCGGGCTGGTTGGCCGGAGGCTGCGCCCCAAGCAGCGTCCATCCCGCGGCGAGCACGAGGCCGCTCTGGCGCAGGAGGCGGCGGGATGCGGAAGCGAGCCTGCCGGAGGCGGGCAGGGGGGCGGTCGGTTGAGGCATGGGTGTGGGAGAGGTAGAAGCGCATCCGGGATGCGACGCCATGCCAAAGTTAGGGCGGGCCGGGTGCAGGATTGACTTGGCGGCCGACCCGTCCCTCGCGCATAACCGTGGCCTGCAAACCCCGGATCCAGCTTCCATCAACGAGGTGCGCGGCGCCAAATGGGTGCTGCTCTGGCTGCTGGCGGCGCTGCTCCGCGCCTGGACGCGGACGCTGCGCTTCGAGGCGGATGCCGCGACCGTCGAGCGGCTGAGCAAGAGCGACGAGCCGATTGCCTTCGTGCTTTGGCACAACCGCCTGTTTCTTTCCCCGGAAATATTCCGGCGCTACCGTCAGCGCCGTCCGCTCTACGGTCTGGTCAGCGCGAGCAAGGACGGGGCGTGGCTGGCGGCGTTTTACCGGATGATCGGGCTGATACCCGTGCGGGGATCGAGCAGCAACTTCGGGCGCGAGGCGGGGCGCGCGCTGATTGAGCTGATGAAGGCCGGCAACGACATCGGGATCACGCCCGATGGCCCGCGCGGGCCGCTCTACACCGTGGAACCGGGCGTGCTGGTGGTGACCCGGCGCAACAACGCCCCGCTGGTCCTGATGGGAGCGGAATTCGCGGGGCCCTGCAAACGGCTGCGGAGCTGGGACCGGTTCTATGTCCCCTGGCCGTTCACGCGGGTCAGGTTGCGCTGCACCGTGCTGCCGGCGAAGAACGCCGACGGCACGAAACTCGGGGCCGACGAGGTGCGCGCGGCCCTGCTGGCGATCAACCCGGACCGGCAGAATTAGGGTAGGGCGGATTATCCGTAATCCGCCGCGGCGCGTTAAGGATAACGCGCCCTACCTCAGAACGACGGCGTGACCGTGATGCTCTGGCCGGGGGCGACGACGTAGTCATTGCCCGTGCTCCAGGAGACATCGTTCACCAGCAGCTTGAAGGTGACGGGCACCTTGGCGTTCTTGACGCTGGCGGTCCACAGGCCGGCGCCGGTGCAATCCATGGCGATGCCATGGTCCCAGGTCAGCCCCGGGCCCTCGCCGCGGAGGTAGAGGTGATTGCCGAAGCCGACATCAATCTGGGCGGAGATGAAGGTGGCGGCGGACTCGCCGGTTTTCTTTTTGGCCGGAGCGCCGGACTTCTTCACGGGAGTCTTGAGCTTGGGCTTCACGGCGGTGGTTTTCTTGGCGGGCTTGTTCATGTTGCTTTCTTGTTTGTTGTTAAAGGGGCAGGAGGCTAATTTTCCCCGGCGAAGGCGGGCTGCAACAGCAATGTGGGGGGTGAAATGGCGTTTGCGTTAAATCGCGTTGGGCAAGGGGGTAGTGGCGGCGAAAAATTTTGGTTTACTCAGGCCGGGGCGTCCCTCAATTAAGCCGTTCCACTTTCGGGGCAGTAGCTCAGTTGATAGAGCGCGTCGTTCGCAACGACGAGGTCGTCGGTTTGATCCCGATCTGCTCCACCATCCTTCGCCAAGCGGAGCGGGGACGAAGGATGCCCTGCGAAGCCTTGGCGAAACAGGGCATTTCACTCCCGCGACGCACCCAGAGTGGCTACGGATGGCAGGCCAATTTCTTTCCGGGGCGGAAAGAAATTTGCCGCGCCGAAGCCTTGGCGTAGGCGGGCCTTTCACGCCTGATGGCGGTTTGGGGCTTCCGCCTTTACCAGGGCTGCGACGGACAAGACGGATGGGGGCCGGTTTTCCTACAGAAACAGATAGCGTCGCAGCCTCGCCCCGACCTACCGGAGCCATTTCCGGCGGAGCCGCCAACCGGCGGCCAGGATGGCGCCCAAGGCCGGCAGGATTGTGCCGACCTCCGGGATCGCCGACACCGGCATCGTCAGCATCACGCCGCCGCCAGGAGCGATGGAGAGGTCGCCCAAGGTCAGCCCCAGCCCCGTGTTGTCGGTGACACTGCCAAACATGCCGGTGAGCAGTCCCGATACCTGCAGGAAGTGATAGGTGGCGCCCTGTTGCGGGGCATAGCCATCGATCAGTGAAAACTCCACCGTGGCCCCGGTGAGATCGACATCGCCCAGGACCTCCAGCACGTCGTAGCCCAACCCGGCGGTGGTGCCGCCGAGTTCGATCAGCAGCCGGCCGTTGTCACCGCTGAAGCTCATCGGGTCCTGGAAGGACAGATCGCCGTTGAGCGACAGCCAGCCGGCCGAATGGCCGGGGGCGATCGTGCCGGTGTTGACCAGTTTGCCGCCCAAGGGCCCAAAATCGATGTGGCTGCCGCCCCCCAGGTCGGTGGCGGTGGTGCCGCCACCCTGGATCAGGCCGGAACTGGTGAGCGTCTGGACGCCATATTGACGGACCGCGGTGCCACCCGAGGGGTCGGTGAAGGCCAGCTGGCCACCGGCCAGGATATCCAGCGTGCCGTTTTTCCCGAGGGTCATGCGGCCGGCTTCGATGGTGGGGCCCTCGGTATAGTTGCCTTCGGCATCGGGCAGGGCACTCCACCCGGTGCCGTTGATGTATCCCGTCACCTCGACGCGTCCGCCACCGTCCACCGTGATGAGGCCGAGAGGGCTCGGCGCGCCGCGGTAATCGCCATAGTTGTAACCCACCTCCAAGTTTTGCACGCGGAAGATGGACCCCGCGCCGCTGACATTGACGGTGCCACTGCCGAACGGCTCGCCGGGTGAACTTCCGCCCTCACCAAGGGTCGCCGAGCCCCGGATGTCCAAGACGCCGCCATTGGTGATAGTCACACTGGCGGCGCCGTAACCGCCGAGGATCGCCCGGCCGCGAACCGTGACGGCGTTGTTGGTTCCGGTGACACTCAAGGCCGCCAGATCCCCGGAAGCGGGGGCCAGTTCGAAAATTCTCGTGCCGCCCTGTTCGGAGGCCGTGTTTCCCACCGTCAACTGCGCTCCTGCGCTGAGTGCATCGACCTTGATCCTGCCGTCATCGATCACAACGGTGTCCGCCACGACGGTGAGGTTGCTGCCTTGGAGCATCAGTTCCGAATCGCGGCTGATGGTCACCGCCCCCAACCGGGAATCGGAACCGGTAAAGAAATCGGCCTGGCCCGGCGCGGTTTCGCCCAGCATCAACCGGCTGGTTTCCAGCGAACCGGAGACCCCAAAGCCAAAGAGCAGGTAATAGGGCCCAGCGATCGAATTGACGCTCAGCTCACTGAGACGGGCGGTTCCCCCATGCTTGATAACGAAATTGCTTCCGCTGTTCACCGCGACGCGCGGATCCGTCGCGGCCCCGGGCAGGAGACTGCCGGCCACCGCCCCGCCGTCTTTGATCAGGAGATAACCGTCTCCGCCCGCGCCGCCGATCTCGATCAGGCCGGCGGGATGATACCACCCCGAGCCGGTCTCGATTATCATCGTGGCACTTAATGGGCCGCTGCCGGCCTGCCCCTTTCCAATCTCGGCGAAACCCGAGGAGGTGAGTGAACTGTTGATCAAGGTCAGCACGGTGTCTCGCCTCCCGCCGTTGGCATTGGCCACTCCCACCTTCAGCGCGGTGTCGAACACGCTCGCGGGGGTGAGACTGAGGACCCCGTTCAGGAGTTCGAACGTCGAGATGGTGTTGTCGGCGTCGAACACCGTCAGCGAGCGGGCGACGGCGGCGGTTTCGTTGATGGTCGGGAGGATGAGTGAGCCGGATTTGGTGATCCGGGCATCCGTGGTTCCGCTGGGCACCCCGTCAGTCCAGACGTTCGCGTTGTTCCAGTGGTTGTCGGTTTGGGGAATTAGCTGCGGTTCCTGGAGGATAGGCCGCCACCGGTAAAAATGAAACCATCCATCGTCGAGGATGCCATCCGACGCTTCGCTATATTCTGACCGCGATCCTACATACGAATAGCCCGACCGTTGCCAAGGTTCCCCGCCACTCCAATCTTCAGTCTCCATCTCTACAATATCCCCGTAAATTCCCGGAACATACTGGATCCAGCTGCCCACGAAAGTGGTCTGGGCCTTCGTCAGTGGGAATGTCGTCAGCAGGGCGACCGCTGCCATGAACAGACCGAGTCGGCGGACAGAACGTTGGGTTTGAACCCTGGGTCGGATGGCAACGGCGACAGGCTGGGACGGGCTCGTGACCGGGTGGGAGGTGGAATTCATAAGAGGAAGGAGCATCCCGGCTCACCGCCCGAAGGCCCGCGCGCGGTCGGCAGCGACCTTGGCCATGATTTCGCCGACGCGGGTTTCGTTCGCGCGGACAGTCGCGATGTTCTTGGGGTTGATGCGGTCGGCGGGGAAGGTCCGGCCCTGCGCCTCACCGAGCGCGGCGAGTTGCGCCTGCATGACCACGGCAGGCATCAGCACGAAATCCCGGCCGGTAAGTTTCGCGGCTTTCAACTGCGCCGCGATCGCCGGCTCGCCGGCGATGTAGGCGAGCGTCTGCGGATAGGTCGTGGGGCCCTTGGGCGCGCGTTGCCGCAGCGCGGCGGCCTCCGCGGGCTTGGTTTCGGCCCATTCCGCCAGGCCGGCCAGGGCTGCGCCGTAGGCCTCGAGGTTCGGCATGGTCAGTTCGTAGCGCGCGACCTCGCGGGTGAACTCGTCCATGGGCTGCGCCGACGCGGACGAGACCAGGATCGCGGTCAGCAGCAGCGGCAGCCGGCGGAGGAAAAGGAGGGGGGATGAGCGCATGGGGAAAGTGGTTGCGGGTCGGCCGGTCAGCTGGCCTCGGAATATAATCGCGGGAGAATGCGGGGCTGTTGCATTCGGCGGGCGGCGCTTTTGAGCCGTTTACTGGGAAAATTGAATCCCGGCGCGGCGGTGGTGAAAAGGCGCAAAGCTCCGCATTATTTTTCGAGTGAATAGATTATTTAATACCGGCCTGATGGTTGACCGTCATCCGACAAAACCCGCGCACTGGGCCCAATCGCAAACGGGGGCGCCCCTGTTGCGGGCGGAACATTCCCCGGGGATTTTTATCGTGGCGCAGGCCTGCTTGTTTTTGACTGTGCGCGCCACCATGACCGTCCCACGCGTCCGTCTCCGTCCCTTCGTCCGGCTGGCTGCGGTGATTTTGCTGCTGGCGTGGGACGCCGACGGGCTGGCCTCAGCGGCTGAAGCCGGCGTGGCCGAATGGGAACAGCGGGTCGCGGCCGCGCGGCGCACCGCGCCCGGGCCGGAGCTGCGCGCCGCGCTGGAGCAGATCGGGCGCGCCCATTACACGGCCGGCAATTTTCCTGCGGCCTTTGCGGCGCTCGACGAGTCCGTCGGGCTGCCGGTGGCATCCGGCTCGCCCGTCGCGACGGCCGACCTGCTGCTGGTGCGCGCGGATGCCGCGCGGCAGGGGATGGCGCCGGCGGTCGCGGAGGCGGCCTTGCGCGAGGCGAAGGCCGCCTTTGACCTGCTCGGGCCGGAGGGAGCCAAGGGCCGGGTCACCGCGCGGAACCTGCTGGCCTCGCTCTTCCTTTTCCGGCTCCACTCGCGCCTCGACGAGGCCGAGCAGTTGCTGCGCGAGGCGCTGCCTATCGCCGAATCGGAGGTCGGCCCGGAATCGGCGTCCACGGCCGCCGTGCTGGCCAACCTCGGCAAGGTGTATGAACTGCGCGGCGACAATGACCGCGCGGAGGAAGCCATGGTGCGCGCGCTGGGGATGATGGAAAAAGCCGCCGGCCCCGATGCCCGCTCGACCATCATCTGCCTGCGGACCCTCGCCTACCACTACCTGCAGCGCGGCCTGCACCAGGAAGCGGAGCCGCTCAACGTGCGGGTCTATGAGACCGAGAGGCGACTGCGGCCGAAACATCCGGCGACCGCGGCGGCGGCCAGCGAGTTGGGCTGGCTGTTCTACACTTTGGGCGATTACTCCCGCGGCGAGGCCTTGCTGCGTGAGGCGCTGGCGCTGCGGGAGAAGACCCTGGGCCCCGATTCGCTCGACCTCGCCGTCACGCTCGCCCATCTGGGCGTGTTGCTCGACACGTCCCGGCGGCACGCGGAGGCGGTGCCGCTGCTGCGCCGTTGCCTGGAAATCCGCCAACGGGTGCTGCCGGAACAAAGCGCGGCCGTCGCCGGGGCGATGTCCATCTTGGGGGACGCGCTGGGTGAAACCGGCGCGCTCGACGAGGCGCTCGGCCTGCTCCGGCGCGCCCGCGGGCTGCGCATCGCGGTGCATGGGCCCGACGATCTCAACGTGGCGTATGTCTGCGTCGCCCTGGCCCGCACACTGGCCTATGCGGGTGACACGGCGGCCGCCCGCACGGAGGCGGCGGAAGCCTGGCGGATCACGACGGTGTGCGGCGAGGCGCTGGCGGCCGACCGGGTCGAGATGGCCTGGATGGTGGCCGCCCTCGCGATCATGGCGGGCGACACGCCGGCGATCGGTCCCGCCGTCGCGCTCGCGCAGCAGGAATACGAGCGCCTGTTCGCGGGCTCGCTCGGCTTCACCGCGGAATCCCAACGGCTGGCGCTGCTGCGCGGGTTCGCGCCCTTCGACATTCCCGCGAGCGCGGGCGAGGCCGGCAGCCTGGCGCGGGCGGTGCTGCGCTCGAAGGGCCTCGTGCTGGATTCCCTCCTGGAGGATGAGCAACTGGCGCGCCGGCAGGGCGACCCGGAGACCGCGGCCCTGATCGAGCAACTGCGGCGGGCGCGGGCGGCCGCGGTCAACACCTCCGCCGCGGCGTTGTTCCAGGAGGCGGAAAAGCTGGAGAAACGGCTGGCGGTCCGCGTGACGGCCGTCGGCGAGCGGCGGCGGGCGCTGGCGGTCGAGCCGGCGGAGGTGCTGGCCGCGCTGCCGGCGGGCTCCGCCCTGGTCGAGTTTGTGCGTTACCAGCAGATCGGTCCCCGGCTGGGGAGCACGCCGTCGTATGGCGCGCTCATCCTGGCCCCCGGGATGGCACCCGTCTGGCGGCGGCTCGGCGACGAGGCGCAGATCCGGGGCGAGGTGGAGCGGTTGAAACTGCTCGCGCAATCGGGCGGCCCGGCGGGCTGGTTGGAGAGCGCCCAGGCCGCGCTGCTCGGGCCGGTGCTCGCGGCCCTGCCGCCGGCCACAAACCGGCTCTTCATTTCGCCCGACGGCCTGCTGCATTCGGTGCCCTGGGCGGTGCTGCGCGACACGGAGCACGGGTTCCTCGGCGAAAGGTTCGTGATCTGCGGCGTGGCTTCCGGGCGGGATCTGCTGCCGCGGGCTGAGGCCCCGGCCTCGGCCCCGCGCGACTTGGTGGTGTTCGCGGCGCCCGCTTTCGGCGGGGCGGATCCGGCCGGGCCGGCCGGCGGGGCCGCGGCGATCTGGCGCGGCTTGAACCTGCAGGATCTGCCCGGTGCCCGTCGCGAGGGCGAGGCGGTGGGCCGGCTCGCTCGAAACCGCGGCTGGCAGACGCGGGAGTATTTCGGGGCTGGCGCCAGCGAGGACCAACTGCGCGGCTTGCGCGGGCCCCGCATTCTTCACCTCGCGACCCACGGTTTCGTGCTCCCTCGCGCGGCGGATGCACCCGGGACCGCCGCGATGGACCTGGCGGGCCTC
>Ga0268298_10003574_pt1 | contig 15763 bp, 13 predicted proteins | sample WWTPWeurt_MetaG_FD_194462 | JGI IMG/M metagenome (GOLD analysis project Ga0268298, IMG submission 194462) | Activated sludge microbial communities from WWTP in Nijmegen, Gelderland, Netherland - WWTP Weurt | ecosystem: Engineered > WWTP > Aerobic digester > Activated sludge | place... | reverse complement strand
GACCTGGAAATCTGGGAGTTTTTTAACACCGAAGCGGGTATGGGTATGATGGGCGGCGGACATCCGCACCCGATGCATATCCATAATGTACAGTTCCAGGTTGTGGAGCGCATTTTTGAAGGCCAGGACCGCCCGGCATACGAGGCGGTCAGTGCTGGTTTTGTGGATGAGGGTTGGAAGGATACAGTGTTGGTCTGGCCGGGCGAACGGGTGCGGGTGCTGGCGCGCTTTGAAAACTTCGCCGGATTGTACATGTACCACTGTCACAATCTGGAGCACGAAGATGGCGGCATGATGCGCAATTATCGGATAGAATCGTGATATGAATACACCTAAAATTCTGGTTGTGGATGACGAGCCGGCCATTTTGAACCTGGTCGTTTCTTATTTGCGCAAAGAGGGCTATGAGGTTTTCAGCGCTGCCGATGGCCCGGGTGGGCTGAAGGCGGCCCGCTCTTACCAACCCGATTTGCTCATCCTGGATATCATGCTGCCCGGGATGGATGGGCTGGAGGTTCTGGCGCAGATCCGCAGGGAATCCAATGTGTATGTGATTCTGCTGACTGCCAGGACCGAAGAGTTGGACCGGGTTCTGGGCCTTTCGGTTGGGGCGGACGACTATGTGACCAAGCCGTTCAGCCCGCGTGAGCTGACGGCGCGCGTCAAGGCCGCCCTGCGCCGTTTGCAGAACACAGTCCGCTCTGACGGCAGCGGGATGCTGGCTTTTCAGCACATTCGGATCGATACTGCCGGGCGCCAGGCCTGGGCAGACGACAAGTTGCTGGAATTAACCGCGATTGAATTTGATCTTTTGCGCACTCTGGCGGAACACCGCGGTCTGGTGCTCAGCCGTGAGCAGCTCATGGAAAAGGTCTGGGAAACCAACTTCTTTGGCGATTTGCGGGTGGTGGATGTGCATATTGGGCACCTGCGCCAGAAGTTGGGGGCTGTCAGCGAGCTGATCGCCACGGTGCGCGGGGCTGGCTACCGTTTTGACGGTGAAAGATATCCTCTCAATAAATAGAGATAGTCATTTTTTTGGGTGGCGTAGCCACCAAAAAAAATGACTATCTATTACGATGAAAAGGTGAAAGGGTTTGATTATGTGGAATAAACTGCGCCGGCATCTGGTGGTAAAGCTGCTGCTGTCTTATCTGGTTGTGATTCTGTTTGGGGTCGCGATTCAGGTGGCAGCGGTTGAGCTGGTGATCCCCGGCGCCTACCAGCGCCACATGGCCAATATGCAGGGGGCGATGGCCGGGATGATGGGAAACCCGGCCAACCAGCAGACAATGTTTTCCAACTTCCGCTCGGGGGTCAATGAGGCGTTGGCTGTGGCTGCCGCGGCCTCCTCGCTGGCGGCTCTGGTGGTCAGTATTATGATCAGCCAGCGGGTCGTCGCGCCGGTCCAGGCGATCACCCGCGCCAGCCTGAGGCTGGCGGATGGGCATTTCGAGGAGCGCGTCCAGGTTCGGCCAGACAGCCAGGATCATGCGGATGAACTGGCGCGCCTGGCGCACGCCTTCAACCAAATGGCTGAGCGTCTGGAAAACACTGAGCAAATCCGGCGGCAGCTGCTGGGGGATGTGAGCCATGAACTGCGCACCCCGCTGACGGCGATCAAGGGGTATATGGAAGCCCTGGTGGATGGGGTGCTGCCGGCCGAGCCAGCCACGTTTGAGCTGGTGGAGCGTGAGGCAGACCGCCTGCAGCGCCTGGTGAATGATTTGCAGGAACTGAGCCGGGTGGAAGCGGGTGCATTCGAATTGGACCGCCGCTCGATCTCGCTGGCCGAACTGGCGCAGACCGCTTTGCAGCGCCTGGAGCGCCTGTATCAACAAAAAAAGATCGGCCTGTCTGCCCATGTCCAGCCTGACCTGCCAGCCGTGCAGGGTGATCTGGAACGGCTTTTGCAGGTGCTGATGAATTTACTCAACAACGCCTGGCAGTACACCCCGGAGGGCGGTCAGGTCAACCTGGGGGTGATCCTGGAGGGCGCTGAGGTGGTGGTGACGGTCACGGACAATGGGATCGGAATTCCGGCTGAACACATCCCCAACCTGTTTACCCGCTTTTACCGGGTGGATAAATCGCGTTCACGCCAGGAGGGCGGCGGCAGCGGGATTGGGCTGACCATCGCCCGCTATCTGGTGGAGGCCCACGGCGGGCGGATCTGGGCGGAGAGCGCCGGTGCCGGGCAGGGCAGTACGTTTCGCTTCGCGATTCCGGTTTGAGGGGGAGGTTGAATCACTGAGGCACTGAATTGTGGTGAGTGGTCTGTCAAGCATCAATCTATAGTTTGTTTTGGGCGCTTTGCGCCCAAAACAAACTATAGAATCATCTTTGACAAAGCAGTGAGGTCACTGAAAAATGCCAGGGGGGGCGGCAGGGTGTTAAAAGGGCGGCCAGAGTGGCTTAAAAAAGGAACGACTAAAACGACTCGAAACGACTCGGCGAGGCGCGGACATGTCCGCGAACTGTCCGCGGACAATTGTCCAGATAGATTAAGATATAGATTAAGAGAAAGAATAGAGAAGAAAAGAAAAGAGAGAGCTGCGCGTGAGAGAAGAGAAAACCAGAGGATAGGCTCGCTCGCATACAGATAATTTTTTAAAACATTTTGGGCAAAAAGCCCTAAGCCAGGGCCTCCTAGGTTTTGGTCATTTATGGATACCGATCAAAACTACTGCACTTTTTCGGACGCGGAACTTTGTGTCGAAAAACTGAATGGGGTGTTGGGTGTTTTTTTGTGGGCGAAGCCCACAAAAAAACACCCAACTTCCCCCACTTATTGAGATGATACGAAAAACTTGTCTATATACACCTGTTTCTCGCGGCCGATGAGTAAATTGGCGTCTACCAAATGTATAAAAAGTATAACGCGGAGGCGACGATGACCCTGACGATTCCGAGCAAAGGTTGGGTGAAAATCCCGGCGGAACTGCGTAAAAAATATCATCTGCACCCAGGTTTAGCCGTGCAGGTCGTGGATTATGGCGGCATTTTGGCGCTGGTACCGGCTTTGGCGGATCCCATTCACCAGTCGGCGGGGATGCTGGCGGACCCGCAGCACTCGCTGACGGCTGACTTGCTGGCTGAACACGCCTGCCTGGCTACGCTTATTTTTGAGTGTTGTACGTATAGCCAATAACCTGGGCGACATCACCTGGGTCAAGTGAACGGTATAGTGCGTTGGCCGCCTGGTTGTCTGATTCAGTACCGAGCCAAACCTCTTCGCAGCCATTCTCATTTGCAAATTCAATCAACTTGCGCATTATCGCTTTCCCGGCGCCTTTTTGGCGCTGATTCGCACAGACATCCACTTCATCCACGTACAGCCAGCGCGCTTTTGCATAGGGTTTGATTTCCAATCTCGCAGAAGCCATTCCCATGAACGTTCTGCCGCCTTCCGTGATGTCATGGCAGGCAATGAACAACGTATCCTGACGGTCGAGGTACGCTGTCAGCGCCTCAACATCATATACGGTCATATCGTTCAGATGATCCCAGGACGCCTGATTAATCTCATCCACCAGTTGTCCAAGATCATCATCGGTTGTTATTCGTGTCACGCTGATCATTTTATTTTTGACCCATGAAAACTATGTATTATTAACGTCAGTTCGGGCTAAGAGATTTTTGGGTGGTTTATGTGTGGCGTAGCCACACATAAACCACCCAAAATAATCTCTGGCGTTATTTTAGTTTTATCGCTACTTCCTTTATCCATTTCTTGTGGTCGGGCTCGGTTTCAATATCTGACCAATAAACCTCATACCTGCACGCAAATGTATCGCCTAAATCGGTGTCCCAGCGATCCATTTCAAGTTGATTTGACCTTGCCCATTCAATCAGGGCCTTGTTACCCTGGTAGCCACGGTTCTTGCCTGCATATTTTAGGGTTGCGTAATTTCCCTCTGGGAATGTGTTCGATACAAATTCTCCTTCGGACTCGATTGCCGACTTGCAAAGGAAACCAATCTCCAAGTCGTACTCAACGCCCATATTGATGCTGTAAAAGCGGAAGAATGGCGCACCAGAAACCGGAATACCCTTCAGCGAAAGGTATTTTTCGGTTTGTTTCAGATATTTTGGGATCGCGGACGCGATTGTTTTGCTGGGAATCCGTTTTCTCATTCCAATTGTAAACTGTGTGCCTTTGAGTTCGACCTTTGGATTCTCAACGACAACAGAATTGCCGAGTGCTTTTGCCATTCTTTTCTCCTGGTTAAAACGAATAATGAAGGTGGTGTTTCACGTACTATTATAACGTCAGTCCGGTACAAGAGATTTTGGGTGGCAACGCCACCCAAAATCTCTTATTAATCGCTGTGTTCGTGCCAGTGTTCCAGGTCGGGGGTGTGGTTGTGGGTGTGGGTCAGGGGGGCATGGCTGTGGTGATGGGTGTGGGCCTTGCCTGAAACCTGGACGTCAGGGGCGTGTGCGTGAAGGTGATGTTCATCTGGATGGAAATGGGCGTGGGTATGTTCCATGGGGATGTGGAGATGGTGGTGGTCGTGGGTTTCGCTGAGCATGAACCAGGCGCCTGCCAGCATGATTGGGATGGCGGCCCAAAAGAGCGGCTGGGGGATTTCTTGTAAGATCAAAAAGGAAAGCAGCGTGCCGGCAAAAGGGGCGATGCCAAAGAGGGTGCTGGTGCGAGCCGCGCCCAGCCCGCGCATGGCCAGGATGAATAATTGGATGCTCAAGCCATAACTGAGGGCGCCGAGGAGCATGGCGGGGAGAATTACACCCGGGTTGGGGAAGGGCTTGCCCAGGGCAAAGGCCAATATCAATGAAAACATGCCGGCGCCCAAGCCTTTGGTTCCCACGATCACCAGGGGATTGGTGGCGGAAATGTTGCGGGTGAAGTTGTTATCCACGCCCCAGAGAAAACAGGCCCCAATGATCCCCAGCGCCCCAGCCGAGATACCCCAGCCTCCCCCGTTCCAACTCAGCAGGATACTGGCCAGGGTGATTAAGGCCATTGCCCCTAAGATCCGCCGCCCGACGGCTTCTTTGAAGGCGAAAATGGCAATCAGGGCGGTGGCGACGCTTTCAAAATTCAACAGCAGCGAGGCGGTTGAGGCCGGGGTCTGGTTCAGGCCCCACATCAGCAGGATGGGGGCAGCCACTCCGCCTGCCAGCATAGCGCCTGCCAGCCAGGGCAGGTCGCTTTTGGTCAGATTCTGATCCGGAACCGTTTGCTTCTGAATTGAGCGCTGGATAAACAGAATCCCGAGGGAACTGATCCCGCTGCCCAGGTAGAGCAGGGCAGCCATCGGTATAGGGTCAATTTCCCCAAGCAGCAGCTTGGCAAACGGGGCAGAGGCTCCAAAGAGGATGGCGGCAGCCAGGGCCTGAAGAATTGGGGAGAGGGTTTTGTTTTGCATCGGCTTTAAGTATATCAGGGGAGATGCAGGGTGGTCAAACCCACAAGCCAATGACATCCGTCCGGGTGGCTGGCAATTTCAGCAATTTCCAAATCTGAACGGCGCATCCTTCTGTTTCCATTTACAAAACTGTTTACTTTGGGCTAAAAATAACCATCCACGAATTCTTAACTCGAATACACGAATTTTGGACCTGGGAATGGCCCTTTCGTGTATTCGTGGGATATTCGAGGATGGTTTTTGCCAATGCCAGCGTTTTAGATTTGGAATTCCTGCTGGCAGTTTCTTCGTAGTGTACAGCAGCGCAAACTGCCGTTATAATCGCCGGCATGTTGAAACACAGCTTTTACAATGACTATTCAGAAGGCGCGCACCCGCGCCTGTTGGAAATCCTGGCGCAGACCAATTACGCCCAGGAAAGCGGCTATGGTGAAGATGGTCTGAGCCGGCAGGCGGTGGAACTGATTCAGCAGGCCCTGGGCAGCCCGCAGGCGGCGGTCCATTTTGTGTCCGGCGGCACGCAGACGAACATGATCGCTCTGGCGGCGGCACTGAAGCCCTACGAGTCCGTGATCGGGGCGGAGACGGCCCATATTCATGTCCATGAAGCCGGGGCGGTGGAGGCGACGGGCCACAAGATCAATATTGTGCCCACACCGGATGGCAAGCTGACCCCGGTGATGGTTGCGGCGGTCTGCGCCCAGCACACCGATGAGCATATGGTCAAGCCGCGGGTGGTGTTTATTTCCAACGCCAGCGAAGTGGGCACGATCTATACCAAAAGCGAACTGGAGCAGCTTTCGCAGGTCTGCCGGGCGCAGGGGCTTTACTTGTATATGGATGGGGCCCGGCTGGGGAGCGCCCTGGCCAGCCCGCAGAGCGACCTGACCCTGGCGGATCTGGCCCGGCTGCTGGATATGTTTTACATTGGCGGGACGAAGAACGGGGCGCTGCTGGGTGAGGCCCTGGTGATTACCAACCCGGCCCTGCAGGCTGATTTCCGCTATCACCTCAAGCAGCATGGGGCCCTGCTGGCCAAGGGGCGGCTGCTGGGCAGCCAGTTCCTGGGGCTGTTTGAAGGCGACCTGTATTTTGAGCTGGCGCGCCAGGCGAACCGGATGTCGCTGAAGCTGGCGGAGGCAATCAGCGGGCTGGGGTTTGGGTTTCTGGCTCCGCCGGCGACAAACCAGCTTTTCCCGATCCTGCCGGACGGGCTGATTGCAGCCCTGCAGGCCGAGTATGGCTTTTATATCTGGAGCCGGGTGAATGCTGAGCGCAGCGCAATCCGGCTGGTGACTTCCTGGGCAACGCCTGAGGCGAAGGTGGATGAATTTATCGCTGACTTACGGCGGTTGACCGCCTGAGTCAGCAATAAGTTCCTGAATAAAAGCATATAGGCAATTATGCCTATATGCTTATGCGGCATATGGCGCTAGGTAAGCTGGGGGTCAGCACCTATAATGGATATCACTCAACTGGGGCATGCTCTCTGCCTGCCTGCCAGGACGAATTTTCTCGCATAAGGAAAAATATGAGTGATACCAAACAACTGACATTACCTGTGACGGGTATGACCTGCGCCAACTGTGTTGCCACCGTTGAGCGCAATTTGAAGAAATTGGATGGCGTCCAAACAGCGGTCGTAAATTTGTCTTCTGAACGCGCCACAGTCGAATTTGACGGAGGTAAGCTGGTTCTGTCGGATTTGATCTCCCGGGTGGAGCGGGCTGGTTACGGGGTTGCCACCGGCGAAGCCGAACTGATGATCCGCTATCTGAGCAATGCCAGCGATGCCCAGAAGCTGGAAACTGCCCTGCAAAAGATGGAAGGGGTGCTGAGCGCTCAGGTTAATTTCACCACCGAAAAGGCCCGGGTGCGGTATATCCCGACTATCGTGACCCAGGCTGAACTGCGCCGGGTGGTGACCAACACCGGTTTTGAGACCCTGAATCTGGGCGGCGGCAGCGAGGATGCTGAGGCTATGGCGCGTGAGCTGGAAATTAAGACCCAATACCGCCTGCTGGTGTTTGGCCTGATCTTCACCATCCCCCTGTTTATCCTCTCGATGTCCAAGGATTTTGGGCTGCTCCCCGCCTTTTTTTACGACACCACTGCCCGACAGATGAGCGGGATGCTCGAAGCCCAATGGTGGTTTAACTGGGTGCTGCTGGCGCTGGCGGCCCCGGTCCAATTTATTGTGGGCTGGCAGTATTATGTGGGCGCCTATAAGGCCCTGCGCAACCGCTCGGCCAATATGGATGTGCTGATTGTGATGGGTTCTTCAGCCGCCTTTTTTTACAGCCTGCCAATCACTTTTGGCTGGCTGCACGGGCATGTCTATTACGAAACAGCCGCGGTAATCATTACTCTGATCAAGCTGGGGAAGTTTCTCGAGGCGCGCGCCAAGGGCCACACCAGTGAAGCGATCAAGAAATTAATGGGCCTGAGCGCCAAAACCGCCCGGGTGATTCGGGATGGCGCTGAGATTGAGGTCGCCGTCGATGATGTGCTGGTTGGGGATATGGTGCTGGTCCGCCCGGGCGATAAGATCCCGGTGGATGGGGTGGTGGTTGAAGGCCGTTCGGCGATTGACGAATCGATGCTGACGGGCGAATCGCTGCCGGTGGAAAAGAAACCCGGCGACCCGGTGATTGGCGCAACCCTCAATAAGCTGGGGATGCTCAAGTTTGAGGCGACCAAAGTGGGCCGCGAAACCGCCCTGGCGCAGATTATTCGCCTGGTGGAAGATGCTCAGGGCAGCAAGGCCCCGATTCAAAAGATGGCGGACCAGGTCTCGGCGATTTTTGTGCCGGCGGTACTCGTGATCGCTGCTCTGACCTTCTTTGGCTGGTTTTTCTTTGGCCCGCCGCTGCCGATCAACGCCGATACCGATAATTTCACCCGCGCTCTGATCCATATGGTGGCGGTGCTGGTGATCGCCTGCCCGTGCGCCATGGGGCTGGCTACTCCGACCGCTGTGATGGTGGGCACCGGCCGAGGCGCCGAGTCGGGCATTTTGTTCCGCACCTCCGAGGCGCTGGAGCGGGCCGGCAAGATCAGTGTGGCCGTGCTGGATAAAACCGGCACCATCACCAAGGGCCAGCCGGCTGTGACGGTGATTGTCACGGATGGCACGATCCCTTCTGAGCGGCTGCTTGTGCTGGCGGCTTCGGTGGAGAAAGGCAGCGAGCATCCGCTGGGCGAGGCCATTTGGGCAGAAGCCACTACGCGGGGTTTGAGTCTTTTTGCACCGGCTGCCTTCAAAGCAGAAGCCGGGCAGGGTGTGGAAGCCGAAGTGGATGGTTTACATGTGGCGGTTGGCAACCTGCGGATGATGCGCAGCCGCAGCTACCCTTTGAATGGGCTTCAGGCGGCGGTTGAAAAACTGCAGTCCGAAGCCAAGACTGCCATGCTGGTGGCGGTGGAAGGCCAGGTGCGCGGCATCATTGCCGTTGCTGACACGGTCAAAGAAAGCTCGGCGGCAGCCATTGCTGAACTGCAGCGAATGGGTTTGAAAGTAGCCATGCTGACCGGTGATAACCAGAAAACGGCTGAGGCGATTGGCCTGCAGGTGGGTGTGGATGTAATTTTGGCCGAAGTGCTGCCGGATGGCAAGGCCAATGAAGTCAAGAAGCTGCAGGTGGACCGATCGGTTGTGGCGATGGTGGGGGACGGCGTCAACGATGCGCCTGCCCTGGCCCAATCGGACGTGGGCCTGGCAATTGGCACCGGCGCGGATGTGGCAATGGCGGCGGCTCCGGTTACCCTGATGAGCGGCGATCTGTATGGTGTCGCCAAAGCGATCAAACTTTCGCTCAAGACGGTTGGCACCATCAAGCAGAATCTGTTCTGGGCCTTTTTCTACAACGTTATTCTGATCCCGGCCGCCATGCTGGGCTATCTCAACCCCATGTTGGCTGCTGGGGCTATGGCATTCAGCAGCGTCTTTGTCGTCGTGAACAGCCTGCGCTTGCGCAGTGCTAATATTCAGTAACAGGAGTCGATCCATGAAAACCAAACTATCCATCTCTGTGCTCGTCGTTGTTCTGGCTGTGGTGCTGCTGAGCGCCTGCGCCGCTCCCGCCGAGAAAATGCCCACCGTGCAGCTTCCGGCCGGAAAAGCCTATGCAGAAGGCAAAGAAATTTATTTCGTGCACACCGAAGTGTCCGATCCAGGGATTGCCGATTTGTTGAGCAAGATGATGGAATCGCCTGTGCTGCTGGTGCCCTCGCTGGCCGCTGCGCCTGACAGCGCCCTGGCCAACGTGTATGTCTTTGATAACGGACTGTCAGGCAAGGGGCCGCTGGGTTTTCAATCGGATGTGTTTGATAACCCGCCCGGCACGCCTGGCTATTCGCCCCTGCGCCGCCTGAACGTGGTGACCTGGGCTGACCCGGCCAAGGCGCGTGAAATGAAAGCGGTCAGTGAAATTATGGCTGCTCAGACCGCCGGCGAAGTGAGCATTGCCCAACCCGGTGTGGTGGTCAATATGCCGTTTGTGGTTTGGGATGGTGGGAAACGCTGACATGGAACAATATATCCTGGCTTTTATTACCGGTTTGACGACAGGCGGGTTGAGCTGCCTGGCTGTGCAGGGCGGCCTGCTGGCCAGTTCGCTGGCCCATCAGATTGAGAAGGATTTGAAACCACTGGTTCCCGCCGGGAAGAAAGGCGGGAAACAGGTTCCTGGCTCCCACGCTCGGTCTCAGGCTGCGCTGCCGATCGCCCTTTTCCTGGTTGCCAAGCTGGTGATGTACACCTTGCTTGGGGCCCTGCTGGGCCTGCTGGGCTCATTCCTGACCTTTGATCCGATTACCCGGGCGATTCTGCTGATTGCGATCGGCATTTTTATGATCGGCAATGCGCTGCGTATGTTTAATGTTCACCCGATCTTTCGCTACTTTAACATCGAGCCGCCCCAATTCATCACCCGTTTTATCCGGCGCACCTCCAAAAACAGCACGGATGTGGCTGCCCCGCTGTTCCTGGGTACGCTGACGGTCTTTATCCCCTGCGGGGTGACCCAGGCGATGATGGCAACTGCCCTGGGGACGGGCAGCCCTGCAGCCGGTGCGCTGTTGATGTTTGCCTTCACTCTGGGCACCAGCCCGGTCTTTTTTGCGGTGGCGTATCTCACCACCCGAATTGGGGCACGGCTGGAGAAGTATTTCCTGCGCTTTGTGGCGGTTGTTTTGCTTTTGTTGGGGCTGTTTTCCGTGAACAGCGGGCTGAACCTGACCGGCACCGGTTTTTCTGTCGATGGTCTGCTCAGCGCACTGGCGCCGCCGCCCCCCAGTTCGGCCCCGGTGAGTTCTGACCCGGTTACCAGCGGCGGTTCGAGCGAGGGGGTTATATTGAATGTCCAGGACAACGGTTATGCGCCGCGCACGCTGCATGTGAAAGCCGGTCAGGCATTCACTTTGAATCTGGTGACCAACGAAACCTATTCCTGTGCGCGTGATTTTGTGATCCCGAAGCTCAACGTGTACCAGCTTCTGCCGGCGACCGGCAGCGTGGCTGTCGAGATCCCGGCTCAGACCGCGGGAACAACCATTCCGTTCACCTGTTCGATGGGGATGTATACCGGGCAGATCGTGGTCGACGAATAAATTCACCTCTGCCCCTACCCAGGCCCAACGGCATCTGGGGGCGAGCCCGCCTGGCTTGAAACCAGGCGCGGCCATCATAGATAGGGTCGCCCGGAGCGCGGCAATGCAGGGCGCCCCTTTATGTAACGGCGATACACGATAATTGCCATCCGGGGCGCCCCTACACAGATCCAACGCCCCGCCCTGGGCGCGGCCAAAACCGGGCGGTTTTTCGTTGACGGCCTTTTGGCGTGACCAACCAGACACCTGCCCCCAGACACAACGCCGCCTTGTGTAGGGGCGAGCCCGCCTGGCTTGAAAAATGGCGCGGCCATTATGGATAGGGTCGCCCTGAGATGCCAATACCGGGCGACCCTTGTTATTATGGCAAGGCAATAAAATTGCCAACCGGGCTCGCCCCTACCCAGTCCCAACGCCTCCTGGTAGGGGTGGGTCCCTACCGATAACCAGCGCCTCGCCATCAACGATGACCCGCCCTGAGACACCAATGCAGGGCAGGTGCCTTTGCATTTTTCCAGGGCGGGGATACAATTAACGCTGCGCACGACATGCCGCGCAGAAGGAGAATCATGCAAACACAATCCTCCCCCCGCTTTTCTGGCATGACCGGTTTTATTCTGATCTGGATCGGGCAGGTTGTTTCGGTGCTGGCATCGGGGATGAGCGGCTTCGCTCTCTCGATCTGGATGTTCCAGGAGACGCGTTCGGCCACTGCCATGGGCCTGATGCAGGTCTGTTTTATCCTGCCATTTTTGCTGCTTTCCCCGGCAGCCGGGGTGATGGTGGACCGTTACAACCGTAAGTGGATGATGGCGCTCAGCGACCTGACCGCCGTTACAGCCACCTTTGGTCTGTTGGCGCTGCAATATTTTGGCCGGCTGGAATACTGGCACATGTACGCTGCGAATGTCATTTTTGGGCTGGGTAACACCTTCCAATGGCCGGCCTATTCCTCTGCCATCACCCTGATGGTGAAAAAAGAGGATTACGGCCGGGCCAACGGCCTGATGTCTTTGATGGAAGCCGGGCCAGGGGTGCTGGCCCCGCTGCTGGCCGGGGCTCTGCTCCCGCTGATCCAGTTGGAGGGGATTTTGCTGCTGGATGTGCTGACCTTTTTTGTGGCTTTGGGGGCGCTTATGGTGGTATTTGTACCGCAGCCCGAACGCAGTGAAGAAGGCCAGGCCGGAAAGGGAAGTTTCTTAAAAGAAGCTGCTTATGGCTTTGAGTACATTTTCAAACGTCCCAGTCTGCTTGGCTTGCAGTTGGTCTTTTTCTTCTGCAACTTGTTTACCGGGATTGGCATAACCGTACTGATGCCGATGATCCTGCTGCGGACGGCCGATAACACGACCATTTTGGGGGCGGTTCAGTCGGCTGGGGCGATCGGCATGGTGGCGGGCGGGATTCTGATGAGCGTCTGGCGCGGCTTCAAGCGCCGGGTAAACGGTGTGATTTTTGGCTGGCTGTTCAGCGGCATTTTCTTTATCTCCTTTGGCCTGAGCAGGAGTTTGCCTTTCTGGCTGGTCTTTGCGGTGCTGGCAGCACTGGTGGGGCCGCTGGTTAACACTTCCAACCAGGCTATCTGGCAGGCCAAGGTTGCGCCGGATGTTCAAGGGCGGGTGTTTTCTTCCCGCCGCCTGATCGCCTGGTTCTCGCAGCCAGTGTCTCCGTTGATCGCCGGGCTTTTGGCCGACCGCTGGCTGGAGCCTGGCATGGCTTCCGGGCAGGGCTGGCTGGCCGGGCTGTTCGGCGGTCTGTTTGGAACGGCGCCGGGCTCGGGTATGGCGCTGCTGTATGTACTGGCGGGTGGAGGGGTGGTTCTCGTCAGTCTGGGCAGCTACCTGCTGCCTTTCATTCGAAATGTGGAGACCAGTCTGCCGGATCATGTCTGAGCAGAAAGAAGACATAAAGCACCCCGAATTTAATCTTTCGGGTTGCCTTATGTACAACCGCTCCCACCTATCACCCCCGACCCCTCTTTCCTCAGGAAAGAGGGGAGAAATTTTCAAAGAGATGGGGTATGGACGTGCAAAGCACGTCCATACCCCATCTCTTTGATTTTGCCCCCTTCCCGGCGGTACTCCGCTGGGAAAGGGGGGGATGGGCGAGGCTGTGAAACATGACACCTCCCGAAAATTAAATTCGGGAGGTGTCATGTTTGTTGGCCAGGGTTAATTGTGCAGAACTACAAAATCCAGCGGCTCCACGGAAAGCGCCTTTTGGGCTGTGAGCTGGCTGGCGCCATAGATTTTTTGGGCGGAAAAACAGGCGTACTGGTCGAGAATGCGTAAGGGGATGATCTGAGCCTGCTCCGAAAAATTAGCGAAAATAACGGCGCGTTTGTCTTTGTTTGTGCGCACAAAACCCAGCACATGCTCATTTTCTGTCGGGATGATTTCCATCACGCCCCCGGCAAAGGCTGGATGCTCCTTGCGCAGCCGGATCAAGGCCTGCTGCCCGGCGTAAACCCGGCCCTCGACGGTATACGGGTCGTTCCGAAGCGCATAACGCTTCCAATCGGTGGGCGGCCGGTGGGCCCAGCGGCTGTCGCGGGCTTTGTCGGGATTGTCGCGGTAGGTGTAGTCGTTCAGGGTGCCAATTTCATCGCCCAGGTAAAGCAGGGGGATCCCGCCAATCGTCATGATGATGCCATGGATCAGGAGAATCCGGCCGATGGCAAGATCCACTTCGGCCGGGCCTTCTTCTTCCAGCGCTTTTTCCAGCCCAGCCAGCGAAGCACAGGTCCCGGAGATACGGCAGTCGCCGTTTTTGGGGTTTTCCTGGAAGGGCAGGCCGCGGGCAAAGCTGCCGGGGAAACGCCCGCGGTAGAATTCATTTAAGAATGAACGATGGTTGTTCCCGTTCACACCCAGGAGGGCGGCATCATCATCCGAAAACGTCCAACCGATATCATCGTGGCAGCGGACATAGTTGACCCAGGCTGTATGCGGCTGGAGTTTGAAGCGGGTTGCCAGGGAGTGCGACAGCAGCCGGACTTTGCGGGTTGCCAGCGAATTCCAGAGCAGAGCCATCAGGAGCGGATTGTATGAAAGCTGGCATTCGGCAGGGTCGATATATTTGATGACATCGTCCGGATGGACAATGGCTTCGGATTTGAACAGGAGGGCTGGTGCAGAAATGCGGGCTGCGCTGTTGAAGGCCTGGATCAGCAGGTGGGCTTCGGGCAGGTTTTCGCAGCTCGTCCCCATCTCTTTCCAGATAAAGGCCACGGCATCCAGGCGGATCACTTCGACACCCTGGTTTGCCAGGAAGAGCATTTCTTCTGCCATGCGGTTGAAGACAGCCGGGTTGGCGTAGTTTAAATCCCATTGATAGCGGTGAAAGGTTGTCCAGACCCAGGCAGTTCCGTCGCCGGTTGGAAAATCCGAAAATGAGCCGGGGTGCTCGTCGGGAAAGATTTCGCGCAGTGTGCGTTCGTAGGCGGCGGGCATGGTTCGATCCGGGTAGATCAGGTACATGTCACTCAGTTCAGGGCTGCCGGCGATCGCCTTTTTGGCCCAACGGTGTTCGCTGGAGGTGTGGTTGAAGACCAGGTCCACCACCAGGCTGATGCCAACGGCGCGCAAATCGCGCCCCAGCGAAGCCAGCTGCTCCATCGTACCGAGCGGCGGGTGGACGTCGCGGTAGCTGCTGACAGCATAGCCGCCGTCGTTTTCGCCCTCAGGCGCTTGAAAGAGCGGCATCAGGTGCAGGTAAGTCAGCCCAAGTTCTTGAAAATAGGGGATTTTGGCCCGCACCCCTTCCAGATCTCCGGCGAACAGGTCTACATAGATCACCCCGCCGAGCATTTTGTTCGACTGGAACCAGTCGGGGTTGGTTTCGCGGGCAGCATCCAGGGTGCGCAGGTCACCGGGTCTGCTGAACCAGGCCCGCCCCAGGCTGGTGAGCAAATCTTCGAGGTGAAAGAAGAAATCGTAGCGGGTGCTGTAAAGCCTGTAATACAGCTTGAACAAGGTTGGGAAATAGGTCTCCAGCCGCCGGCTGAAAGACCCCCAACCCGATGGGTCGGCGGCAATTTCGGCTGCCAGAGCATCCTTCAGGCGGGGCATTAAGCGGGCGAGCGAGCGGGGTGTTTCGCGGTCAAGGGAGACGGTTGTGTTCATCCAAACCTCCAGGGTAGATCGGTAAAAACGATTTTAGAAAGTGATTTACTGAAAGCACTTTCAGTAAGAGTATAGCATTTTCAACGTGTCTCGTCAATAGGACGTTGGGGATGGGGCAGGCGCCTGGTTGGACAAGCCGAAAGGCTATCAACGAAAACCTGCCCTGCATGGGTGCGCCCTGGGCGGGTCATCGGAAATGGCAAGGCGCCAGTTATCTGTCGGGACCCGCCCCTACGCCAGATGCGCCTGGGCGGGTGCATGGTTGGGCTGTCAGGTTGTTTTGCGCTCGATGAGCTGCAGCGGCAGGCTGATGTGCTGATGCGGACGGGAGGCGTCGCTGATGCGGGCCATCAGGGTTTCAACCGCCAGTCTGCCCGATTGGTCCAGATGCTGGCGGATGGTGGTCAGGTCGGCATATTCGGCAAAATCAATGTCATCGAACCCGATGACTGCAAGCTGGTCTGGAACTGGAATTCCCAATTCGCGGGCCACTTTTAAGACGCTGAGGGCCTGGACATCGGCGGCGGCAAAGATGGCGGTCGGCGGGGTTGGCAGAGTCAGCAGGGTGCGGGCAGCCTGCATGGCATGTTCCGGGGTGTTTTCAAACAGGCGGATATATTCCTGAGGTATGGTCTG
>Ga0268298_10003573_pt1 | contig 15771 bp, 14 predicted proteins | sample WWTPWeurt_MetaG_FD_194462 | JGI IMG/M metagenome (GOLD analysis project Ga0268298, IMG submission 194462) | Activated sludge microbial communities from WWTP in Nijmegen, Gelderland, Netherland - WWTP Weurt | ecosystem: Engineered > WWTP > Aerobic digester > Activated sludge | place... | reverse complement strand
CTGGGAAACGAAGCTCGACCAGTGGCCATTGCCGTCGCCGATGCGTTGCTCGCGCGAAGAACAGCAGGCGCGCGTGTCGCCAACGAACAGTTGCAGCTGGTAGCCGGCACCCGGCGTCAGGCCGCTGAGCACGACGATCGAGGCGATGTCGGCCCCGTTGTAGTCCGCCGTCCGGATGACCGCGTTCCAGCCGGCATCGGTGCTGCCGGCGCTGGCGACCGCGTCGTACGGCGACTGGGTCAGGTAGGCCGGGTTGACCTGTTGGAAGGTGATGTTCAGCCCGGTCGGATCCACCACCACGGTGCTGCCGATGAATCCGACGTCGACCGCCTCGACCAGGGTGCCGTTGGTCAGGATCGACTGATGGCCATTGGCACCGCCGATGTGCGGGAGATCGCGCAGCCCACCCGAGCCCTCGTAACAACTGGTTGCGCATTTCAGGTCCACACCGGTCGTGATCAGCCGCCGGTCACGGCCGCGTGGGGCGAGGTGGCCGAGTTGGCCCGACCCGACAACCCCGGGCACCTGTACCGTTGCGCGGCACGAGGCCTTCTCGCCCAAGTTAGCCATCAGCGCGACTTCAGGCTGAGAATCGATCCTGTCGAAGGGCCACGTGTGCGATGGCACTCGCAGAAGAGACAGGGATCGGCGAAATCTTGGAGGGAATGGCATGGGCTGCGAGCTCCACTGGGAAGCCAGAGGCGTCGTCAAGCGCTATTTCGGGCACGTCAGCAGCGAGCAGTTGCTGGAGCCGGTCATCTCGACAGAGGCCGACGTGCGGTTCGACAGGCTGCGGTTCGTGATCAACGACTTCCTGGAAGCGCAGAGCGTCGCCTACACGCCTGCCGACATCGAAGGCATCGCCGCCCACGACATTGGCGCCGCATCGGTCAATCCGGACATCAAGGTGGCCATCGTCACGACGCTTCCGGAAGTCATCGAACTGGTGCAGCACTACGAGACGGCCTCGACGCAGGCCTATCCCACCCGAATCTTCTCGACGATGGCCGAGGCAAGGGCCTGGGTCGCAGAGCCGCTGGAGCGGTGACGATGATCCGGGCGGACGCGCCCGTTTCCGCGCAGGCACCGGCCGCCCGCTGACCGACGTGGCCGGACGACCCAGCGTCAAACCCGCGGCAGCTCCGATCACCCCAGGCGGATCAGCACTGCGCCCACGGTGGCCAGCACGACGGACAGCAGCACCCGCCGGTCGGGCCGCTCCTTGAGCACCACCACCGCGATCAGCGCGGCGAAGATGGCGCTGGTGTCGCGCAGCGCCGCAGCCAGCGCGATGGGCGCGCGCTGGAACACGGCCATGATCAGCAGGTACGAGGCCATCGCCGCCGCCACCATCGGCACCACGCGCAGGCCCTGCGCGCGCAGCGCGCCCCAGGGGGTGACGCGGCGCCGCTGGAACACCGACCAGGCCAGCGCATTGAGCACCGATTGGCCCAGGCCATAGGCCAGCGGCGAGCCGGCGCGGCGCACGCCCTGCGCATCACAGACGATGTAGCCTGCCGCAAACACGCCGGCGGCCAGCGTCCAGCCCAGCGCGGCGCCGCTCATCGCCACCCCGCCGCCTGGAGCCCCGTTCGCCCCACTCGCCCCAATCGTTCCACGCCCCGCCGCCTCGCCGACCGCCGCCGTTCGACCCCCGATCGCGAGCAACGCAACCGACGAACTGACCAGCGCCACGCCGGCGATGCCCAACCCCCCGGGCCACTCGTGCACGACGGCGGCGGCCAGTGGCAGCACCAGCAGCACCGACGAGGCCCGCACCATCGGATAGACGATGCCGAAGCCGGCATGCTGGTAGCCGCGCAGCATGCACGCGGCGGTGCCGATGTTCAGCAGCATCGAGCCCAGCATCCACGGCAGCGCGGCTGCGGCAGGCAAGCCGGTGAGCGCCAGCAGCGGCAGCGCGCACAGCGCCGAGCCCACCATCTGCGCGGTCATCGCCTGCGCAGGGTCGGCGCTGGCCTTGACGGCGGCGTTCCAGGCCGCGTGCAGCACGGCGCTGGCCAGCGCGGCGGCGACGAGCAGGTTGTCCATGCGACGCTCCTTCTAGCCGTCAGGGTGAGCGTACGGAGGGCTTCGCCGACCCCGCCGGTCCCGGTGCCCGGCCAGTGCCCACCTGCGCATCGCGGATCGCAAGGCGCTCAGCCCGCCTCCGGGTCCGGCGCCAGCTCACGGTAGAAGAACACCGTGTCGCACGGACCGCCCTGCGGCCACAGCGCGAAGCCAGGGATGGTGCCCACGCGCACCCAGCCGGTGCGCTCGTACAGCCGCTCGGCCTCGGCGCTGCCGGTGTCCAGCACCAGCAGGGTCTTGCCCTCGTCGCGCGCCACGGCTTCGGCCGCGCGCATCAGTGCCTGCCCGATGCCGCGGCGCCGGCCGCGCCGATGCACCAGCATCTTCGACACGTCGGCCCGGTGCGGCTGGTTCTCGGGCTGGGCCAGCACCAGTTGCACCGTGCCGACGATGCCCTGCGCGTCCTCGGCCACCAGCAGCGCCCGCTCGCCGCGCGCCACGCCCTCGGCCACGCCGCGCCACCAGGCCAGCGCGCGCTCATGCGACAGCGGCGACATGAAGCTGACCGAGGCCCCGCCCTCGACGCAATCGACCAGCACCGCGGCCAGCCCGTGCAGCGCGGCCTCGTCGGGCTGCCACAGGCGGCGCACGGGAGCGCTGGCGCTGCCGCGCCGCCCCGGCTCGTGCGCGGCCCCGCCGGGCCCGTCGATGCGGCTCCCGGCCGGGTCGGAAGTCGGCTGGCGGGTCATCGACTCATCTCCTGACGTTGCTGCCCGGCGCGGGTGCCGGCAGCGAGGCCAGCACCACCGCATAGCGGGCGGTGCGCCGCGTGGGGTTGAAATAGGTCAGCGGCTGCGCCAGCACCAGGGCCAGGCAGTCGCCCGCGTCGAGCCGGTGCAGCGTGGTGCCGACGGTGAGCTCGATGCGGCCCTCGAGCATCCACACCTGCTGGTGCACCACCGGCTCGCGCGGCCCGGTCTCGTAGGCCACGCGGGCCCCGGGCGGAAAGGCCACCTCGACGATCTGGATCGGCGAGCCGACGCCGGCCGGCGACACGTTGCGCCGCACGTAGCCCGAGTGCGGATCGCGCCACAGTGGCTGGTCGGCCGCACGCGAGACCGGATCGGCCGCCGGCTCGGGTGCATCGAACAGCGAGGCCAGCGACACGCCCAGCCCGGTGGCCAGCTTCTCGAGCACCACCGCGGTGGGGCTGCTCTGGCCGCGCTCGATCAGCGAGATCATCGACCGGCTCACCCCGCTGGTCGCCGCCAACGCCTCGAGCGACTGTCCACGCGCCGCTCGCAGGTCGCTCACGCGGCGGGCGATGCGCTCGTTCAGCGATTGCGGCGCGGCTTGGGCGACGGCCGGTGCCTTGTCGGCGCGAGCCCGCAACTTGGAGGAACGCCCCGAGACGGGTCGCCGCACGGGTTCCTTGATGATGGATGCCATTTCCAAGATATTGGACGCGACCCGATCCGCACTGTCAACCACCCTTTACCGTGCCGCCGACATCGCTCCACAAACTGCGAGACAGGGCGGCACTCGGAACGAAGCGGCCGATCGATAACCGTTGTGAAATGCATGCCCCTCGGCATCGGTGCGTCGCGGCAGGCGGCGTGCGGTGCAGTCTCACGCTGCGGCGGTCGGTGCCTTCGGCACCGACTCCACTGCGGTGCTCACGCCGGGGTCGCGCCGTCCATTTAGCTCCGCGCGCCCTGCGGCCGCGCTGCGCACAGCGCCGGCGAGTCAGTTGTGGAAGCGCACGCCTGCGGCGTGCGCCGACCCCGGCGCTGCGCTCCTCGTCGCCGCACAGTGAGCCCGCACCGCACGCCGCCTGCCGCGAGGACACGGGGGTGGTGCTCGTCGAACGCAACCGCTGGTTCCGCAAAGGGGCTTGGGGGTGCCGTGGGGCGCGCCTATGAGGCGCCGAGGACCGCAGGGCGGGTGGCCTGCGCGCGCCAGCGGCGCGCGCTTCCACAACTGACTCGCCGGCGCTGTGCGCAGCGCGACCGCAGGGCGCGCGGAGCTAAATGGACGGCGGGGCCATCCGACCGAGGACCGCAGGGAAGTCGGCGCGCAGCGCCGACCGCCTCATCGAAGCGACCCAGGGCACCCCCACGCCCCTTTGCCGCTTCGGCGCATCGAGTCATTCGCTTCGATCAACAGCACAACGCAAACGTCCGCAACGTGCCGCCACCCGCCCACCCGCTCGCGGCCCGCAAGTCTGACCGCCGCGGCCGGGTTCAGAACTGCGTTGGACGCGCCGCGGCGTCAACGCCGCCATCCACGACGAACTGGGCGCCGTGGATGAAGCCGGCATCGGGCCCGATCAGGTAGGCGATCATCGCGGCGATCTCGTCGGGCCGGGCGCGGCGCGGAATCGGCCCGACGAAGTTCTTGATGGCCTGGCCGTAGCGCGGATCGGCCAGGCCTCCCTGCAGCAGCGGTGTCTCCACCGCGCCAGGGGCGACGGTGTTCAGCCGCACGCCGGCCTGGCCCCACTCGCCAACGCGGCGTCGCACCGCCACCGTCAGCGCGTTCTTCGAGCCGGCGTAGGCCAGGTGGCCGGCCCGCGGGCCGGCCGCGGCCAGCACCGCGGCCACCTGCGCCTCGTCGCCGGCCTCGAGCGCGGCGCCGATCGGGTTCTTCTCCCAGGGCAGCTGCGTGGAGGCCACCGACGAGACCACCACCGCGCACGGCGACTGCCCCTTCCGCAGCGCCGGCAACAGGCCATCGAGCAGGGCCACCGCGCCGAAGTAGTTCACCGCGGCCACGGTGCTGGCCGGCTCCACGTGCGCCCCGAGCCCGGCGCACAGCACCAGCGCATCGAGCACGCCGCCGCAACGTTCGAGCACAGCGGCGATGGCCTGCGACCGCCCCTCGGCGGTGGACAGATCGGCCGCCACGTCGGCGTTGCGCAGGTCGATGCCGATCAGGCGGTGGCCGGCGGCGGCCAGGCGCTGGGCGGTGGCCGCGCCGATGCCCGAGGCCGAACCGGTGAGGGCGATGGTGGACAAGCGGATCTCCTTCGAAAGGCATCCTCCGGGTCGGCCCGGACGATGGCAGGAACACATGGCCGCCAGCGAAGGCCGAAGCCCGCTGGCCACGGCGGTGGCGTCGCGATCGCCACGCCTGGCCGCCCGGTCAGTGTCGCCCGCCCCGCCCCGCACCGCGCCGCCCAAACGGACGATGCCAGGGCCGCCGACCCGGCCCCACACTCCGGCGCCATGCTGCCCACCGACCAAGCCATCCGTGCGCGCCGTTCGGTGCGCGCCTTCCTGCCCCGCGAAGTGCCCGAGGCGCTGCTGCGCGAGGTGTTCGCGCTGGCCCAGTGCGCGCCCTCCAACTGCAACACCCAGCCGTGGATCGTGCACGTGGTGTCGGGCGAGGCCTGCGCCGGGCTGCGGCGCACGCTTTCGCAGGCCGCGCTCGACCCGACCCGGCACCAGCCCGACTTCGCCTTCGACGGGCGCTACCCCGGCCTCTACAAGACCCGCCAGCATGATTCGGCGATGCGGCTGTACGAGGCCATGGGCATCGCCCGCGACGACCGCGCGGCGCGCACGCAGGCGATGCTGCGCAACTTTGCGATGTTCGATGCGCCGCACGCCGCCTTCCTCTTCCTGCCCGAGCCCTTCGGCCTGCGTGAGGCCGCCGATTGCGGCATGTACGCCCAGACGCTGATGCTGGCCCTGGCCGCGCACGGCCTGGCCTCCTGCGCACAGGGGGCGCTGAGCTTCCATCCGCAGCAGGTGCGCGAGGCGCTGGGCGTGCCGGCCGAGCACAAGCTGCTGTTCGGTGTGTCCTTCGGCTACGAGGACCCGGCCGCCGCGGCCAACCAGTGCCGGGTGCCGCGCGCGGGGCTCGACGAGGCGGTGCACTTCCACCGCTGAGCGCGCGCCGGCCAGCGCCGTCGGCGAACCCGCGTCAGCGCTTGGCGGAGGCAGAACCGCAGATCGCCGCCAGCCGCCGCTGCGTTGCCGCAACCAGCGGCGCGATGCACGAGGGCGGAAACGGCGCCACGCTGCTGACGTTGATCTCGCACAGCACGTATCGTTCGGCATCAGCGTCGTCTGGCTCGCCGAGCAGGAAGTCGCAATCCCACAGCAGCGGCAGCTGGCTGGCCGGCAGGCCGACGCGCTCGCGCAGCTGGGTCACCCAGCCGGATTCCAGGCGCTGCCGCAGGCCCTGGAAGGCCGGCAGATCGGCATCGTGGTACAGGCGCGGCCCGGGCTGCGGCTCCTGGGGGTGCAGCGCGTTCACCGCCTGGTGCCCGAAGCCCGCCACCCGGTCGTCCACCAGGTAGGCACGCACCATGCCTTCACCCAGGCGCGGCTGCCAGGCCTGGTCGATCATGTGGCCGCCGGCCACGGGTTCGAAGTACGGCGCCAGCGTGGCCAGCAACTCGTCCAGGCCCATCGTCTGCGGCGTGCTGCCGCGCTGCGCATGCTGCACCCGCAGCCGGCCCGAGGCCGCCGCCTCCACGCGCCACACGCCGATGCCGCTGTGGCCGCGATGCTGCTTGAGCACACGCGGCCCGGCCGACAGGCGCCTTGGCAGCTCGGCTGCCAGCGCGGCCAGGCTGTCGACGCGGTGCGTGTCGCTGCCGAAGGGCAGATCGCGCACCTCGACCAGCACGTCCTTGGTGCCCAGCCGCTGCACCGCCTCGGGATGCGCGCTGACGCACACTCCACGGTCTGCCGCCTCGCGCAGCACCGCATCCAGCCGGTGGCGGCGATGCCCGCCCTCGATCGGGTTGCACCAGGCCAGCACCGCCTGCACGCCGCGCAGCTGGGCCGCCACCTCGTCGGCGAAATCATCGTGCCAGACCGCCGGCTCGGCCGCCACGCCGGCCTCGGCAAAGCCCTGGAACAGCGCGGCGAAGCGGCTGGCGGCCGGATCGGCACGGTCGCGCGCCTCGCGGTCGCCCGGGTACAGCAGGGCGATGCGCGGCGTGGCCGAATTGGCGGCGCTCGATGCAGGTACCGGATGCGTCGGCATGATGGGTCTCCTCACACGTTGGCGAGCCAGGCGGCCCGGGCGAGCTGAACGGCCAGCCCGGCCAGGCCGCAGCCCAGCACCACCGGGATCACCCCGGCCTTGAAGCGCCACAGAGCCAGCGCCGCCACGCCGCCGATGGCCGCGGCGGCCCACTCGAAGCCGCCGCCCCAGCCGCGCGGCCACAGCACATGCGCGGCGAAGAACAGCGCCAGCTGCGCGATCACGCCCACCACCGCCGCGGTGATGGCAGTCAACGGCGCGGTGAACTTCAGGTTGCCGTGCGTCGATTCGATGAACGGCCCCCCCAGCAGGATGAAGACGAACGAGGGCAGGAAGGTGAAGAAGGTGGCCACCGCCGCGGCCGTGCCGCCGGCCAGCAGCAGGGCGTCGGGCCCGAACAGCGCCCGCCCCCAGCCACCGACGAAGCCGACGAAGGCCACCACCATGATCAGCGGGCCGGGCGTGGTCTCGCCCAGCGCGAGGCCGTCGATCATCTGCGCCGCGGTGAGCCAGTGGTGCTGGTCCACCGCGCCCTGGTAGACATAGGGCAGCACCGCATAGGCGCCACCGAAGGTGAGCAGCGCGGCCTTGGTGAAGAACCAGCCCATCTGCGTCAGCGTGCCGTTGCCGCCTTCCAGCAGCGCCAACGCCCCGAGCGACCCGGCCCACAAGGCCAGGCCCACGATCAGCACGCGCCAAAAGCCGGCCCCCGTGAAGCGCGCATGCGCCGGCGGCGGCGTGTCGTCGTCGATCGCCGCCGGGCCGTGGCGCTGTGCTGCCGCGCCGTGGCCGCCACCGGCCCTGAAGCGATCGGGCGCGAGGCGGCCGCCGATGTGGCCGATCAGCCCCGCAGCGCCCACCACCAGCGGGAACGGCACCGCGAAGGCGCCCAGCGCGATGGCCCACAACCAGGCGTTCTTCAGCGCCCGCGAGCCCACCCGGTAGGCGGCATGCACCACCAGCGCCGTGACCGCCGGCTTGATGCCATAGAACAGGCCGGCGATCACCGGCAGGTGGCCCCAGGCCAGGTAGATCCACGACAGCGCGACGAGGATCGCCAGCGACGGCAGCACGAACAGCGTGCCGGCCACCAGCCCGCCGGCCGTCCGGTGCATCAGCCAGCCGAGGTAGGTGGCCAGTTGCTGGGCCTCGGGGCCAGGCAGCACCATGCAGTAGTTCAGCGCATGCAGGAAGCGGTTCTCGGAGATCCAGCGTCTGCGCTCGACCAGTTCTTCATGCATCAGCGCGATCTGCCCGGCGGGCCCGCCGAAGCTGACGAAGCCCAGCTTGAGCCAGAAGGCGAAGGCCTCGCCGCGCGAGGGGGCCGGCGGCGAAGCGGCATCCGTCATGGTGCGGGTGCTGATCGAGATCCGCCGGCGCAGCGCTCTCTGCCCGCGGCGACAGGCGACAACGGCCCGTGACCGCCGCGGCGCGGGCCGGTCGGGCCGGGCCCCAGCGGCGTTGACATCGGCATCGGGCCTGGGAGGTGCATGCCCGCGATGGTACGTGGGCAACGGTCGGCCCTGGCGAGTTGTCTCGTCGCAGGGGCCGTCGACGAGCGGCCTTGTGATCCACTGTGTGCATGTCCCTGCGCTCCGCTTCGCCGGCCCTGGCCGCCGCGCTGCTGTTCGGTGCCAGCACACCGCTGGCCAAGCTGCTGGTGGGCCAGATGCCCCCACTGCTGCTGGCCGGGCTGCTCTACCTGGGCAGCGGCCTCGGCCTGGGCCTGTTGCTGCTGGTGAGGCGAGCGCGCCGCCCCGGCACGGCCCCGCCGCTGAGCTTTCCGCGGGCCGAGGTGCCGTGGCTGCTCGGGGCCATCGTGGCCGGCGGCGTGCTCGGGCCGGCACTGCTGATGTGGGGCCTGACCCAAACCGGCGGCGCGACCGCGGCACTCCTGCTCAACCTCGAGGCGGTGCTCACGGCCGTCATCGCCTGGGCGGTGTTCAAGGAGAACGCCGACCGCCAGTTGGTCATCGGCATGCTGGCCATCGTGGCCGGCGGCGTGCTGCTGTCGTGGGAGCCGGGCCATGCCGCGTCTGCCGGCGGGGCGCCGCTGATCGCCGCCGCCTGCCTGTGCTGGGCCATCGACAACAACCTCACGCGCAAGGTGTCGACCCACGACGCGATGATGGTGGCCTGCCTCAAGGGCCTGCTGGCGGGGGCCTGCAACACCGCACTGGCGCTGGCATCGGGCGCCAAGTGGCCGGCCGCTTCGGCGCTGGGTGCCAGCCTGCTGGTCGGCTTCATCGGCTATGGGCTCAGCCTGACGCTGTTCGTGCTGGGCCTGCGCACGCTGGGCGCAGCGCGCACCGGGGCCTACTTCTCGGTGGCGCCACTGTTCGGGGTGCTCATCGCTCTGGCGCTTTGGCCGCAGCCGCCCGCGCCGGCCTTCTGGGCCGCGGCCGGCCTGATGGCGCTGGGCGTCTGGCTGCATGTGCGCGAGCGCCATGCCCACCTGCACACGCATGAGGTGCTCGAACATGCGCACCGGCACCGTCACGACGAGCACCACCGTCACCGCCACGACTTCGACTGGGACGGCACCGAGCCGCATCTGCATGCGCACCGGCACGAGGCCCAGACCCACCGCCATGCGCACTACCCGGACATCCACCATCGACATGACCATGAGCCCTGATCCGGAGCACAGGTCGCACGGCCACGCCGCCTGAGCGGCACCGGGCAGCCTCGGCGGCCCGGCGACGTACCGGCCATGGCCGCACCAGGCCTGGCCTCGCGCGCGAACGGGGCCGCGAGCCCCATCCGCCGCGGCCCGTTCCGCTCAGATGAGCCGCCTCGAGAAGACGATCGTCTTGTCGAACCCTGGCGCGATCGCCTGGACATACAGCGACCATCCGTCGCCGCGGCGCACGCCGATGATGTTGACGTGGTGCGTGCCCTGGTAGTCGACCTTGGTGAAGTAGCGAACCGGGCCCGGGTCGTTGGTGAACTGCTCCGCCGCGCCGGTGAGCCCCACGCCGAGTTCGACCCCCCGGTCGATGCGGGTCGGGTTGGGCGCGCGTGTCGGCTCGATGTGGGCGCAGTACATGTTGTGCTTGTCGGCCGAGTACATGAAGGCGCAACTCGTGAGCATGCCCGTCACCATGATGTCGGCCGGCCCGGTGTTGGGCAGCAGCAGGCCATCGATGCCGGCGGCCAGGGCGTCGCGATTGCGCATCGGCACGCTGACCGCCTCGAAGGGATGGCCGCCGGGCTGGTTGGCCACCTCGGTGATCGAGAAGATCTCATGCCGCGGCACACGGGGCTCGGCCTGGATCGAGAAGGTGGCCACTCCGGTGGTGCGCGAGCCGATGCCGACGACGGTGTTCCACAGGAACTCCTTCGTCGTCGGGCCACGCAGGAATCCAAGCGCTTCAGCGGGTGACATCGCATCTCCTGGAGGCTGGGCGCACGGGGCGCGCCGGGTGTCTGAGGAAGGTCGGCGCAACCAGTATAGGCACGCACGCCCTCCTGCACGTCGGCGAATGTCGGCCTTCGTGGCAGGCCACGGCCGTCCAGGCACGGTCGGGCACGCCTCGGGGCGGCTGGCCCCGGGCAGGCAGGGTGGGGCCGATGAGCCGGCCAGCCCACCCTGCCGTTTCCGCGGGGGCGGCGGCGGTCAGTAGAGGCGACCCTTCTGGAAGCTCCAGATCGCCTTCTCGCTCTTGCTCAGCGGTCGGGGTGGGGATGCCCTGGAACCGCGCGGTCTCGCCGGATCGCACCGCCATCGTGCTCAAGACCGCGGACGACCGCCTGTGCCTGTACCCGGTGTCCGGCGCCCCGACGCCCTCAGATGCCAGGCAACGGCGGCCCGGTGTCGGCCACGCCCACCAGCGCGGCGGACGTCAGCAGGCTGCCGTTGGCCAGGTCGGCCGCCAGCAGCGCATTGAGCCACTCGGCCACCGAGCGCAGGCTGGCGTTGGCGTCGCCGTCCTCGTTGAGCAGGCGGCCCTTGTCGATGGCGAAGCCCAGGTGGTAGAGGCCGTCGGCCACCGTGTCGACCGCATTGCGTCCATACAGCTGCGTGCTCGCGCCATCGCCCTGCACGAGGTGGAAGCCGGTCTCGGCGGATTCGGCATCGTCACCGTGCAGCGTGGCCCAGGTGGACGCGTATCCTGCGCGCAACCAGGCGTTGATCTCGCGCACCTCGTCGGCATCGATGGTGCCGCCATCGGCGGCGCCGGTGGCGCGGATGGCCTTTACGATCAGCACGTCCATCGCATCGGCGGCGCTCGCGCCGGCGAAGATCTCGCTGGTGGCCAGGCGCTTGTTCAGCCCCGGGTCGGCGGTGATCAGGTTGACCAGCTGGTCCAGCCCGGTGCCGGTGCTCGGCTGCACCAGCATGTTCACCGCCGGGTTGGCCAGCGTGTTGCCGGCCAGCTCGGTGGCCAGCAGGCCGGAGAGTCCCTCGGCCACCCTGGACAGCCGTGCATTGGCATTGCCGTCCTCGTTGACGAGCTGGCCGCCGCAGATCTCGAAGCCCAGGTGATAGATGCCGTCGGCCACGGTGTCGATCGCGTTGCGGCCATCGAGCTGGGTGGTGGCGCCGTCGTTCTGCACGCGGTGGAAGCCGGTCTCGAGACCGTCTTCGTCGTCGCCGTGCAATGCCGTCCACTCGGTGAGCTTGTGGGCGCGGATCCATGCATTGAGGTCGCGCATGTCGGCGGTGGTCAGCGTGTGGTCGTTCGCGACGCCAGTGGCGCGGATGGCCTGCAGCAGGATCTCGTTCATCGCATCGGCGCACCGGGCGCCCGCCTGGATGTCGGCCAGCGCGATCTTCTGGTTCAGCCCCGCGTCGGCGGTGATCAGGTTGACCAGCCGGTCGAGCCCGGTGCCGGTGCGGCCCTGGACATAGGGGTCGAGGGCCGCATTCCTCAGCGTGCCAGCAGCCAGGTCGGTGGCCAGCAGGCTGCCCAGCCATCCGCTCACCTTGGCCAGCGAGGCATTGGCGTTGCCGTCCTCGTTGAGCAGGCGGCCATCGCAGATCTGAAAGCCCAGGTGGTAGATGCCGTCGGCCACGCTGTCCACGGCATTGCGGCCATAGAGCTGCGTGCTCGCGCCATCGGCTTGAACGAGGTGGAAGCCGGTCTCGGATTGCAACTCGTCATTGCCGTGAAGCCGCGTCCAGTCGGCCAGGCGGTTGGCGCGGATCCAGGCGTTGACTGCATACAGGTCGGCCACCGTCAGGTCGCCGTTGTTGGCCACGCCGGTGGCACGGATGGCCTGCACCAGCAGCTGGTTCAGCGCGTCGGCCGCCGCCGCGCCGGCGGCCACGTCGGCAGCGCCGGCCTTGCGCAGCAGCGTGGCATCGGTGGTGATGCTGGCGACCAGCTGGTCCAGCCCGGTGCCAGTGCTGCCCTTGGGCATCGCCACCGGCAGGGTCGGGGTGGGCGTGGTCGTCGTGGTTGTCGGCATGGTCTGCTCCATCGTTGTGTCGTGCCGATGCTCGTCGGGTGCCCTCGCCGGCAGGTCACAACCTGTGTCGATTCGCAGCGAACGTGCGCGCGGCGCAGAACCGCGGCTGCGGCGGCCTGTCGCCGCGGTTCGAATGGCCACCACTGCTACCGATCGGTTACGGCGTTGGGCCCATCGCGCTGCGGCCTGGGAGGACGACGCCCAGCCGTCCACAATGCGGCATGCACACCCAGACCCTGCTCCGCCTGGCCCCAGCCGTCGTCCTCGGTCTTGCCGCCAGCCTCGGCGCGGGTGGCGTGCGCGCCGCCGAGGCCGCCGCCGCGGCCGCCCCGGCCGCACCATCGGCCCCGGTCTCAGGTGGCTTGCCCGCGCCGCTGCCCACCATTGCCCGCCTGGACCTGCCGCGCTACATGGGCCGCTGGTACGAGCTGGCGCGCTACCCCAACCGCTTCCAGCGCGATTGCAGCGGCCCGTCCACCGCCGACTACACGCTGCTGCCGGCCGGCACCGTGCAGGTGGTGAATCGCTGCCCGCTGGCCGGCGGCAAGGTGGACCAGGCCATCGGCGAGGCCCGCCGGGTGGGCCCCGAGGGCTCGCCGACGCTGCAGGTGCGCTTCGCCCCCGCGTGGCTGTCGTTCCTGCCGCAGGTGTGGGGCGCCTACTGGGTGGTCGAGCTCGACGCCGACTACCAGCTGGCCGTGGTCAGCGAGCCGCAGCGCGAGTTTTTGTGGGTGCTGTCGCGCCAGCCCGCGCTGCCGGCGGCCCAGTGGGCGGCGCTGAACGCCCGCTTGCAGGCCTTGGGGTTCGATCCGGCGCGGCTGATCCGCAGTGGCGAACCCTGATTGATTCAACCTTTGAGATCAGGCTTTCGCAGTCGCCTGTGCCGGCTCACCCGACAGCGCCCACTGCACCGAAGCGCCAAGGGTTCGCCTTCTCGGCCGCATCGCGCTGGCGAAAGGCCTTGGGCGACACGCCCACCGTGCGCTTGAAGACCTTCGAGAAACCGAAAGCGTCCTGGTAGCCCACCTCGGCGGCCACGGTCTCCAGCTTATGGTCGGTCTCGGCCAGCAGGCGCATCGCGCGCTGCATGCGCAGCAGGCGCAGGTGGTTCAGCGGTGTGTCGCCCATGGCCTCGCGAAAGCGCTCGGCCAGCGAGGTGCGCGACAGGCCGGCGTGCTGCGCCAGCTCGTCCAGCGTCCACGGGTGCGCGCTGCGCTCATGCATCGCGGTGAGCGCGCGCCGCACCTGCGGATCGCCGACCGCGTGGCTCCAGCCGTGGCCGGCCTGGCCGCGCTGGGCCGCGATCTCGCGCAGCGCGTAGGTGAACACCGTGTCCAGCAGTGCCTGCACGATGGTGTCGGTGCCGGGCTCGGCGGCGCGGATCTCCTGCTCCATCAGGCCGGCGGCCAGCGCCAGCGGGCCCAGGCGCGGGCGTGCATCGGCACGCAGCACCGTCCAGGGCGGCAGCTCGGCGAAGAAGGGGTGCAGCGGCGTGTTCCACAGCTGATAGGCGCCGCCCACCACCACGCTGCCATCGGCCGCGACGGGCCCCAGCTCGTGCGAGATGGTCTCGGGCCGCAGGCCCGCCAGGCGCGGCCCGACGCTGAGCGCATGGTCGCAGCCGCGGGCCATGAAGGCCACGTCGCCGGTGGCCAGGGCCAGCGGCTCGGCCAGCGTGGGCGCATGCACATGCACCGGCCCCTGCACCACCACATGCAGGCCGATGCTCCTGTCGCACGGAAAGCGCAGCGCCACATCGGCCGGAATGGCGCGCAGGCCCAGCACCCGGCGGCGCAGGCCGGCGTCTTGAAGAATGTCTGAAAGCAAGTCCATGGCGGACGATTGGACATGAATGACGGACGATTGTCCATTCACGGTACATCGATGCGCCGGCAAGATGCACGCCATCGCAACCCCTCCCCACAGGAGCTCTCCATGTCCCGCATCCTCGTCGTCGGCGCCAGCGGCACCGTCGGATCCGAACTCTCCCGCCTGCTCGCCGCCCAGGGCGAATCGGTGCTCAAGGCCACCAGCCGCACGCCCGCCACGGCCGACCAGGTGCAGGTGGACCTGGTCAGCGGGGCCGGCCTGGCGGCCGCCTTCGACGGCGTCGACCGCGCCTTCTTCCTGGCCCCGCCCGGACATGCCAACCAGGAGGCGCTGCTGGCGCCGCTGATCGACCAGGCCCAGGCCCGACGCCTCCAGCGCGTGGTGCTGATGACCGCCATGGGCGCCAATGCCGACGAGAACGCGCCGATGCGCAAGGCCGAGCGGCGGCTCGAGGCCTCGGGCCTGGCCTACACCATCATCCGACCCAACTGGTTCATGCAGAACTTCAACACCTTCTGGCTGCACGGCATCCAGACGGCGGGCCAGATCTTCCTGCCGGTGGGCGCCGCCAAGGGCAGCTTCATCGATGCGCGCGACATCGCGGCCGTGGCCGCCCGGCTGCTGACCAGCGACGCCTTCGTCCAGCGCGAGCTCGATCTCACCGGCCCGCGCGCGCTCGACCATGCCGAGGTGGCCGCCATCCTGACGCAGGCCACCGGCAAGCCCATTGGCTACACCGACATCACGCCCGAGGCCATGCTGCAGAGCCTGCTGGGCGCCGGCGTGCCGCAGGACTATGCCGAGTTCCTGGTGCTGATCCTGGGCTACTTCAAGGCCGGCTACGCCGAGCGCACCACCGATGCGGTTCAGCAGGTCACCGGCCAGGCCCCGCGCAGCTTCGAGCAGTACGCGCAGGACTACCGGGCCACCTGGATGTGAGCCGCCACGCCCCGTCGGCAAGACCCGCGTCGGCTCATCGTCGATCCTGCCGGCCGAAGCCGCCTCGGTGACACACGCAGTCCCCTGGCGGCCGCCAAACCCGCAACCCACCCGCCAACGCAAGGCGATGCATCGCTGTCACCCAAAAGGCGCGTCCAGCGCCGAACCTGATCCGCACACGGCGGAGCCAGCGGGACGACGAATCGGCGGGTGACGAGAGGTCTGGCGGGTCGGTTTCGGCACGTTTCGGTCGTTCTTGGATGACGCTTGATACACGCGTCTGACGGGCCGGCGCGGAGCGTTGGGTCGGCCGGACCTGTTCCGCTCCATGTCCCCCGGCGCCCTGCGGGCGCCTCCTCCTCTACTTCCGCGGAACAGGCCCGCCCGCCCCAACGCTTGGCATCACCGAGGACATCGCCGAAGGCCGTTGCGTCCGACGCAGGCAGCGGTGATCGGCCGAGGGTGCCGGGTGGCCGTCGGCCGGAAGTAGAGGGGGAGGAGGAGGCCGCCAGGCCGACGACGGAGGACATGGAGGCCGGCGGCTGCCCGGCACCC
>Ga0268298_10003572_pt1 | contig 15776 bp, 11 predicted proteins | sample WWTPWeurt_MetaG_FD_194462 | JGI IMG/M metagenome (GOLD analysis project Ga0268298, IMG submission 194462) | Activated sludge microbial communities from WWTP in Nijmegen, Gelderland, Netherland - WWTP Weurt | ecosystem: Engineered > WWTP > Aerobic digester > Activated sludge | place... | reverse complement strand
GTGCCGAACTGGAAGTTGTGGCGACGGTCGTCGATCGACCAGGAATAGTTCGTGTCGAGCAGGATACCCTTCTTGGTGTCGGCGATCAGGTCCTGGAGAGAACCTGCATCACCCGGCTCCAGAGAGACGTTGGTCATGCGAACCAGAGGCGTGAAGCCCGGACCCGTCGCCCGCATCATGCCGCCCGAACGGTCGAGACCGAGTTCGAGCGCGGTTTCGCGCGAGGTCAGGTAGCCGACGAACAGTCCGTTCTTGACCAGTTCCACGCGCTGACCCGGAACACCATCGTCGTCGTAGGCGAAGGTGCCGAGCGCGTTGGGAATGGTCGCGTTGGCCGTGAGATTGACGATCTTGGAACCGTACTTCAGCTTGCCGAGATTGTCCGGCGTCAGGAAGCTGGCGCCGGCGTAGTTCTCTTCCTCACCGAATACACGGTCCAGCTCGGTCGGGTGACCGGTGGATTCGTGAATCTGCAGTGCCAGCTGCGAGGCACCCAAGATCACGTCAGTGACCATCTCCGGGCACTGGCGTGCCTTGGAGACCATCACCGATTCCTCCGCGACGCGCTGAGCGTTGCCCAGAAGGTCCCAACGCTGCACCATTTCCCAGCCGGCGGACTCGTACTGACCGCCGAAGGAATTGGGCCACGAGCGCACGAAGTGCTCGTCCACACCTGCCTGGGCATCGATGCCGCAGCCGGACGTGAGGAAGGTCTGCGTGATGTCGCTGCCGTCGGTGGAGACGAACAGCTTCTTCTCGCGGGTGAAGGTGAGGATGCCCGAAGTCTGCTTCACGCCACGCGTCTTGCGCATGAGCTTTTCGCACTCGAGCAGCAGGCTGACCTTGTCGTTGGTGGAGATCTTGAACGGGTCGATGCTGAAGGGCGACTGCCAGATGGCCTGGTGAGCCGCCTCTTTCGCCAGTTTCACGCGCCCGTTCAAGAGACGCGAGCTGGCCTTGGCCGCTTCGACCGCCTTGGTGACGGCAAAGACGACGCCCTGCTTCGTGAGATGGCGAGCGGTGGCAAAGCCCCAACCGCCACGCACCAGGACACGGATACCGAGACCGATGCTTTCGTTGTCTGCTGCATAGACCACAAACAGATCACGAGTTTCGACAGTCTCGGAGACCGTCTTGATCAAACGCGCATCTGCGTAGCTCGCGCCGAGGCTGCGTGCCACGTCGAGCGCGTAAAGCGCTAGTTCTTTGTTCATATGTGGCTCCCGTAGCACATTCGTGCCGGTTGCGCCGCAAGTAGGCCGGCACCACTGTGGCGCCGACTGAAGCCTGCGGGCGATGAGAGATGAGAGGTGTATGGTGCCGTCATGACGAGCTGGGCTCGCCTAGCATCACACCTGACTTACAGAAGGCGGTGGATGGAAAGCGAGCATCTGCCCGCCCTCGCACCACCGCCAACCGCGTTCGGAGCACCGCATGGCACTCCGGATTGCTGAATCAGATGGACGGTTAAGTGGTTCAGGAAACGCAGTTCAGCACCGGATAGCCGAAGTCGAACTTGCTGCCTGCCTTCTTAACTTGACCGGCCTTCTCTCGCATCTCCCGCGCGAAGCAGTCGAATCGAGACGAAAGTCGTTCTTGGTCCTTGTCCTTAGCGATTTCATCGGGCACGAGCACGTTGTCCTTGATGGCAAGGACGACGAACTCTTTCGGCAAACCCGCGATTGCGCCGGCAGCGAGCAGCACGGGATTGCCCGCACCGCCGCCCGTAATCGCAACCGCAGGAAGGCCTGCTTGAGACAGCGCTTTCACGATCGGCTCGCCCTTATCCACGGGGCCGATCAGTCCGCCGTCCACCAGCGCCAGCTCGAAATCACCGAAGAAAACCTCGATCAAGCGGCTCGAATCGCCGTCCCACTTGTCACTCATGGGCTCGGCGTCTTTGCTTGCGAGGATTCCCTTCAGCCGGTCGGTACCGATGGATTCGGCGCCGATGATCCAGGTCACTTGGTGACCACGGGCTTCGAGTTGCTGTCGCATTGGAACAGCGAAGCCCGCCATGTCTTCAATCAGGAGAATATTCATAGCTCTCCCTTTCTTTTACAGGGGGGCGTTGCGGAAAGCATCAACGGGCTGCCCTACTGCATGTGGCCCGTCGACTGGCTCAAGCGCGTTATTGCGCTAAGAGCTACTTTCCTGGACTAAGCGGGCAGGTCAGCGAAAGGAGATTGGAAAGGCTTGATGCCCTCCATGCCGCTTTCGGAGTCGCCGACGTAGTCGAGGAACATCCTGTTGTCGGGAGCCCCGTCACGAGCACGCAGCTTGCGGCTGTAGTCCGTGGGATCCGTCTCCAGGCGAATTTCCACGCGAGACGCGCGTGAGAATCGTTCGGTCAGGTAAGCGGTGATCTGCTCGACCAGCGCTTCTCGACCGTTGACCGGTTGCACGACGCTGAAGGACAGCGGCGAGCAGGCCATGAGATCGAAGTCGTTCGTGTGCGCCCAGATGCGTTCGGGCTTCAGTTCTCCGTCGGACAGTCCGGCGGCGAAGTGGTCGCACATGATCCACTCGAAGTTGTTGTACTGCTTGTCCGGGTCGATGAAGCGCACGCGAGCGGTGGCGACATCGGACGCGCACGATGCTCCGACTACGGCCTCGACGACCGAGCGGATGAAAGATGCGATGTGACCGGACTGGACAGCCTTCTCTTGCATGGGGTTCTCCTTGTACTTTCAGAACCTGGCTGGAAGAAAAACGTCCTCGCACATGAGAACGTTCAAATCCGAGAACTCCAGTGTTTTCGCTCCCAGGCACTCGATGTCTTCAAGCAAAGGACAGGCTCGTCTCCGCGCTCGGTGAAGCGATAGAGAAAAGCCTGTAGATGCTTATAGATATTGAGTTCTGGTTGCTAGAACGATGGAGAGAGAGAAAGAGATGTAACTGCACCCTACTCCTCGCCTCTCAGCCTTGCAACGCCCAAAAACAGGCAAATTAGCGGCGTTTAAGCGATCGGGAATTGACGAAACCTTGTCAACCCTGACGGCGAGCGCTTCTATCCCTTAGCAAGCTCCGAAAGTCTTGTCCACGGCATAGCTTGGAAGACTCTAAAGAAACGATTAATACTTGGCGCGGGCTCCGCTAATAATAAGCTGAAAGCCATAGCTCAAAACTTCAGTTTCTTCTTTCATAGCTCTGAAAGTGGAAGATCTGATTTCAAGAAGTGTTTTTGTATTACTGCTTTCGTTATGTTGGCATGTCACTTCTTTCATCCAACCCGAGACTCCTCTCCAGAGAAACCATAACCAGAACCTTCCGATGAGCATTTCGCTGCGGCTTCAATCGCACCCGCTCAGGTTCGTCCAAGGTTTCTCATCGCTCACGCATAGTTCTTTGCAAAAACGACTCTAGAACTAGAAATAACCCCCGTCGACGCGCTGTCCTCGTCTGCTCTGAATGTTCAGAACAAGATGAGCGCGCGTCCAGGGGCGTCTTCGGAGAACAAAATATGAGTCTGATTCAAAAACTGCTTCGGCGCAAAAGCGTTCAGGACCTCCAGAATGGAGGCGCCGACGACGCTGAAGGCCCGAGGCTCCACCAAGTACTCACCGCCAGGGACGTCTTCAATCATGGTGTGGCAGCGATTATCGGTACGGGCATCTTCGTGCTCACCGGAGTTGCTGCCCATGACCATGCCGGTCCCGGCATCATTCTCTCTTTCATGCTCGCGGGCCTCGCCTGCGCGTTCGTGAGCTTCGCTTATGCCGAGCTCTCGTCCATGATTCCTGTCTCCGGCAGCGCGTACACGTATACGTATGCCACTCTGGGCGAGATTTTCGCCTGGCTGATTGGATGGGACTTGCTTCTGGAATACGCTGTCGGCGCCAGCGCCGTGGCGGTCGGATGGAGCGCATATCTGCAGAACGTCATGAAGGCGCTCGGCGTGCATCTGCCGCAATTCCTTTCGCATGCACCGGAAACAGTCCCATGGCAGGCGGTACTGCTGGCCGGAGCTACAACGGCAATCGGCGCCATAGGCATGTTCAGGTCGCGTGCTGCCTTGAAGGGAAAGGGCGGAGCCGGTACGTACCTGACCGGGCTTCTGTCCGCAGCAATCGCCGGCTTTGGTCTGGTCAAAGCCTGGGAGGTCGCAACGCATCTCACTTCGGTGGACCTGCCCGCCATTCTCATCGTGCTCTTCATCAACTTCTGGCTCGTCAAAGGCGTCTCGCATACCGCCAAAATGACTGCCGTTTTTGTCACCATCAAGCTCGCCGTGATTCTCTTCTTCATCGCGGTCGGCATCTGGCACATCGACACCACCAACTATCATCCGTTCCTGCCTTTCGGCTGGCATGGCGTGTTTACAGGTGCTGCGATCGTTTTCTTCGCCTACATCGGCTTCGATGCTGTGACCACTCTGGCCGAAGAGTGCAAAGATCCGCAGAGAGATGTGCCGAAAGGCGTGATCGGCAGCCTTGTCGTATGCACGATTCTCTACATTCTCGTCGCTGCCATCATGACCGGCGCCATGTCCTACCTGTTGCTGGGTGGGTCTGAAATCGCCGCTCCCATGGCTCGCGTTCTCGATCATCTCGGTTACTGGTGGGCGTCGCCTTTCGTGTCGCTTGGCGCCATTGCCGGTATCACTTCGGTTTTGATCGTACTGCTCTTCGGCCAGTCGCGTATCATGATGCGCATGGCTAAAGACGGGCTAATCTCGCCGATCTTCGGCAAGATTCACGAGAAGTATCGCACTCCTGTCTGGTCGATTGGAATCTGGGGCGTGCTGGTTGCACTGACGGCTGGACTTCTGCCTATCAGCGAATTGGCAGAACTGACCAATATCGGCACACTCGCCGCTTTCGTGCTCGTCTGCGCCGGGGTGATCATCCTGCGTATCAAAGAACCGGAGCGTCCGCGCAAATTCAGGTGCCCCGATTTCCCTCTGGTCAAGCCCGCCGGCAATTTCGCAGTCACTTGCATGACCAGGGTTTTCGGTCTCAATCCCGAGAGAGAGGCGCGTCTCAGGTCCTATGCGGGTTCGCTGGCATGGATGCTGATTCCCATTCTGGGTGCCGGCATGAGCCTGGTTTTCATGTTCAGCCTGCCGGCGATCACCTGGATCCGGTTTGCCATATGGATGGGCATCGGACTGGTCATCTACATGTTCTACGGACGTGTACACAGCAAGCTGAATAAGCCTCAGCAAAGGTAGTCTGCTGAAACGCGGCAAGGCGTTCAGCCACTCAGGGTGCAAAACGCCCGGTATCCGGTTTCTTATCGGATGCCGGTGCGTTTTTGCACAGGACGAAACAAACAACCGAGGAAAACTATTGAGCAGATCCTTCAGGAAGTCTCCCTTTTGCGGGATTACTACTGCAGAAAGCGAAAAGAAGGACAAGCAGCTTGCGCATCGTCGTGAGCGCCGCATTGTTCGTCAGGTCCTCGGCAGCGACCCGCTCCGTCCTGTTCTCCCGCATCGCCGTGAGGTGTCCAATGTGTGGAGTTTCGATAAGGACGGCAAGCAGTTCCTGTCTTCTGACTTGCCTTGCTACCTCAAGATCATGAGGAAGTAAGCTTCGGGGTGCGGAGGAAAGCAATTTCTTTTGCACCTCTCTTTTTGATTATGGGAAATTATAGAATATAGTAAAAAGATTTCTTTAATGAATATGCAACCGTATGTAGTGTCGTAGTGAACGCCACTTGTTTCGCTTTCCATTGGCTAAAAACTTTGTTTACCTGTCCGCAGTGGATAGCTGCGGATGAACCTGTTGGCGGACCATTGAAACCCGGAAGTAGTAAACACTTCCGTTTGCGATTCGTTTAAGTTGATTCCGGTTAGAATCAAGCATTTCAATTCTGGTTTTTTCGCCAGTCGAATAATGTTGTCGCCTTCGGCTGATGTCCTGGAGAGATTGATCGTTTCGAGGTGTCCTTGCTCGAGCGCCTGCATGATGTGGATGTCAACTTTTGAACCCTCGAGGCTCAATGAGGTAAGGCATCTGTTCTCTAAGAGATAATATATGCCACCTTCAGTGTATCCGTCGCACTGTTCGAGACAAATTTTGTTGGCTTGAGAATTCTCACCGATATTTCGTAAGTCTTCGTTGCTGAACGTGATATGGCGGAATACCAGTTCATCCGAACTCAGGAAATCTGCGCTATTCCAATCAGCTTTTTTTTCAGGCAATGCTGCATGTCCAATGTAGGAATTCCGTTTGTATAGGCTGACAAATATCTTCGCGGGTTTACCTTTCTCTATGCCGAAACGCGTAAGTTCTAATTTCTCGCATAAATAGATTGAACAAACTGGAATAAGAAAAAGAAGGAGGATAAAAACAACAACTATAAAGACGGTTACATACTTGCTTTCCTCTTTACCTTGCCTATATTTCCGTACTGCATGTTTTGACACCGCTTTCTGCGCGTAGTCCGTAGCCGTTGTCGCCTCTTTCTCCGCGCATTTGCAAGTTTCTTTGCGAATCAACCATTGAGTCAATGATTGATTGCCACTAATGGGTAATTTGCAACGCCTACAAATCTGACCCTTGGGCTTTTTCACGGAGCCATCAGCTTCCGTCGAGGCGTGTTCGCATTTACAGTAATCGCCCAGTCCTATCCACTGAGTTATCGACCCCTTAAATTTTTGAATCTGCTTGCCGCAGTCCTGGCAGGTCTGGCGCTCTTCAACATTCATATGTCTTGCAAATGTTCATTCGCTGGGAAGGCACTTCATTTTTTTTATACCCGTCGCCCCAGGCAGGAAATTTTTTCGGAGTTGCCTGCAATTTCAAAACTTTTTAAGAACTGGCGTTTTATATTCTGAGCGTGAACCGAGGAGATGCCTCCGATGCTACAGCCACCAGTTAGCTGCAACGATTTCGTCAACTACGTCTACAGTTCGCCCGCGCCTGTTCCCTCCCCATTCGCTGAAAGAAAGCACGAAGAGACGCAGTACGAGCTGAAGCCGATAACGATGCAGTTTACTCATCCGCTGATTTTGGAATCCCCATGTAACCAGATAAACTGCGAAATCGACGAAGAAAGCGCTCAGTTGCGTGCAGAACTGATGCAATTGTTTCCTGAAGATTCGCGACTTTGCGACTTGATGCTGCCCATTCTTCAAGGCGAGCCGCTCACCGAGCGTCGGCGCCTGGAATTGGAAGCTTGTTTGAAATATCCGCACGTTATCGACCTGCAGGAAGCGTATGTGAAATGCGCTCTGGGTGAGGAACTGACGGAATTCGAAGCCTTGCTTTTACGGAGGATGGATGGGGCGGTAGGGCCGTAAGTCTCTAAACAAGACTGAAATTTCTGCCGCTTTATTCTCCGCAAAGAATTTAGCCTGGATCAAGCTGCGATCCTCAAACTTTGAGTTTGGGGATCGCAAAGCTGAAAGTGCTTCCTTTGCCGACTTCCGACTCGAGCCAGATTTTGCCCTTGTGCGCGTCTATAAGAGATTTGCAAATAGCAAGTCCCAAGCCGAAGCCGCGTTTCTTCAGATTTTTTGGTTGGCTCAACTGCTTATATCTTTGAAAAATCGCTTCTCTCTGATTCTCTGGAATGCCCGGACCGTGGTCTATGACGCTGAATTGGGTGATTTCTTGAGAGGCGATACCCTTGATCAGGACTTCCGAGCCGGCTTCCGAATATTTGACGGCATTGGAGACGAGATTGATGAGCACTTGGACAAGCCTGTCTTCATCAGCGATTAATCCACCTTCTTGTATCTCGGTGACGACTTTCACATTCTGTGCGCGTGAGGCATCTTGGGTCGCATCTATTACTTTTCGGATGATTGTTCCTACCGAAGTAGCTTGTAATTCGATTTCCAAATCGCCCGATTCGAGCTTTTCTGCATCCAGCAAATCGCTCACCAGTTTGATCAAATAATCGGCATTCGATTGTGCGCGCTTGATCGCGGTATAGCCGTTCTCTTCCAGCTTACCGAAGCGGTTCTGTCCGAGCATGGACAAGAGCATATTGATGGAGGTCAGTGGTGTTCTGAGATCGTGGCTGACCATCTGCACGAAATCTCTGCGTAATTGCTCCAGCCTCTGCTTCTCGGTGACGTCCTGAACATGCAGAAAAATTCGTTTGATTCCGTCATCTTCGAAGTCATTGGCAAAAATTTCGCAGGCAATATAATCCTGCGATTTCACCTTGCCGGGGGTTCTTTTCAGGGCCGAATCGACTTCTACAGACTCGATCTCCGGAAAGAGAAACTTTATTGGCTGCCCGGCCAGCTCGCGCGGTGTATAAGCGAAAATCTGCTCGATACGCGAATTAGCCGCCTCGATTTTCATTTCATCGTTGAGCACAAGCAGTCCCAGAGGCAGGCTCGTCAGAATTTTGCGCGTGCGGCTCTGTATTGTCTCGAGAGTCTGCGAGAGTTTGGCAATGACCATCTCTTGCCGCTCTACTGTCTTTTGCAAATCTTCTTTGGGCGCCGCGTCTGTCATTGAATTCTGCAATTCCTGAAAATCATACGCGATTATGCCCGCTTTAAAGATTTTTTGAAAGAGCAAAATGTAGATTATCGACAGCCGGTAGCAATGCCGGGCGCGTCCCCTCTCCTGAAACAAAAAAATGACTATGACGATTTCAAGAAATAAGTCCGGCTTTGCTTTGTCGTCTATGGCACAATCGTTTTGCCGCGCCGTTTTCAACCACGTGCCGACGGCCGGTGTTGTGGAAACGTATGCTGCTGAAAAGAAGGCTCTGGCGGCTCTTTCATCCAATGAGCGAGAAGAATTGGCACGAGAAAGAATAGATCTAGAAAAGCAGCGCTGCGCGGTTTTACGCAGTCGTCCTGAGAAAAAATCACCGGATATTTTTGTGACTCAGCGCTCATTTCCAATTCTTGCCAAGTTTCAAAACATTGTCGAATCTATTGAAGAGCGAGCAAGCCAGCAGGTTTTATCACGATTCAGCGATGAAGAGCGTGAGCGTCTATTTCTTGAACAAGTCGAATATGCGAGGCAATTCGCAATTTTCAAAAGACAGGCTGAAGTGTTGAACAGCAAGCCTGGACAGTGGAAAATCTATCTGCCCTGCCCGCCGCAAAAGGGGCTGCTGCATCAAGAATTTGAAAGAGAAGTGCAGAGAATTTTGGACCGCAGTTAATCTTCTTCAAGTGCTTCTTACGAGTGTATTTTTCGCTAACGCCGCTTCCTGCAGATGGGATGGTGGGGATGACCCTTCAGGAGCGGCGCCGGATTCTTTCGGTGTGATATTAATGCGTTTGATCAGTTGATCGAGGTAACCTTCGAAGCTGTATCTTTGTGAGACCACTTGAGCTCCTTTCCTGCCCTGTTCAGCCCGATGCGTCGGATCGGCGATAAATCTGCCTACCGAATCAGCCATGGCGCCGGCGTCGAGAAACGGGACCAGTTGTCCTCCTCCATCGCTCAATATCTCTTCGACCCCGCCGCTTCCTGCAAAGGCTACGACCGGAAGAGAGCAAGCCATCGCCTGATGGACGACGCACGGAAGCGGATCGAGCCTGGACGGCAGCAAGAACAAGTCTGCTGCTGTGAAAAACGGCTCGATATTGTCTGTTGTTTCCAAAAAGTGCACCCTGTCTTCGACACCAGCCTGTTCTGCATCTCTTTTCGCCCAGGAAAGCGGCTCGCTTCCTGCTGCGTGAGCGCCGCCAATCCAAACAAAGCGAGCTTTGGGGAAATTCGTAATCACTGATTTTGCCACTTGAACAAAGATGTCTATGCCTTTTCGCATTTCGGCTGTGCCGCAAGCCAGAACGATGAAGTCGCCATCTCGCGCTCCTGTCGCTTTCACCAATTCTTTGATTGCTTCTTCTCGCGTTATTCTATGCCCGAATTCGCCATCCAGAAGACCCTGGGAGATGACTTCAAAATTGGTCCAGAACCATGTGCAATGTTTTTGCGCATCAGCAAGAATCTGTCGGCAAGAGAAGATTGCCAGGTCTGTGTGTCTTCTCAAGTTCTCCCGAGTATGGTTCGGGTAGAGATTGAGAAACTCATGGAAGAGTGTTATCACGCGCATGTTGGCTTGCTTGAGCGCGCTGTGAAATGGATGCAATTCTGCCGAGTTGAGAATAATCGTGTTTGAAGAAAGGAGCCCCTCGCTGTCCAGCTTGTCGAGATGATTGATGAGAGCTGATTGTTGCTCCACCGTTTGCGAGAGGTCGATGGTGTCGAAGTCTTTTGCGATTGCAGGCAAGAGCGCACCGCTCTTGGGCAGGAAAATCAGTGGATTGATACCGCGTCTTTTCAGCCCGCGCGCCAGTTCAAGGCCCACAAGGGGGGCTCCGGTCCTGCTTGCCTCATGAATTCCGAGCACGACGTCATAGACTTTCTTCTCGCCGGTTCCAGCTGCGGATGCCGGCTCACAAAGGGGCGTGAATGTTGTTGTCTGGCTACCATTCTTTGCCCGCAAGCTCGTGCAGATATCGACCCCGGGCATTGTCGAGTGACGCCCCTCGGCGGCGCCGAATAGAATGAAGTGAGCAAGCGGGTTTTGCCCTGACTGCTTTACGTCGGTATAGTGATTCAAATACCAGTCAGTGTCGAAGAGAGCGCTGGTTGCGATTCCCTGTTGCGCTCCTTCTTTGATGAAGTGTATTAGCGGATTGCCGGGGGAATCGACGCGCCTCAGCCTCAGTTGTTGTTGGTAAAAATCGAGGTCGAAAAGCGGTGAAGGGTTTAGCTTCAGCTTGTAGCCTTTTTCAAGGAAATGAACAATCGGATCGTCAATTTCTATATTGTTTCGACGGCATTGCTTCCTGTAATAATTTTCGTCAAAGATGCCGCTCTGGTCTATTAAATCAATGTCGTCGCTCAGGGTGTTTCTTCTGCGCTGAGATTTGATCTTTGAGTTTCTTATGCCGACTTTGATCTGGCTTAGAAGCTGCACCGGATTTGGTGGCGCAAGCGTGGCGTTGAGACTGTTTTTCAAGTCTGAAATGAGCTGGCGCTGCAATTGCGTTTCGCCGTTCAAGCGGTTGAGCTCGTCTAATGCCTGATTGTAGGCTGTAAGCACTTTTACATATTCCTGGTGGATTATGCGGTAACGCTCCAGCTCTTCTGTCAGCGATGTAGTGTAGGCGCTGCTCTCTTTGACGGCGCGATGATACTCGTTGTAGAGGGAGAGGTAATAGCTGTCCAGGCGCGCTATCACATCGGGCCAATGCTTCTCGAAGAGGTTGTAATTGTGCGCGACCAGGTTGGACATTCTTCTTTCCACATCGATCGAGCCCAGCCCGCTGTCGGTTTTGTGATACAGCCAAAGAGCTCCTTCAATTCGCGCCAGAGCAAAGTCGTTCGCTGCCACACACAAGAGAAACTGATGATCGGAGCCGAGCGGCATGTCTTCGCGGTAGCCGCCAATTTTGTCGAATACTTTTCTGTGGTAGAGGAAAGTCGGAAATCCTTCTTTATGGCAGAGCAGATTGACCAGGCTCGCCTTCGGCGTCATCAGATAATCACTGTCGCCAAACCACTGCATTTGCGTATAGACAGCATCGAGTTTGCCGGATATGGCTGCTTGCAAGCAGCGCATAACGAAGTCAGAATGAAGAATATCGTCGGCGTCCAGCGGTACGATGTAGCTGCCGGAGGCGGCTTGAATAGCCGTATTTCGGGCTGCCGATACGCCTCGATTGGCGGCGTGAGTAATGAGCTTTATTCGGGACAGTAACTGTTCATCCAGGACTGACGCTGCAGGATTCAGGCGGGAGGCGTCATCAACAACGATAACCTCGATATTTTCGTAGCTCTGTTTCAGGGCGCTTGTTACTGAGTGGCATAGCTCATCGGGTTTTTCGTAATACGAAATAATGATTGAGACCAAATCAGTCGGGCTCTCAATCAATCCTCTTTGCTCTTCAAATCGGTCCCAGCAATCTGTGAGCAGATGCGATTGGTCTTTGGCGCTGCAGAGTTTTGCGCGCTCGAATCCCTTCTGGCGCATCTCTTCCGGGTAAGGCTGCATAAGAAGCGCCGGTACCTCTTCGATTTTTTTATAGAGGATGCCTGCGCCTTGCAGGTTTTTCAATTGTTCCTCTCTGCGCTCAGGCAGTTCTTGCCAGAGAACCCCGAGTCCGCTCGCTTGCGCTTCGACCATTCCGACTGGAAATCCGACTCTATTGATTTTCGGATCTGCAGGATAGACGAGCCAATCGTATTGACTGTAGATTTCCGGCATCTCGTCCGGATCGACATACATAATGCTAACAGGTTTACCCTTGGATTCGTTGTAATTGACGGTGTCTTGCAGCGTATAGCCGTCGGTATACAAATCGAATTGCAGCTCCGAGCCGGCTTCTTTCATCATCAATGCAAGATCGACAAAATCTTTGTGCGCTTTTTTGGGGCTGGAAGGTCCCGCACAGATGATTTTGCCGCTTTTTTCGCGTTTTTCCGGCTTATAGAATTTCTCGAAATTAATCAGAGGAAAGCAATCGACCAGCTTTGATTCGGCTAAGCCGTGCTCTCTCAGTCGTTGTCTGAACTGAGGCATTGCGAGGATTCCGGCACACCAGGCGCTGTTCGAGAGGGCGCATAGCTTTTCCAGCTTTACTGCCGGCTCTCGCAAAACGTCCATTGAATGCGTTCTTACTGTGAATGGAAGCTTATGAATTTCAGCCAGATGCTGCAAAAGAATGGTCAGCCCGAAATAATGTCCATGCAGAATGTCCGGCTGGAAATCTTTGATCACTTCTTCGACACTGGCTAAAAATCTTACGGACTCCGGCTTGGTCAAGTCCCAATCGACTTGCTCGTATGGGTAGTAAACGAAGCACGGCAAGTCGTACTCAATCAGGGTGTAGCTGAAGGTTTCTCGCCTCGGAAAGGGAGACTTTTTGTAGGTGATTATATGAACGTCATAATCTTCTGCCAGATTGCGCAGCTCCTCATGCATGTAGGTTTCTGAGAAGTTCGGATACTGAACGATGAATACCAGAACTCGCTGCTTTCTTGAGGCTTTCGAGGGCAAGATTTCTCCTCCGGGCGCACGCATTCAAATGTGTTTCGTGCCGCTCGTATTGCGCATGTTGGTTACTGTCGCGAATTTTTGCCGCGCCAGCTAACTGAAAATCATAAGTGCAAGCGAGGCAGGACGAATTAGCAGCCGTTCATCGCCAATTGGCTGCAAGAAGGGCGAAGCTGTGCAGAAAAAGCGGGCCTGATCAGGTGACGAGCTTGTAGCCTACGCCATGCACGTTCTCAATCAAACCGTTGTCGTCCGGTGAAACTTTGTCTCTCAAAGTCTTCAAGGTCGTGTAAACGGTGGAGAGCGTGACGGCTTTGTCTGACTGCCAGACGCGGTCGAGCAGTGCCTCTGCTTTGAAGCACTTGTTGGGGTTCAAGAGAAAAAATTGCAGCAGAGCGAATTCTTTCGGTAGCAACTTGATATTGACCCCGTCTCGCGTCACCTCTCTTGTGTCGATGTCCAGCGTAATGTTGCGGGCTGCAAGTTTGTTGGAAGTGACGGCGTGCCCGCGGCGCAAAAGAGAGCGCAAGCGAGCGTGAAGTTCTCTCGTATCAAAGGGCTTTGTCAGATAATCATCGGCACCGCTGTCGAGACCGGTGGTTTTATCGTTGATGTCGCGATTGCCGGTGAGCATGAGAATGGGAGTGGTGTTGCCTTTTCCTCTGAAAGTTTTGCAGACCTCAACACCGGATATTCCTGGCAATGTGACGTCCAAAAGTACGAGATCGAACTTTGTAGTGTCCAGAAGCTCCAGGGCGTGCTCTCCTGAGCCTGCAACTTCCACCGTGTAATGAGAGCCGGTCAGTTCGATTTTCAGCAAATCCTGAAGCTCGTCGTCATCTTCGACAACCAAAATTTTTGCCACTTTCGTTTCGCCTCTGTGGAGGTTACAGCCCGCGCTTGATACTTACCCGGTGCCAGCGGGGCACAAACCGCCGGATAATGTCCAGTTTTCGCTATATTACCAGTTGCCGTAATCTTGGCCAGTTGCCACAATGAGATTGCCCGAGTACAGCACCCCTGACCGACTGATGACAACCAGGATTCTCCTTTCAACCCTTATATCCGCTGCGGCCCTGAGCAGTTTTTTCGCCTTCGATTGTCCTGCTGTTGAGGCTCGTTCTTACACGCTTTATGAACAGGCTCTCGAGGATCTCGATGAGAGCCGTTGGCCCAAGGCGGAAGAGAAGCTCAAGCGGCTGGTAGCAGAAGAGCCCGATAATGCTCAGTATCATGCTGATCTCGGGCGCTATTACATGGACGTGGACAAGATTCCTGAGATGGAAGCGGAGCTGACGCGCGCGATTGAGCTGGACGATAAGCTCTTGCGTGCCTACGAGTTTCGCTCATACTGCTATTTTCGAGAAGGGCGGTTCAAGGAGGGTTTGGCTGACGCCAAGAAAGTAGAGTCCTTGTATCATGTAAACCCTCATGATTGGGGGCTTTGGGATGTTCTGAAAAATCTTTCCAAAGTCCATTCTCGAATGGGATTGCTCGATGAAGCGAGAGCAGATCGAGAAAAACAACTGCTGTTCGAAATACTTGATCAGGCAGGAAAGTACCGTGAAGGAGGGCAATTGCCGCAAGCGATCAAGCGCATCGATGAGGGCTTGAAGCTTGATCCGTTGCATGCCGACCTCTGGTTTTTGCGCGGTGTCGTTAATGCCAACATGATGAAGTTCTGGGAGGCTGTAGCAGACTACAACAAGGCTCTGCGCTACTCTCCTCGGTCTACGATGATTTACTATTTCCGCGGAGATTGTTATGAGCAGCTGGGAAAACATCAGCAAGCGGTTGATGACTACACCCGCGTGATAAATGCAGGCGAAAAACTTGTTGCTTTTAGGTTCGTTTGCGAAACTGGACGCCTGCGTGATGAAATCTTGCGTGACGACACTGTTTGTGTGTCGCTCAATGATGTTTATTTCTTGCGTGCTCAAGCTTATTTGGCCATGGGAAAGTTGACGGCAGCATTGAAAGATTTGGATTATGTGGCTGCGCACGATAAAACCGACGATAAGGCGCTGGCTCGGCGTGCTGAGATCATCGAAAGCATGGGCAAGAGTGATGATTCGATCAAAGATTTTTCCCGTGCGATTAAGGCAAATTCTAAAAACATCAACGGTTATGTTTCCCGTGCCGAAGCCTATCTTCGCTTAGGGAAAGACGATGAAGCTATTGCCGATTTTACTCAGATAATAAAAATGAATCCCAGCGACCCGGGATCCTATGTGCTGCGCGCTGGCGCCTATAAGACGATTGGCAGGTATGATGAGGCGATTGCCGACTACAGCAAAGCGATTTCGCAACAGTTGGAAGATGACCTGCTTCTTGAGCGCGCCGACTGTTTTCGTGCCGTTCATAAGTACGATGATGCCCTCAAGGATTTGCAGCGCGCTCTCGAGATGGATGCCTCGAATCGACTGTTGGTTAGCGCTTTGAGAGCCAAGATCTATCAAGAAAAGGGCGAAGATCAAAACGCGCGTGTTGAGCTTATAGAGCTGGAAGAAAAGCATCAGTCGGACAAGCATAAGAATGATTCTTTATTCATGGCAATAGGAGCCGGATTGCTTTTTGTTGTTCTGGGGCTAGCTTGGCTCGCTTTTAAAGCCTGGCGCAAGGGCCGGAGCGCCGGCTTCTAGCCGGCTTCGCTTTTCGCTATTTGTTCTTGTTTTTTTGTTTTTTGTTTTTTGTTTTTTGTTCGTTGTTCTTGCTTCTTTGTACTTTGTACTTTGTACTTTGTACTTTGTACTTTGTACTTTGTACTTTGTACTTTGTACTTTGTACTTTGTACTTTGTACTTTGTACTTTGTACTTTGTACTTTGTACTTTGTACTTTGTAC